>Ga0302326_10026499_pt1 | contig 11710 bp, 6 predicted proteins | sample Palsa_T0_3_FD_202264 | JGI IMG/M metagenome (GOLD analysis project Ga0302326, IMG submission 202264) | Peat permafrost microbial communities from Stordalen Mire near Abisko, Sweden - Palsa_T0_3 | ecosystem: Environmental > Terrestrial > Soil > Palsa > Peat permafrost | place: Sweden: Abisko... | reverse complement strand
GCGCTGGCCGCGATCCGGATGACCGACGCCGAGGTGCACCTGCGGATCGCGCACCGGTCCTACCCGGCGCACGCCTGGGCCACCGGGCTGGACCGGACGTCGGACGGCGGCCCGGGCTGGCGGGAGTACCTGGAGCAGTCCTACCAGCATGTCTGGGCCAAGGATTTCTGGGGCAAGGAGATCTATCTGGGGGTGCGCCTCGGCCAGCGCGGCGTGCGCGCGCAGCTGTCCGGCGGGGTGCTGTCCCAGTTCGCCTCCGCGTACGGCCGCGGTGAGCGCGGGCTCGGCCTCATCGACGAGGCGATCAGCGGGGCGGAGATCACCAAGTGGACCGAATCGGCCGAACGCCTCGGGCGCGCGCTGAACGCTAGCGCCCTCGCGGCCCGGCACGCGACCTCCGGCGAGATCGCCTGGCTGGTCCAGCACACGCTGATGGCGACGGTCGGCGAGCCGAGGCCGTCTGCGACCAAGCGCAGGCGGTGGGGCGCGGGTGAGATCGACACCCTCTTCGAGGGGCAGATTCACAACGGGCGGACCGTGCTGCGCCTAGAGCACATAAGCGGAGAATCGTATGCGGCGTTTGTCTCCTTCGCCCGGTTCCCCGATATCATGTCCTTTCCGGACGGCGAGCCGTGGCTGCATTACGCGGATTCGCTGCCTTTCCCGGTCGAGATCAGCTCGCGGATGAAACTGATTCCGCCGGCCAAGGCGAGTAAGGACGTCAGCCGCCGTCTCGCGCACGCCCGCGATATGGACGCGCATATCCGCGAGGCTGGCGCGGAGGCGCCGATCGCGCTGGCCGAGCAGATCGCCGCCGCGCGGATGCTCGAGCACGGCATCACCAAGGAGCGCCTGCCGTTCGTCTACGGCTGGCACCGGCTGATCGTCACCGCCCCGACCCGGGACCTGTGCGTGCGCCGGGTGGAGGCGGTCGTCGAGCATTACCGCGACATCGGGATCGACGTGGTCAACTCGACCGGCGACCAGTTCTCGCTGCTGTGCGAGTCGCTGCCCGGCGATCGGGTCCGGCTGAATTCCTATGTGCAGCGTCAGCCGCTGTACACGATCGCTGGGGGGATGCCGACAGCCACGGTGGAACTGGGCGACCGCCGGGACGCGGAGTCCGGCTGGATCGGGCCGTACATCGGCGAGACCCTCGGCCGGGCCCGGTCCATCGTGCACTTCGACCCGATGCTGGCCGCGGCCCGGAACCGGCCCACCGCCATCGCCATCACCGGTGAGCCGGGCGGCGGCAAGACCACGCTGGCCCTGCTGCTCATCCACCAGCTGGCGCTGCGCGGCGCGACCGTCGCGGTGATCGACCCCAAGGGCGACGCCGAATCGCTGGTGGAGTACCTGCAGCGGCAGGGCCGCAAGGCGCGGGTGCTGCCGCTCGGCGCCGCCGCGCCGGGCCTGCTCGACCCGTTCTCGTTCGGCGTCGACCTGGCCGAGAAGCGCACGATGGCCACCGAGACGCTGCGGCTGCTGCTGCCCAGGATGAGCGAGGAACGCGAGAGCGCCATGATCCAGGCGGTCGGCGCGGTGGCCGGGATGGACCGGCCCAGCCTGGGCAAGGTGGTCCGGCACCTGGAGGAGGCCGACGACCCGGCCTGGAAGAACACCGGCGCGGTCATGCGGTCGATCTCGGAGATGCGGCTGGCCCGGCTGTGCTTCGCCCCGTCGGCGGGCCAGCAGATCGACGCGGAAGGCTGGACCACGGTCTTCACGCTGGCCGGCCTGACCCTGCCCGACACCACCACCAACCGTGACGACTACTCCTACGAGCAGCGGCTCTCGGTCGCGCTGCTCTACCTGGTGTCGCAGTTCGCGCGCAAGCTGCTGAACGGCATCGACCGCACCAAGGCCAAGGCCATCTTCCTGGACGAGGCCTGGGCCATCACCTCCACGCCCGAGGGCGCCAAGCTGGTGCCCGAGGTGTCCCGGATGGGCCGGTCCCGCAACATCGCGCTCATCCTCGTCTCGCAGAACGCCGGCGACCTGCTGCACGAGCAGGTGACCAACTGCCTGTCCAGCGTGTTCGCGTTCCGGTCGACCGAGCGCGGCGAGGTGGCGAACGTCATGTCACTGCTCGGGGTCGCGCCGTCTGATGAGCACAAGGCCGTGCTCCGTGCGCTCGGCAACGGCGAGTGCATCTTCCGTGATCTAGATGGCCGGGCCGGCCGCATCGGAATCGACCTGGTCTCCGACGAACTGCGGGACTGGATCGACACCAATCCCACCCGGGCTCATAGGCCCCACCCCGGCCAGCCCGGCCCCGGATCCGACGCGGCCGGCGTTCCGGCGGCCGAAGCGTCGTCCTAAACGCACCTACCAGGAGTTCCCCCGATGCTTGTCCCGCTCGCCCCGTCCCAGCGCCGTAAGCCTGGCGGCCGCGCGCACGACCAGACTCGCGGCCGCCGTGCCGCGCGCTGGGCGATACAGATCCTGCTGATCGCCGGAGTGCTGCTCGGGATCGCCACGCCCGCGCTAGCCGCCACCCACCCGGCAGCACCAAGCTCCCGCCAGATAACACTTACCGCCCAGCTCACCCCAGCGGCCCCCACGGCGCCCGGCGGCGTGTGCCAGGTGCCGGGCATCGGCGACATCGGCGGCCTGGTCGGGCTGTGCGCGCAGGGCTCGAGCGGGATCCTCGGCGACCTGAACAACATCTGCGAGCCCTCGCTGCCCCAGCCCGAGCAGGCCACCGGCGGCATCGACGCCATGGTGGAGCCGCCCGCCGCGGCCGCGGGCGGGAAGACGCTGTACGACAACTACGGCGTCGCCGGCCAGTTCTGGGCCGCCCACGGCCTGCAGTGTTCGGACATGTCGTCGCTGATCGGCAACAACGTGGCCGGGATGGTCTTCGACGCGGCGAAATCCATCGACCGGGTCACGATCACCGTCTACCAGTCCGCCGCGGGCAACAACATCTTGACCTGGCTGCAGGACGCCGTGAACAAGCTGATCAGCGCGCTGGGCAATGCTATCTACTTCCCTTACCTGGCCCCGGTCGTCATCCTCGGCGCGATCTGGCTGGCCTGGCAGGGCCTGATCCGCAAGCGCGCCACTCGCACCATCGAGGGCACGCTGTGGATGGTGGTGGCCGCCACCGCGGCCATCGCGCTGATCGGCCACCCCGCCGCCTTCACCGGCGTCGGGACCACCGTCGCCAACGGCACCACCAGCGTGCTCAACACCGCGTTCGCCAAGCTGCCCGCGCCGGCCAACAGCAACTGCCTGCCGGTCGCCGCCGGCGACCCGCAGAGCGTCACCGCCAACTACGCCTTCACCGGCGGCAACGGCCTGGTGGACGAGAACGCCAACGAGCTGTGGTCGGTACTGGTCTGCAAGCCCTGGCTGTACGGGGAATTCGGCACCACCCAGTACAACGCGCTCGGCAACGGCCCGCAGACCGTGGTGGACACCTACGGCCGGCAGTTGCTGTGGTCGCAGGCGTACGCGGCCAACGAGAACCCGACCACCGCGCTGCTCCAGGCCAAGCAGGCCACCTACGCGGGCATCGCGGCCAGCCTGCAGCAGAACGACCCGGGCATCTACTCAGAGTTCCAGGGCAACCAGTGGACCACCCGGCTCGAGATCGCCTTCGCCGCGATGTTCGCCGCGCTCGTGGCCGGGCTGCTCATCTTGCTGATCGCGCTGACCCTGATCGTGCTCAAGATCGGCTTCCTGCTGCTGCTGGTGGCCGGGCCGTTCTTCCTGCTCGTCGGGACACACCCGGGCTTCGGCCGGATCATCGCGATCCGCTGGTTCGAAATGCTGGTCGGCGTCCTGCTGAAACAGGCGGCGGTCGCGATCGTGCTGAGCGTGCTGCTGTACTGCTATTCGCTCATCATGGGCACCTCCGACGCGGCCCTGCCGTGGGCGCTCAAGATCTTGATGATCGCGCTGGTCACGGTGGCCGTCTTTATCTATCGCAAGCCGTTCACCCACCTGTTCTCCGCGGTCGGCTACGGCACCCTCGGCTCCACCGAACGGGCCGAGGTCAGCCTGCGCGACGCGGGCTTCACCTTCCGCAGGAATTCGCTGGAGGCCGCGAGCGTGGCCATCCCCGGCGTGGCGGGCTACCGGGCCGCCCGGTGGGCGCGCCGGAACCCGGGCCAGGCGGCGGCGCTGGCGGGCGGCGTGGCCGCGGGCGCCGGGGCGGGCGCCGCGGCGGCCGCCGCCACCTCGGGCGAAGCCGCGGCCGGGACCGGGACGGTCGGGGCCGGCGACGCGTACGCGGCGCGGTTCCGGCCCGACGCGCCCCCCGCGGCCGACGGAGAAGGCGAGACGAGCGCGGGCTCGCGCCGCGGGGTCGGCGCGACCGGCCTGACCCGGAACCGGAACATGCCCGAGACCGAGAGCGGCGCGCGCACCGCACCGCCGCTCGACCTGCCGTCGAGATCAGGCAACGGCACCCCCGCGGCCGGCGCCGCCACCGGCTGGTCGCGCGGAGCAGGGCGCTCGGCGGCGCCCGGTCCCGGTCCCGGTCCCGCGCCCGTCCGGTCCCGCGCAACCTCCAGCGCCCCGCCCGCCAGCAGAACCAACGGGACCAGCGGACCCAGCGGACCCAGCGGACCCAGCAGAAGCAACGGGACCAGCGGGACCAGTAGAAGCAGCGGAAGCGCCGCCCCGGCCTGGCCGCACCAGCCGGCCAGCACCGGCTGGACCGGCGCCAGCACCGGCGCGGGCCCCCGGCAGCGCCCCGCCACCGAACGCAGGCCCGCCGCGCCGCCGCCCGGGCAAGGTGCCGCCCCCGGGGGCGGAAACGGTACGGATAAACAGCGGGCCATGCCGTTCTGGCTACGCCCGATACGGCGGGACAAATAACGGACGGTCACCGTGGAACTCAGCCCTCGCCAGCGCAGCGCGGTCTTCGTCTTGGTCGTCGCCGTGCTCGCCGCGCTCGGTTACTACCTCGTGGCCCCGGCCGTGACCCACTCCCACGGGTCCGCCCAGGCCGCCGCCACCCCGGCCAGCACCCCGGCCGCGGCCAGCACGGCACCCGCCGCGGCTCCGACGGTGTCGGCCTCGGCCGCCGCCGCGGGCGGGCCGGACATCTACGCCTGGCTGCCCTTCACCCAGCAGAACCTGGCCGCCGCCGCCTCGGTGACGGTGCGGTTCAGCGTCGACTACAACACCTTCACCTACACCGAGAGCGCGACCGCCTACGTCGGCGCGATGGGCAACCTGATCACCAGCGAGCTGGCCGGCACGCTGCAGGCCGGGTACCAGATCCCGGGCGTGGCCAAGCTCAGGAAAAACCAGAAACAGGTCTCCACCGGGACCGCGGTGATCAGCTCGCTGCGCGCGTTCGGCCCCGCCAGCATGACGTTCATCGTCACCGCGGGCCAGCGGCTGGCCACCTCCCACGGCATCAGCAACGCCAGCACGCAGTACGCGGTGACCGTGACCGGCTCAGGCAGCAGCTGGCAAGTAAGCGACATCGAATTGGAATCCGCGGGTAACGAATGACAAGCAGGCTCCTGTTTCAGTCCGAGAAGAAACAGGTCACCGCAGGACCGCAACCACCTGACGGGTCACACCACATCCTGATCCTGGTCATCGTCGGGACCGCTGGCCTCCTGCTGCTCGGCCTGCTGGCCGTGCCGGTCCTGGTCGGAACCAACCTGTTCTTCGCCGCGAGCGCCGGCTGCTCCGGCCAGCAGACCGGAACGGTCGGCCAGCCGACCGCCGGCGCGAAGGCCAAGGCCATCCCGGCCAACTACCTGCACTGGTACCAGCGGGTCGGGCAGCAGTACGGCGTGCCGTGGACGATCCTGGCCGGGATCGGCACGGTGGAAAGCGACAACGGCCAGACCACCCTGCCCGGCGTGCACAGCGGGCAGAACGGGTTCGGCGCGGCCGGCCCGATGCAGATCGGCATCGGCGGCGCGGCCGGCAACGTCTGGGGCGGACTGCCGGTCCACCCGGCCAGCGAGGTGGTCGACGGGGTGGCCACCGATGAGGACGGCGGCCCCGACGCGAGCGTCTACGACCCCGCGGACGCGATCGCGGGCGCGGCGAAGTACCTGCTCGAGTTCGATGTCCAGACCAACCCGTCCGCGGCCATCTTCGCGTACAACCACCTGCAGTCCTACGTGCAGAGCGTGCTGTACTACGCCGGCGCCTACGCGGGCGGCAACTTCACCGTGGTCTCGGCCCAGCTGCCCTCGGGCAGCGACGCGGCCGGGTGTACCGGCACGGCGGGCGGGGTGGCCGGGAGCGTGCCCACGATCAACGCGCCGAACCAGCTCGTGGCCACCGCCATCGCCTACGCCGAGCAGCAACTCGGCAAGCCGTACCTGTTCGGCGGCACCGGCCCGGACGCGTTCGACTGCTCCGGCCTGGTCATGATGGCCTACCGGGCCGCCGGGGTCGACATCGCCCGGACCTCGGAGCAGCAGTGGGCGACCGAGGTACGGATCCCGGCCTCCCAGGTGCAGCCCGGGGACCTGGTGTTCTTCGCCGGCGCGGACGGCACCGCGACCTCGCCCGGCCACGTCGGCCTGGTCATCGGGAACGGGCAGATGATCGAGGCGTTCGCGACCGGCTTCCCGATCCGCATCGCCAGCTACACCAACCGGGACCCCATTGGCTTCACCCGTCCCTGGGCCAACGCCAGCGCGAGCCAGATCGCTGCCGCCTCTGCTGTCTCATTGTCCCCTGGATGACCGGTTTGACGCGTTTCGCGACCTGCCGAACGACCCCTGATGTACCGTTCGCACATAGCGGTTGACCTGCGGTAAGGAGTCTGTCGCATGCGAAAAGTCCTCAGGATCACGGGCGCGACCTTAACCGCCGCTGCCCTGCTGTCCCTGGCGTTGCCCTTGGCCCTGCCCGCGGCCGCCCAAGCCCAGGCGAGCCAGATCCGCTCGGACGCCGGCCCGCCGAGCCCGCAAAGCTCTCAAAGCGCCCAGACCTCACTCAGCGGGCCCTTCGTCGCCCTCGGCGACTCGTACGCGGCGGGGAACCTGATCCCCACCAGCCCGACCGGAACCCCGGCCGGCTGCCTGCGGTCCAGCCACGACTACGGCGCCGACGCCGCGGCCGCGCTCGGCATGACCAGCTATGTCGACGCCACCTGCAGCGGCGCGACGACCGCGGACATGACCCAGCCCGAGGCGGTCCCGCTCGGCACGAACCCGCCGCAGTTCGACGCCCTGGCGGCCGACGACACGGTGGTCTCGTTGACCATCGGCGGCGACGACATCGGGTTCCTGGGCATCCTGGAGACCTGCGCCAAGCTGAGCCTGACCGACCTGTTCGGCAATCCGTGCCAGCGCCACTACACGAGCGGCGGTACCGACCAGCTGGTCGCCGCGATCGACGCGGCCGCGCCGAAGGTGGCCGCCGTGCTCCAGGGGATCCAGAGCCGGGCGCCGGACGCGCTCGTGCTGCTGGTCGGCTACCCCGACATCCTGCCCACCACGGGTGACGGCTGCTGGCCGCTGGTGCCGTTCGCCCATGGCGACGTGCCCTACCTGCAGGGCATCGAGGTTGACCTCAACCAGATGCTGGCCCGCACGGCCGCCGCCAACGGCGCGACGTTCGTCGACACCTACCAGGCGACCATCGGCCACGACGCCTGCACGGGCGCGAGCACCAAGGACGTCGAGAGCCTGGTCCCGACCTCGCTGGCCTATCCCTTCCACCCGAACCAGCGCGGCGAACAGGTCATGGCCGAACAGGTCGAGGCCGCCCTGAGCGGCAGCGGAAACTAAAGCGGCTTACTTCACGGCCAGGTACACGAAGCACCCCAGGCCGGCCGCCAGGCAGTAGACCGCGAACGGGATCAGCGTCCTGGTCGCGTCCTCCAGGTAGCGCATCAGGAACCGCAGGGCCAGGTACGCGCCGATGAAGGACAGCACGCTGCCCAGCAGCACTTCCTTCCCGATCCCGTGGCCCAGCGGCCCGGTCAGGTCGTGCAGCTTCAGCACTCCGGCGGCCAAGATGACCGGTGCCGACAGCAGGAACGAGAACCGGGCGGCATCCTGCCTGGACAGCCCCCGGAACATGCCGCTGATCATGACGATGCCGTCCCGGCTGATGCCGGGCAGCAACGCGAGGATCTGGGACGAGCCCATGATGAGGCCGCCCAGGTAGCCCTGGCCGACCACCCGCCGGTCCGATTCCACCGCGGCCGTCGCCTGCTGCTGCTTGTGTCCTCGCTGCCCGGCGCTGTGCCGCCCGCCGCCCGCGGGGCCGCGCGCCCCCACGGCGACGCCGGCCCGCTCCCTGGAGGCGGCTATCTCCAGGTCGGCGGCGACCTGCCGGGACTCGGCCTCGGTGTCGAGCCGCCGCCGCTGCCGCTCACCGGCCAGCAGAATCAGGCCGTTCACGAACAGGAAGGCCGCGACCAGCATCGGCTTGCTGAACACCTTGGTGAATACGTGCTGCAGCAAGACGCCCGCGATCCCGACCGGGATCGTGCCCACGATGATCATCCAGGCGAGCTTCTGGTCGGTATTCTGCGCCTCCCACCGCCTGGTCCCCGCTTCCGGCGCGGCGACATGCTTGAGCGAGCCGAAGAACGCCGCAATGATCCGCACCCAGTCCCGCCAGAAGTAGATGATCATGGCGATGGCCGTCGCGACGTGCAGCCCGACGATGAACGCCAGGTACGCCGAGTTGGGCGCGGACACGCTCAGGTCTTTGGCCCACTGCCCGCCGACCACGGCCGGGATGAGAATGGCGTGGCCCAGGCTGGACACGGGAAAAAGCTCGGTAATGCCCTGGATCAGCCCGACGACCCCGGCCTCACCGTACGTCAGATGCGACATGCCAGCCCTTCGCTCCCACGGTCAAAACATTTATGCCGAACGAGCGTGGTGCGGGCTCCACTAACACGTTCATCCCACCCCCGGCGGTCCCCCGGCCACCAGTCATCGTAGCCGGGCCCCACTCCGCTTAGCCGGTTTCATCCTGTCTTTCATCCTCTGGGCGGAGGTCAGCCCGTGTTCGGGACCTTGGGGGTGTCCTTGGGAGTGCGGTGGCCGATCTTGTCGCCCAGCCAGACCAGCGGGTCGTACTTGCGCCCGACCACGCGCTCCTTCAGCGGGATCAGCGCGTTGTCGGTGATCTTGATGTGCTCCGGGCAGACCTCGGTGCAGCACTTGGTGATGTTGCAGTAGCCGAGGCCGAAGTCATCCTGGGCGATATCACGCCGGTCGGCGGTGTCGGCCGGGTGCATCTCGAGCTCGGCGATTCGCATCAGGAACCGCGGTCCCGCGAACGGCCGTTCGTTCTCCGGATGGTCACGGATCACGTGGCACGTGTTCTGGCACAAGAAGCACTCGATGCACTTCCGGAACTCCTGTGACCGGTTCACGTCGACCTGCTGCATCCGGAACTCGCCGGGCTTCACCGCCGGGTCGGGGGTGAAGGACGGGATCTCCCGCGCCTTGGCGTAGTTGAACGACACGTCGGTGACCAGGTCCCGGATCACCGGGAAGGTCCGCATCGGCGTGATGGTCAGCGTCTCGGACGGCTCGAAGATCGACATCCGGGTCATGCAGGCCAGCCGCGGCCGCCCGTTGATCTCCATCGAGCACGACCCGCACTTGCCGGCCTTGCAGTTCCACCGGATGGCCAGGTCGCTGGTCTGGGTCGCCTGCAGCCGGTGCAGCACGTCCAGCACGACCTCGCCGTCATTGACCTCGACCTGGTAGTCGGCGAGTTCCCCGGCTCCCGCGTCCCCGCGCCACACCCGCAGCGCCGCCTTGTACGCCATCGCTCTATTTCCCTTCCTTGCTTGCGGGCGCTTCGCTTGACGGCGCCTCATGGCCCGCCTCCGGCAGGACGCCCGGAGGCGCGCTAGTTGGCGGAGCGGAAGGGTTCTCCTCGGCAACGTCGGCACCGGGCAGGCCGGCCAGTTCCTCGTCGGTCATGTACTTGTGCAGTTCGCCGATGTCGAACAGCTCGAGCAGGTCGGTCCGCATCGGCACGATCGGCTGCCGGCTAAGCGTCACCTCGCCGTCCGCGTCCAGCGAGCAGACCAGGTTCACCTTGCGCCACTCGGGCGACATGGCCGGGTAGTCCTCCCGGGTGTGCCCGCCGCGCGACTCCTGGCGCTCCAGCGCGGCCTGGGCCACGCACTCGGCGACCGTGAGCATGTTGCGCAGGTCCAGGGCCAGGTGCCAGCCGGGGTTGTAGGCCCGGCCGCCGGGCGCGGACACCTGCGCGGCCCGGGCCCGCAGCTTGTCCAGCTCGACCAGCGCGGTCTTCAGCTCCGACTCGCGGCGGATGAGCCCGACCAGGTCGCTCATGATCGTCTGCAGCTCGCTGTGGATCGTGTACGGGTTCTCGCCCTCGACCCGCTCCAGCGGCTGCAGGCCGGTTTCCGCGGCCGAGGTCACGTCCGCGTCCGGGACGGCGGGTCGCGAGGACAGACCGGAGACGTAGTCGGCGGCGCCCAGCCCGGCCCGCCGGCCGAAGACCAGCAGGTCGGACAGCGAGTTGCCGCCCAGCCGGTTGGAGCCGTGCATGCCGCCGGACACCTCGCCCACCGCGAACAGGCCCGGCACCGCCGCGGCCCCGGTGTCCGGGTCGACCTCGACCCCGCCCATCACGTAGTGGGCGGTCGGGCCGATCTCCATCGGCTCCTTAGTGATGTCGACGCCGGCCAGTTCCATGAACTGGTGATACATGGACGGCAGCCGGCGCAGGATCTCCTCGGCGGGCAGCCGGGACGAGACGTCCAGGAACACACCGCCGTGCGGTGACCCGCGGCCCGCCTTGATCTCGGAGTTGATCGACCGGGCCACCTCGTCGCGGGGCAGCAGTTCCGGCGGGCGGAGGTTGTTGTCATGGTCGGCGTACCAGCGGTCGGCCTCTTCTTCGGTGTCCGCGTACTGCGCGCGGAACACGTCCGGCACGTAGTTGAACATGAACCGCTTGCCCTCGGAGTTGCGCAGCACGCCGCCGTCGGCGCGGACGCCTTCGGTGACCAGCAGTCCGCGCACCGAGGGCGGCCACACCATGCCGGTCGGGTGCAGCTGGACGAACTCCATGTTCAGCAGCTTGGCCCCGGCGCGCAGCGCCAGTGCGTGCCCGTCGCCGGTGTACTCCCACGAGTTCGACGTAACCTTGTAGGTCTTGCCGATGCCGCCCGTGGCCAGCACCACCGCGGGCGCCTCGAAAGTCACGAACCGGCCGGTGTCCCGGAAGTACCCGAACGCCCCGGCGATCCGCGCCGGGTAACTGTCGGCCAGCAGCAGGTCGGTGATCGTGGTCTCGGCGAAGACCTTGATCATCGCCTCCGGGTCGCCGAGCTCGGCCGCGTCGGCCTGCTGCAGCGCCACGACCTCCTGCTGCAGGGTGCGGATGATCTCCAGCCCGGTCCGGTCGCCGACGTGGGCCAGCCGCGGGTACTGGTGGCCGCCGAAGTCCCGCTGGCTGATCTTGCCGTCCTTGGTCCGGTCGAACAGCGCGCCCCAGGCCTCGAGCTCCCAGACCCGCTCCGGAGACTCCTTGGCGTGCAGCTCGGCCATCCGCCAGTTGTTCAGGAACTTGCCGCCGCGCATCGTGTCGCGGAAGTGGACCTGCCAGTTGTCGTTCGGGTACACGTTGCCCATGGCCGCGGCGCAGCCGCCCTCGGCCATCACCGTGTGCGCCTTGCCGAACAGGGACTTGGAGATGATCGCGGTCTTCTTACCATGCAGCCGGGCCTCGATCGCCGCCCGGAGCCCCGAGCCGCCCGCGCCGACGA
>Ga0302326_10026498_pt1 | contig 11711 bp, 8 predicted proteins | sample Palsa_T0_3_FD_202264 | JGI IMG/M metagenome (GOLD analysis project Ga0302326, IMG submission 202264) | Peat permafrost microbial communities from Stordalen Mire near Abisko, Sweden - Palsa_T0_3 | ecosystem: Environmental > Terrestrial > Soil > Palsa > Peat permafrost | place: Sweden: Abisko... | reverse complement strand
GCGCGATGAACGAGAGCTGCATGAACGGCTCCTCGACGGTGGTCCCCAGCCTCTCCGCGGCGGCGGCACCGAGCCCCCTGAGCTGATCGGCCACCCGGTCGGCGCTCTGGTCGCTCATCAGGCCGGCAAGCGGGAGCGGGACCTCCGCCACGACGCTGCCGTCGAGCACGGCCACCTGGCCGCCGCCGATCTCGGCCAGACGTGCCACGGCGACGGCCATGTCCTCGCCCGAGGCCCCGACCACAACGCAATTGTGTGCGTCGTGCGCGACCGTCGAGGCGATCGCCCCGCGCTTCAGTCCGAAGCCGGTGACGAAGCCGCGACCGATCCGGCCTGTCGCTCGGTGGCGCTCGACCACCGCCGCGTGGTTCAGGTCGGCGTCAGGTCCGACCAGAGCCTCGCGGTGCAGCGTCGTCAAGCTATGGCTCTCGACCCCGACTGCGCGGACGCGCGTACCGGGCGCCGGCTCGAGTACGAGCGCGTCCGGCTCCGGCAGAGCGCCGATAGAGACCGTGTCGCGCATCAGCTCCGGCGGCGGCGACGGGGGCACCGCGCCGGCGACGATCCGCCCGTCGCGGGCGACCAGCCGACCCGCCTGCCAGACGCGCGCGGGTTCCCACGACGCCAGCTCCGCGAAGCAGAGGATGTCCGCCTGGTGCCCGGGGCCGAGGTTGCCGAGGTGCGTGAAGCCGTGGTAGCGCGCCGGGTTCGTGCTCGCCAGCAGGATCGCGTCGAGCTCCGAGATGCCGGCCGCGACGGCCAGCCGCGCACAGTCGTTGACGTGGCCCAGTCGGCGCAGCGTGTCGGGCTCTCGGTCATCGGTGCAGAACGCCGCGAGGTCCGTCCCGTGGGCGAGGATGCTGGGCGCCAGCTCGACGAGGTTCTGGCTCGCGGAGCCCTGCCTGAGGAACACCCACATGCCCTTGCGGCGCTTCTCCTCGGCTTCCTCCAGCCGCGTGCACTCGTGGTCGGACTCGATCCCCGCGGCCAGATAGGCGTCGAGCCGGCGTCCCGACACGCCGGGGCTGTGCCCATCGACGCGGAGATGCCCGGCCGCGGCGACGCGCGCGAGCATCTCGTCCTCGCCCGCGATCACACCGGGGAAGTTCATCACCTCCCCGACGCCGCGCAGGCCGTCCCGCTCGATCAGCTCGCGGATGTCGGACGAGTCGAGGCTCGCGCCCGAGCGCTCGAACCCCGAAGCGGGAACGCAGCTCGGCGCGTACAGGGAGAAGGTGAACGGCAGCGGCACCGCCGCCGCCATCAGCGCGAGGATGCCGGGCACCCCGAGCACGTTGGCGAGCTCGTGGGGGTCAGCAGCGACGGCGGTCGTCCCGTGCGGCAGGACCGTGCGAATGAACTCGTCGATCCACAGCTTCGTCGACTCGAGGTGCATGTGGGCGTCGACGAACCCCGGCGTCAGCGCCGCACCGTCGACATCGACGACCTCGAGCGCCTCACGCTCGCCCCAGCCGGCGATCACACCGTCGGCGAGTGCGAGCGCGGTGTCGACCCACTCTCGCGTCCCGGCACTGAAGACGCGGCCGCCCGTGATCAGGGTGTCCGCGGGCTCGTCACCGCGTGCCACCGCCAGCGCCCGCGGGCTTGCTTGAGGTCTAGCCATCGAAAAACTGTGCCACAAACCGCCACTGACGTCAGGGAGGACCGAGCCGGCCTCGGTATCCTCGGCGGCGCCATGTCCGATGCTCGACTCGCCACTAAGTCCGATCTCGACCTGGCGCCGAGCGGCGTGGCGGCACTGAACCGCCTCGCTCCGGAGGCCGCCCACGAGGCGCTGCTCGGCTGTTGTGCCTCGGAGCGATGGGCCACGACGATGGAGCGCGGCCGGCCGTACGCTTCGTCTGACGCGCTGTTCGATCGTGTCGACGAGGCGTTCGACACGCTCGCGCGCGAGGACTGGCTACAGGCGTTTGCCGCTCACGCGCAGATCGGCGCGCCGCGAGCCGCCGACGAGCGCGGCGCCAAGGAGCAGGCGGGCGTATCCGAAGCCGGCTCCGAGGAGCTGGCCGCACTCCGAGTAGGCAATCAGCGCTACGAGGCCAGGTTCGGCCACGTCTTCCTGGTCCGCGCCAGCGGCCTCGACGCGCAACAGATGCTCGCGTCGCTGCGCGAGCGGCTGGAGAACGAGGCAGAGGTCGAGCTGGAGATCGCGGCGCAGCAGCAGCGCGAGATCACCCGGCTGCGGTTGGGCGGTCTGCTCGCGTCGTGACCGAAGTCACCACGCACGTACTCGACACCGCCGCCGGGCGACCTGCCGCCGGAGTGCCGGTTTCACTGCACGTGCGCGAGCAGGATGGCGGCTGGGAGCAGCTCGGGAGCGCCACCACGAACACGGACGGGCGTGCCCAGGCGCTCGCCGGCGAGGGTGCAGTGAACGCCGGCGTGTACCGGCTCGTGTTCGACACCGCCGCCTACCTCGAAGCCCCGGCCTTCTTCGACGAGGTAATAGTCACCTTTCGCGTCACCGGCGAGCACCACCTGCACATACCGTTGCTGCTGAGCCCCTACGGCTACTCGGTCTACCGGGGTTCTTAGGATGTCCCCACGCGCAACCACCGCGGCGGACGACCTCCACGAGCGGATCGAGCAGCTCGCCGAGATCAACTCGGGACGCGAGGGCGGCGGGATCACGCGCGAGGTGTACACATCCGACTACGAGCGCGCGAGCGAGTATGTGGCCGAGCTGATGCGTGACGCTGAACTCGAGGTGCGCCTCGACTCCGCCGGTAACCTCTTCGGCCGTTGGGCCGGCACCGCGCCCGATCTTCCGCGGGTGCTCACCGGCTCGCATTTCGACACGACTCTGAACGCCGGGCGCTTCGACGGCGTGGTCGGAGTCCTCGGTGCGATCGAGGCGGTTCGCGAGCTGCGGCGCGCGGGCCTGCAGCCGCGGCGGACGATCGAGGTGGTCGGATTTGCCGGTGAGGAGCCCAGGTTCGGCGCCGGCTGCATCGGCAGCCGCGCGATGGTCGGGGCGATCACTCGCGAGCAGCTCGACCAGATGCGCGACCGCGACGGGGTCAGCGTCGCCGAGGCGATGCGCGGCTGCGGGCTCGACCCCGACCGGATCGGCGAGGCGCTGCTTGACGGCGAGACCGTTCACGCACTGGTCGAGCTGCACATCGAGCAGGGCGTGGTGCTCGAGTCGACGGGCGCGCAGATCGGCGTCGTCGAGCGGATCGCCGCGCCACACGACCTGCGGGTGACGTTGCGCGGATCGGCGATGCACGCGGGCGCCACGCCGATGCGGCTGCGCCGCGACGCGCTCGCGGGCGCCGGCGAAGTGGTGCTGGAGCTCGAGCGCCTGGCGCTGGCCTCGCGCAGTGGCTCGACCGTGGGGACGGTGGGTGTGCTTCGCGTCTCGCCGTGCGCGGTCAACGTGATCCCGGGCTTGGTCGAGATGGATGTCGACATCCGCGACAGCGACCTCGCCGCCCGCGACGCCGTGGTCGACGCGCTGCTCGCCAAGCTCGAGGAAACGGCGAGCCGGCGCGGGCTGGCCCTCACGATCTCGACGCTCACCCGCGATGACCCCGCCGCCTGCAGCCCGATCGTGATCGACGCGGTGCGGAGCACGTGCGAGGAGCTGGCGGTCCGGTACCTGGAGATGACCAGCGGCGCCTACCACGACGCGATGGTCCTGAGCGCAAAGGTGCCGATCGGGATGATCTTCGTGCCGAGCGTGGACGGCCTCAGCCACCATCCCGATGAGTACACGCACCGGCAGGACATCGATCGCGGTGTCAAGGTGCTGGCCGGCGCGCTCGCGCGGCTGGCGAACTGAAGTTGCCGGCGCCGGCGATGCCCGCCCAGTACGACCTGCTCGTGCGAGGTGCTCGCTCGGCCCGCAGCGAGGAGCCGGTCGATCTTGCGATCCTCGGCGGAAAGCTGGCCGCGGTCGCGCCGTCGATCGACGCCTCCGCCCACACGCAGATCGACGCCGCCGGGCTGCTCGTGCTTCCCGGCGGAGTCGATCCTCACGTGCACTTCAACGAGCCGGGGCACAGGACAGGGTGGGAGGGCTTCGCGTGCGGGTCGAGCGCGCTGGCCGCAGGAGGCGTCACCTCGATGCTCGACATGCCCCTGAATGCAAGCCCGCCGACCACCACACCGGAGGCCTTCGACGCCAAGCGCGCCGCCGCGGAGGGGGTCTGCAGAGTCGATTTCGGGTTCTGGGGAGGGATCGTTCCCGGCAATCGCGATCAGCTCGAACCGCTGGCTCGCCGCGGCGTGACGGGCTTCAAGGCGTTCATGTCAGCCAGCGGCGACGACGAGTTCCCCGCCTCCGACGATCTGACGCTGTACGAGGCGATGTCGGTGATCGCGGGGCTGGGAGTTCCGGTGGCGGTACATGCCGAGAGCGATCAGATCACTCACGAGCTCGCGCAGCGCGCCCGGGCGGGCGGTCGGATCGCGACGCGCGACTACCTCGGCTCGCGTCCTGCCGTGGCCGAGACGGAGGCGATCGCGCGCGCGATCGAGCTCGCGGCTGTGACCGGCTGCCCGCTGCACGTAGTGCATGTGTCAACGGGCCGCGGAGCGGCACTCGTCGCCGGGGCCCGCGGGCGAGGCATCGATGTCACCTGCGAGGTGACTCCGCACCACCTGGTGTTGACCGACGGGGACGCCGAGCGCCTCGGTGCAGTGGCCAAGTGCGCGCCACCGCTGCGCCCGGAGACGGAGACCGCGGCACTGTGGGAGGCGCTCGCGCGGGGTGAGGTCTCGTTCGTTGCGTCCGATCACTCACCCTCGCCGCCGGAGCTGAAGCAGTCTGGTGACGCATTCGCGGACTGGGGCGGGATCGCGAGCTGTCAATCGACCCTCGAGCTGCTGCTGAGCGAGGGTTATCACGGAGGGCGACTCTCGCTTGCCCAGATCGCCGAGTCATTCGCGAGTGCCGCCGCCCGGCGCTACGGGCTCGAGGGTAAGGGCACGCTCGAGATCGGGTCAGACGCGGATCTGGTCCTGGTCGAGCTCGGCGGGGCGCGTGTGCTCGAGGCGTCCGAGCTGCGCTACCGCCATCGTTTCAGCCCTTACGTGGGACGGACGCTGACCGCGCGGGTGGCCTGCACGATCCTGCGGGGGGAGCCGATCTACCGAGCGGGGGAGCTGGTGGGGCCGCCGCGGGGCCGGCTGGTCAGACCTCAGAAGCCGTCGCGGTAGACGTCCTTGTAGAGCAGGTATTCGGCGCCGCCCGAGCCTGCCTCGAATCCCTGGGGACAGTATGGGGCCATGTAGATGAAGTCCCCCGCGCGTACCTCGTGCTGCTCACCGTCGAGCACGTAGATGCCGTCGCCGGCGGTCATGTACAGGCCGTGCTCCTCGTCGTGGATCTCGACCTGCGGCAGCCCGACGCCGGGATCGAACGACATCAGGCTGATGTTGAAGTCGAACCTGGGGTTCTCGCGTGGGAGCAGCTCGCGCCTGCGCAGACCCGGCGTGGCGGTGCCCTCGGCCGTCACCTCCGAGGCGTGCCCGGCGCAGGCATAGGGGGGCGCAAGCCCGGGCCACGGCTCGTAGCGGCGCTTGATCCATAGCAGCCGGGCTCCGGGGGCGCACTCAAGCACGTAGCTCATCGCCGCCGGGATGTAGACGAATGCGCGCCCGTCGAGCGCGGCGGTATCGCCCTCCCAGTGGAGCTGCGCGCTGCCGTCGAGCCCGAAGAAGAAGTTCTCGAAGCCGGCCGGCACCTCGGTTCTCAATCCCTGATCCGGGACGACGAGCAGGTACTGCGCGAAGCGGGCGGGAGCGAGGCGCGGGGTGACGAGCTTGTATAGCTCAGCGCCGGGCAGGTTCGGAAGCCGGCTCGCGTAGTGGTTCTCGGGGGTCAGCAGGGTGAAGGCCCGCCCGCGGGTGCCGCGCGTATCCGGCATTGCTCAGCCCGTTACGCCGATCGCGGCCTTGCGAGCAAGGCCTAGGTAGACGCGGGAGCGGGTCAGGGGCAAGCTGGTGAAGCGCACTCCGGTGGCGTCACGAATCGCGTTCGCGAGCGCAGGGGCGACGGGAACGAATGGGCTCTCGCTCATCGGCTTGGCACCCAGCGGACCAACCACCCGGTCGCGCGTGTCGGCGAAGTGCACCTCTGTGCCGGTGGCGTCGGCGAGGACGGGCACGTGGTAACCGCGAAGCGTCCTGGTGCTCATCTCTCCCGACTCGTCGATGTCAACGTGCTCGAACATCGCCGCGCCGAGCGCCTGCACGACCGCGCCGTCGATCTGGCCGCGGCACTGCATCGGGTTGATCACGGTGCCGGCGTCCGCCCCGTGGACACTGAACAGGATCCGCACTTCCCCGGTGCGCGGCGACACGGCGACGCGGAAGCCGTGGACGTTGAACGCGACGGAGCGAGCCAAGCCGTCGCAATCACCCTCGGCCGCCAGCAACTCGCCGCCGTCGGGGTCGCGCATTCCCTGCAGCTCCCGCAAGCGCTCGGCGGCGCGCAGCACCGCCGAGCCGGCGATCACGGTTCCGGTCGAGCCGTACCCACCGGTGTCGTGATCGACGGCGTCGGTGTCGGACTGGACGATCTCGATCTGCTCGGGTGCGGCGCCGAGCGCGCCCGCGGCAAGCTGCAACAGCACCGTTGTCGTGCCATTGCCGAACTCTGGCGTTCCGACCGCGAGCGTGTAGCCCCCGCCGCGACGCTCAGCGATGCGCGCGTGGGCGATGTGGCCGCCGGGCGGCGTGCTGTCCAGCATCGAGATCCCGATGCCCTCGCCCACCTGCCAATCCCCCGCGGGCGGAGGTGTCTCGCGCTCGCGCTCGCGCTCGAGCGCATCGCGCACCGCGTCGATGCACTGGTCGAGTCCGTAGCTGCCGATCTGCGCGGCGGGGCCGTCCTCGATCGAGACGAGCGCATCGCTCGGGCCGACCAGATTGCGGCGGCGCAGCTCGATCGGATCGAGCTCGAGCCTGCGCGCGAGCTCGTCGAGCGCGCAGTCGACGGCGAACGCGGTCTGGCTGAGGCCATAGCCGCGCAGGGCGCCAGCCGGCACCGTGTTGGTGTAGACGGAGTATGCGTCGACCCGCTTGTTGGCGCAGCGGTACAGCGCGATCGACTCACCGCAGGCGTGGAACAGCACTCCCGGGCCGTGGTTCCCATACGCGCCCGTGTCAGCGACGATGCGCAAGGCGATCGCCGTCAGCCGGCCGCCCGCGTCGGCTCCAACCTTGACACCGACACGCATCGGATGACGGGTGGTGGCGGCTGTGAACTCTTCCTCGCGGGTGAACTCGAGCTGCACCGGACGCTTCAGGCGGAGAGCCGCGAGCGCGACGATGTCCTCGCTCAGCAGCTCCTGCTTGCCGCCGAATCCGCCACCGACGCGCGCGACGAAGACCCGGACGCGATCGGGCGGGAGGTCGAACAGGCGGCAGAGAGCGTCACGGGTCAGGAACGGCGTCTGGCTGCTCGTCCGTAGCACCAGGCGGCCGTCGTCTCCGAGCCAGGCGATCGATGCGTGCGTCTCGAGATGGACGTGCTGCACGCGATGGACCCGGAACGTCTCCTCGTACACGGTAACGGCCTGCGCGAAGCCGGCTTCCGCGCTCCCGATCTGACTGTGGATCTCGGCGGCGAGGTTACGGTCGGGGTCGGCGATGCGCGAGGACTTGCCCTTGTCGCCGTGAAGGAGGGGCGCGCCCGGCGCCATCGCCGACTCCGGTTCAAACACGGCCGGCAATACCTCGTAGTCGACGCGCACGAGCGCGACGGCGCGCTCGGCCGCGGCGACGGTGTCGGCGACCACGGCCGCGACGCGCTGCCCGGCGAAGCGAACGACGCGGTCGAGCAGCAGGGTGTCGGCCGGATCGTCGGTGTCGTGCTCGTGGCGCGCGGTCGAGTAGTGGCGCGCGGGTGAATCCTCGTAGGTCAGTACCAGCCGCACGCCCGGCGCCGCGAGCGCTGCGGTGGCATCGATGCCGCGGATGTAGGCGTGGGCGTGTGGTGAGCGCACCAGCTTCATGTGCAGCAAGCCTTCGGGGGCCGTATCGAGGGTGAAGCGCTCAGTTCCCGTGACGATGCCGGGACCGCCTGGAGCCGGTACCGCGCTGCCGATCGGCGACGTGGTCGCGTCGGGCCGGGCCACGTTGACGGTGCCGGCGAAGGCGTCGGCGATCGAGCGATACCCCGTGCAGCGACAGATGTTGCCTTTCAGTGCCCTCGGCAGGTCGGCGAGCTGCTCCTCGCCGAGCGCGGCACCGGTCATGATCAGCCCCGCCGTGCAGAAGCCGCACTGGAAGGCCTGAGCGTCGAGAAAGCGCTGCTGGAGCGGATGCAGCCCGCCGGCTCGGTCGCCGGCCTCACCGAGACCCTCGATCGTGGTGACCTCCCGGCCCTGGGCGCGGAAGGCGGGGAAGATGCAGCTGTGCACCGGCACGCCGTCGACGTGCACGGTGCACGCGCCGCAGTCGCCCGCGTCACACCCCTTCTTGACTCCCCACCAGCCCTGCTCGCGCAGGAACGTGCGCAGGCACTGACCCGGCTCCGGCGAGCCTCGCGCGTCGACGCCGTTGATCCGCATCAGGGGTCCTCCTCGAGCTCGCGCCGGACCTCCTCGGCGTACATCCGCGTCAGATGCTCGCGCCAGGCGGGATCTCCGTGGAGGTCGTCGTAGTAGCGAAGCTCGGCGTCGTCGAGCGCCTCGCGCAGCTCCTCTGCGCTGGGCGAGCCCTGGAAGCGCAGCTGTGCCGGCCTCGGCAACGAAGCCGTGAGCGTGATCACGAAATCGCCGTCGTGCAGCGACCGGCGACCGATCACGACCACGGCCGAGCGCCCGAGCGCGCTCAACGAGAGCTGGCGGAACGCGGTTCGCGAGCGCAGCGCCGAGTCGGGCAGCAGTACCGAGCGCAGCAGGGCCCCACCCTCGAGCGCGTTCTGGCCCGGACCGGTCACGAACTCGAGCGCGCTCACCGCCCGCGTCTCGCCGTCCGGCGCCCACACCGTGCAGACGCCGTCGAGCGCCGCCGCGAGCGAGGTCATCGGACCGGCTGGCAGCGCCAGACAGAGGTTGCCGCCGACGGTCGCGGCGTTCCAGACCTTGAACGAGCCGAGCAGCGCGTTGCAGCACTGGGGGATCAGGCGGCTCGCGGGCCAGCGGTCGGGGGCCTGCCCGGAGGGGGCCTGCCATGCGGCGAGCTCGGCGAGCGTGCAGGTGGCGGCGATCTCGAGGCCGTCGCCGCTTGCCAGGAGTCCCGGCCAGGCGAACGCCGTCAGGTCGATCAGCCTGCGAAGCTCGGGCTGGGGCTCCGAGAACAGCCACGTCCCGCCCGCCAGCCACGCGTCGCCCGGCTGCCAGCGCTCGATCGCCGAGCGGTCGGCCGGGACGACTGCCGTCACCGTGCTCAGGTCCATCGCGCTCGCAGGGTGGCCGCGGCGCGGGCCGCCTGCTGGGCCAGGACGAGCTCATCCGCGCGCGTCAAGTGGCCTTCCGCGACCAGCATCTGCCCACCGACGAACAATCGCTCCAGCGCCGGCGCCCCGAACACAAGCGTGCAGAGCGGATCATCGATCCCCGCGCCGGCGAGTCCGTCGACTCGCCACAGCGCGACATCGGCAAGCTTGCCGCCCTCCAGCGAGCCGATCTCCTCCTCGCGTCCGAGGCAGCGCGCACCGCCGCTGGTCGCCATCGTCAGCGCCTCGCGAGCCGTCAGTCCCAACGGCCCCTCACGCACCCGCGCGACGAGCAGGGCCTGGTGGAGCTCGTCGATCATCCGCCCGGACTCGTTCGACGCCGCTCCGTCGACGCCGAGTCCGACCGCCGTGCCGGCGTCGAGTAGTGCCCTGACCGGCGCCGCCCCGGCCCCGAGACGTCCGTTGGAGGTCGGGCAGTGGGCCACGCCGGTTCCCGTGTCGGCGAAGCGCTGCACCGCTTGGTCTGAGAGATGCACGCAGTGAGCCATCCAGACGTCGTCGCCCAGCCAGCCCAGCTCCTCGACGTACTCGGCCGGCGAGCAGCCGAACCGGGCCCGGCAGAACTCCTCCTCGTCGACCGTCTCGGCGAGATGGGTGTGGAGCCGCACCTGGCGGCGTCGCGCGAGCCCGGCGGCGTCGCGCATCAGCTCGCCGGTGACCGAGAAGGGCGAGCACGGGGCGACCGCGATGCGGAGCATGGACTCCTCCGATGGGTCGTGCCAGCGGTCGATCGCCGCTTCGGTCGCGGACAGGATTGTGTCGCGATCCTCGACCACGGAGTCAGGTGGCAGGCCTCCTGCGGATTGACCGAGATCCATCGACCCGCGCGCGGGGTGAAAGCGCAGCCCGATCAGCTGGGCCGCGGTGATCTCGGCCTCCAGCATGTCTCCGCCGGCGGCGGGGAACACGTAGTGGTGATCGCTCGTCGTGCTGCATCCGGACAACGCCATCCACGCGAGGTTGGCAGCCGCCGCGGCGTGCACCTTCTCCTCGTCCAGACCCGCCCACAGCGGGTACAGCGTCGTCAGCCACCCGAACAGGGTTGCGTCCTGAGCGATCCCGCGCGTGAGCCACTGATACAGGTGCTGGTGGGTGTTGATCAGGCCTGGCGTCGCCAGGCATCCCGAGCCGTCGATCACCGTGCCGCCGCGCAGCGGCTCCGGAGTCGGCCCCGGACCGACGTCGATGATCCGCCCGCAGTCCCAGGCGACGTGTCCGTCGGTGTACTCGTTGTCCTCGCCGTCACACGTGGCGACGTGACACTTTTCGATCGCGACTCGAGTGCTCACCTAACACCTATATTGCCAGTGTCTTGGCCAAGCTAAGCGGCACGATCGACCCGGGCAATGGCCACCTGGACAAACCTGTCCGTCCGTCCGGAGGCGCCTCGCACGGCTGATAAGTTGTCGCGGATGACGGTGATCGTCGGGGCCAACCAGTATGGCAAGGCCGAGGTACGGATGGCTACCGTAACGCGGACACCCGACCGTCACGAGCTCTGCGACCTGAACGTCGGCATCACGCTCTCCGGCGATCTGGAGGATGTCCACGTCACCGGCGACAACGCCAACGTCCTACCCACCGATACCCAGAAGAACACCGTCTTCGCCTTCGCCAAGCAGGCGCCGGTCGGACAGATCGAGGAGTTCGCGCTCCGCCTCGGCCGCCACTTCGTGTCCGACTATGACTCGATCCATCGTGCGCGGGTGCACATCGAGACGTCGATCTGGGAGCGGATCAAGGTCAACGGCAGACCACATCCGCACGCGTTCCGGCAGACCGGCAGCGAGCTGCGAACGGCGACCGCCGTGTGCGAGTCCGACAGCGAATGGGTGATCTCCGGCATTCAAGATCTGGTCGTCCTGAAGACCTCGGGGTCCGAGTTCACAGGCTTCATCGAGGACCGTTACACAACCCTGCAGGAGACGCGAGACCGGATCCTGTCTACGGCGGTAACCGCGCGCTGGCGGCACCTCGGCGTCGAGGTCGACTGGCGCGAGTCCTTCCGGGACGCCCGCTCGCTGCTGCTCGCGCGCTTCGCCGACACCCACAGCCTTTCGCTCCAGCAGACGCTCTATGCGATGGCCTCGGCGTTGATCGAGGGCCGCCCCGAGATCGTGGAGGTGCGCATGTCGATGCCGAACCGCCACCACTTCGTCGTAGACCTCGAGCCGTTCGGGCTCGAGAACGACAACGAGATCTTCCGCGTCGAGGACCGACCGTACGGCTTGATCGAGGCATCGGTCCTGCAGGCCGACGCCCCGCCGCCGGGGCCGGC
>Ga0302326_10026497_pt1 | contig 11712 bp, 6 predicted proteins | sample Palsa_T0_3_FD_202264 | JGI IMG/M metagenome (GOLD analysis project Ga0302326, IMG submission 202264) | Peat permafrost microbial communities from Stordalen Mire near Abisko, Sweden - Palsa_T0_3 | ecosystem: Environmental > Terrestrial > Soil > Palsa > Peat permafrost | place: Sweden: Abisko... | reverse complement strand
CTATAGGCAAGCTGATTTCCGTTCGTGGTGGTAACAATGTCCAGGATGGAACTGGCCGCCATGGCGACATCAGGAACATTAAAGTTAGCCGTGGACCCTCCCACGGCGCTCATGTTGACGGGCTTTTGATAGTCAGGTATGGGAATGGTCGTCTGGATGCCGCCGGAGCTGCCGCCCGGTCCGCCGGTGGAGTTAGGGCCGCTCGCTCCCCAAACCACTTCGTTCGACCAGGACGCTCCCGTGCCGTTCATGCCCAAGGTCGTTCCGCCACACTGCGTCATATAAGGTTCAAGGTCGCTGGGATCGGCTCCATTAATATAGGTTCCGTTTGGCCCGTTGGGGTCCACAGGCAGGGCGCCCGAATCACCGGACGCATAAAAATAAGACTGACCCTGCAAGGCAAAACGAGCGAAACAATTGGAGGTTCCGGTGTCCACGCCGTTTCCCCAGGAGGAACTGATCTGGAGCGGCATCGGCTCGCCATGCGTCGGATCGGCAATCTCGGTTAACGTGGTGTCGAACGGTTGATTTTTCCCATCGTAAACGTTGACTTGTTTCAGGCCGGGCGCCATGGCGATCACCATTTCTATGTCCAACGGCACCTCCAAATCTCCGTTGTTAGGATTGTTGGCGACATTATTTATGGGCACTTCCACCACCGGGACATTCGGCAATCCGGCGATGGATTCGTATTCCGTAATGTCGGCTGGCGTGTAGCCATCAAGCTCCATCAATCCGACCACTTGTCCTGTTCCGGTAAGAGATGAGCCAGAAGCGTAGGCATGCCTGAAATCGGAGCCCATGTACAGGTCTGCCCCGTTGGGCTGGTAGGAGCCATTTCTCGGTTTTGCATTCTCCTCCTTGGGGCTTAGATGAACTCTTGCATGCGGCGTGACAAAGTCGTTCAGACCGCTGACAGTCAGGATCGGGACCGCCAGGTCGAGTGACGGTTCGGCATCAGGCGCAAAGAACGTGCGCGCTTCCGTCGGGTGCGGATACACGCGCAAAGTCAGATGGAACGCCTTCTCGACATCCGCCACCGCTCCATCCACGCTCAACATGGTGCGGCCGGGTTGCGTGTGGATGATGGTGAGGCCGTTGGCTTTGGCAAAACGGATGACGGCCTGATAATCCGCCTCCGTCGCCCCGAAATTTTCGTTGAACTGCTCAGGAGTCAGGTAGCGATGGAAATTAGGGCTGGCCGGGTTATGGATCGTCTTGAGTAATTGGCCCAGTTTTTCATTGTTGCGGAATGGCAAACTAATGCCAAGGCGAAGTGGTTGGTTGCCCGGCAATTGGCCCACTGGCTGCAATTTAAACTTAGCCACTTCGACGGGCACGTGTCCTTGCAGCACTTGTCTGTCCGCCGCCCCCACGCCAGCGGCGGACAGGAAGAGCAGGGCGAGGCTGGAAGCCATTTGAGATACTTTGTTCTTCATAATGTGAGCCTCCGTGATTTTTATTGCAGCGTCACCAGCACCAACACCATGCCGTTGCCTTCGCTCAAACCTGTCATGGCCTTGCCCAGAATCGCACCCTGAGCGCGGAGGTGGTCGGTGACTTTCATCGCCCGGCCCGGGGTGCTGGAAGTCGTGAGCAGGTCTCCCGGTTCGATGGCCCCGTTGGAGGCCTCGGCTTGGACGTAAACACGCCCGGTCAACGCCACATTCCTGCCGCCCTCAAGTAATCCCTGTTGTTGCATTTGGATGCCGGGATTGATGCCGTTGGCTCCGCTGATCACGCCCGCCACGCGGGTGTCATAAGGGCGGTCGGCCAATTTCAATTGCCCGGGTTTCTTGGCATCAATCACCACCACCGCTCCCTCTTCAACCTGCTTTTCGGCTGTCGAGATGGGAAAAGGCTCGGCCAGGTCGCAACCGCCAGTAATGGTGATGCTGCAGCAAGTGTGGTTGCCGGTTACCATGGAACCGCAATTGATGTTTCCAGGAATATAGGTCTCGGTCTGGCCCGAGCCAATGCGAATGACATTGTTTTCGTTCGCCCCACCGTTGTTGCCAATGTAAATGTTATCACTGCCGGAGACGAGACTGTTCCCGGCGGAGTAACCGAGTCCAATGTTGCCGCTGCCGGAGGTCAAGTTTTGGAAGGAATATGTGCCGCAGGCCGTGTTGGCGGAGCCGACCTCATTGGATTGGAGCGTGGCCACGCCAAGCGCCAGGTTGTCCACCCCGCTTGTATCGCCTTCCAATGCCTGATAGCCCACGGCCGTGTTGTTATAGCCGTCTGTAATATAAAAAATGGCATAACCGCCGATGGCTGTGTTGGCCGCGCTTGAGGACGGCGCCCCGCCCATCGCGAAATATCCGTTGGCAGTATTGTCATTGCCAGAATCATTGAAAAGCATCGCGCCATAGCCGGTGGCCGTGTTGTAGTTGCCGTTCGTGTTGGCGAAGAGCGCAAGGCCGCCGATGGCGGTGTTATCCGTGCCGCTTATGTTTTCAGCCAGCGCATCGCCGCCGAAGGCGGAGTTATCCGAGGCGCTGTTGTCCCCAAGCGCACCGACGCCAACGGCCGTGTTGTAACTGCCGCCCGTGTTGTCGGCCAGCGCGCCATAACCTATCCCCGTATTCTGGAATCCGCTTTCGTTATCGCTCAGTGCATAAGCTCCATCGGCGGTATTGTCGCTGCCCGTCACGTTTCCACTACCGTAGTCGGAAAGTGCGTAGGCACCGGTGGCCGTGTTGTAACTAGCGGTCGTGTTCCATTCAAGCGCTGCAAATCCTGCGGAGGTGTTATAACTGCCCGTCGTGTTGTATTCGAGTGAAGCAATTCCCGTGGCCGTATTGTCGCTGCCGCTGGTGTTGAAGGCCATCGAATCCGCGCCCAGCGCCGTGTTGCCGGCGCCGTTGGTGTTGCTTTCAAGCGCGAAGACGCCCACGGCCGTATTGTTGCCGCCGCTCGAGTTGGCGTTGAGCGCAAAATAGCCATTGGCGGTATTATAAACGCCGCTCGAAACGTCAGTCAGCGCTCCATCACCCACCCCCGTGTTGTGAGTTCCTGTAAGTGTTGCATTGCCCGCGGATTGACCGGCGAAAAAGTTCTGCGAACCAAAGCTGCTGATCAAGCTGGCTCCGGCGACATTGCTCAAACCGGCGCCATTGCCGTTGATCACGCCGGCGATGTAAGTCTCCGTCTGGCTGCCGCCAATGCGGATGGTGTTGTTGTCGCCCCCCACGCCGAGGCTGCCGATGAGAATGTTGCTGCTTTCGCCCAGCCCATAGTTGTTGCCGGCTTGATACCCCAGCGCGATGTTGTCGGAGCCCGTCGTCAGGCCTGAAAGCGCGGACGAACCATCCGCCGTGTTGTAGGAGCCGCTTGTGCCGTTGGCAAGAGCACCATAGCCATTGGCCGTGTTGTCGCCGCCGACCGTATTATTGACCATCGCGTGACGGCCCTCCGCCGTGTTGTCATCGCCGCTGGTGTTGCTGGCAAGCGCCCGTTCGCCAATGGCCACGTTGTAGGCGCCATTCGTGTTGTTGCCGAGCGATGCGTAGCCGACGGCCGTGTTGTTCGTGCCGTTCGTATTGTTCTGCAAGGACCCGCCGCCCAAACCGGTGTTGGCGCCTCCTGTGCCATTTGAAATACCCGCGCTCGGACCTGCGTAGAAATTGTTGTTTTGCGGGGCCACAAAAAGGGTGTTGCCGCCGGCGTAAACCGTCGCCGGCAATGGCAGAGTTAAAAGGCCGGTAACTGTCATATTGCTTAACGTCACGCCACTTTCATCGTTCGTCACCACCGTCGCCGGCAATTGCGCCGCCTGAATGGGGCCGATCACGTTTTCCGCCGTGATCGAGTACGGCGTCGGCGTCAATTCTTGGCGGGGATTCAAGGCCGTGAAGGCGCCGCTGCCATTGGTGCGCACGCCCATCTGCAACCAGTAAGCGGTGCCGTTGAACAAGGCCCCGAAATCCGTGGTGACGGTGAACAATCCGTTGGTCACGCCCACGTCGAGGTTGGTGAGCGTGCTGCCAACCTGGCTGCCGCCGCTGCCGGCGTTAAACAGCTCAAAGGTCAGATCATAGTTGCCGTTGGCGGCATTGGTCCCGCTTACCAGATGGCCTTGATAAGTAAAAGCGGTGCCTTGGGCGCGAGCAGTGGAAAGTTGAGAATTCAGAGTCGAGAGCGCCAGCAGAGCCAGCGTCGCGAAGAAATGATTCCAGTTATTTTTCATAATTTTCACAGCGTGTTGTCCTGGAACTGTGCGCCTTCAACCATAAAGACTCACGTGTTCCTAACTATGTAAGAAGAAACGAGAGCGGGGGATTACAAAGAATTTTTTTATTCCGCCGGGGCGGCGAGCAAACGGAGCTCATTGGTATCCGTTTCGACGGCCAATTTGCGCCCATCCGGGGAAAACCGCAGCCACATGCCCGCGTGCGGCATATTCTCTGAAACCACTTCGCGCAAGGTCGGCACGTGCCACATTTTGAGCGATTCACTCCGTCCCAATGAAGCCAGCGTGCGGCCATCCGGCGAAAAATCAATATCGGTGGTCTCCTGCATGTGGCCCGGCAGCGAGGCGATGAAGCTGCCGTCCGTCGTTTTCCACAATCGGATGGTTCCATCCATGCTGCCAGTGGCAACGGTCGAGCCATCGGATGTAAAGGCCAACCCGCTCACAAAATCTCGATGTCCCTCCAGTCGCCGTTCCTGCCCAGTGGCGCAGTCGTAAAGCCGCGCCGCATTTTCCTGTTCAATGCAGACGGCGATGTGTTCGCCGTGAAGCGACAATACGGCGTTGCGGATGGGCGGAGGGGGGCCTTTGAATGCGCGCGCCAAACGACCGGTGTCCGCGTTCCAGACACGAATCAATCCTGCCGCGTCAATGGCGAAGAAATAGGCCTGCCTGGGCGACATGCCAAAACAAATAAACTGTGTGTTCTCCGCCGTCCGGCCTTGCAATGAAACCTGGCGTTGCGGATCAGTGCCATTGGGCAGCCAGAAATTCAGACTCCAACCGGCCGTGTCAAATGACGCAACGCATGTTCCATCACGGGAAAAGCCGGCAATCAGCCTGCCGCCCGCAAGGTTTTGGGCCAACAGCGCGTGGTCGTCCGTATTCCACAAGGTGGCATTTGCCGTCGCGGGATCGAAAGTGACCAGCAACTTGCCATCCGCGCTGAAAAGGGGACGGTAATCGATGCTGTGCGGCAATTCGTTTTGTGGATGAACGACCGCTGTGGTCCACAGCATGACATTTTGATCTTTGCCGCCGCTGGCCAGTAGTCTGCCGTCCGGACTGAAGGCCGCGCACCACACTTCGCTGTTGTGTCCGCGCAAAACAGATTTGGGTTTGAGCGTGGCGGCGTCCCATAGGCACACCGTTTGATCGGAACTGGTCGTGGCAAAGGTCGCGCCATCTTGTGAAAAAACCGCCGACCAAACGTGAAGCTGATGGCTGGAGAGCATTTGCGGCGAGGGTTCATCCAAATTCAAGAGGGAAATCTCGCTCGACCAACCGGCGGCCAGAAGGCTGCGGCCATCCGGCGAGAATTGAAGCGACCAGACCGATTCCTTCGAGGGCCATTCGCGGATCAAACCTCCCGTGGCCGTGTTCCAGACCGTGATGCCGCTTTTGGCGCCAGCCACAGCCAGCAAGCCTCCGTCGGAAGAGAGTGCCAGCGCGCGCCCGGGCTGGTCGAAACGGCGGAGCAACTCTCCTGTGCTCCAGTTCCACAACGTCACCGCTCCCAACGGTTCCCAAAAAAATGGACTGGATTCCGCCGTGGCCAAAAACGTGCCTGTTTTTGAAAGCACGGCTAGTTCGCCGGGAAAATTGGTGCGGACGCGCCATAGAACCGTGTCCCGCAGTTCAACTCCCTTGTTGTATCCCGTCATCAAATACTTGCCGTTAGGCGTAAAGGCCACCGACCAGACGGCATAGTTAGTGATGTTAAGATTGGTCACGCAAGTATGGTCCATCACGTCCCAAATCCTGACCGTGCCGTCGTGGCTGCCCGTGGCAAGGCGCTTTCCATCCGGCGAGAATGCGACACACGTTACGGTTCCGGAATGACCCATCAAGGTGGCCAATTGAGTGCCCCGACAGAGATTCCAAAGATAACGCCACTCAAAACCGCGCAAGTCTGTTTCGCCCTCCTTTGGCCGCAATGCATCCAACGTGAGGCGCGCCCGGCCCATGTCACCGTCCTCAATGGCTTGTGAAGCGACGGCCACATCCGCCGCGTAAAGATTGAGCCGGGTTTCGGCGGCATCTTTTTCGGCGATGAGGCGCTGCTTCTGTTCGCCTCGCGCGTGAAATTCAGCCACCCGCCATTGCCAGACCACTCCCGCCACACCCAAAATCACCGCCGTCGCAAAGCCGGCCGACATGCCGGCCAGCCGTGGATAGCGGCGGCACCAGAGCCAGACCCGTTCCATCATCGGCACAGGCCGGGCCTGAATTGGTTTGTTTTCCAGAAAACGTCCAAGATCCTCCGCCAGCGCCTGGGCCGTGGCATAACGGCGCGTCGGTTCCTTTTGCAGACATTTCAGGCAAATGGTTTGCAAGTCCGGCGGAGTGCTGGGATTCAATCGCCGCGGCGGCACCGGTTCGACGTTCTGCAGTTGGGTCAAGACGGAGGAGAGCGTTTCACCTTGGAAGGGTGGTCGTCCGGTGAGCAATTCATACAGAATCGCCCCCAGCGAATAGACATCCGAGGCAGGTGTGGTGCCCGACTGCTTGCCTGCGGCCTGTTCGGGTGGCATATAATTGGGCGAACCCAACACCTGGCCGGAGACGGTCAACTCTGCGTCCTGGTTCAGCAGTTTGGCGAGGCCAAAATCAGTCACGCGCGGTTGATCAAACAAATCGAGGAGAATATTGGACGGCTTCAAATCGCGATGCAGCACGCCCCGTTGGTGAGCGTGTTCAACTGCTTCGGCAATGATTTTGAGATAGCCCGCCGCGCGCCGGGCCGGCAAAGGCTGAACTTTGCTCAATTCGCCAAAACTCCGGCCTTCCACAAATTCCAGCGAAAGAAAATGGCTGCCGTTCTGTTCGCCAACCTCGTAAATGGCCACGATGTTGGGATGCCGCAACGAGGCGACCACCTGCGCTTCCCGGCGAAAGCGGCGGACAAAATCCGCGCTGGAAAAGGGGCCGTGCAGCACCACTTTCAAGGCCACGATGCGGTTCAAGCTCAATTGCCGCGCGCGGTACACCACCCCCATGCCGCCTCGCGCGACCTCCTCCAAGAGTTCATAGTCCCCCAGCCGAAGCAGCCCGCCGTCATTGGGACCGCCCGGTTCCTCGATAAATCCCAGCCGGCCCAGGCACTTGAGGCATAGGCCGTCCTCGGCGTCGGCGGATATTTCTGATCCGCACGTCGGACATTTAGGCTGCACGCTCATGAGTAAGACTCTGGACTTACACTTGTGTAAGAAGCAAATGCCAGCGGCCATTACAGAAAAAAACAACTTTGGCCGCTATACTTAAGTCTAGCCTCGCCTTCCGCTACTGATTGAGCACCGCAAATAAATAACGCATTTCCTCCTCCAATTCCAAGGGGCTGGAGACCGTTTGGGCCACTTCGGCGCGCACCAGTTCGCGGTAACGCTGCCGCAGCCGATGCACCATCACCGGCGCTGCCGACGCTTCAACCCCAAGCTTTTGAGCGATCAGCGCGTATTCTCCGGGGGCCGCATTGGCCGTTAGAAAATGTTTCAATTCTTCAAACTGCCTTTGTTTATTCGCTGCGGACATTTCCTGCCTCAATTGGCGCAAGGCGGCTTGCAAGATCGTTTGCGCCCAGCGTGTATCGTAAATGGTGTCGGGCGCGACATCGCTCGCCGGGCTGGCGCTGCCGAGTTCATCGGGTGCGATTTGATCGAGCGAAAGGATCGTGTGCCCGCCGCCGCGCTTGAGCGCGGTGGCGCGATCATATTCATTGGCCAGAAAATGGGTGAAGGCCGAGAGCAGAAACGTGCGAAATTTTCCTTTTCTGGGATCAAGCCCGCTAAAGTCCCTCCGTTCGAGCAAACTGGCGAAGAATTGCTGGGTTAAATCCTTCGCATCCTCCTCGTTCCAGCCTTTGCGCCGGGCGAACGAGCAAACAGGCTGCCAATAAGCGCGGCACAATTTTTCCAGGGCCGCCTCGCTTTCCGGCGACATGGCGCGCCCAGCCATCAACACGACACTCCACCGGGTGGTGGAAAATTGACCGGCAAATTCTGGACCGACGCTGCTCATGGCTGCAAGTTTTAGCTTAGTTACGTGAATAAGATCACACAAATGCCCGTTGAGGCCAAGGCAAAGAAAGGATGTTTGAACAATTCACAAAAGACGTCCATCATGCCTCCTGGCAAAGGCATGAAGACACAAGAAGCCATCCTGACCATCAACGGCGGTTCGTCGAGCATCAAGTTCGCGCTCTACCAAGCCAAGGAACCGCGCAAGCGAATGCTTTATGGAAACGTGGAGCGCATCGGCCTGAGCGGAACCAAGCTGACCTTCCACGACGCCAAAGGGAATCAGAAGCACCCCCTCAGCCTCGCGGCGTCCGATCACAAATCGGCCGCCCAAGGCCTGATTGATTGGCTCGAAAAACAACCGGGGTTCGATTCGGTTCGAGCCGTGGGGCACAGGGTTGTCCACGGCATGAAACATACCGAACCGGAGCCTGTTACCCGGGGGTTGCTGAGTGAACTCCACCGCCTCCAGCCTTACGACCCGGATCATCTGCCCCGCGAGATTGAACTTATTGAAGCCTTCCTCCGCCGCCATCCCAAACTGCTTCAAGTCGCCTGCTTCGACACCTCTTTTCACCGCTCCATGCCGCGCGTGGCCAAGTTGCTTCCCATCCCGCGGCGCTTCGACGCCAAGGGCGTCCAGCGTTACGGTTTCCACGGATTGTCTTACTCTTACCTGATGGAAGAACTCGCGCGCCTTGGCGATCCAGCTGCCAGCAAGGGCCGCGTGATCCTGGCCCATCTCGGCAACGGCGCGAGCATGGCCGCCGTGCGCGACGGCAAGAGCATCGACACCAGCATGGGCTTTACGCCGACGGCAGGATTGGTCATGAGCACCCGCTGCGGCGATTTGGACCCTGGCATCGCGCCGTATCTGGCGAAAGTGGAGAAAGTGACGCCAACGCAATTTTACCAAATGGTCAACCATAAGTCCGGCCTGCTCGGCGTTTCCGACACCAGCCCGGACATGCGGGATTTGCTTGAGCGGGAAGCCAGGGACGTGCGGTCGGCGGAAGCTGTTGCGCTATTCTGTTATCAAGCCAAGAAGTGGCTGGGCGCGTTCGCCGCCGCGCTGGGCGGAGTGGACACGCTGGTTTTCTCGGCCGGCATCGGTGAAAATTGCCCATCCATTCGCGCCCGCATCTGCGAGGGCCTTGGTTTTTTGGGCATCGAAATAAACGCCGCCCGCAACGCGCGCAACGCGGCTGTAATTTCCGGCAAGAGCGCCCGCGTCCCCGTGCGCGTCATTCCCACCGATGAAGAACTAATGATAGCGCGCTCGGTGGCCCGACTGCTCTGAATCGTTAGGGCAATGGCCTCCTAGCCCAGCGCAATTTGGCCGGCGCGCTGCGCGGGTTGGCTCGCCGCTCCTCGGCACCGGGCCTTAGCACGCCGGAAATCTCCTCATAAACCCCGTTCCGCAGTCCCGCTTCAAACGATTGCTTGACACGCCGGTCCTCGCCCGAATGAAAGGTCAGCGCCGCCACGCGTCCACCCGGATTCAAGCACGCCGGGAGGTGGCGCAAGAATGTTTCCAGGGCCGAAAATTCATCGTTCACCGCAATGCGCAAGGCCTGAAAGACCCGGCGAACACACAGATCGCCCTCCTCCTTGTTTAAGCGCGGCAGGAGGGCTCTGACCGCCTTGGCCAGCGCGGTCGTGGTGGTGAAAAGTTTCCCAGCCAAGGCGGGTGCCAGCAACGCGGCATGCGTTTCATCCGCGTTCTCCTCCAGCAATTCCTGCAATGCCTCCGCGCCGATGCGTTCCAAAAAAGACGACGCCGGTTGTCCGCGGTGCGGATTCATCCGCATGTCCAGCGGGCCTTCCTGCTTGACAGAGAATCCACGGCCAGGATCATCCAACTGCATGGACGACACACCTAGGTCCGCCAGGATGACGTCCGCGCCCTTCAGGCCCGAGTCCCAAAGCGCCTGCGGCAGTCCTGCGAAATTGCTGCGGCGCGCCGTGAAGACATCCGCGCCAAACCCAAGGGCGCGCAAGCGCGCTTCGGTTTTGGGAAGCTCGATGGGATCGGTGTCCAATCCCAGCAGCCGTCCGCCAGGTCGGATGCGGGCCAGCAATTCCTGCGCATGGCCCCCGAAGCCAAGGGTGCCATCCACCGCCACCTGGCCGGGTTGCGGGGCCAACGCCTCCAGGACTTCCGCCACCATGATGGGCCGGTGCGTCCCCGCCGGGGTCTTGCCAGCGGACAGGACTTTGGCCACCGTTTCCGCGTAACGCGCTGGGTCGTGTTCTTTGTATTTCTGTTCGAATGTACGCGGGTGTTTGCCGGCATAACGCGCGCGTCTCTGATGCGGCTTCGGCGGGGCAGGGGAACCGGTCGGGTCATTGGCCATGCCGGCAGCATCGCAACACGCGGCGCAAAATTCAAGGAGGTTATGAGTTACAGATGCACTAACCTATGGACTCTTGGCCGTGTCCGGCGCCGGTGCGGGAATATCGCTCGCTGTCATCACCCTGTGTCCGCCGCCCACGTAAACCCGCCCATCGTCGCTCGTGCGCAAGGACGGCCGCGTCTGCGTGAACTCGTGGAACTGCCGCGCCAGCATGGTGCCATTGGCGTCAATGGCGACGTAAGTGAGAACGTGAGCGCCGGTCTGGAATAGGACGTGCAGGTTGTTGGCGTTGTCCAGTTGCACCTCGGGACGGCCAAAGCCTACGGTGCGGGCCAGCGGGTAAACGCGCAACGTCCGCCCGCGATCGTCCGTCAAGCGAAAATACAACTTTATTTGGTCCAAGGACGAAACTTTCAGCAAGCTGTAACGCCGCACTTCCGGGGCCGCGTTGGTCACTCCAGGCGGCGCAGGCGCCCCCACCGACAAGTCGCCCAAATCGGTCAGCGGCTGACCTTCTGTGATCGTGAAGGCCACCGGTTTGCAGGGGACTTCCTGCTTCCATTGGGGCACCTTGATGAGCGCGCCCAGGCGGTATCGGCCAGTCCGCCGGTAACCGAAATACGGGGTCGGATTGAACTCACGGGTCACGGCCTGCCCGGAGAGCAGAGTAAACGGGCTTTGAACCAGCATCTCCCCCAGCTTGGGCACAACATACTCATGCTCACCGATAACGTCGAAGGTGATCCACTGCTTGTCCGTTCCCAGAACCACCGGCTGTCCAGAGCGATTGGTGATGCGCACTTTGACCGGCACATCTTCATCCGGCAGGAATTGGTCCTGGTCGAGTTGCAACTCGGCGGTGAGGCCGTTGAATTGCGCCTGCGCGCAGTGCGTGGCGGCGGTGAACAGGACCAACAGAATGGCAAATTTCCTCATGGTTTGAATTCTAAGCCGCAGCCGTTTGAATTCAAGCGCGAAACGTCGCGCTCGCCAAAACCGGGCGCAAATGAACTTTCGTCTTGGGTCGTACCTTTTTGAGCCACATTTTCACAAAAAATTATTTTCTTAGCCGTTATTAGAAAACATGAGGGCAGACAGGAGCCGCACACGCGGCCACCCTGTCTGCCCTATGAATAATAAAACA
>Ga0302326_10026496_pt1 | contig 11712 bp, 5 predicted proteins | sample Palsa_T0_3_FD_202264 | JGI IMG/M metagenome (GOLD analysis project Ga0302326, IMG submission 202264) | Peat permafrost microbial communities from Stordalen Mire near Abisko, Sweden - Palsa_T0_3 | ecosystem: Environmental > Terrestrial > Soil > Palsa > Peat permafrost | place: Sweden: Abisko... | reverse complement strand
CGCATCGAGCAGGGTCTGCGGGACCACGGTGGCGGCTTGCCACACGGCCTCTACCTGTTGAGCAGAGAACAGATCCATCCGTTCGGCGTCTGGGCCGAACTGGCCGACTTGGGCAGCCGGATCGTCATCACCGCGGAGCACCGCCTCCAGGTTCGGGCCGCACTGGGCCAGCGCGGCATCCGCGACGACAGCCCAGGGATCGTCCGGGCAAGCAGGCTGGGCGAGGAACCGGCTGCAGAGCACGGCAGCTGCGCCTGGTACGAATCCCCACAGTCGTTCGGCCGCTTGGATTTCCACAACCGAGGGTCGCACCGTGGCGAGCCCGGTGCTTACCAGGCCGGCGACACAAGCCGCCGAATCGAGCCCGGTATCGAGGAAGCTCGTTATCGCCAGGCCGGGCTGCTCGCGGAGGGCGGCCGAGCAGCGCTCCCGGAGGGCGGCGGGCGCACCGGCGGCAATCAGATCGTCGGCGAGGTGGATGAGTCGCCACAGGCGTTCCAGCCGGCGGGGCAGCGCAGGCAGGTCCCCTTCACCGGCCAGGAACCTGGAAAGCGCATCCTCTTCCTGGTCTGTACTGACCGGCAGGCCCGGGGCGGCACACGCATAGAAGTGGCCGGATGGCCAGTCGGGCCAGTCGGTGACGGTCCACGGATCCTCGATGCGCAGCAGGACGCAAAGCGGACCCGCGTCATGGGCGCCGGGCGGAAGGTGGACCACTCCGTCCTTCGGAACGGGCAGCAGGATCGGCGCGCGCCATGGTGCGCGGGCCAGGTAAAGGGCCACCGTCAGTCCGTCGGCCTGCACGCAATCGCGGATCCTCAGCTGGCCATTGCTGACCTCAGCGCCGCTGGCCAGCTGCCGAGGCCGCACGAAGCCCACAGGCATGGCGCTCTGCCCCCAAGGCAGGAGCAACTCAGCGCGACCGTGATGAGCCACGGTCTCCCAGGCACGAGGCAGGTCATAGCCGGTAAGACCGGGCCCCTGAACGCCGCTCGCCGGGATCGTCTGAATTCGCTTTGCTCCAGCCCACACTTGGAGATCGGCCCTGATAACGGTTCCAGGGGCGCGGACAAGCAGCCGACCGAGATCTGCCATGGCCTCGGTGGTCGCGTGGATCGGCGCGGCAGTCCACGTGCTCGCGCCGGCGCCCACGCACAGCAGATCGATATGCGGTGGCGTGATGACGACGGGCTCGGTCTCGGTACCGCCGCGCAATTCCACCACACGCGCACGGTCAGAAATGCCGAAGCTCAGGCGGGCTGGATGCACCGCCGCGCCTATCGGGGCTTTAAGTTCAGCGGTGCCAGGCTCCAGGCCGCGGGCGGTGAGCGCACGGACAGGCGGTCTGTAGCTGACGGAAACACCTTCAGCAATGAAAATCGTCCGGCGCACCCCACGGCCCAGGGGGCCGCGCACCGTTATGTCGAATGATCCCAATATGGGCCTTGGCACACCGTCCCAGATGTCGGCCGTACCGGCTTGGTCCATCTCCCTGGACACTAGAGAGATGCCATCCGCCGCGGACCGGATGTCAGCGTGCCAGCGGATGACCGAGTCGGGTGTGTCAGGAAGCCACAGCTGTGGTGGTTGAGCGTAAACGGGTGAGCCATAGGGGGTGGTCATGCCCGTAAGCGGCTCACCGAGCAGGAGGCGAGGGCGCATGTAACCATGCACGACGTGGGCCGGGCCGCCCGGCAGCGACAAGGAGCTGACCTTCTCCAGGGACGCCAGCTGCAAACGCCAGCCTTCCCAGCCGAACGGAACCGGGGTTTCCGTGATCGTCCGCAGCTCGCCGATGGTGGTGAGGTCACGGTCCGCCGGGTGCAGGATCCAGAGATGGTCTGGAGGCAGGGGCAGCTGGGCCGGGAGGCGCCTGCCGTCCTCGGAGAAAAACAGAATCGGATCCGAGGGCTGAACGACATCCAGCTCGCTCACGTGGTCCCAGCCGACGAGCGAAACGTGGACGGCACGTACCGGCCGGGTCAGCGGGTGGACCGTCTGCGGAGCCGCCTCGGCCGACCCGACCCATTGCGCGCGACTCCGCACCGTGACTGGATCGCCGTCGGCGGTTACCCGCCAGGTCGCCACCCCATCGGGTGCCTCTCCGACGGCCGGAAGAATGACCTGGACGCCCACCCCGTAGGGATCAAGGCCAATGCGCGGACGCGACGCCGACCTGCGCACCTTGATCTCACTACGCCGCGCCGTGGGCTGATCGCGATCCTGCGCCTCGACCTCCCGGCGGGCAGCATCCACGATGCGCGCTGGGAGCCGGACGCCGTCCAGGTCCGGGTCAGGATCGGCAAGGCGGTCCAGCAAATCCATGCAGCGGTCCACCACGTCGAGGGCGTAATCTCCGCCGTGGGTGAGGAACCGTCTCGCGGGAACGTCCAAGCCCGCGAGGCGCAGTTCCCGTCCCGGCGCTGTCGCCCAGGCCAGGAAGCTTTCCGCATCTATCCCGGGATCAAGTCGACGACGGGAAAGCAGCAATCCGAAGTAGTCGCCCAGGCAGTAGGAGGGGATGCCCGCGTGCATCAAGATCGGCCCGACGAAGTGAAGAGGCAACTCGGGGAATGTCGCCATCCCCAGGCGTTCGATGGCCTGATTGAAGGCGCGGCCCCAGATTCCCTGGTCCTGCGACGTGCCCTGGAAGTCAGTGGTCTCCCACAGCGCGGGCCAGTAGGTTCCGCCGCGATAGCGCGTCGCGGCCACGCCGGCCATGGCGGCCGCTACGCAAGCCGGCCATCGGAGCAAGAACGACTCCCCCTCAACCCGAGGATCTTCGAGTCTGGCGTAGAGCCGACCTAGGGCTGCGGCCACCTGGTCGGTGCGGTCAGGACGAATGTCCGCTTCCGCGACGAGGGACGCGCCCCGCAACCGCGGCACCCAGGTTTCCTCGCGCAAGTCAAGCAGTTCCCGCGTACTCACCTTGCGGGGGCCGGCCGTGCCTGTGCCCGTCGGCGCCTCGGTGGTCTGCGGCTTAACGCTCACGCCTTCGGCCGGTGGCGAATCTGCCTGATGAGACGCCAAGAACATGCTCGGCTCGCCGGTGCCGGACACGTAGAGATGGTCACGGGCGCGGGTGCAGGCCACGAACAGGACGCAGCGTTCCCGCTGCAGGTCCTGGGCGTGTGAGACGGCGTCCTCGCTGACCGGGGTAACCGCCGCCGGTTCCGGAACCAGCCCCCGCTCAACGCCGATGACCGCGACGGCCTGGAACTCCAGGCCCTTCATCGCGTGCATGGTGCCGGCCCGGACGCCCTGCGTACTACTGCGGCTGCTCAGTGAGCCCGTCGTGATCCCGGTGGCTTTCAGCGCCTCACGTGCCTCGCGCACCAGGCTGGCCGACCGGGCCGTCACCCCGATGGCGTGTGGCTCGATGCCGGCGGCCAGCCAGGAGCTCAGCCGGTCGGCAAGAAAAGCGAATTCTTCGGCCCGGGTGGCCGCGATCCGCAGTTGCGGGCGCTGGCCGTGGATGGGGGACCGGTAGCCGAGCAGGGAATCCGCCTCGCCATCCAGGCCAGTCACCGGATCCGGCCCGACCAGCGGCACCGCCCAGGCCAGGATCTCCTGCGTGGTCCGGTAGTTCAGGGACAGCCGCCGGCTCCGGCCTCGTACGCTGATCCGCAGGCTGGCGAGGGAGACCTTATTGGCGTAGATACGCTGGTGCGGGTCGGCCGCGATGAACAGGTCGTCCGGGCCCGGCGCCACGGCCGCGCGGAGCAGCCGCCACTGGGACGGGTGCAGGTCCTGGGCCTCATCGACGAGGATGTGGCGATATCGCGGTGCTCCCGCCTGCCGGAGCAGGTGCGTGGCCTCGTTGGCCAGCTGCAGGTGAGTGGACTCGTGAGCGGCGGCGAGTTCGGCGGTGACCCGCTGCGCGGCCTGCCAGACTTGGCTGCGCTGAGTCTTGGTGAGCGGCCGGCCTCGGCCGGTCCGCAGACAGGTCAGGTACGACTCCTCGGTGTGCAGATCCTGGGCCAGGATGACCTGCTCCCACTCGTTCTTGGCGAACGCCGGAGTGAAAGACAGCCCCATGGCGGCGGCAGCCTCGGCCCAGCGCGTACGCAGTACTCGCTCGTCCGCGATGACGGGACTGCCGCGGGCCTGCTTGACGATGCTGTAGGCCAGCCGGTCCACGTTAAGCACCTCGATCTGGCGGCGCACGTCGGCGTCCCGGATCAGGAGGTCAAGCTGGGCATGGAGGGCCTCGGCCAGGTTGCCGTTGAAGGTGGTCAGCAGTATCTGCCCGGCTGGGGATGGTGGCGCGGCGCGCGCGGCCAGGAAAGCGGCACGGTGCAGTACGGTAACCGTCTTGCCGGTTCCTGGGCCGCCTGTCACCTGAGCCGGGCCGGAATAGCTCTCCCGGTAGGCGATCTTGCGCTGGCTCGGATGCAGGAACGTGCGCCACGCAGCGAACGGGTGGGCCAGGATGAGCTGCAGCTCATCCTGGCCGGACACGAAGGTGACCTGACCTGGGGTGCGCTCCATAGCGGAGACCAGATCGCCTGGATCCACCTGCTCGGGCGGCGTGTCAGCGGGGAGAAACTGGGCCACCTCAGCCCAGGCTTCGTCGACGGTCATTCCGCAGGTCAACGCGTAAAGCGCGGCGTACTGGGCCTCGGGCAATGCCGTCTGCAGCGTTTCCAGATCTGCCTCGCTGGCCAGCAGCCGGACCATCGGCAGTATCTGCGGGTCGATGCCAAGCCGGGTCAGGTCGGCATCGCTGACGTCCGCGAACAGCCGCTTGTCCGCTGGGCGGACGACCGCCTGCAGCGAGAGTTGCAGCTGCTGGAGCACGGTCTCGTCGCGGACTTCCAGCACGCCTAGAACCTGGTTGACGCTGAACCGGTGACTGGTGGCGTAGGCGTTCGCATCCTCGTGCGGCAGGACCGTGACCAGGTAATACGTGTCGCCGCTCTCGGGGGCTAGCACCACACCTCGCCAGGAACCGTCCACCTGGATGGTGCGGATCCGGTCGTCCTGGCTGTGCTCCGGCTTCTCGAGGAGCAGGTCCGCATAGGGGTACTCAGCAAACTTGGCTATTGCTGATTCGACGGCATTTTGTATACCTTCTTCAAGCTTCGCGTATTCCGTGACGAAGCCTTTGGCGATCGCCAGGCGAGCCACTGACTGTGCCCTCCCCCTGCCAGCCTCCCCAGGCTGACTGTCTTAAGGAGGTTATGCTAGACCATCCGATGCTTTGGGCGTTACAGAATGAAAAACTTCGTTAAATAATCTTTTTTCGGCTTTGTACACCGAAATCATCTCATCCGCGTCAAATAGATAGTGGACACGATTTGCTATGTGCCGCTGTGCTCTTCTGGACTCAAATAGGGATAAATTATGACCAAGCTGGCCGCTATTCTTGATCAGATCGATTCGGGGAGCGTGCTGCTGCCCGAATTCCAGCGGGGCTACGTGTGGAACCGTGACCAAGTACGCGGGCTCATGCGTTCCGTCTACCGCGGCTACCCGGTGGGTGGCCTGCTCACCTGGGAGACGCAGGCTGACGGCTCACTGGTCCGCGGCGAGGCCACGGCCACTCATGCTCTCCGGGTGCTGATCCTCGACGGCCAGCAGCGAATCACGTCGCTGTACGGGATCACACGCGGGCGGCCGCCCGCCTTCTTCCAGGGAGATGAGAAGGCATTCTCCGGACTGCGCTTCAACGTGGAGGATGAGACGTTCGAGTTCTACGCTCCGGCCAAGATGCGGGACGATCCGAGGTGGGTCGACGTCACCTCGCTGTTTACCCGGGGACTCGAATACCACATCGGCGTGCTGAACGCGCACCCGGAGACCCAGCCGCGGATCGTTTCTTACATGGAGCGGCTGGCCCGGCTGCGGCAGGTGCTTGAGCGCGACTTCCATGAGGAGAAGATCACTGGCGAAGACAAAACCATCGATGTGGTGGTAGATATCTTTAATCGGGTCAATTCCGGCGGAACGAAGTTGTCGAAAGGTGACCTCGCGCTGGCCAAGAAATGCGCGCACTGGCCGGAAGCCCGGGCTGCTATGCGAACCCACCTGGACACGTGGGAAAAGGAAGGATTTTCCTTCAGCCTGGACTGGCTACTGCGGAATACGACCGCTGTCGCGACCGGGCGGGCGGAATTCAGTTCGCTGGAAAGTGTGCAGGTAACAGATTTTCAGCAGGCCCTGGAATCGTCCGTCAAGTACGTTGGCCAATTCCTCGACGTCGTGGCGGGGCGTCTCGGACTGGATCACAACCGCGTCTTGATGAGCAGGTATGCCTTCCCGGTGATCTGCCGCCTCCTCCAGAAGGCAGGTGGCCACTTCGCCGATTCTGCCGAGACCGACCGCGTCCTGTACTGGTACGTCCACTCCGCGCTCTGGGGGCGGTTCGCCGGGTCGACCGAGACCATACTAAATCAGGACTACGACACGGCCAGCCGGTCAGGCATCGGCGGCTTGATCACCTCGCTCGAACGCTGGCGCGGCGGAAACCTGATCATCGATGGCCAGGACTTTGAAGGGTTCGGCCAGGGATCGCGATTCTATCCGCTGCTGTATATGCTCACCCGAGTGCAAGGCGCCAGGGATTTTGGCAGTGGCCTGCCGCTACGTAGCCACCTCCTGGGGCACCTCACGAGCCTTCAGATCCACCACATCTTCCCGAAGGCGGTGCTGTACGCAGCTGGGTACGGGCGCAGCCAGGTCAACGCGGTCGCCAATTTCTGCTTCCTGACCCAGGACGCCAACCTAGCCATTGGCAAGCGCAAGCCGGAGGATTACTTCGCTGTGGTCGAGGCTAAGCATCCTGGTGCGCTGGCTTCGCAGTGGATCCCGCAAGACCCAGCGCTGTGGCGTATCGACCGTTATCCCGATTTCCTCTCGGCCCGTCGCGAGCTGCTGGCTGAGGCGGCCAACGGCTTCTTGGATGAGCTGCGTTTGGGTCGGGGGGCGGGGTACGGGCAGCCGCTTGAACGACAGGTGGTCGTGGTCGATGAGGCGGATGAGGACCTGGATTCCCGTCGGGATCAGGTGATGGCGCTCGTGGCGGAGCTGGTTGAGCTGGGATGTGCTGACCCGGCGGTGGACTGCGAGGTGGCGGATCCGGCGACGGGAGAGGTGCTGGCGGTCGCGGAGGCGTGCTGGCCGGAGGGGTTGCAGTCTGGGCAAGGGGATCCCGTGATCCTTGAGCTTGACCCGGCGGAGGCGGACCTGCCGCGGCTTGAGGAGATCGGGTACGAGGTCTTTACGTCCATCGAGTCGCTTCGCGGGTATGTCCGGCGGCGGAATGAGGAAGCCGCTGGTCCGGTGCCGGAATCACAGCCTCTGGCTGAAGCCGCGGGCGTTTCGGACGTGAGTGGTGCCTCAATACCTGATTCGGTCTCGGCCGCGGAGGTACGTGCTGCATTCGACAGGGCCATGCGAGATGTGTACGGCCGGGCAAAGAGCGAGGTCAACTACACGGCCAGCTACTTTCTGACGATGCTGGGCGACTATGGCGGCATTGGGACTGCTCATCGGCTAATTGCGGCATCCGAGGTCGGAAGCGGATTCGCGGCTCTCTATGAGAGAGACCGTCTCGATCTCACCGTGGAGGCACTCGTCGTGAAGCCCGAGTTCGCGAGCCTGTTCACAGAGGACGAGATCGGGATCGCCCAGCAGCGTCTGAATCAGCTAGGCTATCGGCCACCGCATGCGACGGAAGCAGAGTAGTAGGGCACCATAGGTTGAGGCCCCGGCGGAAGCCATAGATCTGCCTGCAAGTCTGCTCGCCGAATTCAGCATCAAGGGCTAGATGGCTGCTCGTGCATGATCTCGCGTAGCTGGGCTGGCGTCGGCCAGGGTGGCTTTCTGTGGATCATGCGATGACAGTTGCTGCAGAGCAAAGCCAGATCGCGGATGGTCGTGGCGCGTTCGCCGGTTTGATGCAACGGCTCGACGTGGTGGCATTCGATGAAGCCCTGGCCCCGATCTCCGTAAGTCTGCCCGAAGTCAAAGCCGCACGCTTCGCACGCGAGCGCCTCGCCGCGCGCCTGGACGCTGCGGATCTTCTTTTCACGTAGCGCGGGCTTGCGTTCCCGTACTCTGTGCAGGCGCAGCAGGTACCTGCCCTCAAGAACGCTTTCGTACTCGTCGCCGATAAGCTGCGAGAAATTCCCTAGTTCGTCCTGGTCGGCAGCTTGGCGCAGACTACGCGCATAACGATGCATCTGATCGGGATCGTCGAGGAACTCGTCCAGCACTCTCTTATCAAGCTTGTTGCCGTTGCTCGGAGGTCCCACGTAGTCAGGGTGCACGGTGGCAATGTTGTAGGTCTTTCGAGCTACGCCAGCGGCGTTGCGAAAGCTTGGCAGCCGCGCTTCGAGGGGGTGCATCGAAATCCGCTGCAACATGTCTGACAGCTCTCGAACACGAGGATCGTTGGCGTCAAGCTGACGCCAGGCGTTCTGAGCAACCAGATCGCATGCCAGGACGATCTCCTCCCACTCCCAGTCAATCCTGTGCGGCCCGTCCGGCATGTCCCAATGATAAGCGTTGCGTTTGGCAACGCGTTGCGTTTGGCAACAGGTTGTCAGCCCGGATTCCAGCCGGGCATCGGGCACTTCCTTATATCAGATCAGATAGCCGTTTAGCCCAGCTCCCGGCCGGATTTGGGAATGTGCGTAACGCCGCCGGGTCCAGATCAGGTCGTCTCCCCGACCGCGCTCGAAGCGTAGGCAACCTGCCCGCACGCCTACTTCGTGAAGCGGCTGCTTCGAGTCGAGCCGCCCGAGACACCTGAAGACCTGGTCCAGAGAATCTTCATTATCCTCCGGATGCGTGGTGGTCCTCCGGGCAGGACGAATGGCGCTGGTTCGCCGCCGAGGTGAAGACTTTGCGTTGCACTGACTGACAGGCGATTCTGGCGTCGGGCGGTGACCAGGGCGGAATCATCTCCGTGGCCGCGCTGTGGCCGTTACCCGGGTCCTGGACCGCGCCAGTTATGAGGCGGCCCTGCGGGCGAAGCCGCTGGAGGAGGCGCATGAAGCGCAGGCGGCGCCGGACGGGCAGCTGGTGTCGGAAGCGAGCCGCAAGCGCGCCGAGAGCTGACGACACCGGTGACGGGGCGGCAGGTGGCCGGTCCTCGCTCCCCGTGTCACAGGCGGCGGGGGCTGTCTCGTCTCGGGATGGAGAGTCAATCCTGGAGTCGGGAGGGTGATGGTTGTGCGGGTCTTCGTGGCAGGCGGGAGCGGGGCCTTGGGGCGACGGCTGGTGCCGCAGCTGGTGGCCCGGGGCCACCAGGTGACGGCTACGGCGACGGGCCCGGCCAAGCTGGGCTTGCTGGAGCGGCTGGGCGCGGACGGCGTCGTGATGGACGGGCTGGATGCGGCGTCGGTCGGTGCGGCGGTGGCTGCGGCCAGGCCGGACGCGATCGTGCACGAGATGACCGCGATTTCCGCGGCGCACGCGGGAAAGCCTGATTTCAAGCACCCCGACCGCTTCTTCGCCACCACCATCCGGCTGCGCTCCGAGGGGACGGATCACTTGCTGGCCGCCGCCGAGGCGGTCGGCGTATCCCATGTCGTCGCGCAGGGCTTTGGCGCTTTTAACGGCATCCGCGAGGATGGCTGGGTGAAGACCGAGGAGGACCCGATGGACCCGGGCCCGGCGAGCGCGCGCCAGGGGGCGGAGTCGCTCCGCCACCTCGAGGACGTGGTCGTCAAGGCGGGCGGCGCGGTCCTGCGTTACGGCAGCTTCTACGGTCCTGGCGCCATCGACGACTGGGTCGAGCTGGTGCGCAAGCGGCAGTTCCCGCTGGTCGGGGGCGGTACCGGTTACATGTCGTGGGTGCATCTTGATGACGCGGCGAGCGCGACCGTGCTGGCCGTGGAGCAGCAGGCGGCCGGAGTGTTCAACATCGCCGACGACGAGCCGGCCCCGGCCAGCCAGTGGCTGCCTTATCTGGCCGCGTGCGCGGGGGCGAAGCGGCCGGTGCGGGTGCCCAAGTGGGTGGCCCGGCTGCTAGCAGGGGAAATGGCGGTGATCGTGATGACCCAGGGGCGCGGCTTCGGCAACGCCAAGGCCAAGCGGGAGCTCGGCTGGACACTGCGCTACCCCTCGTGGCGCCAGGGCTTCAAGGAAGAGCTGGCGTGAGCAGGGCCGAGGAGTTCGAGCGCCTGCGGCCGCTGCTGTTCTCGATCGCGTACCGGATCCTCGGCAGTGTGAGCGAGGCTGAGGACGCGGTCCAGGAGACCTGGCTGCGGTATGCGGCCTTCCCGGCCCAGCCCACGTCGGCCAAGGCTTTCCTGTCCGCGGTGGTGACCCGGATCTCGATCGACGTGCTGCGGTCGGCCCGCGTCCGGCGAGAAGAATACGTCGGGCAGTGGTTCCCCGAGCCGCTGCTCACCGACCCTTACCAGGACCCGGAGCGGTCGGCGGAGCTGGCCGACTCGGTGTCGATGGCGGCCCTGTTGCTGCTCGAGCGGCTCAGCCCGCTGGAGCGGGCGGTGTTCGTGCTGCGGGAGGTATTCGGGTTCGGGTTCGCAGAGGTCGCGGCGGCGGTGGGGCGGTCGGAGGCGGCGTGCCGCCAGCTCGCGGTGCGGGCCCGGCGCCACATGGACACCGGCCGCCCCCGGTTCGAGGCGGACCGAAGGGAGCGCGATGAGCTGGCGGCGCGGTTCTTCGATGCGCTCGCCGAAGGCGACGTCGACGGCCTGCGGGAGCTGCTCGCCGCCGATGTCCAGATGGTCGGGGACGGCGGCGGCAAGGCTCCGCAGCTGGCCAGGAGCATCGTCGGTGCCGGCAACGTGGCCCGGGTGCTCACCTCGTTCTTCCCCTGGCTGGTCCGGATCGAGGTGACGTTTGAGCCACACGAGGTGAACGGCCAGCCGGGCGCGATCTTCCGCGACCGGGACGGCAAGGTCCTCTACGCCGTGACGCTCGACGTCCTCGACGGGCAGATCCAGACGATCCGCTCGGTGAGCAACCCCGACAAGCTCAGGCACCTGGGTCCGGTGGCGGACGCCTGGGCGATCAGCCGGGAGGTGAACCAGGCCAGGCGGCCCAAGGATTGACCGGAAGACGTCCTCTACGCGCAGCGGCAAGGAGCAGAGCTGGCGGGCGTTCATCAGGAGCTTTTGAAGGCTGGTTAGTCAACGTCGCCGTTCCTCTTCGCGAGAACGCCGTTTGGGAGGCGTTGGTATACGCGCTCCGCGTTCTTGGCCATGTTGGCTTTGATCTGATCCTGCAAGTCAATACCGGTCATTTCAGCTAGGCTCAGCAGGTAGATCGCCACGTCTGCTAGTTCTTCGCCGACGTCTCCGCGAGCCTTGCGCCACGCGTCGAAGGCTTCGGCGATCTCGCCCTGGAGCAGGCAGAACTCCAGCGAGACGTCGGTCGTATTGAACCCTTTGGCGACTTTATTCGCCCAGGCCAGTTTCTGTGCTGACCGGATCTGCATGGTCCCTCCACTGAGCATGGCGACAAGCCTGACCGGGGGCGAGCACCAGGCGAGCACCACCGTTCGTTCCGTAGAAAGAATCTTCATTATCCTCTGGATGCGTGGTGGTCCTCCGGGCAGGACGAATGGCGCTGGTTCGCTGCCGAAGTGAAGACTTTGCGTTGCACTAACTGACAGCGATTCTGGCGTCGGGCGGTGACCAGGGCGGGATCATCTCCGTGGCGGCGGTGTGGCGTCTGGCCAGGGTTTGATGTCGGTGGGCGGGGTCCGGGCCGAGTTGGCTGATCAAGGTCTCG
>Ga0302326_10026495_pt1 | contig 11712 bp, 7 predicted proteins | sample Palsa_T0_3_FD_202264 | JGI IMG/M metagenome (GOLD analysis project Ga0302326, IMG submission 202264) | Peat permafrost microbial communities from Stordalen Mire near Abisko, Sweden - Palsa_T0_3 | ecosystem: Environmental > Terrestrial > Soil > Palsa > Peat permafrost | place: Sweden: Abisko... | reverse complement strand
CAGTCGACGCTCACCACCTGGCCGGGCTTTGCCAATGCCAGCCACGCAATGAGGGCTCCTACTGAAGCCGCCGGGTGGCCAAAGATAGCTGTGATCACGTCGTTGTCGGCAATGCCGGCTTTGGCGGCCGGGCTGCCCACCGCGACACTTTCGACCTCGATTGCGCCGGCTACCCCGAGGTCCTGGGCAGCCGGTCCGGAAATATCAGTTGCCTGCAGTATGCCGAGCCACGGGTGGACCTCGTCCTGCCCGCCGGCCTTGATCATTGCGTACATGTCCGCCATCGCCGTATCAATTGGCGTTACGTAGGTGAGGCCTGGCCTTGCCAATTGGCTGGCTACCTGGTTGGCGATCCCGATGAGAGCGCCCGAGCCATCGACAACGGCCCCGCCGTACGCAGAGGGATCGACCGACATATCCGCCACCAGCATCGAGTACATCGCCCCAGAGGCACCCTCGACTGGTTGCAGGTAGCTCATCGAGTCGTCTATCGAACCGGTCGCAAACGGGGAGCCGTCGCTCGAGCCTGCAACTCCCGGAGAACCGATCGAATAGATCGTCCCGCCTGTTTGGATATCGCCGACACTCCCCGGGACGGCCGGGTCGACCGGATCTGACCGGCTCATTACGACGCGAACGACCGCTAGCCCACCAGAAGGATCAGTCCCGACCAGGAGCCCGGTTTTTTGCTCGCCCCAATAATCCAGAACTTGCACCTGACTGCTGGAGCCGGCGGTCGAAAAAAGGGCGCTGTCGGTGAGGATGTAGCAATCAGGGCCATCGGTGCTCACGATGACACCCGAACCGCTCGCAACTCCTTGTGAACCGTTTACGCTCAACCCGACCACAGATGGCGCCACCGAACCCCAAATACCAATGGCATTGGCAGCATCCCCGCGAGTACCGCTGGTCGGGGGGTGCGACGACGTTTTAGTTACAAATACGGGCGTGGGTTGGTTGACTGCCCCAGCGGCAATAAGCACGCCGCCACAAACAAGGGCCCCGACAACCCCGGAAATGACCCCGACGAGCCAGGTACGCGCCTCCGGGCCGACCAACCATCTACCCACGGAGCGGCTCGGTGGCCGAGCGGGGACAGACGGGTTGGAGCGGACCTCGGAGGGATGCCTCCAAAGCCGGTCGTCCGGGGGCAGCCATGTGCTCCCGGGTTGGTCATCGTCCTCTTCGCCGGGACCATGTGGCGGGCCTTGTTCGGGATCCATGCTGGACACGAGGTTACTGACCTGCTCGGCCGCGCTGACATCGGCCCCAAGCGATCTGCGCCCCTTCGCCTTCGGAGGGTGGACAGGCGTACGATTGAGCGGTGTTGCTGCCTCCCTCAGGAGACGACTGGGTTGCGTTGTCCGCTGGGCCCCTCGACCTCGGTCAGTTCGCAAGCTGGGCCGTAGTCCCCAGCTGCGGCGCGGTGGTCGTTTTCGCAGGCACTGTCCGCGAGCACGCTGAGGGCCGGCCCGGGGTCATCTCGCTCGAGTACGAGGCGTACGAGCGCGTAGCAATGGACAAGATGGTGTCGATCGCCGGGGGGCTACGCAGGCGGTGGCCGTTTGTAGGTAGGGTTGCGCTGGTGCACCGCACCGGTTTACTCGTGCCTTCCGAGGTTTCGGTCGTAGTCTCAGTTTCTGCTCCGCACAGGCCTGAGGCTTTCGATGCTGCGCGCTTTGGCATAGATGCGATAAAAGCGGGTGTCCCGATCTGGAAGCGCGAAACGTGGGAGGGCGGGAGCGCATGGGGGCTAGACGCGCACCCAGTTGACCGCTCACGCGTGCCACATTTGAACGAGGACGATCACTTGAGCCAGTTAGGGAGCTGAGGACCACATGGGATTGCAGCTGCTTGTGGCCGCCGTCAAAGCGGGCCATACATCTGTCCAGTGGTGGACGCTGGCTTGGATCGCGGGAGCGGCTGTCGTGGCGGCCGTGACAATAGGGATAATCGTCATGGTTTCTCGCCGACCTAAATCGATGGAAGACGGCATGGCCGAGTTCTCCCGTTCGCTGCAGGCTGTGGCACCGGCCCACCGCTCGGCGCCCCGGCCCGGTCTGAGCGGGGCACGTACCGGCCCGGCGAAAACACAAGAAGAACGCGCCGTCCGGGCAACGAGAGGAGATACCGAAGGTGTCTAGGGATCTCGCAATAGACCTTGGTACCGCCAACACGCTCGTGTATGCAAAAGGGCACGGAATTGTCCTGAACGAGCCAACGGTTATCGCTCTGGACAGCCGCACCAATACCGTGCTCAACATGGGCCGTGAGGCGTGGCAGATGATCGGGCGAACGCCGGGCTACATCGTGGCGGTGCGGCCCTTGCGCAAAGGCGCGATCACCGACTTCGACATCACGCAACGGATGATCGAGCTCCTTCTCAAGCGCGCCGGGATTTCCCGTTTCGGGCGCCCCCGGGTGCTCATATGCGTCCCGTCGGCAATCACGGCCGTCGAAAGACGCGCCGTCGAAGAGGCGGCCCGCGCGGCGGGGGCGAACAGTGTCAGCCTGATTGAGCAACCGACCGCTGCCGCCATTGGTGCCGGCTTGCCGATCCATCAACCTCTCGGGAACATGGTGTGCGATATCGGCGGTGGCACGACAGAAACGGCGGTTATCTCACTCGGCGGGGTCGTCGCCCTCGAGGCGATACGGGTCGGTAGCTTCGACATAGATGCGACCATCCAGGCCTACGTGCGCCGTGAGTACGGCATCGCGATCGGCGAACGCACGGCTGAGGAGATCAAGATAGCCATCGGTTCGGCGTGGCCGATGGACGACGCAGTTAAAGCCGAAGTCCGCGGGCGTGACCTGATGAGCGGCTTGCCCAAGACAGTGATCCTCGCGCCAGAAGAGGTACGAGAGGCGATCGAGGAGCAGGTGGGGGCCATCGTGGACGCTGTACTTCGCTGCCTCGGCGGCGCCCCTCCCGAACTCTCGCAGGACCTGCTGACCGAGGGCCTGCACCTCGTGGGCGGTGGCGCCATGCTGAAAGGCCTGGACCGGCGTCTCTCCGAGGAAACGGGCCTGCCGGTCCGCCTGGTCGACGCGCCGCTGGAGTGCGTGGTAATCGGCGCCGGTAAGTGCATCGAGAACTTCGACGCCGTGCATGACCTGCTCATGAGCTGAACGGCGGCCCCCACCGTTACGGCCGGGGCCGACGGCCGAGGAGGTCCTCCGCCGTCTGGCGCACCTGCCAATCGCTGTCTAGCGCGGCGCGCGCCAGCGCAGCCTCTACTTCTTCACCCTCGAAAGCAGCCAGTGCAACGACCGCGCGACGCCTGATGGCGGGCTTATCCGCGAGTGCCGCAAGTACAGCCCCCAAACCGGCCGAGCTGCCCAAACCCCCCAGGGCAGCAACGGCGGCCTCCCTGCACAGCGGTTCTTGATGGCTGGCCGCCACGGCGACCACCCGAGCCACAACCATGGCTTGGGTGCCTGGTTGCCCCGCCAGCTCTTCGAGCTCGCCCAGCGCGTAACAGGCCGCTTCGACGACGGCAGGCGAGCCATCTGCGAGTGCATCGCAAAGCTGGCCAGCCAGGGCGGCCATGCGAAGCCGCCCAGCCAGGTCACAGGCGCGCCGACGCACCTCGGCAGCAGGATCTGACAGCGCAAGGACGACGTCATTGCCCCCCAGCGCCCCCATTCTGGCGAGGGCGCCCAGAGCGCTGGCTCGTACGTCGCTGGCCGGGTCGGCAAGCGCCTCACGAGCCGTCTTCTCATCTCCCGTGTGACCGGCAACGGCAGCTGCGCGCCTTCGCTCGGCGCTGCTCGAGACTTGTTCAGGAACCGGGGCCAACAGAGCCCTCCCTCCCCGGGGGCCCCTGGCCGGGTGACGTCAGTAGGAGGCGCCGGACGGGGTGGTCCCCAAAGGAACGTCCGGGCATGGCAACCTGGGGACAACATGCATCGGCGCCCGAGATGAGCGACATTGAGCCGACTGTACCGGGTTGGCCAACAGCCCCCGGCCCTATGGGGGGTGGTCCAGATGCTCCGGAAGCCCCAGACGCTCAGGGCGCTCTGGGCGCTCCACCGTCATCGCCCTGGGCAGCGTTGTTCGGAGGGGGCCGGGGGGCCACCGCTGTCATCGGGCTGGTAGCCGCCCTAATCGCAGTACTTGTGGTGGCGCTGGTGGCATCGCACGAGGCGTCGGGCTATTTCCTGTTCTCGCCCGGCACGGCACCCGTGATCACTTCGGACAGCAAGTGCCAATTGTCAGGCGACGGCGAGCTCGCTCTGCCGGACGGCACCCCCTGCGTGCGCCTGGTGCTCCCCCGGGACAAGGTGCACGACATAGACGGCGAGCTGATGATGGTGGACGTGGAAGTGGGCCAGGCCGGCCCGGTCGACTGGCTCGAGTACGAGCTGGGGCTGCTCGGGAGGTCACGCCAGTTGTACCCCGTAGCCGTGTACGCAGGACCTACGCCCACCTCTGAGCTCGGTTGCCAGGACACCCAGGAGATGGTCGATGCCAACGAGGACTCCGCCCTCGCCGCGTTGGCGCAACTCCACTACCAAGTGCGTGAGGACTCTCTCGGCGCGCAGATCGACGCTGTTTTCCCCGGGACGCCAGCTTGGCGCGCTGGGCTGAAATGTGACGACCTCATAACGGCCGTTAACGGCAAACAAGTGAGGACGGCTGCCGAGCTATCGGCCCTGCTGGCCCGGATGGAGCCTGGGTCGACCGTCACATTCACCGACCACCCAGCCAACGGCGGGCGCACGAAATACGTCAAGGTGCAATTAGTCAGCCCTCCCGAGAGCGCCCAGGCAGGCGGTTTCACCGGCCACTCCTATATCGGCGTTGAGATCGAGCCCCGCGTCAAAACGGTGTTGCCCTTCCCGGTATCGGTTGACGCCGCCGGGATCGGTGGGCCGTCGGCTGGTCTCGCGTTCACCCTTGCGATCCTCGATGCCTTGTCAAATGGGAAGTTGACCGGAGGCCACCGGGTTGCTGCGACCGGCACGATCACAGCCCAAGGCGTTGTGGGCGACGTCGGGGGGGTACAGGAAAAAACAGTAGCGGTGGAAAAAGCAGGGGCCCAGCTGTTCTTTGTCCCACAAGTCGAGTACACAGTGGCTAAGGCTGTGGCGAACAGCAATCTCCAGGTCATCCCCGTAACATCGCTTGCCCAGGTACTCCAAATCCTTCGGCAGCGCTACGGGGGTGGGTTGCCGGAGCAAAGCGGCGCCAGCCGAGCGTAGCCATGAGTGTTGCCCTTCGCACGATATGCGGTTAATGTCGCCTGTTCGACTGGGGAACAAGCACCGGTTCCAAACCCGCGCGCCAGCGGAGCCTAGGCTGTTAGGACATGCCCACCGACCGTACCCACCACCAATCCGATCTGCCGGACATGTCGGCCGACCTGATAGCCGGGCGCCGTTTTGCTCAAACTTGGCGAGGCTACGACCCTGACGAGGTAGCGCAGTTCCTCGCACGAGTGGCCACTCAGGTGCGTTTACTGCGCGAGCGCATCGAGGCGGCGGATTCTGCAAGACGGGACGCCGAACAGCGCGCTTCGCACCCCCAGATGGACGAGGCGGCTCTGATGTCGGCAGTTGGCGAGGAGACTGCGGGCATCCTGCGAAGCGCACGAAGTGCTGCTGCGGAGATAACCGCGAAGGCAGAGGCAAACGCCGAAGCCTTAGTAGCGGCGGCGGAAGCCAAAGCCACAGACTTGGTCACCCGAGCAGAGTCCATGCTGGCTAGCCGCACCACCGAAGCGGAGGCCACCGCCGCCGAAATCTTGGCTGACGCGCAGAGCGAGGCCGAAGATCTGAGCCAAACGGCCCAACACCAAGCCGAGGCCCTCGCTGAAGAATCGGCCCAAAAGTATAAGGAAATAATCCAAGCTGCCCAGGATGTACGCGAAACGATCCTCACCGATCTTGCCCGGCGCCGCAACCTCGCAACTGTTCAGATCGATCAGCTGCGCGCTGGACGCGAACGCCTTCTCGATGCGTACCTCGTTGTACGCCGCACCCTTGACGAAGTAACCGACGAGCTACAGCGAGCCGGTGCCGAAGCCAAAGCGGCCGCCGATGCCGTCGGGCGCCAGGCTGGGACCGAGCACCATGAAGAACCGTTGGAATTGCGGCCAGATGAGGCCCTGGGCTCGCCTGCCCCCTCGAGCGCCAGCAGGCCCGCGGCGCTTTCGAAGGAACAGTTGACTGAGCAGTCGCCAGTCGTTGCGGCCCCCAAAGTCGCGCAAGTGATGACCGCCCGAGGCGAACGAAGGACTGAAACCCCGGCCCCCTCTCTTCCGGCAGCACTCAAGCCCGAACCACTCGCAGAAAAGCGCACAGGCGGAGCGCGACCGGCCGCGACGGCAGGGCAAGATAGCGCGGCCGTAGTGTCGCGGTTCGACGCAATAGAAAGTGTCCGGATCCTTCGCAGCGACACGCCCCCGCCAGCTAGCCAAGCCGAGGCGGCGCCGCCGACAGGTCCCACCGCGCCGGCGGGCAAGGCACAGGAGACGACCCCGAGGCAGGCCACGGACCACCGCCAGGACGACGGCGCCGGACCGGCGACCTCACGGTCACGGACTGCTCCCTCCGAGCCAGAGGGCCGAGTAGAGCACGACAATGGCACAGCTACCAGCCAGGAACGGGACGTGCAGGGCCTTTTCGCCCGGATCCGGGCAAGCCGCGCTCAGGCAACCAGCGAGGCAAGGAAAGCCCTCTCCGATACCGACCAGCCTGTCGAGGCGGACCAACTAGTCAGTGCCGGCAGCGGGGCAACCGCCGCAGCCGAGCAGGCGGTCGGGCCCGAAGTGGGTGCCGGTGCTGATCAGGATGCCGGTGCTGAGCTGGGCCTTGACCTCACAGCCGCCGAGGGGGCCAAGGCGATGGACATCCCCGAAGACGCAGCTGGCCATGAAGGATCCGGCAGTGGCGAGGACCAGGATGAGGACGAGGACGGCCACCACCACAGAGGGCGCAGGAGCGCTTTCTTGGAGCGCCGTGACGAGGTCGCCGGGCATCTCGACTCCTCGCTCGCCAGAAAGCTCAAGCGCGCGCTCCAGGACGAGCAAAACTCCATCCTCGACCGGTTGCGCAACCTGAAGGGCGCGCCGACCGCCGCGAACGTCCTGCCTAGCGCCGAAGAGCAACCTGACCGGTTTGTGGAGGCCGGACGGCCGCTGCTCCAAGAGGCAGCAAAAGCGGGCGCCCAGTTGGTCGCCTCGCTCTACGGTGACGAGGCGACCCTGCCAGGCCTTGAATTGGGGCGCATCGACGACCTCGCCGAAGAACTGGGCAGAGCGATCGCAGAGCCGCTCCACCAACGTCTCGAACTGGCCTTCAGCTCCTCAGACGAGGACGTCGCAGAGTTGGCCGAGGTGTTGGGCGCGGCGTACCGGGAATGGAAGACGCAACGCATCGAGGCCGCTGCGCGCGACCAAGTCGCTGCCGCATTTTCGAGAGGTGCCTACCTGGCTTTCCCCGAAGGGGCAGTCCTTCATTGGGTGGTTGACCCTTCCGAGGGCCCATGCCCCGACTGTGAGGACAACGAACTTGCCGGCGCGCAGCCAAAGAGCGAGCCTTGGCCGACGGGCCAGCTCTACCCACCCGCCCACCCCGGGTGCAGGTGCGCTTTGGCGCCGGACCAGCCGGCACCGAACGCCACGATAGGTGCGGCATCTTTCCCGACAGGGGCGAACGCACAAACAGATTGACCTGGGGATCTACGAGCTGCCCCCCTGCTAGCTGGGGCCGAGGTAGGCTCCGGGTTGCCCATGCGAGCATCGTCTGACATTCCGCGCCACTTTCCCATAGGCAGCCGCCGTCTCCGTTGGGCACTTGTCATCGGGGTAATCGTGCTGATCGTGCTGATTGCGTCCATTCAGCACATCGCGGCCTTCTACACCAATTTCCTGTGGTTCCAGTCGGTTGGCTTCAGTTCGGTCTGGGCCAAGACAATCACAGTGCAGGCGGGCTTAGCAGCAACGTTCAGCGTCGTGCTCTTCGCCCTTCTGTGGGGGAACCTTACGCTGTCCGACCGGCTCGCACCCTTGGGCACCGCGCCAGCCGGAGACGAGCTCGTCAACCGGTGGCAAGAGTTGGCCGGGGCCCACATGAAGTGGATCCGGCTGGGAGCCGCAGTCCTTTTCGCGCTGATCGGCGGAGTCAGCGCTCGCGGCCAATGGAACAACTGGCTGCTGTTTTCCAATTCAGTTCCCTTCTCTTCGTCCTCGGCGCCCTGGAACGGTGTCGACCCTCTCAACCACCTGAACGACAGTTTCTACGTGTTCAGGTTGCCCTTCTTGAGTTGGGTCGTCGGCTGGGCTTTCTCGGCGCTCATCGTCACCCTGCTGCTCTGCGCTGTCACCCACTACCTGAACGGTGGGATACGGCCTCTTTCAGCGGTACAACGAGTGAGCCCGCACGTGAAGGCTCACCTGTCGGTGTTGTTGGCCGTCCTGGCTCTTGTGCAGGGGGTCAATTACTATTTGCAGCGGCTTTCTCTGGTATTGGGGACCGACCACTTCTTTGACGGCGCTTCGTACGCCGACGTCCACGCCATGCGCCCCGCGCTCGTGCTACTGATGGCGATTTCGGTCATCGCGGCTGGGCTGTTCCTCTACAACGTCCGCCAGCAGGGCTGGCTGCTGCCAGTCGTCGCGGTCGTGCTCTGGGCTCTCGTTTGGGCACTTGTAGCCAACGTGTACCCGGCGTTGGTGCAATCTCTGGTAGTCAACCCGTCCCAGAACACTAAAGAAGCCCCGTACATACAAGACAACATCACGGCGACGAACGCCGCTTATGGGCTCCAGAGCTGTACGTCGTCCGCGTCGCCCACGTCGTCATGCGTGACAGCGCAGAACTTCCAGGGCGACGGGACGGTCACCGCGTCCGATGTGACCGGGAACTCGCTGCAGGCGGAGACGAACAAACAGACTCTGGCCAACGTTCCCCTGCTCGACCCAACTGTCATGAATTCCACATTCCTCAAGCAACAAGGTTTCCGCGGGTATTACACAATGAGCGGGCCGAGCACCGACCGCTACAACCTGCCAGACGGGTCGGCGGCTAAGTCTGAGGAAACCCAAGTGTTGATCTCCGCCCGAGAACTCGACCCAACACAGGTACCGGCCAGCTGGGTCAACTCGCACCTTCAGTACACCCATGGCTACGGAGCTGTGCTAGCCCCTGCCAACCAATCGGGAGTCGACCCTTCCGACGGGTACCCGTCGTTCAGCCTGAGCAGTCTGCCCCCCCAAGGCCAACCTCCGCTCAACACCGAACCGCGCATCTATTTCGACACAAACCCTCTGTCGACTTCGGGCTACGTGATCGCCGACTCGAACCAGGCCGAGCTCGACTACGAGGACCCGAGCGGTGGCGAGATAACGACGCACTACGACGGAACTGGTGGCGTGCCCGTCGGTGGGCTCGTGCGCCGGACCGCCTTCGCCTTCAGTTTTGGCGACTTCAACATCTTGATCTCCGGCCAGGTCAAATCGGGCTCGAAGGTCATCTACTACCGCAACGTTGTGCAGCGCCTTGAAAATGCTGCGCCGTTCTTGTCCTACGACGGTGACCCTTACCCGGTGGTGCTGAACGGAAGGCTTTACTGGATTGAGGACGCGTACACGACGACAGCTAATTTCCCTTACTCCCAGCAGGCAAACCCTCTAGGCACCTCGCGGCTACCTGGGACAAGCGAGCTTGGCTATGAGAACTTCAATTACATCCGTAATTCCGTCAAGTGTGTCGTGGACGCCTACAACGGCACGATGTGGTTTTTTGTCCAGGACCCCAACGACCCGGTAATCGAAGTGTACGAGCGGGCCTTCCCGAAGCTCTTCACAAAGATGAGCGAAGCCAACTCGATGATCCAGGGCATCACGAGCCATTGGCGCTACCCCGAGGACCTTTTCACGGTCCAGACCGACATGTACGGGCGGTACCACCAGACCAACGCCCAGGTCTTCTACACGAACTCCCAGCAATGGGGCATTGCCCAGAACCCCTCGTCCGGTGAAGTCAACGCAGCCACCACCACCGTCCCGCCGCTGCCAGGCGCTCTCGTACCCGTACAGCAGGCCCCCGCCCAGAGCGTGATGCCGATCTACGAGCTGACCGCCCTGCCAGGCCAGACCCAGCAGAGCTTTGTCCTGCTGCAACCGTTCGTCCCATACTCCAACGGCGACAAGCAAAACCTGACCGCGTTCATGACCGCGGCGTCGGACCCCGACGACTACGGACAGCTCACGGTCTTTACGATCCCAGCAGGCCAGACCGTCGACGGGCCCTACCTTGTCTCCACGGCAGTAACGACCAACAGCGCCATTTCCGAAGAGATCACGCTCCTCAGCCAGCGGGGCTCCAAGGTCGTCCTGGGCAACGTGATCATGGTCGCCATCGACCAATCGTTGCTCTACGTACAACCTCTTTACGTCGAAGGTGAAGCAAATGGCGTCCCTCGCCTAGACGACGTCTTGGTCGTCTACAACAACACCGCGTACCATTCTGGTTCCGGTAACCCCTCGCTCGATGCTGCGATCTGCCAGATCACCAACCCGGACGGAAGCCAGCCCTTCCGCAGCTACTGCTCCGGTGCGCCCAAGACCCCTCCCCCAGTAGTCACCCCGCCGCCGTCAAGCTCGTCAACGACCACCACGGTCCCTGCGACGACAACAACGACCCGGCCGACTTCCGCCACCACTGTTGTGCTGCCGACGCAGCGGGGCACGATTGCTCAGGACCTCGCCGGGGCGCAGCAGGACTTTTCGTACGCAAACGCCGCACTTCGCCAGGGAGACCTCGCGACTTACCAGAACGACATAGGGGCTGGCGAAGCCCTCGTGGCGCTGGCTACAAAGCTCGAGGGCACCGAGACCACCACGACCCGTCCGTCCACCAGCCATCCTCCCTCCACAACAACCACGACGACCCGAAAAACGCGTACCACCAGGTCGACCTGATACGACGACGAGGCCCTGCAGTCCGTCAACCGTTGATGAACGGCAAGAATGCGACATAGGCGACCAGGAGCAAGAGGGCCTCCCAGCGGCTTACGACGCTCCCCTTTGCCATTGCGAGCCAGGACAATACGACCGCGCCGAGCATGACGGACAGCGCCAGCACGCCGGTACCGCCCGTTCGGGCGTTCGACAGCAGGCCAACCAGGGAACCGCCAGCAAGGGCTATAAAGAGGTTCCCCCCCAGGACATTGCCAACAACCAGCTCATGTTCACCCCGGCGTGCACCTTGGACCGAGGAAGCGATCAATGGTGCGGAGGTCCCGATGCCCACGAGGGTCAGGCCAGCGAAACCCTGGGTCATACCAAGGCGTCCTGCCAGTCCCTCGGCACAGTTCACCATGAGATCGGCACCGCCAAGCATCACAACCAGGCTGCCGACAGCTCGCACAACCTCGGGTCGCGGGCCGCGGGCGGGTTTGTCGATGAATTCGACAACCGCGTCGCCGAGCGGGTCGGGGCCGCGCTGGCGAGCGCTGAACAGCAGGAGCCCAAGCACCGGGAGCAAGGCAGCCGCCATCACGACCCCTTTCGCCAACGAGATCCCGCCAATCGCAAGGACGGCGAAGAGGGCCACCGAAGCAACGCTCAAGGGGGCCTCACGCCGGACCGTCGCAGAGCCGACCCGGAGTGGTGTAATGAGCGCCGCGACCGTGAGAGCGAGGCATACGTTCGCCGCTACCGAACCCACCAGGCTGCCTACAGCGAGTTCGGGAGAGTGCCG
>Ga0302326_10026493_pt1 | contig 11713 bp, 9 predicted proteins | sample Palsa_T0_3_FD_202264 | JGI IMG/M metagenome (GOLD analysis project Ga0302326, IMG submission 202264) | Peat permafrost microbial communities from Stordalen Mire near Abisko, Sweden - Palsa_T0_3 | ecosystem: Environmental > Terrestrial > Soil > Palsa > Peat permafrost | place: Sweden: Abisko... | reverse complement strand
TGAACGCGCAGGGAGTCAGCCATAACGACAGCGCCTCGACCCGGGGGAAAGCGACCCGCTTCGAGCCGATCATCAGCGGCACCAGGTAGTTGCCGAGCGGCCCCATGACGACCGAGGTCATCATCATCATCATCATGGTGCCGTGCTCGCCGACCACCTCGAGGTAGGCACTCGGGGTGAGCAGGTGGTAGCTCGGCGACAGCAGCTCGGCCCGGATCGCCATCGCGAACAGGCCGCCGGTCAGGAAGTAGCCGATCATCGCGAACAGATACTGGATGCCGACCACCTTGTGGTCCAGGGAGTACCTGAAGTACTTGGCCAGGTCGTCCCCGACGTGCCCCTCCCCCGCGCCGGTGACCGGCTTGCCGCGCATCTGCCGGACCGGGTCGTTGAAGACGCCGAGACCGATCAGCCAGCCGAGCACGCCGAACAGATAGCCCAGGACGATCGGGGTGTCGTTGCTGTCGGCCAGCGGTAGTTGCTGGTAGCCGCTGGAGATGGCGTTGCCGAGCAGGTGCCCGAGCGCGTAGCCGATGATCGCACCGATCAGCGCGGTGTGCGCGGCCGGGCGCAGCCACCAGGGCCGTGCCTTCGGCGCCGCGGCAGGTTCGCGTCCGCTCGGAACCTGCGCGCTCTCCGGCTGGATTTCGATAGCCATCCGCGTTACCTCGCTACCTTCCGCCGGGTCATGGCTGCTCGGGGTCGTTGGGGTTGTAGTAGCCGCCGCCGGCTCCGCCGATGCCCAGCTGGACCAGCACCTTGCCCAGGTTGGCGATGTCGGTGGGGTCATAGGTCATGGCGTAGGGCGGCAGCGTCTTGGTCAGTGAGGCCAGCTGGGTCTCGGTCCGCTGCGCCCAGGTCTGGAAGGCGGAGGGCGAAACGACCTTTCCGTAGTCGAACATCGCGCCGTGCCACAGCCCGCACAGTTCGGCGCAGCGGACCACGAAACTGCCAGCGTGCTTAGGCGTGGTGTAGGCGACGTTGTTCACGCCGGGGTTGGCGTCGGCCTTCACGCCGAGCTGGTAGGCCCAGAAGCTGTGGATGACGTCCAGCGAGGTGACGTTGAACTGGACCGGCTCGTTCAGCGGAAGCTCAAGCTGCGGGGTCTCGAACCCGCCGAACTGCGGGTAGCGGTAGGTCCACGCCCACTGCTGGCCGATGACCTGCACCTGCAAGACGGAGGAGGAGTTCGGCTTCCAGATCGGCTGCGGTCCCTCCCCGGCGCCCGCGCCCTGCACGGTGACCAGCTCGACGGTGCCGAAGACCGCGAGCGCGAGCACGATGACCGTGGTCGTCGCGATCCAGGTCAGCTGGATCTTGGCGTTGCCGTGGATGGGCGGGCCGTCGGTCTCGTCGTCGTCCTTCGCGCGCCAGAAGATCAGCGCGTACCCCATGTAGAGCACCACGCCGAGGAAGACGGGCGTGGCGATCGTGCCGAGAAGCCTGAGGTCGAACTGCTGGTTGGCGGCCGAAGACGACATGTCACCTGGGGGCAGGTGCGGCCCCCAGACGAAGTAGACGAGCAGGCAGCCGACGACGCTGGCCACGACCCAGCCGATCAGCAACCGCAGGCCGTGCCGCGGCTCGGTGGCGGGTGCGCCTGCTTCCGGAGGTGGGGTCTGGCTGGCCATCAGGCTTGCACCTCCATCTGGCCGCTCATGTAGCCGGGCGTTGCCATCGGGCCGCCGTTCCCGTCCACGTAACCGCCGCCGCACGGGACGATGCACTGCCAGCGGAACGTGCCGCCCTTGGCCGGGGTCATGAAGCTGAAGGTCACCACCTGGTGCGGGCCGCTGGTGCACGGCGAGGTGCCGCAGAGGGCGTTTTCTTCTTTCAGCGTCGGAGGCGAGGCGATCGGCACGTTGATGCCGAGGCCCGCCATCGTGAACGTGTGCTGGACGTTGCAGCCCGACCACGAGTTCAGCTCCGACACCGGCTGGCCGTTCACGTACTCCACCCCGCCGATCGTGCCGGTGACCTTGCCCCAGACCGGGTTGCGCAGCGGCGTGCAGCCGTCGTAGCCCTCGATCGTGATGTTCACCTTGGTGGCGGCGGGCACCTCGAAGTAGGTGGTGTGCACCCACTGCTTGGTCCGCGGGTCCTGGATGAAGTACGACACCCAGTCCGGCTTGTTCGTCACCGTGTTCTGCGGGTCGGTCTGCAGCACCACGTTCACCTGGCCGCCGCTCGCGTACGGGGCGTAGTTCTCGACCGGCGGGCTGGAGAGGATGAAATGGACGGCGACGAAGGTCACGACCACGGCGACCGCGACGAAAGCGATCAGCAGCGTCGCGACCCGGGCCGGCAGTGACACCGGTTACCACCTCGTTTCTCAGCTACCCCCGATGCACACGGTTGCAGCGACCACCGCCTTACCTGCGGTCAGTCTCGGGCGACGCCTGCAAACACGATGCCGGGTTACGCACCGATCGTGGCGGCGGAACGAAGAGGCGCGCAACAGCGCGCGGCTTGAATGACAAAATTGTCATGCGTCACTGGCGTACCGGGGCCGGGCGGGGACGGTCGGGGGTGGCCGGGTGCTCGCGGTGGGATCGTTCCGTCGTTTTGGGGTTATTTTTTGGGCTTCGGTGACGCGGGGCCGAGGATTTTGCAATCGTTTGTGACACGGGGCGGTAACAGATGCGGCGCGACCGTGATCGGGACTTGACCGGCGAGACTTCCGCGTAGAACTATCAGCAACGCGACATATGCGATTATTTTCACCACCGTGTGGGGGCACGATGTGGGGGCTCGACGTCGGCACCAGGCGGGTGCGGCGGCGACCATGAGTGGCGAGGCGATGACGTCACAGGAAACGGCCCAGGTCAGCTGGCCACAGGACGCGGTGGCCGCCCGGATTCTGGTGGCCGACGACGAGCCCGGGATCCGGGCCTTCATCGGGCGCGCGCTGGGCGCGGCGGGCTACGCCGCCGATTTCGCCGGGACCGGGGCGGAGGCGCTGGAGCGGGCCCTGGCCAGCCACTACGACCTGGTGATCCTGGACCTCGTCATGCCGGACATGGCGGGGCAGGTGGTGCTGGAACGGCTGCTGGCCAGCGACCCCGGGCAGGCCGTGCTCGTGCTTTCCTGCCTGGCCGACGTGGCTTCCAAGGTGAACTGCCTGGAGCGCGGCGCCCAGGACTACCTGACCAAGCCGTTCTCGCTGGCCGAACTGCTGGCCCGGGTCAGGGCCAGGGTCAGGCCGCGCGGTGCTGACAGCGGGCACCACCGGAGCGGGGAGATCGTCAGGACCGGCCGGCTCACGCTGGACTTCGGCCGCCTGGTCGCCGACATCGGGGCCGGGCCGGTGCCACTGACCAGGCTCGAGTTCCTGCTGCTGCGCGAGCTGGCCGAGCACGCGGGTCAGTCGGTTCCGAAGGGGCAGCTGCTGGCGTCGGTGTGGGGGTACGACTTCGACCCGGGGTCCAACGTCGTGGACGTGTGCGTGCGGCGGCTGCGATCCAAGCTCGGCTTCGGCCTGATCAAGACGGTGCGTGGTGAGGGCTACCAGCTTGCGGACCACTGACCTCGGGCGGCTCGGCCGGTTCGGGTGGGCGTTCCGGCCCGCGTGGCTCGATGCCGGGTGGGCGGTCTTCTCGGCGATCAACGTGGCCGCCATTTTCGTGTTCCCGATCTGGGCGACGATCCCGATTCACGTGGTCTGGATCTGCGTCACGCTGGTGTACGGCTTCCGCACCTGGTCGCCGCTGCCCGCGGCGTGGGTCATCGGCGTGGTCACGGCGACGACCGCCACGGACATCGGGGTGGATATAGCGCGCCGCGCGGAACCTACCGAGGTCCCCCTGATGGCGGCCATCTTCTTGGCCATCGTCTGGCACGCTAGGCGCAAAGTCGCCGCCGAGCAGAAGTCGAGCCTGGTCAGCGAGGAGAACGCCCGGCTGCTCGCCACCCAGCGCCGGTTTCTCCAGGATGCCTCTCATCAGCTCCGCACCCCGATCACGATCGCACTCGGGCACGCCGAGCTGCTCGCCCGCGGCCTCACCGGCAGCCAGGAGGGACACGACATCCAGGTGATCCTGGGCGAGCTGAGCCGGCTGCGCCGGATCGCCGAGCGGCTGCTCGTCATCGCGGCCGCCGAGGATCCGGAGTTCCTGCATCCCGAGCCGGTCTCGCTCGACAGCTTCACCATGGAAATCCTGCGCCGGTGGCGGCCCACCGCCAATCGTCGCTGGCAGCTCGGCCGGCTGGACCAGGTCACCACGCAAGCGGACAAAGAGCGCCTCGGGCTGGCCATCGACGCCCTGCTCGAGAACGCCGTACGGCACACCGGCGACGGCGATGTCATCAAGATGTCGGTCACGGCCGCCGGAACCGGTCCGGTACGCATGATCGTCTCGGACGCCGGCCAGGGCATTCCCGACGAGCAGCTGCAGCACATCTTCGACCGGTTCCGCAGTGGCGACAGCGGCCACCCCCGGGGGACGGGACTGGGCCTGGCGCTGGTCCGGGCGGTCGCGCGGGCGCACGGCGGCGAGGTCCTCGTCCGCAGCCGCCCCGGACAGGGCAGCGAGTTCGAGCTGCTGCTGGCCCAGGCCTCGCCGGCGTTTCCCGCCGGGATGGCAGCCGGGATGACCGGGGCGGCGGGGAGCAGTGGCAAACTGGCACGAACGCCGTGGCGGGAGCCGCTCCCGGAGGGCGCTGAAACGCGCGGGACCGGGTGAGCACGCGGGACCGGGTGAGCTTGCCGGAGCAGAGGAGGGCAGGGCCGAGGATGGGGCAGCAGACGTGGGCGGACGCGATCAGAGAGCTCTGGCGGTCGGCGGCCAGGCACAAGATCGCCGCGGCCGTCATCGCGCTCTGCGTCGCGGGTTCGCTGGCCGGCATCGGCGTGGCGAGCGCGGGCTCGAGTTCCGGATCGGGCCAGGCGGCCAAGGCCGCCGATCCGGTGGCGCCGACGTTCAGCTTTCCCGCGCTCGGCCATTCCGGCCAGCGGGTCTCCCTCGGCGACTACTCGGGCCAGCCGGTCATCGTGAACTTCTTCGCGTCCTGGTGCGTCCCGTGCAAGCAGGAGACTCCCCTGCTCGCCCGGTTCTACCACACCGAACAGGCCAAGGTGGCGCTGGTGGGGCTGGACGAGAACGACGTCCAGGCCAACGCGGTGTCGTTCACCCACTCCGATGGGGTCAGCTACCCGGTGGCGTGGGATCCGCAGCTCAGCGCGGCTGACGCCTATGGCGTCGACGCGCTGCCGCAGACGTTCTTCCTCAACGCCAAGCACCGCATCGTTGATCGCGTCTTCGGCGCGGTCACGCTCGCCGCCCTGCACAAGGGCATCGCGCTAGCCGAGGGGAGTTGACCAGTTGAGCACGCCCACCACCACCGACCCGGCGCCTTACGTCCCGATCAGGCGCAGCGGCTGGCCGGTCCGCCGGACCCCGATGTGGATCTTGCTCGCGCTAGTGGTGCTGGCCGGCGCGGGCGCGCTGGTCTCCCTCTCGCACCGGCCCTCGAACGCGCAGCAGACCACCGACCTCAACGGGTACCTGAAGGACATGAACGCGGCCATCGAGTCATGCGCCGGGGGCGTCAGGGAATCGCAGCAGGCGCTGAGCGCGATCGAATCCGGCTCGAAGGACAGCCTCGGCACCGCGGTCCGTCTGGTGAACTACAACGCGAACAACTGCGAGCCCGCCAACAGCGAGCCGCTGGCCGACCTCACCCAGTATCAGGTGACCGAATCGCTGGCCCGCTTCAACCTGCGGAACTGTACCAACGACTTCGTCACCTGGGCCTTCGATGCGGTGCCCGTACAGACGGACATGGTCACCGTGATGACCGCCCGCAGCGCGGCGGCCCGCACCTCCGCCACCGCGGCCCTGCAGCGAGATCAGCGCAGGCTCAACGCGGACCGGGCCACGATTTACTCGATCCTGGGGGCCGCCGAACACGCGCTCTCCGACCACGCGGCGCTGCCCAGCCTGCCGACCTGATCACCGGCCCAATGTTCCACCGGGCTGGCTGTAACCGGGCTGTAACCGGCCTGATGTTCCACCGGCCTGATGTTCCACCGGACCGCCAGCCAGCGCCTCAGCTATGTGCTCCCGGGCAACACCCGCACCGCCCGCACCGTTGGCATCGCATCCGCACGTGAGCCGTGCCGCCATAGCCCCTAAAACGGGCCGCATAGCGCAGATCCACCATGGTCTTTGCCGAAGGGTCGCACCGCAGCGCACTTGCGCACCAGAGCGCGCAGAGGTGGCATCGCCACCAGGTTAGGCGGTCCGCTTCCTGGATTTTCTGGTTGCGCCGGCCACGCCGGTCAGGCCGTACACCACGGCGCCGTGCCACAGGCCGCTCAGCACCGGATCGATGATGCCGCGGCCGGTGACCATGGACAGCACGAACGCGATGGCCGCGACCGTGAGCGCGGGCACGACGGCGAAGCGCCACGGGTTGCTCCTGGCCCAGCGGATGGCACGGCTCGGCCGGGCTCGCCACAGCGCGCCGGCCGCGGCCACGACGAAGAACGCCACCGCCCCCAAGGACACCGAGCCGCCGAGGGCGGCCAGGCCGAGACCGGCGCCGATGAGATGCAGGCCCAGGTCGCCGACCGCGACGACCCCGCCGGTCACGGTCGCGGCCGCCCACGGGGCGCCCGACATCGCGGTTCCGGCGACAGTCATCTCCTCGCGCCGGGAGAGATCCTGATCACTTTGGGTTGGCGTGGACATCCGACTCCCTGCCCTTCGAACAGCTAGCCACGATATTCACGTCATATCGTGTCTTGGACGCACAGTATCACGGCATTACGCATTCGAAGCCGAGAACGCGCCAGCATCGTCCGCGTGGGCGCGGGGTGGCACGAGAGCGCCGTTTTCCCGGTGAAGCCGGCGTTAAAGCGCACGGAGCCGGAGCGGTTCTGCTCCGCGGGTCGGGGTCTTTCCGAGTGAGGCCGGGGTCTTTCCAGGTGAAGTCAGGGTTTTTGCCTGGTCGGCAGGCTTGATCCGCGCGCAAGGCGGGAAATCTACTGACGAGGGTCGATTCCGGGCAAAGGTCGTGACATGCACGAGGGCGACGACGGGCTTGGCGCGGAGTCTGCGCCGCCCGCCGCGGGCCCTCACGCCGATCCTCACGCCGATCCTCAGGCCGGCCCATCGGCCGCCGAGGCGCCTGGCCGCGAACCGGCTGCCGCGGAGCGTCCGGGCGGGCCGGCACCTCGGAAGTGGTACCGCCGGACGACGCGCCGGCGGGGCCGAGAGCTGGTGACCTACCTGGTCGTGGCGGTCCTGGCCGCGACGGGGGGCGTTGGCACCACCATCGCGGTCCGGCACCATGGCCCCTCCGATCAAGGCGCCACCCGGATGACGGCCGACGCCGCAGCGGGAGCGATGAACGACGAGAACGTCTACAACAAGGTCGAGCCGGGCATCGTCGATATCGGCTCCAATCTGCAATACCTGGAGGAGACGGCCGAGGGCACGGGTTTCGTGATCGACGCCGCGGCCGGCCTGGTGCTGACCAACAACCACGTCATCGACGGCGCCACCAGCGTGGCGGTCACGCCGGTGGCGTCCGGTAAGAGCTACCAGGCGAAGATCGTCGGCTACGACCAGTCCGACGACGTCGCCGTTCTCCGGCTCCAGGGCGTGGCCGGGCTGAAGGCGGTCCGGATCGGCGACTCCTCGCACGTCACCGTGGGCACGCCGGTCCTGGCCATCGGCAACGAAGCGGGACAGGGCGGACCTCCGACCGTCGCACCCGGCGTGATCAGCAACCTGGACCGCACCATTGAGGCCAGCGATCAGAGCTCGGGCCTGACCGAGACCCTGTACGGGATGCTGCAGACCAACGCCAACATCCGGCCGGGTGACTCGGGCGGCCCGTTGGCCAATGCCGCGGGTCAAGTCATCGGGATCGATACCGCCGCCGGCGGGAGCACGGTCTATTCCGGCTATGCCATCCCCATCAACCAGGCGCTTTCGATAGCCACCCAGATCGCCGCCGGGCACCCGGGTCCAGGCATCCAGATCGGCCTGCCCGCGTTTCTCGGCGTGCTCGCGCCCAACAGCAGCAGCACGGATCCCCGGCACCAGGCCAGCCAGGAGCAACGGCAAACCGGCAGCGTCATCAGCAGCGGCCGCGGCTGCCTGGACGGCGATGCGACCGCGGCCCCGGCCAAGGTCGCGCCGGCCAGGTCCGGTGCGCTTGTCGACGGGGTCATCTGCGGGACTCCGGCCGTTGCGGCCGGTATTTTCGCCGGAGACGTCATCACCTCGCTCGGCGGCCGGGCCGTGACCACTCCTGGTTCGCTGACCGCCATCATCGACCGCTACCGGCCGGGCAGCCAGGCTTCGGTGGCCTGGGTCAGCCCGGATGGCAGCCGGCACACCGCACTGGTGACCCTCGAGGCGGGCCCGGCGCAGTAAGAGCCGCTGATTACGGCGCTCGTCTCGGGGCAGGCATAAGGCAGCGAGTCGGTGCAGACGCGGGAAGAACCAGCCCGGTCCGGGTCAACTGCGTCGATACCGGCCACCACGCCGCCACGATAACGCTCGTGACCGGGCCCGCTGGGATGCGATAACCCCGAGGAGACCGTCAGCTACGGACAGGACAACGGAGGTAACTGAACGGTGGCTGTGTCTTAAGGTCTAGAGCCGGCATAACTGATCGGGGCATACCCTGGTCTGGTCGAGGGCGAGGAAGATGCGAGAGCACGAGAGCGATAGCGGAGACGGCGGGCAGCAGCCGCCCGGATACGTCAGCCCGTGGGCACCGCGCGGCGAAACCGAGGTCCCGCAGGCCCCGGGCTCTGAATCAAACGCGACGCCACCGCCAGAGAGCGGCCCTGCCGACACCATTGCCTTCGGGACGCCCCCGAGCCCGGCGGGCGGGTACGGCCAGGCCGTCCCGCCCGGCAACGGCAGCAAGCCGGCCTGGTGGAACCGGTCCAGCTCCGCCAGCCAGCCCGGGTACGGGAACGAGCCCGGGTACGGGAACGAGCCCGGGTACGGGAACCAGCCCGGATACGGGAACCAGCCGGGCGCTGGGGGGCAGCCTGGCTGGTGGAACCAGCCGGGGCTAGGGAACCAGCCGGGGTCAGGGGATGCCGGGGACTCAGGGGGTGCGGGGGGTTTCGGGGGGCCTAGGGATGACAGCGGGTACGGCGGTACCGGGTGGACGATGCCCGGGTTCCCGCCGCCGGAACGTCCCAGGCGGCGCGGGCACTTCCTGATCTACCTGGTCGTCGCCGCGCTGGCGGCGAGCATCGGGGCCGGGTTGACCGTCGCGCTCGACAACCAGAACAGCTCGGCGGCTTCCGGAATCTCCTCCAGCGACGTGCCCGCGCCGCGAAACAACGCGGCCGGCAGCGGATCCTCGGCCTCGCCGCTGAACGTGGCGGCCGTGAAGAAGAAGGTCGATCCGGGCCTGGTCGACATCAGCTCGACGCTGAAGTACCAGAGCGAGACGGCCGACGGGACCGGGATGATCCTGACCTCCTCCGGCCTGGTGCTGACCAACAATCACGTCATCGACGGGGCCACCAGCGTGACCGCGTCGCTGGTGCTGGCCCCCGGCCGGAAATACCAGGCGCGGGTCGTCGGCTACGACGACACCGACGACGTGGCGCTGCTCCAGCTGGTCGGCGCCTCCGGGCTGACCACGGTGCACTTCGGCAACTCGGCTCAGGTCAGCCTGGGCACGCCGGTGCTGGCGCTCGGCAACGCCGAGGGACAGGGCGGGGCGACGCCCGCCCAGGGCATCATCAACGCGCTGAACCGGTCGATCCAGGCGAGCGATCAGGGATCGGGCACCACCGAGAACCTGAACCACATGCTGCAGACCGACGCGCCGATCCGGCAGGGCGACTCGGGCGGCGCGCTGGCGAACAAGGCGGCCCAGGTCATCGGGATGATCACCGCCGCGAATACCTCGACATCCAGCCAGTCCGGGTCGTCCGGAGGCACGCTGGGCTACGCCATCCCCATCAACAGCGCCCTGTCGATCGCCAGGCAGATCGCCGGCGGGAACGCCAGCTCCACGGTGTACATCGGGCTGCCCGGGTTCCTCGGCGTGCAGGTCCCGGTCAGCAGCAGCGCGAATCCGCGCCAGCAGGCCTCGGACGAGGAGCAGTCCGGCGGTGGCGGGGTCACCCCGGGCGGTCACCAGGCCGCCTGCCAGAACAGCAACCAGCAACTCAGCGTCCCGGCCAAGATCGCGCCTGCCGCTTCCGGCGCGCTGATCCTCGGTGTGCTGTGCGGCACGCCGGCCCAGACCGGGGGCCTGGCGGCCGGTGACGTGATTCTCGCCGTCGACGGCCGGGCCGTCACCACCCCGGGCTCGCTGACCGGCATTACCGCCAGGTACCACCCGGGTACGGTCGTCTCGGTCCGCTGGCAGGGCGTCAGCGGGGTCAAGCACACGACCTCGCTGAGGCTGACCGCCGGCCCGGCACGGTAAATCCTGGAGCCAGGCGCGCAGGCGGTCCTCGCACTGGGCGATGTGGTCGACCGGCACGTACTCATCGGCCGTGTGGGCGATCTCGGAGATGCCCGGACCGTAGTTCACCGCCGGGATGCCGAGCGCCGCGAACCGGGCCACGTCGGTCCAGCCGAGCTTGGCCCGCGCCGTCCCGCCGGCCGCCGCGACGAACGCGGCCGCGGCCGGATGACCCAGGCCGGGCCGGGCCCCCTCGGCGACGTCGAGCACGGTCACCGGCCAGGCGGCGAACACGGACCGGACGAAATCCGCGGCCTGCTCCCCGTCGCGGTCCGGCGCGAACCGGTAGTTGACCGTGACCACGCACTCGTCCGGCACGACGTTCCCGGCGACCCCACCGCGGATGGCGACGGCGTTCAGCCCCTCGTGGTAGCGCAGCCCGTCCACGTCCGGCTCGCGGGGCGTGTACCCGCGCAGCACGTCCAGGACCGGCCCGGCTTCGTGAATGGCGTTGCGTCCCATCCAGGAACGCGCGGTGTGCGCCCGCTTCCCGGCCACGGCGACCTCCGCCCGCAGCGTGCCCTGGCAGCCGCCCTCGATTTCCGCCGAACTCGGCTCCATCAGCACCGCGAAGTCGCCGGCCAGCAGTTCCGGGCTGCGGCGGCTCAGCCGCAGCAGCCCGTTACGGCCGGCGGCGACCTCCTCGCAGTCGTAGAACACGTAGGTCACGTCCCGGGCGGGCGCGGTCAGGCCGGCCGCGAGCCGCAGTTGCACCGCCACCCCGGATTTCATGTCGGTGGTGCCGCAGCCGTACAGCCGGGACCCGTCGAGCCGGGACGGGACGTTGCCCGCGATCGGCACGGTGTCGAGGTGCCCGGCCAGCACCACCCGCTCCGGCCGCCCGAGCGTGGTACGGGCCACGATCGTGTTTCCGTCCCGGTGCACGGTCAGGTGCGGCCGGGACCGCAGCGCCGCCTCGACGGCGTCCGCGAGCGGTCCTTCCTCGCCGCTGACCGACGGGATATCGACAAGCTGCGCGGTCAGCGCCGCCCCGGGGAGGCTGAGGTCAAGGTCCGGATTCACCCGGCCAGCTTAGGCGGGGCTCCGGCGGCTCGCTGGGCTGGCATCGCCTTCGCGGCGGCGCGCAGCGCGGTCACGATCACCGCCACCGACGGGCGGCGCACGCTCCCGGTCCTGGCCACCGCGTGAATGTCCCTGGCCAGGTCGAGGCCGTGCGGCAGGTCCCGCACCGCCACCCGCCGGCCGGCCGCCGTGACCGCTATCCGCGGCAAGATGGCGATGCCGATGCCCCGGG
>Ga0302326_10026492_pt1 | contig 11713 bp, 11 predicted proteins | sample Palsa_T0_3_FD_202264 | JGI IMG/M metagenome (GOLD analysis project Ga0302326, IMG submission 202264) | Peat permafrost microbial communities from Stordalen Mire near Abisko, Sweden - Palsa_T0_3 | ecosystem: Environmental > Terrestrial > Soil > Palsa > Peat permafrost | place: Sweden: Abisko... | reverse complement strand
CGCCACCGACGGCGTGTTTTCGATGGACGGCTACATCGCGCCGCTACGCGAGATCTGCGACTTGGCGGAAAAATATCACGCCATGGTGATGGTGGACGATTCGCACGCCGTGGGCTTCGTCGGCGAAACCGGGCGCGGCTCACATGAGTACGCGGGAGTGATGGGCCGCGTCGATATCTTCACCGGCACGCTCGGCAAGGCGCTGGGCGGCGCAAGCGGCGGTTACATCAGTGGCGCGAAGCCGCTCATCGCGCTACTGCGCCAGCGTTCGCGGCCGTATTTGTTTTCCAATTCCTTGCCGCCGTCGATCGTGGCCGCGTCGCTCGAGGCGTTGAAGATTCTCACGGCGTCGAACGAGCTGCCCGAGCGCCTGCGCAAGAACACGGCGTTTTTCCGCAAGAAAGCCTCGGAACTCGGCCTGCAAATTCTTCCCGGCGAGCATCCCATTGTCCCCGTGATGGTCGGCGATGCCGCCAAAGCCGCGCGCATGGCGGAGTATCTGCTTCACAAAGGCATCTACGTGATCGGATTCTCGTATCCGGTGGTGCCGATGGGCAAGGCGCGGATTCGCACACAGGTTTCCGCGGCTCACACTACCGATCAGCTTGGCTGGGCCGCGGAAATGTTCGCCGAAGCCGCCGCGAAGGTGGCGTAGCTACTTTTTATATCTGACGAATCCAAACGTCAGCTTTTTCTCGACGCCATCCACGCGATCCAGCCGCACCATCACCTGATCCCCAATCGAGAATTGCCGCCGGTGGCGCACGCCCATGATCTTGCGAACGTTCTCTTTGTATTCGAAGCGGTCGCCGGGCAGCGTATCCAGCGGCACCAGCCCTTCGATGAACATATCCTGCAGCTCGACGAAGAACCCGAAGCGCGTGGTCGAAATAATCAGCGCGTCGAATTCATCGCCCACGCGATCGATCATGAACTTGACCTTCTTCCACTCGACCAGCTCACGCTCGGCTTCGGCCGCGCGGCGCTCGGCTTCGGACGACTGATCGGCAATCGCATGCAGGTCCGCCTGATACTGCTTGCCGTCCAAATGCGCGCCCAGAATGCGGTGCACGATCAGATCCGGATACCGCCGGATGGGCGAAGTGAAATGTGTGTAGCTGGTGGCGGCCAGCGCGAAGTGGCCCACGTTCAAATCGCTGTAACGCGCCTGTTTGAGCGAGCGCAGCATCAGGTAACTCAGGATGCGCTCCTCGGGCTTGCCCTCGATCTTGGCGACCAGCTTTTGATAATTGCGCGAGGTGAGCAGAGGATTGTCGAGCGCCACGACTTCCGTTTTGAATTTCTTCACGGGAGCCGCCCCCGGCGTGAGTGAGTAGCCGAACTGCGTGGCGATCTCCTCGAATTCGATAACGCGTTTGGGATCGGGCCGGTCGTGGATGCGGAAAATCATGGGATCGCCCGCGGCCTCGATGTGCGCGGCGACTGCTTCGTTGGCCGCCAGCATAAATTCCTCGATTAAGCGATGTGCGATGTTGCGCGGCGCGCGCGTCACGGCGGTCATTGCGCCGAACTCGTCGAACTCGAGAAGCGGCTCCGGCAAATCGAAATCGATGGACCCGCGGCGCTGGCGCTTCTTGTTCAGCAGCAGCGCCAACTCCCGCATCATATGGAAACGTGGCACTAGCGCCACGTAGCGAGAGTTGAGCTCGGCATCCCCCTCCAGCACCTTGTGAACCGCCGTATAAGTCATGCGCTCGGCGCTGCGGATCACCCCGCGCGTGAAATCCTGCGCCACCACGTCGCCATGATTGTCGATTTCAAGCAGCGCGCTTATCACCAGGCGATCCTCATGCGGACGGAGCGAGCACTGATCGGTGGATAGCTCCACCGGAAGCATCGGCACTGCGCGATCCGGGAAGTAAACGCTGGTCCCGCGCAGCAGCGCTTCGCGATCAATCGGGCTACCAGGACGCACGTAGTAACTCACGTCGGCGATGTGCACATGCAGCGCCCAGTGGCCGTTGGGCAGGCGCTCCACCCACACCGCGTCGTCGAAATCGCGCGCCGTCTCGCCGTCGATGGTGACAATATCGTACTCGCGAAAATCGCGCCGCCTGGCGATCTCGTCCTCCGGGATTGGCCCCGGAATTGCGCGCGCCTGCTCCAGCACGTCTTCCGGAAACTGGTGCGGAATGTGGTGCGCGCGGATCAGAATCTCCACGTCGATTCCGAAATCGTCAGGACGCCCCAGAATCTCGACCACGCGCCCCGCCGGACGGTCGCCATCGTCGCCATAATCGACGATTTCCGCAGTAACGATCATCCCCTCCAGGTCTTCTTCCGAATGCACTTCCACCGTACGCGCGCCGACGCGATGTATCGACCCGCCGCTGGCCGGAATCGCCATGCCCTCCGGAATTTCGATCCATTGCCGAATACGCTCGTCATGCGGGATCACATAATTGCCGCGCCGCCGCACGCGAAACTCGCCCACGATGCTGCTATGCGCCCGCTTTACCACTTCGACGATTTCGCCATGCGCCCGCCCGTCGCGCTCCAGACGCTTGATGCGAAGCGCCACGCGATCGCCATGCATCGCGCGGTCGGCCTCTTCTTTACCGAGGTAGATGTCGCCCTTCAACCCCAGCACCGGCTCTTCCGGTGTCACGAACCCGTAGCCATCGCGATGCACGCTCAGCCGCCCGTGAATCAGGCGCGGCGACTTCTTCTTCTGCGAGTGTCCCCTTTGCAGATGGCCCTTCGGATGTGGCGGCACGATTCATTTTATAGTGAGAAGGCATATGGATCTGAAGACCGTCCGCCTCGTGATCCCCGAAAACGGCAACATCATTGTGGGCCACAGCCACTTCATCAAGACCGTCGAGGATCTCTACGAAGCCATCGTCAACACCGTGCCGCAGATGAAATTCGGCATCGCCTTCAACGAAGCCTCCGGCGATTGCCTGATCCGCGTCGACGGCAACGATCCCGAGCTCGAAGGCATCGCCACCGAAAACGCGCAGGCGATCGCCGCCGGACACACGTTCGTCATCGCTCTGCGCAACGGTTACCCGATCAATATTCTCGGCCGCATTCGCGAGATCCCGGAAGTCTGCAACATTTTTTGCGCCACGGCAAATCCGGTCGAAGTGATCCTCGCCGAGAGCGAACAGGGGCGCGGAATCCTGGGCGTAATCGACGGCAATTCGCCCAAGGGAATCGAATCGGCGAATGACCGTGAATGGCGCCACGGCCTGCTCCGCAAGATCGGGTATAAACGCTAAATCCACCGCAAAGCCAGCAAAAAGGCAGTGTTTGCCTGATTTTTACCTTTGACTCCCTGGATTTTTGGTGGCATACTACACCCGTATTGGAGTGTCGGTTTGAGTCTCCGTCTGCTCTTCGGTCCTACCGTTCGGTCCCGCCGGGTGTCGCTCTTGCAGCCTCCATTTACAAGGAGGAGCGTAACGTGAAAAAGCTTTTTGTGGGAAATCTTCCTTACACCGCAAACGAAACTGACGTGCAAAATTTCTTTGCCGATCACGGAGTTACCGTCGATTCCATCACCGTCATGCGGGACCGTTTCACGGGTCAGGCGCGCGGCTTCGGCTTCGCGGAAATCAACGACGATAACGCGGCGGCGCAGGCGGTCGAAGTCTGTCACGGCAAGGAACTCATGGGCCGGACTCTAGTGGTCAACGAGGCCCGCCCCATGGCTCCCCGCGAAGGCGGGTCCGGCGGTGCGCGTCCCCAGCGGCGCGAGCGCTACTGAATCACGCCGCCCGGCTGGTCGGTCCCATATCTCCGTCCCATATCTCCGTCCCATATCATGGATGGGATGACCGATAAGGCACACTGGCTCGTCGCCGCCCGCAGCGCCATGCAAACCGAAGCCGGCGCGGTTCTGGCTGCGTCCGAACGCCTGGGAGACAGCCTCTGGAAGGCGGTCGATTTGATTGTTGGGCATACCGGCAAGGTGGTGGTCACCGGTATGGGGAAGTCCGGTCACGTCGCACGCCAGATCGCCGCGACCCTGCAAAGCACCGGCACTCCGGCGGTTTTCCTGCATCCTACCGAAGCCGGCCATGGCGACCTGGGCGTCTGTCAGCCCGGCGATTGCGTGCTCATGATTTCGAAAAGCGGATCTACGGAGGAGCTGCTGGATCTGGTCGCGCCGCTGCGCGGATTCGGCGCGCATTTCATCGGAATTCTAGGCAACTTGCGCTCCCCGCTGGCCACTGAAATCGACGCCGTTCTCGACGCCTCAGTCCAGCGCGAGGCCGATCCCGATGGCTACACGCCCACTGCCAGCACGATAGCCGCGCTCGCGCTGGGGCATGCGCTGGCAGTTGCGCTGATGCAGGCGCGCGGCTTCACCGCCGAGAATTTTCGGCGCTACCATCCGGCCGGTCAACTGGGCCACAACCTCCGGCTGCGGGTGCGCGACGTCATGCACGCGGGTGACGAAGTAGCCTGGGTGAGGGCGGACCATTCGCTGAAACACGTCGTCATCGAAATGTCGCAAAGGCCGTTAGGCGCCGCCTGCGTAATCGCCGCGGACCGCCGCCTGCTCGGCCTGATCACCGATGGCGATGTGCGCCGCGCGCTGCGCAACCACGATGACATCCGCCCGCTGTGCGCCTCCGCGGTGATGACCACTTCGCCGGTGCATATCGGCCCCGACGCCCTGGTGCACGAAGCTCTGCGTCTAATGGAAGACCGGCCCTCGCAGATTTACGTTCTACCGGTGTTGGATGGCGACGCCGGAGTCTGCCTCGGCCTGCTGCGCCTGCACGATATTTATCAGGCGCGCCCCGCGGATTGAGGCGTCCTAAAGTTCCAGGCCCCTCCAGCCGATTGCCGCCAGAGGTGTCACCATGCGCGTTGCGTCACTGGTCTTATTCACTTCGTTGGCAGTACTGGCTGGCACGGGAGGCGGGCCGACCGTCTATGTAGTCGGGAACCTGGACGGCGTTTCACCGGGAGACGACGGGACGCTGCTGCTGGATCGCGATGCCGTGGTTTTCCGCTCCGGCAAGACCGTGTTGACGCTCCCCTACAAGGACATCCACAACGTTGAGTTGGGCACCCGGGTCATGCCCCCGGCGGATGCGCCGCTTTACAAAGTCTGGCGCTTGCCCAAGCGCTTCCTGACCGAGCGGCCCATGCATCAGATGGTCAACTTTGAGTTCGCGGATAAAAACGGCAACCAACAGACCATGACGCTGGAGTTCGAGCAGGCCGCCGCTAACCAGACGCTGGCCGAGATCGAAATCCGACAAGGGAAACGCGCCCCGCCGAGACATCCCACCAACGGCGATTCCTGGTGGGGCGACAGCGCCTGGAAAACCAATCGCAACGACAACACGGTGAGTCCGGAATCGCTGGGGACTTCGGCGGGTAAATAGGCTCACCAGCGTGTTGCGCGGGCTTGGTGCTCCGCGGGGTTTAGCGTTTGCTCTTCAGTCCGCTGCCTGCTACACTTCTGCGAACAGGAGAGTTCATGGCGAAATACATGTATCAAGCCAGTTACACGCTCGAAGGCGTGCGGGGATTGTTGAAGGAAACGGCCTCCGGACGGCGCAAGGCCATCGAATCCGCGATTGTGGCGCTAGGTGGAAAGGTCGAGGCGTTTTACTTTTGCTTCGGGGAAGACGACGTCGTCCTCATCACCGAACTTCCGGATAACGTCTCCGCCGCCGGCTTGGCGATCACGGTGGCTGCCAGCGGTATGGTGCGCGGGAGAATCACGCCCTTGCTTACGGTCGACGAAGCCGACAAAGCTCTCGGCGTGAAGGTCGGCTACCGGGGTCCGGGCCAGGGCTAGGTCTGCCGCCGCGGATTGCATCGGCCGCGCTCAAATACCCGCCGCCGCGCCGGGATATTGCGTCAGCTTCTCGCGGCTTAGGATGTGATCCAGATGATGCTGCATATGGAGCACGTAATCCTCTATTAGAAACCGCAAAGTGACCGGGTCGGCGGACCCGATGCCGCAAGCAACCGCCAGGCGCTCTTCGGGAATGCGTATCACCAGTCGCAGCAGCAGTTCATTATGTTGGCGCCAGCTATCGAGTACCGACAGCCAGGACATTTCGTGATAGCCATGGACGCGCACCCAGCCGTCCTGCTCGTAAGTGGGCCCGCTGAATTCGGTTTGCAGCGAGGCCGCCGCGAAGCGCACATGATTGTTGACGGCGGAGTCGATCAGGTGGCCCAACTCTTCCTTGCGCGACCAGGAATCGGGGCCCGCGGGGCGGAGGGCCGCCTGCTCTTCACTGAGCACACGCAGGTTGACGTATTCATAGGCGAGGGCTTGCTCCAGCGATTTCGCGAGACTTTCAGGCATGTCTTCATTTTCCCATGCGCCGGGCGCAAATCGCCGTAACCTATAAGAATGAAACTTCGCGATATAGCCGCGGCCCTGGTCTGCGAGATCCACGTTAGCACCGGCAGCGAAGGCGCCATCGAAATTGCGGGCGTGGCTGGAATGGAACAGGCGGCGCAAGATCAGCTCACCTTCCTCGCCAATCCCAAGTACGCGCACAAGGTTAAAGAAACCCGTGCCGGAGCCATTCTAGTCACCAAGCCGATCGACGGCATTGCTCCTGCGCAATTAATCTCCGCCAATCCGTATCTCGACTTCGCGCGCGCCCTCGAACTGTTCTATCGTCCGCCGCGTCCGGCGGTTGGAATTCACGCGACGGCGTCCATCGCACCATCGGCGCGCATCGGTGAAAGCGCTTCCATCGGCCCCTATGCTGTAGTCGGCGAGAACGCCACGCTCGGCCGCAACGCAGTGCTGCATCCGCACGTGGTGGTTTACGCGGGAGCCGTGATCGGCGATGACTTTTACGCTCATTCCCATGCGGTGGTGCGCGAGTTCTGCCGCATTGGCAACCGCGTCACGCTGCAGAACGGCGTCGTGGTCGGCGGCGACGGTTTCGGTTTCGCCAAGCGCTCCGACGGCACGCATTATAAAATCGTGCAAAGCGGCATTACCGTGATCGAAGATGACGTCGAGATCCAGACGCTGACCTCCGTCGATCGCGCGACCGTCGGCGAAACCCGCGTGAAGCGCGGCGCGAAGATCGACAGCTTGGTGCAGGTGGGGCACGCCTGCGTGGTCGGCGAGGACAACATCATCTGCGCGCAGACCGGGCTGGCCGGATCCAGCGTGCTCGAAAAGAATGTCTTGCTGGCAGGACAGGTGGGCATATCCGGGCATCTGACGATACACGACGACGCGGTCGTCTACGCGCAAAGCGGCGTGGGCGGCGATGTCGCCGCGGGATCGGTCATCAGTGGCTCGCCGGCGTTCGACGCCCGCGAGTGGTTGCGCGCCATCACAGCGTTTCAGAAGTTGCCCGAACTCCTGAAGGCGGTGCGACAATTGGAGCGTCGCAGCCGCTCCACGGAAGAGCCTGCGAAAAGCTGAAATGTCAAAACATCTGGATTATGAAGGGCACCTTCCCCTGGCTTACCGCAACCCTGAGTTCGTGGACGGCCCTGAAGGCCGCTCGATGCGCATCCTCAGCGAGTATCTGTATCCGTTGGCCCACTTCCGAAAAGCGCGGGTCCACGATACCGTGGTCTTTTTCGGTTCGGCCCGGCTGCTGGAAATGGGCCCGCTCGGGCGCTATTACCGTGAGGCTCGCGAGCTGGCGCGCCGTCTGACGGTCTGGTCCGACGGACTTCCCGATTCCACGCGCCGCTTTGTGGTGTGCAGCGGCGGCGGCCCCGGCATAATGGAGGCAGCCAATCGCGGCGCCTGTGACGCCGGAGGCAAGACCGTGGGATTGAACATCGGCCTTCCCTTCGAGCAGCGTCCCAATCCGTTTGTCACGCCGGAACTGAACTTTGAATTCCACTACTTCTTCATGCGCAAATTCTGGTTCGCCTATCTGGCCAAGGCGCTGGTGGTTTTCCCGGGCGGGTTGGAACCCTGGACGAATTGACCGAGATCCTCACTCTGGTGCAAACCCAGAAGCTGTTGAAGCGTATGGTGGTGATCCTCTACGGAACCTCGTTCTGGAAAGAGGTGATCAATTTCGACGCGCTGGTGCGCCATGGCATGATTGCGGCGGAGGATTTGAACTTGTTCCAGTTTGCCGACGACGTCGACACCGCGTTTCAGGAACTGGAATCCGGATTGACGAAGTACTATCTGCAGGACGAACAGGACCTGCCGGGCATCGCGAAATCGCAGGTCTAAGGTCTAAAAGCCTAAGGTCAGATTTCTGCTCCTTGGGGTCGCTGCCGGCCGGAAAGCCGTGAACTTCGAGTCCGCCCGATCCGATAGATGTGTAGGTAACAAAGCGCCGCGGTCTCATCTCAGTGGCGCCGGAATAACATTCCCGCTGGAAACGGCGATGGCCAGCCGAAAGCCAGCGTAGGGTAGGATAACATCGTGGGACCGGAAAACCAGAATCCGCTCAGTGAACTGCAGTCACTCGATCAGCAGGTCGATCAGGTCACGGAACTGGCGGGGCTTAAGCCAATTTTCTTCCGGGTGGATGAATTGGCGAAGGAGTATGCGGGCGATTTCGAAGTCCAGCTGGCTGCGTCCGAAGTCAAACAGCGGGTGATCACGCGCGGCACGGTCCTCAAGCAAATGGGGGACACCAGCCAGACCGCTGTTCCGGTTTCAGTGAACCTGGCTCCGCCGCCTATTCCTCCCCTCGCATCGTCCACGCTCCCAACTTTGACGGTTCGCCCTTTGGACGTTCCCGCCGGCCGGCCCTCCCCTACCAGCGCGTCTTCCGCCTTCCAGCCGCCGCCGATTTTAGGAGAGCAGCCTCCCGCCGCGCGGCCGCAAGCCCCCACCCCGCCTCCTCCGGGGACCGGCAAAGGTTGGAAGAGTGCACTACTGATCGGAGCGATCGCCGGCCTGCTGATCTCCATCGCGGTCCTGAGCTTTCTGGTAAAACGGGCGCGCGCGGGACGTGCGCTAGCAGCCGTCGCGGTTCGTGTAGCCACGACCCCGCCCGGCGCTGCGATTCGCGTGAACGGCGAACCGAAATGTAACTCTGACTGCTCCGTGCCGCTCCCGCCCGGCGAGTATCAGGTGACGGCGTTTCTGGATGGATACCAACCCTCGGCCAGCACCGTGAAGGTCACCGCGGCGGGCGCTGTATCGGTCGATATCAAGCTGGAACCGCAGCCGCAGATGCTGCGCATTCTGACGGATCTGCCGCAGGGAAAAGTCGTACTGGACGATCAGCCACCGGCCGACCTGCAAGATGGACAGTTCGTGATCAACAACGTCCAGCCCGGAAAGCACACGGTGAAAATTTCATCCAGGGGCGCGGAAGCGTCCTTCCCGGTTGAGATTGCCGCCGCTCATCAGCCATCGGTGGCCGGCCCCGTGACCGCGAAAAACTTGATTGCGGTTCTGGTATCCAGCATGGGCAACAACGCGCGGGTGGTGACCAATAGTCCCGCGAAACTGGCGCTCAACGGCCAGCCGCAAACCGATGCGAATCCGGCGGGCGTGGACCTGTCCGGCTTCCGTCCGGGCGTGAATCAAATAGCGGTGGGCGATGGCAAGGATCAACGCGTGATGGCGGAAAGCTTCGGTCCGGCGCCCATGCTGACGGCGTTTCTGAAGTCCGATCTGGATATCGGAACGCTGATCGTATCCACCGCCGAAGACAACGTGCGGGTGTTTATAAATGGCAAGGAATATCCGCGCAAGACGCAGCGCGGCCAGTTGAGAATCCCCACTCTGGGCGGCGTTAACGTGCGCGTCGCGAAGGATGGATTCGAGCTTGCCTCTCCGCAAACCGCCGAGGTCAAGAAAGGTTCGGAAGTGCGCCTGGAATTCAAGTTGCAGCCGCAGCCGCAGGTGGCGACGCTGCAAATCCGCGAGGCCACGCCGGGCGCGGAAGTTCTGCTGGATCAAAAGTCTCTCGGCGTAGTAGGCGACGATGGCTCCTTCGCCGCGAACAGCGTTCCCCCCGGCGAGCATACCATTGAGTTGCGCAAGGATCAATTCCTGCCCAAGCGGCTGCAGCGTCAATTTGTGGTGGGGCATGCGGTGGCGGTAGCAGGTGGCGAAGGCGCGCTGGCGGCTGCCATCGGAACTGTGAAATTAATTCGCACGCCTGCCGACGCCTCCGTGGTTTACCGCCGCGCCGACGAAACGCAAAGCCACGAGTTCCGCGGAAATCAAGTGGACCTGCCCGCCGGCAGCTATGTGTTTACCGCGCGCGCCTCCGGTTACACGGATAAGACCGAGCGTGTGCAAGTGGCCGCGGGCGAGACCGCTGGGTTGCAGTTTTCTCTGGCCAAAGTGATCGCCGCCGCTCCGCCCTCTCCCAAAGTTTTCGGCATGGCCGATTTCGAAGACGCCAATGCGTGGAGCAAGCAGGGCGACCTATGGGTCCACAAGGGCGAAGGCGTCATTCCCTTTAAATTGCCCACCAACGGAACCTTCACCTTCACCGTCCGCCTGCTGCATGGCGGTAGTCTGTTCCGCGGCGGACGCATCCGCTGGGCGGTGCAGTACGTCGACGCCAAAGACTACGATCTTTTTGAGCTGGACCGCAAAGTTCTTTCCTCCAAGGTGATTGAAGGCGGCAAGACTTACGACCGCGGCAAGTTCGAGCATGGCCTGAACGACAAAGAGATGTCGTACACCGTGCAGGTGGACGTGTCGCCGGGACAACTGGTGCATCGTCTTCGGAAAGGCGAGAACTGGCTGGTGCTGGACACCTGGAAAGAGCCCGGCCGCAAATTCAACGAAGGCAAATTCGTCTTCCTGACCCAGGGCGGCGACGAGATCGGCCTCTCCGACTTCCAGTTCGTTCCGCGCTAGCGCGGCGCATCGAGCTTCGCCATGTACAATCCTCCCCACTTTCAGGAACAGCGGCCCGAAGTGCTCCAGCAGTTGATCCGCGAGCATTCCCTCGCTGCCCTGGTGACGTTGGGGCCGGAAGGCTTGATTGCGAATCACGTTCCATTGGTCCTGGACCCCGCTGCCGGCCCGCTCGGCACCTTGCGCGGACATCTCTCCCGCGTGAACCCTCAGTGGCGCGATTCGCTTCCCGAAGTTTCGGCGTTGGCCATCTTTCAAGGCCCGGCGGCCTACATCACGCCCTCCTGGTATCCGACGAAAGCGCAGAGCGGGAAAGTAGTGCCCACTTACAACTACATGGTGGTCCACGCCCACGGTCCTCTCCACACCTACGACGATCCGCGCCTGCTGGAACGCAATGTCCGCGACTTAACCGATTTGCACGAAGCCCGCTTCGCGCAACCGTGGAGCGTCGATGACGCCCCCGCGGATTACGTTCAGGGTTTATTGCGCGGCATCATCGGCATAGAAATTCCCATCGCCCGGCTGGAGGGGAAATGGAAGCTCAGCCAAAATCGCCCCGTGGAGGACCGCCAAGGCGCGATCGACGGCCTGCAGCAAGCGGGCGATCCACTGAGTGCCGCGATGGTCGATTGGATCGCATCCCACAAGCCCTAGCCGCGCGGGCGGCGGTATCATGTTTTCATGTCGCAGGGGACTCTGATTGGCGGCGCCGCCGGGTTGCTTGCCGCCGGCGGGTTCCTGGCCTATGCCGTGCGCGGCCGCTCATCCGCGGTTTTCGGACCTTCGGTGTATCGCGGCAACCCCAACCGGCGCTCCATTGCGTTGACGTTCGACGATGGGCCAAGCGAATCGACTCCCGCGCTGCTGCAAGTTCTGGCCCGGCACAACGTCCCCGCCACCTTCTTCATGTGCGGCCAAAATGTGGATCGATTG
>Ga0302326_10026491_pt1 | contig 11713 bp, 7 predicted proteins | sample Palsa_T0_3_FD_202264 | JGI IMG/M metagenome (GOLD analysis project Ga0302326, IMG submission 202264) | Peat permafrost microbial communities from Stordalen Mire near Abisko, Sweden - Palsa_T0_3 | ecosystem: Environmental > Terrestrial > Soil > Palsa > Peat permafrost | place: Sweden: Abisko... | reverse complement strand
AATCGTGCCCGAGGTGGTGGCATAGCGATTGTGGTAGACGACCAGTGCGCGGTGGTCACCGCGGCGATTGGAGTAAGCAAAAACGTTCTCATCCACCGAACCGTCAGGACGATAAAAATCGAACAGCAGAAAGTTCTCGCTCTCGGCAAACAGCCAACGCTGGTGCAGTAACGGGGCAATCTCGCGATCGTGGCGCGCAACGAGCCCCCGATCCGGATCCTCCTGGTAGCGAGCTTTACGAAATTCCATGCCGTACTTTTCTGTAAAGCCCTCGATTTGCCCGTGGCCGAACATCGGCAACCCGGGAAGGGTGGCCATCAAGGTCGCAACACCGAAACACTTATCGCCGTTGCCGAACTGATCAATCGCCGTGCGCTCATCGGGATTGCTCATGAAGTTCACGTAACGCTTGAGAATATCCGGATCGAACTCGATGGTGTTCTTGATCACGGTGCGGTATTTTGCGTTCTCCTCATCGCGCATCATGTTCATGAAGGCGCTGTTGTATACGCGGTGCATGCCCAGGGTGCGAACGAAATAACCTTCCATCAGCCAGAAGGCCTCGGCCAGCAGCAGCGTTCCAGGAACCTCCTTGGCCACACGATCCACCACCTCGCGCCAGAACTCCTCCGGCATGGCGGCATCGAAATCGGCTTTGCTCATGCTGTACTCCGCGCGCGAAGGGATGGCGCCCCCGGTACCGGGGATGGGAAACCACAGGCGCTGAAAGTGGCGCTTGGCCAGGGTCATGGCAGCGTCGAAACGAATAATCGGGAACAGGCGGGCGACGTGCAGAATGGTCTGGATGACCTGCTCACGCGCCGCCGCGTTCAGATAGTTAAGCTGTGCGGTGTCGTTCCAGGGAAAGCTGGTGCCATCGTTGCCATGGTAGATGTATTGAATGTCGCCGGTCCATTTGTCACGGCGGCGAAAGACCACCGCGGCGTCGGACTGCTCGTAGTAGTGGTCTTCGATTTTGATTTCCACCCGGCCATCCCGCGAAAGATCGGGGCCTTCAAAACGATAAGCGGGATACGGGCTGTCGCGGCGAGACATGAACCAGTCCGGGTGTTCTACCACCCAGCTCGAGTCGATGCCCATGTGATTGGGCACCATGTCGCTGGCCAGCCTGACGCCGTGGGCGAACGCACGATCGCGCAAATTACCGTAGGCCGATTCACCGCCGAGGTCGTGGGCAATGTTGTATCCGTAAAGGGAATACGCTGAGGCCACAGCTTCCTGGTTGCCGCAAAGTTGCTTGATGGTCTGCGAGGCCGAGCTTCGCTCCCAGACGCCGATGAGCCAGAGGGAGTTGATGCCATGACCGGCAAGGCGGCGCAGTTCTTCATCGGGAATCTGATCCAGGCGATAAATGTGTCTGCCGTAGTGACGTGATAGCTGCTCCAGCCATACATAGGTGCTCTTGGCGATGAGCACGGTGGTGGGCATCCACTCCTGGTCAGGGCTGAAACGCTCGCTCTCCTGGCCGGCATCGCTGTAGGACGGTACTACCCCGCGCTTGTCTTCGGAACCCCAGGGGTGGTTTGGTCTGCGCCCGTCTTTGCCCCCGGAAGGATTGAAGCGCATCCAGATGGCGACGTCTTCTTCCTTGAGCACGTCGATGGCCAGCAGGAGCCGGGACAGCGAAGCGCCGATCAAGTCTGCCCAGTGCTCGACGATGTAGGCGATCTGGCCGCTCAGCGAATCCGGCGAAGCGAGAGCCGGCGCGCGCAGCATGTCGATCAGGTTGAGCTTCTTCGGGCCCAACGGGGGCCGGGTGCTGAAGAAATCGCGCAGCCCGGTCGTGATCTGCTGATAGCGTGTAACCGCCGCGAGCGACTGGTCGGTAAACAACTCAGAGAAGGGCTTGAAGGCGGGGTTGGCGTTGGCCAGCCACAACAGCATCATCTCTTCGAAGGCTACCGCCCGGTGGGCGATGCCCTCCGTTGAGCTTGCCAGCCACTCGGCGCTGGTCATTTCCTTGCGGTAAACGTCGGTCGTGGGAAACTGCTCCACAAAGCCCAGAATTGTCTTGTCCAGTTCTTCCTTGCCGAGGCGGTTATCGAACCACTCGAGCGCGCCGGCCATGACCTTAGGATCGAGGCGCTTGCGGTAATACTCGACCAGCGCATGGCTCATCTCATCGATGAGACCCATGGCATAGAGGGCTCCAGGGTTTATGGTCTGGGTGGGATCCTGTTCGGCTCCCCGGCGCTCATTCATCCGAAAGGCAAACTCCCGGCTGGCGCCCAGATTGGCGAAGACTACATTTCCGCTAAAAGAAAAGAGCATCTGGCCGAACTCGTACCGATCGCGTGCTTCCCGTGACACGTGGAATTCCATCATTCCCTTTCCCAACACTCTATTTAGGTAGTTCGATGCGGATTATCGCCTCATGAACCGCCCCAGGCAGGCATCTAGACCGTCGCGAACCTGGAACGCGACGCCCAAAGGCCAAGAGCGGGATGAGAAATGAAGAATATTTCTTCACCATCGACGGTGTTGTAGCCATCCTGCAGCTTTTCGGGGTCGTAGAGCGCGAGCGTGCGGGCAAGATCGGCATAGCAAAATCCTACGCCTTCTGTCTCTTCCCGGCTCAGGCCGCCCGGGCAATAGGTGATGCGGAAGCGGCCTTCCGAGGAACTGTGGATGAGGTGGGCAGCCGTACTGAGCTCGGCCGCAAGTTCGGGATTCTGGGCAACCTTTGCCAGGGTAGCCGGGGTGCCATGGTAACCATACTTGCGGATCATACGGTCAATGGTTGGATCTTCTCCAAATTGCTTCACACCGGGAGCAAGAACAATCAATTCGGCGTCATCGGCCAGGGCCATCCGGGTGCGGTAAACAGCCTTGTTGCCCAGCCAGGTGCTGTGGAACTCTTCGGGATCGAGGTAGACGACTGCCTTGCGGATCGGCCGGTCCATTAGTTTGATATTGCATTGGACGCTCAGGTCTGAGGCCAGCCGGAAGCACTCCAGATCGTCGCCCACAAACAGGCCGCGCACCACCAGCTCCCCGGCAGGATTGGTGCCGATTACCGTCAGTACATAGATGATAGGCAGGTTCGAAAGAAACCTATCCGCGGCACAATTCAGGACCCGGCGGACCGGATTGTCCGCTCGCCCCATGATCTGCTCCATGCCTACGACAGCTCCCAGGAAGTGGCTGCGATGAATACTGAGCGGGCCAGCGGTACCAATAAGGATGTTCTTGTTGTAATTGGCCAGGCCGATCACTTCGTGGGGCACTACCTGGCCGATGGAGAGCACCAGGTCGAAGCCTCCCTCGGGAATCATGCGGTTCACCTGGGCCGGCCAGGTATAGTCGACCAGACCGCCTGACTGCTCCCGAATGAAGCTTGCGGGCAGCTCGCCCAGGGTGACCACGTCGGTTCGCCAGTTGTGCACCGCGAAGAGCGAGTGCGGTATATCGCCGAACATGCGCGTGAGCGCGGCCGGGGTCATCGCTGTGTGGGTACCCAGGGCAGGCAGAACACAACCCAGACGATCGCCGTAATAGTGATAGGCATACCGCGTGAGCTCGCCGGCCCGGGAGTGGAAGCGGCTGCCATCCGGAGGTACGGCGAGAACTTTGCGTCTGCTCCCAAGCCGGTCCAACGCCTGATGGAGCGCATCGCGGAGAAATGAGGCGGAAAGCTCCGCTTCCGGACCGCCCTCCCGGCAATAGAGACTCACAGCCGGTACGCCTTGCGCGCCAGCTCGTAGGCCAACGCGTGGGCCACCTCGGCAGCCTCGTCTTCCTCCAGCTGATGTTCGGCTACGAGTCTTGCCAGAAAAGCGCAGTCGACACGGCGAGCCACGTCATGCCGCGCCGGGATGGAGAGAAAGGCGCGCGTGTCGTCGTTGAATCCGACGGTGTTATAAAACCCCGCCGTTTCGGTGGTTAGCTCGCGGAAGCGCATCATGCCTTCGGGGCTATCGTAAAACCACCACGGCGGCCCCAGCCGCAGACATGGGTAATGACCAGCCAGCGGCGCCAACTCGCGGCTATACGTTGATTCATCCAGGGTGAAAAGAATGATGGTGAGCGAGGCATCGTTGCCGAAGCGCTCCAGCAGCGGCTGCAATGCGTGAACATACTCGGTCGGCATGGGGATATCGGCCCCGACGTCGCGGCCAAAGCGGGTAAAGACCTGGCGGTTGTGATTGCGTCGGCTGCCGGGATGGATCTGCATCACCAAACCGTCCTCCAGGCTCATACGCGCCATTTCGGTCAGCATCTGGGCGCGAAAGAGCTCCTGCTCGGCGGCATCTGCTTTACCGGAGATCACCCGGTCAAAGAGCGCGGCAGCTGTGCTGGCCGAGAGGTCGGCCGTCCTGGCGGTCGGATGCCCGTGGTCGGTTGCCGTGCAGCCCAGTTTCTTGAACCGCTCACGCGCGCGGCGGAGCGCGAGCAGATAGCCTTGCCAACGCGAGCTATCCTCACCGTGCATCTCGCCCAGCCGTTGCACATTCTGGCGAAAGCCATCGAATTCGGGATCAACGACTGAATCGGGACGAAACGTGGGCAGGATACGGGCCTTCCAACCTGAGTCACGGATCGCCTCATGGCAGGTCAGCGGATCGAGCGGCGGATTGGTGGTGGATAGCACCTCGATGTTGAATTGATCGTAGAGCGCACGAGGCCGAAAGGCAGGAGAGGCCAGCTTGGCGCTGATGGTGTCGTAGTAGTCGCCGGCATTGCCGCCGCAAAGTCGCTCTTCGAATCCAAATAACTTCTCAAAAGCGTAGTCCAGCCACATCCGCGTGGGCGTGCCGCGAAACAGATAATAGGACTCAGCGAAACGGATCCAAATCCGGCGTGCCTCATCGGCATCCAGTTCCTTTGCCCCAATGCCCAGGTCTTCCATCGCAATGCCCTGGCTGTACAGCATGCGAAAAACATAATGATCCGGAACAATGAAAAGACTGGTGGGATTGGGGAATGGCTCATTGTCTGCAAACCAACGGGCATCGGTATGCCCGTGCGGGCTGACGATCGGCAGATTGCGAACCGCTTCATAAAGCGTGCGGGCGATGGATCGGACTGTGGGTTCGGGAGGAAAGAGACGGTCCTGATGAAGAATGGTCACGGCATCTATTTTCGCCTGTGAACCGGGTTTCTGCACAGGGCGGGCGAGAAAAGGTGAAACCTCCCGCTTTGACCCGCGTTTTGATGTAATTCGGCTGGGTTAGCCTATTTTCTCCATGGTTCGCTTAAGCTTCTGGGCCGGAGCTTCCTGACGTTCGAGATAGGCAAAGGCGTCGCGGGACCGCGCGCTTTGTTCGGCCCACTTATCGGGGTGGGCGAGCCGCATGAGCCAATTGGCGATCTCTTCCGGTCCGACGCACGTGGCTGCATTCTCCAGGCCCAGCTTGCGTACAAAGCCACCGGTGGCAGAAGCCTTGTGTACGGTGCCGACCACGGGGAGACCCAAAGCCATGTAGTCAAGAACCCGAGAAGGAATCGAATAACGGCTTCTCAGGTCAAACCGCGGATCCAGCTTGGGGCCAGGCAAAAAAGCCACATGCGCATGGCCAAGTTCCCGATCCAGGTCCTTCTGCGTGGGGAAGAAACCACGGGCAGTTACTCGCCTCTTGAGGGTGGTTTGCGACTGCCGCAGGATTTTGGGAGAGCCCAGAAAGGAAATTTCCACCTTGAACCCTTTGGGCTCGAGCAGAGAGATGGCCTGATCCAAATCATCGAGGCCCTCGGCGTAGGAGCTGATGTTTCCATGCATAACCACCCTGAGCGGGCCTTGCCCTGGCGGCAAGGCGGTCTCCTCCGATGCATCCCTCGAGAAGGTAAGCAGCTCGGCATCGCCTCGTATCAGCGATACATCGTGCAGCAGCGGTTCACTCACGCAAAAGACTCTCTCTGCCCGATCGATCAGTTCCCGAAGAGCACCGCTGGCTACGTCCCCTTGCAACACATCCCAGAGATGCAGGACGAAGGGAGCTCCTACCAGGTTGGTAAGTTCCAGACACCGGGTCGCGTCGCTCTCGCTCAAGGGAGCAACATAGGTACTCGAAACCCGTTCATGGTATTGCTCGGTGAGGCGTTTGGCGAGCGCGGGCCGCAGGTCACTGCCGACCCAGGAACTGATGCCCACACGTTCGCATAGGCGGAGTAGCTTTGAGTCGTGGAGGAAAGAGTACCGGCTGAGAACTGTGTTTTCGAAAAGGACGGAGCGCGCATCCATTTGCTTGAAACTGTTGCTCCACCAGTGAAAATGTAACCAGTCCTGGTGCGGACCAAGCAAGCGAACGGTTTGCACGCCGATCGCCGTGCGAGGCGAGAGGCAAAAGCGATTTATGAAGAGCGGAACACGATTGCCTGAGCCCATTGCCCTGCCCTATTGCCTGCAAAACTGATGCCACGCGGGGATTGAGTTTGAAGTGACTCGACCCCAAACGCATCACTCAATCATTCACGCTCGCTGAGTTTGGATTCTTTCATTATATCAACGGAGGTGCTGCATCCAAGCTGTCCGGAGTAGCAGGTTCGCACCACCTTCGTGTTACTTGAGTTGTAGAAACATTCGCTTTCTCAGGAAAACAAGGCTGGTTTCGCTTGTGTGCCCGGGGGCCTCACAGAGATCGCTTCGAGTTGCCAGGTACGATCGGTCTTTATCCCGCGATCTGAGGTTGCGGCCTAAGTTGCGTTCGCAAGACAAGACTGCCCACGCACCCTGCACCTACCGAGGCGGCGATAGTTCCTATCTTCGACATATCGAGTAAGTCGCCATCGCCCAGCGCGAGTGAGGCGATGAACAGCGACATGGTAAAGCCAATACCGCAGAGCCAGCTGGCGCCAAAGATCTGACCCCAGGTAACGGACGCCGGCCGCGATCCGAGGCCGGTAAGGGACGCCAGCCGCGCAAACAGCGTAATCCCTAAAGGCTTGCCCACCAGCAAGCCCAACAATACGCCCAGAGTAATGGGATGAGTAACGGCCGCGCCAATCTTGCCTAGAAGGTGAACTCCGGCATTGGCGAAGGCAAAGATCGGCATGATCAGAAAGCTGACCCAGGGCTGGAGACCGTGCTCGATGCGATGCAGCGGAGACTCGATCATCTCGCATTTCTGCTCCAGCGCATGAATGGCATAGTGAGCCTGGGAGGAGTTCAGATCGTGCCGTTCAAATTGATCGAGCAGCCAGCGGCTCTGGGAAAGAAATTCTGTCTTGTCGAGTGAGTTGCGTGCGGGAATGGTAAAGGCCAAAAGGATGCCGGCGATGGTTGCATGCACGCCGGAGTTAAGCACTGCGACCCACACGCAAACACCGATCACCGCGTACACCACAGGGCTGCGAATACCCAGCCAATTCGCGCCGAAAGAGACGGCGACGCCCAGCAAACCAAGACCCAGGGCGGCCAGCGAAATGTGTTTGGTATAGAACAGCGCGATCACCAGCACGCCGAAGATGTCATCGACAATGGCGAGCGCGGCGACAAAGACTTTCAGCCCAACCGGAACACGACTGCCCAGCAACGCCAACACGCCGAGCGCAAAGGCGATATCCGTCGCCATCGGGATGCCCCAACCATTGGCGCCGGCGGCTCCTTTATTCATGGCGATGTAGATCAGCGCCGGGACCACCGATCCGCCAATCGCAGCCATGAACGGAAAGGCCGCCTGCTTGAAGGTTGAGAGTTCCCCGATGAGCAGCTCGCGCTTGATCTCGAGGCCAACCAGGAAAAAAAAGATCGACATGAGGCCATCGTTCACCCACTCATGGCGGCTCTCGGAAAGAGAGATCTGCCCCAGAGTGATCGTGGCCTGCGTATACCAGATCTGGTGGTAGCTATGCTCCCAGCGCGAGTTAGCCCAGATCAACGCTGCGGCGGTAGCGACCAGAAGCAAAATGCCGCCTGCGGCTTCCATTTTGGCGAAGCGGATGAACGGGCTGGTAATCAGATCGATAGGCGGCCGCGGAGTGGATCGCTGGTCAGTCGGCAAAGGGACGTTGCCTCCGGTTGATCTCGTTTGCTTTCCAGAGGATACACGCCTTCTGGAAGCGGAGACTCCGACCAAGTATTAATAGATTAGTTGACAAATAAAAGGCGGGGCGCTAATCTTGTTTTCAGTACGACGCGGCCTCGAATGCCGCTGGGGATCTGCTCTATGCCACCCAAGAAATCGCCCACGCTGACCGAAGCCGAATTGCGGCTCATGAAAGTCCTCTGGGCGCGCGGAGAATCGACCGTCAACGATATCGCGGCGGCCTTACCAAAGAAGAATGCGCTGGCCTACAACTCCGTGCTGACCACGATCAGGATTTTGGAGCAAAAGGGTTACGTGCAACATCGTAAGGAAGGCCGTGCCTTCTATTACATCCCGCTGGTTGCGGAGGAAGAAGCAGGTATTTCTGAAGTGCGGCTGGTACTACGCCGTTTCTTCGGTGATTCCCGGGAGAAGCTAATGTTATCTCTGCTGGGTGACAGCGAGGTAACACCAGAAGAGTTGCAGCGTCTAAGAGATGCAATCCAGCAGGCGGAGTGACCCTGCGCGGCAGTCGTAGAGTGGTGATATGTCGATGGAAGCGGATTTCGTGCGGCAATTGATCTCGACCGGCCCTGCGCAGTTGCTGATCGCAAGCATCTGGCAGGGCCTGCTGTTGACGGCGTTCGCCTGGGTTTGCCTGACGCTCGCTCCGCGAATGGGTATCTCGTTGCGCGCCTCGACTCGTTTCACGCTATGGCTGATCGTCTTTTTGCTCGTGGCTCTGTTGCCTTGCTTCGCGATTCTTCGCGGCGTGCTCGGCGTGCAGCCAGTGGCCGTGGCCGCTACACCTGAGGCTGGGTTCGCGCTACACCTCAATATTGAATGGGCTTTTGCACTGGAAGGCTTCTGGGTTCTGGCTTCCCTGTTCTCGCTGGCGCGCCTGGTGGCCAACGGTCAACAAATGAGGACCTTGTGGCGAACCTCTGCCGCGATTCCCTTCCCCGCACTGGACGTTGAGCTGCAATCGATTGTCGTGCGGCGCGGCTCACGTCCAGTGGAAATACGCCTTTCGGATTCCGTGGATGCCCCCAGCGTGGTCGGCTTCTTTCAACCGGCCATAGTGATGCCGCGCGCGCTGTGGCTCGAGTTGGACCCTGCCGACCGGAAGCAGATTGTCCTGCATGAAGTGGCCCATCTGGATCGCGGAGATGATTGGACCAATTTGCTGCAGAAACTGTTACGAGCAGTCTGCCCGCTGAACCCAGCTCTTTTTTGGGCGGAGCGCAACCTGTGCCGCGAACGCGAACAAGCCTGTGATGACGCTGTGCTCGACGCAGCCGGCAACGCCCGCGCCTACGCCACCTGCCTCACGAAACTGGCCGAGACCCGGCTGGTCAAACGTGCCGCATCGTTGGCCCCCGGCCTGTGGAGGCGGCACTCCGAGCTGGCAGGCAGAGTTGAGCACATTCTCCATCGCCGGCCGAATTTGGGCCCCCTGTTTTCTCACGGGCTGGTAGCGGCCTCTCTGTTGGTTACTCTTTCCGCAGCGCTGGTGCTGCAACGCTGCCCTGGGCTGGTTAGCTTTGCCCGCACTGATGCCTTGACTGCGGAGGCCGCCGCGCCACGCGCTGGTTCGCCTGCTGCTACCCTGGTTCGGGCCGGGGTTCAGAATTCTGAGCAGGCTCGATATCAAGATGCGGTCTTTCATCCGGTGATGAACGACGGCGCAGTCCTGCCCTTGAAGCAGGCAAGCTCCCCCAAGCCTCATGCTGTTGTACGTCCTACCTCCGCTCCCGGCAGCCTGCGATTTGTTCAGCTGCGCGCCGTGGAGGATGAGGATGGTGGCGGCATTACCCTGATTCTCTTTACCGTCGAAGTACCACAGACTTCGGCAAGCCATGGCGGTCCGCGCCAGGCAATTTCTTCCACTCTCTACGTCCCCAATAGCTGGATCGCTTTTCAGATCTAAAACCCTTCACCCCGAAACGAGGAAAGTCATGCACGGAGAAACTAATTTATTAAGAGCTAAAGGAAAGCATGTCATTGCTCCCCTGATCGCTTTTGCGCTCATTCTTTTCACCGGCGCTTTTGTCTTTGGACACAAGCACGTGGACGCTGCCACCTCTCCCGAAACACCCAATACGCCTATCAACAACGCCAGCATCGATCCGCTGCTTGCGCTGGATCAAGCGACCGAAGCTGTTGCCTCGCGGGTCACTCCCGCGGTCGTCAATGTTGCCGTGACTTCGCACGCACCGGAACAGGCCGCCCAGGCCGAAGGTGAGGATGAGGGCGGGGACAATCCGTTCTCCCAATTCTTCGGCCCCCAGGGTCCGGGACAGGGTCAGGGTCCCAGGTCTTTCCAGGGACCAGGACGGGGACAACGGCAGATTGAACATGGCATTGGCAGCGGCGTGATCATCACGCCTGACGGATACATCGTGACCAACAACCATGTGGTCGATGGGGCGATGGAAGTGCGTGTCACCATGCACGACCGTAGAAGCTTCCCGGCCAAGGTAATTGGCACTGACAAGCTTACAGATCTGGCAGTCATCAAAATCGACGCCAAAGATCTGCCGACGATTGGCTGGGGCGACTCGACCAAGCTGGTTCCGGGACAGTCCGTGCTGGCTATTGGCAGCCCCTTTGGCTACTTCCGCTTCTCCGTCACCCGCGGCATCGTGAGCGCGGTGGATCGGCCCAACCCGTACACGGACGACCCGCGCAAGCCGGGCAACTTCATTCAGACCGACGCAGCGATCAACCCCGGCAACTCCGGCGGTCCGCTGGTCAATGCGCACGGTGAACTGGTTGGCATCAACACCTTCCTGATCTCGAGCACCGGAGCCTTCGCGGGCGCAGGTTTTGCAATCCCGACGCAAACCATCCACCCGGTCGTCGATGCGCTGATCAAGAACGGTGTGGTGCATCACGGATACGTCGGAGTTTCGTTGAACGATGTAACTCCTGAGAACGCGAAGTTCTTCAACCTCACTGGAAATACCGGCGCCCTGATCGCGCAGGTATCCCCCAACTCTCCTGCCAGCCGTGCGGGCATCAAGGCAGGGGACGTCGTTACCGGGGTCAACGGCCAGCCGGTAGAAACCGGTAGCGATCTTCAGGTGGTGGTAAGCGAAAAAGCTCCAGGCACGAAGATCCAGTTGGACGTCGTGCGCAACGGCCAACCTCAGAAAGTTGAGCTGACCGTCGGCGAGTACCACAAGGACCAGGAAGTCGCGGCGGCTGCAAGTGACGAGTCGGGTCATGCCCGTTTGGGCATTGCCATCTCCGACCTTACACCGGAAATCCGGCAACAGCTGAATCTGCCCTCGCAGGTGGAAGGCGTTGCGGTCTCACAAGTACAACCGGCCAGCCCCGCGGAAGATGCTGGGTTGTCGGGTGGGGATGTCATCACTGAGATGAACCGCCAGCCGGTGAAATCGGCTGAGCAGTTCCGCAACGATGTAAAGCAGTTGCCGGCCGGCAAAGACCTGCTGCTGCTGGTATGGGCAAACGGTGGATCCAGCTACCGCGTTGTTCATCCGGCGGCCACGTCGGGAGCGAACGGCGAGTAAGCTGTTTGTTGTTTAATTAAAAGGGGTGCCCCATCCGGGCACCCCTTTTTTTCGATTGCGTGGAGCCTCACAGCCGCCAAATAAGGGATGAAGTGGGAATCTGTCGCCCTTGATACATTAACGTGTGTCCCTCTCCTCGCTTCACATTCGAGAGTTCGAGCCCGCGGATGCGCTGCCGGTTTCAAGCCT
>Ga0302326_10026490_pt1 | contig 11714 bp, 9 predicted proteins | sample Palsa_T0_3_FD_202264 | JGI IMG/M metagenome (GOLD analysis project Ga0302326, IMG submission 202264) | Peat permafrost microbial communities from Stordalen Mire near Abisko, Sweden - Palsa_T0_3 | ecosystem: Environmental > Terrestrial > Soil > Palsa > Peat permafrost | place: Sweden: Abisko... | reverse complement strand
ATCTTCACAGCATGCAAAGCAAAAAGGGCGAGTCTCGCGCGAGACTCGCCCTTTTTGCTTTGCATGCTGTGAAGATCACGTTTTCGACTATCGGGAGCGGAGGCCCAGCGTGAAGCTTAAGCGGCCCGCGCCAGCCGCTTCGGTCTAAACGTCCGCATGAAGACGTAGACCAGCACTTGCAGTGCGAGCGCGCCGGTGCAGTCGAGAAGCACATCCCATGGCGTTCCGGTGCGATTCGGCAAGAACGTCTGGTGCCACTCATCGCAACTGGCCACCAGCGCGGTTCCAAGCAGGGCCAAAAATGCGTCCTGAATAAATCGCGAGTGAGGAAGCGTGAACCACCAGGCGCGCAGCCACGCCAGGCCTATAAATCCGTAGCCAAGAAAATGGCCGCACTTGCGGATCACGTGATGAAGCACATCCCAACTGGCGTCGGCGACATGTCCGAACAGAGACTCGAAAAGGCGCCGCAAGGGGCCGCTGGTGTGGTCGGAGCCAAAGGCTTCCGTCGACTCCATCACAATGATCGCGATGCCCACAGCGACCGGCAGCCAGACCCAGGTCCAATAGCCGAGCCTGCGCCAGCCGCTACTCGACATGATAGTTGGGGGCCTCACGCGTGATGATCACGTCGTGAACGTGACTCTCGCGAAGGCCAGCACCGGAGATGCGCACGAACTGCGCCTTCTCCTGCAGTTCCGCAATCGACCCGCAGCCGAGGTAGCCCATACCGGAGCGCAGACCGCCGACGAGCTGAAAGACCATCGACTCCAGTGGTCCGCGATACGGAACGCGCCCTTCGATGCCCTCAGGCACAAACTTGGCTAGCCGGTTCTGGCTGGCGCGCTCCCGCTGCACAATGCCCTCGCTGCCCATCTCGGCGCTGGCCAGGTCAGACGTGCTTTGGAAGTAGCGCTCGCCCGATCCCTGGCCCATCGCGGTCAGCGAACCCATGCCGCGATAGCTCTTGAAGCTGCGTCCCTGATAGAGGATGGTTTCGCCGGGGCTCTCATCCACACCCGCAAACAGAGACCCAATCATCACGGAGCTCGCACCCGCAGCAATGGCTTTCGTAATTTCGCCTGAATACTTGATGCCGCCATCGGCGATCACCGGAATGTTGTGCTCGCGGCATGCGCGGTAAGCTTCGGCGATAGCCGTGATCTGCGGCATTCCAGCGCCCGTAACCATGCGCGTGGTACAAATCGAACCGGGCCCGATGCCCACCTTGATGGCGTCCGCTCCTGCATCGATCAGCGCCAGTGCGCCGTCGTACGTGGCCACGTTGCCGGCCAGCAAGCCCACCTGCGGAAAACGCTTCTTCACCTCGCGCACCGCTTCAAGCACGCGTGACGAGTGTCCATGCGCTGAATCGATGGCGAGCACGTCGGCGCGCATCCGCACCAGCTCTGCGGCGCGCTCCAGAAAATCTCCGGTTGCGCCAATGGCTCCGCCCACGCGCAGCCGCCCTTGATCGTCCTTGCTGGCCGCGGGATACTTGAGCTTCTTCTGAATGTCTTTGACTGTGATCAGCCCTTTGAGCTCGTACTGATCGTTGACCACCAGCAGTTTTTCCACGCGATGCTCATGCAGAATCAGCTCTGCCTCTTCGAGCGTGGTGCCCACCGGCACGGTGATCAGGTTGGTCTTGGTCATCACATCGCCGATAGGAATATCGGTGCGCGTCTCAAAGCGCAGATCGCGATTGGTCAAGATGCCCACCAGCCGCTTGCCCTGTGTAACCGGCACGCCGGAAATCTTGAAGCGCCGCATCACTTCCAGCGCGTCGGAGATCAGCTGATCGGGACCGATGGTGACCGGGTCAACGATCATGCCGCTTTCCGAGCGCTTCACCTTGTCAATCTCGCCAGCCTGGTCCGAAATGGTGAGATTGCGATGCACAATGCCAATGCCGCCCTGCTGCGCCATCGCGATGGCCATGCGCGACTCGGTGACCGTATCCATTGCGGACGAAAGCAGCGGCGTATTCAGCGTGATGCTGGGTGTCAGCTGCGTCTGCGTGCTGACCGTTGCGGGCACGACCTCGCTGAAAGCAGGCACCAACAATACGTCATCGAATGTAAGGGCTTCAGGGATGTTTTTGGCTAGCATGATAGTCTGACGCGCCAGCCGGGCCGGAGATTCAATCCCAGGCGCGTCTGGCGCGTATGTCTATTGTAGCGGAGGGGGAACGGCAGCGGTTCAGACTGTTCTGCGGGCCTCTGGTCCTTAGCTTGTGGCCCCAATCTGCTGTCAGCCGGGCCCCGTGCTCGAAGGCCGGAAAGATTCTACCCTCGAGGACCACTCTCGATTCCCAATTATCACAGCGTACCGCTCAAAGTCCGCGATGACGTGTTCCTCGGCGGGAATTGCATTCATGGAGAAGAACCACAACGCTTCCTCCAGGGATTCACGCGCGTGCCAGGTTGTCATGAGCAGGTAGTCCTCTTCGACTCCGTCTATTTCATTGAAAACGACGCAATGGTCTACGGCGTCATGTACATCTTCGCACCGGACTCCCCAGGCGCAAAAATAGGCGAGCCCGCGATTCACGAGCGGCTCGAAGATCTTCGCTAGTTTTGCTGGTTCGATTTCCGGAGCGTCCCAAGCAAGGAATAAAGAAAAGTATCTGCTGCGGTGCGGAAGGCAAGCGAGAAGCTGATCTACGGAATTGACCGAAAAGACTTCAAACCCATGTTTATTCGAGGATTTCACGTACCTCACACCCCAACCGGAAACGGCTTCGGACTAGACTCATCGTCCGTATTCGCAGTCCCCGTGCGCCAGCGCTCAAACCGCCCCTGCAGCAAGCTCATCAGCCCGGTGTACCAGTAACCAATCACAAACAGAATCAAAAACGGCGCAGTGAAGTAGTTGTGATTTGAAAACGTATAAAGAATCGCCAAAAAGAACCAAGTCCCCAGCGCCAGCTCGATCCACGGCGCAAGCACCAGCCGTTTGCGATATTTCGCGGCCTGCGACTTCTCGCCCTTCTTGGCCACGCGATACTTGGGCGTGCGTACAAACGCGCTCTTGATGCCGAACAGCGCTTCCATCACCGCCTTGGTATTCGTTACCGTAAGTCCAATCCCCAGAGCCATCAGAAATGGCAGATAAAGGAACGTCTTCATCCAGGATTTGGGAAACAGTTCGCGTTGGCTCATCACATAGAACACCGCAATCGACAAGCTGGACGCAGTGAAAAGCGGCACGTCGATAATCAGCATCTGAAACCAGCCCTGATAGAAGCGGCAGATCATGGCTGGAACCAGCAGCGCCGACATTACCACCATCAGTGGATAGCTGAGATTCGCCGTGAGGTGGTAGACGGCCTCGATCTTGATGCGGCGCGGCACATTCGACCGGAAGATCTTCGGCAGCACCTTGATACTGGTCTGGATAAGCCCCTTGGCCCAACGCGCCTGCTGCGTCTTGAACGCCGTCATCTCAATCGGCAGCTCCGCCGGGCACTCGATCCACGGCAGGTATTTGAATCTCCAGCCGGCAATCTGCGAGCGATAGCTGAGGTCGGTGTCTTCGGTCAGCGTATCGTGCTGCCAGCCGCCGCCGTCGGCGATGGCCTGGATGCGCCACATGCCGGCCGTGCCATTGAAGTTGAAAAAGTCGCCGGAGCGATAGCGTGCCCCATGCTCCAGAACAAAATGGCCGTCGAGCAGAATAGCCTCAATCTGGGTCAGCAGGCTGTAGTTGCGGTTGAGGTGCGTCCAGCGCGTCTGCACCATTCCAATGCCCGGCTCCGCAAAGTGGTGCACCACGTTCATCAGCCAATCCGGCGGCGGCACAAAGTCCGCGTCGAAGATGGCCACAAACTCGCCCTTCGCCACTTTCAGTCCCGCATCGAGAGCCCCTGCCTTGAACCCGTACCGATTGGTCCGATGTATATAGACGATTGGGTGCCCCAGCGCTGCATAGCGTGCCACAATATCCGCGGCTACCTGCTGGGTCTCGTCGGTCGAGTCGTCAAGTACCTGAATCTCCAGCTTTTCACGCGGATAGTCCATCGCGCAGACGGCCTCAATCAAGCGATCAATCACGAACTGCTCGTTGAAGATGGGCAACTGCACCGTAACCAGCGGTAGCTCGTCAAAGTGGCTGTTGGGATTAGGGTTAGCGTTCTTGCGGTATTTGAAATAGAGGTAGCACATCGTATAGCGGTGCACGCCATAGATGGCCAGAACGATCATCACGGCGAAGTAAGGAATCAGCAGCGCGGCATCGAACAGGTTCCAGTGGTAGAGCCCCCTGAAAGTCTGGTCGGTCGATTGCATTGCCTTCAGGTAGTGCTTCAGCCCCTTATCGGGAGCAAAAGCCAGATGCGCAGCCGCCTGCCCGGCTAGTCTGCTGAGCAGGCCGGCGGCAGGATTCAGACGACTTAACAGCGCTGCGAACAGGGCAACCTCCACGACCGCGATAACAATAATTGTATGCGATGGCGGCCTGACCACCCGGCGTCGAGAATGTTACGGGGTCGCCGAACGGACCTCCGCGAAAGCCGCCGGCACGCTCCTTCGTGAATTCATGTGAGAGTCGGGCTAGTTTCACCGCACCTTAACATCGCTGAGCAAGACTGGTTGAGAGTCAATAAAGCCGAGAGCACGCAAAAGATCCAGTCCACTAAAGACCCGAGCCCCCATCTTCATGGCAGATTCCATCAAATCAGTCTCGTTCGCCGTTTCATTATTCTTTATTTCCTTCGCTCATCTGCCCCTGATTGCTCAATCCTCAAGCGATGTATGCCCACGCCCTCAGGCCGGTAGCGTAGTCACAGAGCCCGAAGATTTGCGCAGCCAGAATGGCGTGCTTGAGGCGGAACTCACCGCCAACAACTCAGCAAATCCCGACGGCTCCGTTCGCTTCTGCTTCACCGATGGCGCGGGCCGCGAATCGCCCAATCTGCGTGTCAGTCCCGGCGATCTGGTCATCCTCCATTTAAAGAATGCGCTCTCCAACCTTCCCTTACCTGGACCTGACTCCGGCACCGCGCCGCCAGCACACATCCATTCCGCCATGCACGATCGAAAATCTGGCCAAGCCAGCGATCCCTGCAACAGCGAAGTCATGAGCGCGGTCTCCACCAATCTTCATTTTCACGGCCTTACCATTCCGCCCGTCTGCCATCAGGACGAAGTTCTCAAGACCTCAATCCAGCCCGGCGACGCTCCATTTGAATATCGCTTTCGCATTCCCGACGATGAGCCTCCGGGTCTCTATTGGTACCATCCGCACATCCACGGCTTCACCAAAGCGCCCATGCTCGGCGGAGCGTCTGGCGCACTGATCGTCGAAGGGCTGGAGCGCGCCAAGAAAGCAGTGGCAGGCCTGCCGGAGCGTGTCTTCATCATTCGCGACCAGGACCTGATCAACCCCAACGCCCCTCCCGCGAAATCCGAGCCCGTAGTGCCGAAATTTCTGGTTGATCGTGACGGAGACGCCACCAACACAGGTACCGGCTTCGGCAAACCAGCGAAGGATCTCTCCATCAATTACGTTCCCGTTCCTTACCCGGACTACCCTCCCGCGGTAATTCAGATGAAGCCGGGGGAACGTCAGTTGTGGCGGGTGTTGAACGCCTCCGCCATCACCTATCTCAATCTTGCTGTGCTCTTCAACCGCGCGCCCCAGCCTCTGGAGCTTGTCGCCATGGATGGCGTCCCGCTGAGCCACAACGAACCCACGGGCAGCTCGGTAGACCCGCAAGACCATATCGGATTGCCTCCGGGCGCGCGAGCGGAGTTCATCGTCACCGGTCCGGCGGAGGGCCAAGCCGGCTTGCTCGTTACCCGAACAGTCGATACCGGAGCAGGCGGCGAAAACGATCCCAATCGCGCCCTTGCCACCATCGTTCCCTCGGCGTCTGCTCCCGAGCCTCGGTCTAAATTGGATGGTTCGCCGCGGCCGCTCGCGCCTTCCAGCACAGCATGGCTTGGCAGCGTTGCCCCAGTGCGGGTTCGCCACCTCTATTTCTCTGAAAAGCTGGCCGTGCCGAACGACCCCACAAGCGCCGTCGAGTTTTATCTCACCGTCGACGGACAGGAACCGAAGATGTTCGACATGACTTCGGCGATTCCGGACATCGTCGCTCAGCAGGGCACCGTCGAGGATTGGATCATCGAAAACCGCTCCAACGAGTTGCATGCTTTTCACATTCACCAAATGCACTTTTTACTGCTCGACTACAACGGCAGGCCGGTCAACGAGAATTTTTTGCGCGATACCGTCAACGTGCCTTACTACAACGGGCGAGCGCTCTCCTATCCGAGCGTGCGCCTGCGCATGGATTTCCGCGATCCGAATATGGTGGGCACCTTCGTCTACCACTGCCATCTTTTGGAGCACGAAGACAAAGGAATGATGGGATCGATCCGAGTCGATCCCGCTTCGAGCGCTCAAACACCAGTCGGGAAATAATCCCGATTGATAACTCGGATTATTTGCCATGCAAACAACGCATTCGCACGGATATTTGCGGACGATGCAATAATTGCCGCTCGCGATTGCATACGTAACATTAATTTTTCCGCCTGCCTGTGGATCAAGTAAGAAAGAATTCATAGCTTGTTAAGCCGGCAAGGGTTTGGTTGTAACTGTCATTGTTTAACTTCCATGCAGCCGATGCTAATTACTCGGCACTCCCGGAGGAAAAGAATGACCACCAAACAATTCGCTAGCTCAGCCATGCAGGCTGCTAGGAAAGGGCTGGTATCCGTCGCGATAGCCCAGCTCGCGCTCGGCAATGCATTTGCTGCCGGCCAACCGCCTTCACGCGACAACGAGACCGCAACGCCAATCAAGCATGTGATCATCATCATCGGCGAGAACCGCAGCTTCGACCACGTTTTCGCTACCTATCAGCCCAAGAGCCCCACTGAGCACGTCAGCAACCTGCTGAGCAAGGGGATTGTGACACGCGAAGGAACGCCCGGCCCCAACTTTGCCGCGGCTGCACAGCTCGCAGCTAACGACGAGGCGCCCGATGCGTTCTTGCTGAGCCCGAGCAAAGCGCCCTTCGCCGGTGACGTTCTTCCCGCGCCCCTGGTTGGAGGACCGAAGGTTTCCTACATCCCGAACAACAGCCTGGAACTGGCAGAGCAGTCTGAGAACGGCCTCACGCTGGGCGGATATCATGAGCTCGTCTCCGGCGGCACAGGTCAAACCTCACACACTCCCGATCAGCGCATCACCAACGTAGACGCACTTCCGGCCGGACCGTTTCAGTTGACCAACGGTACGAGCTTCATCTTCAATGACTACGCCGCAAGCCCCGTGCACCGCTTCTATCAGATGTGGCAGCAACTCGATTGCAGCCTCGAAAACTCCAGCCCCGACAATCCCTCCGGTTGCGACTCAAAACTGTTTCCCTGGGTAGAAACCACCGTCGGCGCCGGCACCAATGGTCTGGCGCAACCCGCCGACTTCAGCACGGAATATTCTGCGACTGCAACCACCACCGGTGAAGGTTCCACCGCGATGGGCTTCTACAACGTGCAGAAGGGTGACGCACCCTATTTCAAACAGCTCGCCGACACCTATGCGATGAGCGACAACTTCCACCAGTCAGTCAATGGCGGCACCGGCGCCAACCACATCATGTTCGGGCACGCCGACATGATCTGGTTCAGCGACGGCCACGGCCACGCGGCTGTTCCTCCCGAAAATGTCACCGTTTATGCGGGCACTCCCGATGCCGGAGTGGTGAATGAAATCGAGAACCCGAACCCCGCCAAGGGAACCAACAACTGGTACACCGAAGACGGTTACGGCGGCGGCGGATTCGGCGGCGCGGTATACGGCGGCGGTTCTTACTCCGACTGCTCTGACAAGACTCAGCCAGGCGTCGCTCCCATAGAGGACTATCTCGACGGGTTGCCCACTCCCATCGACCATCGTTGCGAGAAAGGCCATTACTACCTTCTCAACAACTACAACCCCGGATACTTCGGTAACGGCAACAATGCCTATACCGACCACTACGTCTACAACACCGCGTTCACCGTTCCGCCGTCTTCCACACCCAGCATCGGCGACGACATGCTGAAGGCCGGCATCTCATGGAAGTACTACGGCGATCAGTGGAACAACTACGTTCCCGATCCTTACCAGCTCAACTACGGCGCGATCGGCGCGAAGACGGATGAGTATTGCAACATCTGCAATCCCTTCCAGTACGACACCTCGATCATGACCAACGCAGCCATTCGCACGGCTCATATCCAGGACACCGCCAACCTCTACAGCGACATTTCGGGCAGCACCTTGCCTGCCGTCTCCATCGTCAAGCCCAGCGGACTCGTCGACGGTCACCCGTCTTCTTCCAAACTGGATCTGTTCGAATCCTTCTGCGAGAAAATCGTGGATGCGGTTCAGGCAAATCCCACGCTCTGGGCCTCCACCGCGATCTTCATCACCGAGGATGAAGGCGGTGGCTACTACGACTCCGGCTACGTGCAGCCGCTGGACTTTTTCGGCGACGGCACCCGCATCATCTTGCTCGCGGTATCGCCCTTCGCACGTCCGGGACATATCGCCCACGAATATGCCGATCACGTTTCGCTCGACAAGTTCATTGAAGCCAACTGGGGCCTGCCCACCATCACCAAGCGCAGCCGCGATAACTTCCCCAACCCAATCTCTACTCCGGGAAATCCTTATGTCCCGGTCAATAGTCCTGCCCTCGACGACCTATTCAGTCTCTTCAATTTCGGCGGTAACTAGGTCTTAACATTGCTGCCTATCGCTTGCCGGAGTTGGCGCCTGCCAACTCCGGCTTCTTTTATGATCGCGAATGAATTGTCGCAAGCTGGATTTGCTACGCGTGGCCCTGCTGTCGTACCGTTCTGGCAGTTGGAGATAAGGTCCCACGTCATGAGCCACACCCACATTCGTGCGGAAAAATCGATCCCGCCGGCGAAACCTCAATATGCGCTTTTGGCTCTAATGGGATGGATCGTCATCGGCGTGGCTGCCTGGTTTCTGTGGAGCAATTTGCGTGCATCGGAATTTTGGGACACACATTCATCTTCGGAGGGAAGCATCTCCGAAACAAGGATCGTCCTAGACCACATTCGTGACAGCCAATATGGAGGCGGCATCTCCTATCGACTTGAAGCCCATGTGAGCTTCACGGCGGAGGGCCATGCGCAGGACCGCTGGCTGATTGTTCCCGAAGACTCGACGGATCGCGAATGGCTCATTGCCAAAGTGGCGACCCAACCCAAGACCTGCAAGGCTTATTGGCCGACAGGTCATCCCGAGAGCGCCAAATGCACGTTGCGATAGCGCTCTTCGATCTACCTGGTGCGGCCGCACGGCCGGCTAAATCGTGTACGGCACCCGTACCCCGGGGTCACTCGGATCGAAGTCGCGGGTGTTCCGCGATACCAGCAAGCACTGATGCACCTGGGCAGTCGCCAGAATGACGGCATCGGGCAGCTTGATCCGTTTGGCTTTGCGCAAAGCTACCGCCTGCTCGGCAACCTTGGAGTCGATTTCCAGCAATTCAAATGTCTGTAGAAAGGCTCTTGCCGCGCGTTCGGTCCCGGCTGTTGTGCCTGCCATCACTTCCATCCAGCTGATCACGCTGATGGCCGGGCTCTTGTAAAGCGTAAGTTCCTTCGCTGCCAAAGAAACGCCCTGTAGGTAGTCGATCAGAATGTTGGTATCGATAACTGCCTTCACCACTCACTCCGCAACTTTTCCTGGTAGGCGAGACCATCCTCTGGGAGGGGCTCGGACTCACCCGGCAAGCAAACAGAGTGGCCCTTCCAAAGGCCGAAGGCTGCCTCCCGCGATGGTCGATGCTGCGCAATAAATGCGTCGAGCGCCTGCCGGACAGCTTCCGCGCGCGAGAGCTTCTTAGCCTCGCAAATGGCGGCTAAGTCCTCTATCTGCCGATCCGGGATGTCTACGAGGGCTCTCATCTTATTCTGATATACATATTATATATCAAGAAGAAACATGTCAATTCGACTCGCAATTGTTAAGATTTGCCCCGTGGTGCCCAATTGGCGTAATGTTCTGGCTCAGTTGGAGATATTTCCATGCCTGCTCTCATCTCTTCTCCCGTGGTGGCCGCCGCAGGCGGCAGCTTCCTGCTCGAATCCCGCGCCCCCTCTGAGATTTTCACCCCGGAAGATATAAACGAGGAGCAGCGGCAAATCGCCACCACCGCCGCGCAGTTTGCCCGCGATGAAATCCTCCCCGCCACCGAAGCCATCGAAGCTAAGGAACCAGGCGTCCTGCGTTCGATTCTCGTGAAGGCAGCCGAGCTGGGTTTTTCTTCTGTAGACATTCCCGAGGAGTACGGCGGCGTCGGCATGGACAAAGTCTCCTCCACGCTGATCTCCGACCACATCTCAGTGCTCGCCAGCTTTTCCACTGCCTTCGGAGCACAGACAGGCATTGGCACCCTGCCGCTGGTTTGGTACGGAACCGAGGACCAGAAGCAGCGCTACCTGCCCAAGCTCGCATCGGGCGAGTGGGTCGCCGCGTATTCGCTCTCCGAGGCCAGCTCCGGCTCCGATGCCACCAATGTCCGTACGCGCGCGGTACTCTCAGACGACGGCGCCCACTACATTCTCAACGGCGAAAAAATGTGGACCACCAACTGCGCCATCGCCGATATCTTCACCGTCTTCGCCAAAATAGATGGCGAAAAATTCTCCGCATTTTTAGTCGAGCGCACTTCTCCAGGCCTGACCGTCGGCGCCGAGGAGCACAAACTCGGCATTCGCGGCTCGTCAACATGTCCGCTCGTTTTTTCCGATTGCAAGATTCCCGTCGCCAACTTACTTGGCGAGGCCGGCAAGGGGCACCACATCGCCTTCAACGTGCTCAACGTGGGCCGTTTCAAGCTCGGCGTAGCATGCATCGGCGGCGCTCGTCACGCGCTGGCCCACATGGTGCGCTATGCCAAAGAACGCACCGCATTCGGCAAATCCATCTCCGAATTCGGCTTGATTCAGCGCAAGATTTCCGTTAGCGCCACCCGCCTGTATGCAGCCGAAAGCATGGCCTACCGCACCGTTGGCATGATCGACGCCAGCCTGTCGCAGATAACCGCGGACACAGCCAACGCGCAGCGCGAAACCCAGAAGCGGATCGAAGAATACGCCGTCGAGTGCTCCATTCTAAAAGTCTACGGATCAGAGATGCTCAGCACCGTCACCGATGAGCTCGTCGCCACCATGGGCGGCTACGGCTACGTCGAAGAGTATCCGGCCGAACGCTACTACCGCGACGCACGCATCAACCGCATCTTTGAAGGCACCAACGAAATCAACCGCCTGCTCATTACCGGAATGCTGATGAAGCGCGCCTTGAGCGGCCAGCTTCCCCTTCTGCCCGCGATCAAGAAGCTCATGGATGAAGTAATGCAGCCGCCATCCTTCGATTCCGCCAGCGACACCGGCGAATTGCTGGCGCATGAAGCTAAGGTGCTTGCGGCATCGAAGAAGATTGCGCTTTTCGCTGCCGGCGTGGCCAGCCAGCGATTCATGGCCGCGCTGCAAGAGCAGCAGGAAGTGATGGCCGACCTGGCCGACATCATCATGCAAGTCTTCGCGTTGGAATCGGCTCTGCTCCGCGCGCGCAAATTGGCCGCGGTAGGAAAACCCTCCGCCGAAGTGGCAGCCGCCATGACGGGCTTACTCGCTGAAGAAACGATGGCGCTAGCGGAGCAAGCCACGCGCCGTGTG
>Ga0302326_10026487_pt1 | contig 11715 bp, 15 predicted proteins | sample Palsa_T0_3_FD_202264 | JGI IMG/M metagenome (GOLD analysis project Ga0302326, IMG submission 202264) | Peat permafrost microbial communities from Stordalen Mire near Abisko, Sweden - Palsa_T0_3 | ecosystem: Environmental > Terrestrial > Soil > Palsa > Peat permafrost | place: Sweden: Abisko... | reverse complement strand
CGCCACGGAAGCATCACGCCCTGGCCTTTGTCATCGAGTCCCAGATGCTTCGAATACCATTCGCGCATTTGATCGCGATCAGCGGATTTGAAGAAGACACCGCCGATTCCAATAATGCGGCCGCGCCCGCGCTGCTCCGTTGTGACGGGCGGCTTCAACTTTTCAGTTTGCGGAGATTTCACTTCCTGTCCTCCTGTTGAGCGAGCCGAGATGAGCAACAGCAAGCCGAGTAAAATTGTGCGCCAGGGTGTTCTTTGCATAAATTATGGCCTTCTATACCTTCTCGGATGGCTCCCAAAGCTCGATCGGATTGCCGTCTGGATCTTTAAGCCATGCAAACTTCCCCATCGAGGGATATTCCTCGGTCTTTTCGATGGCCACGCCTTTACTCTTAAGATAGTTGAGGACTTCTGCCATGTTCTTCACCGTGTAATTAATCTTACCCGTTCGCGGCTTATCCTTGATGTCCTGATCAGTGGGCATAATCGCCCACGCTATCGTTCTCTTGATCTCCGGATTTTCAAGATCCCTATATTCGAACGATGCATAAATTGAACTGCACTCAGTATCTTCGCCCTCAGGAACTATTCCGAGGCAATCGCGATACCAAGTTGCCAATCTCTTGGTATCGTTAGAAAACAGAAAGGCGCCGCCAATTCCGTTGATCATAAGTTCCTCCCTTAAGCAGTGACTCGTTTATTGCCCTTTGTTTCGATCACCCCAGATTTTCGGCTCCCGGAGCGTGAACTCCTTATCTCTGCCGGTTTCCGAACCGGCAGGCGTAGTTCCAATTCAAAATGCGACCAATCCGTCGCGCTTTCTTTGTCCAGGAAAACCTCAAGCGCTGGCGCATGCTCGGGCTCGTAGGCGCTGTTGATAAGCCAGTCTCTGTAAAGGTAGTCCCAAGCCGTAGCTACCTTATGGATATCGCCGGAAACCTTTATGGCGGCATATCGCATCGCTGGCATTTTCAGTTTCGACATTCCTTCCATGCACTCGAAGGGAAGAGACGACGCAAGACAGACCTCATATCGATAAAGATGCTTTGGCGTCACGTGTGGATCGTCTACCGTCATCCCGAAAAGAATTCCTTGCGAAAACACATCCTGGGATTTGGCCCATTCGATCACTGTCTTGAGGGCATCCAGTACTCTGTCCAGTTTGAAGGCATTCGTAACCCGAATATAGGCGACTTTCCTTTCGGGAATGTCGATCAATCTCACTGGAAACGCGGCTCTCTTTTCCTCCGCGCTCATGGGGAGACCATATTCATCTTCCGGGAAGAGTTCTTTGCAAATCTTGCTCTTTTTGATCTCGCCACTTTTTCGAAACTGGCTTGGCGAAGTATCGTAGCCGGATCGGAAGGCACGTGAAAACGTGGCCGATGACGAAAACCCGCATTCCAAGGCGATATCGGTCAGGCTTTGTTCGGAATAACGAAGCAGACGGGCGGCCTTTTCAAGACGAAGCCGATTCGTAAAACTATTCAGGGTTTCGCCAGAAACCGCTCTAAAAATCCGATGGAAGTGAAATTCCGAGAAGCAAGCAACATCAGCAAGTTCAGCTAGCTTTACCGGGCGATCCAGATTCCCGCGAAGATAGTCAATGACCCGATCAATTCTTTGGGCATATTCGCTCTTGGGCTGGGTCTTTGCGCTTGGCACGGAGACATTGTGGCATAGAGCTATCCCATTTGGCCCATACGGTCAGCATCCAAAAGCGAAAACTTTTGCCACTGTCACAAGGTAATGGGCCTGACCAAGGTCAATCACTTGATCCTCGTAGGGAGTTGATTAATTACTGCCGCCCCTGCCTTGCTCACGACTTCGTCCTGGGAATCCGTGCCTCCCGAACAACCGATTGCTCCGATAATATCGCCCTGGTCGATCAGTGGAATACCGCCTCGAGACGCAATGATTCCATCGAACGCGAGCAGATAGTTGAGATGCATAAGGTTGATGCCGTCCTCGAAGACCTTCGTTGGGCGCCGGAACGTGACGGCTGCTCGCGCCTTGTGCTCCGCAATCTGAATGGAGGCGAGCATCGCGCCGTCCATTCGTTGGAAGGCAACTAAGTTACCACCGGAATCGGCTACCGCCACGTTCATTTTCCAATTCCGCTTCCTGGCCTCTGCCACAGCGGCGTGAATGACCGCCTGGGCTTGCTCTAGCGAAATCGGACGCCCATAAGGCACATCGAATGGTATTTCGGCTGGGATGACATCAAGAGGATTCGACGTGGGCGGTGCTTCAATGGCGATTTCTGCTTTGTTGCTTGACATACTTTTTCCTCCGAACGGCTACAAAGTTGTTTCCAAAGACGTTTTCGAAATGCAGATTCTCATTGAACCTGCAGCATGACGTTATCAAAGCAGAAGCGTGGGCTTTGAACAATCAGACGATGGTATCGGTTGCGAAATTAACTGTGGTTGTTGAACCAGTCGAGGGCGATTTCAGTATATTGGCCGACCTCGATGAGGTAGCCGTCGGGATCACGCATGTAGCAGCGCCATTCCCAGCCGTGATTGTTTAATGGCTCGGTAAGGAAGAACGCACCTTTATCGCGCCATTGTTTGTAGCAGGCCCAGATGTCGGCGACACGCAAATTAAGGAAGCTATTGACTCGGTTCAGATCCGATGGTGTTTCCAGAAGGACCTCTGGCTTGTCGGGAGTCGGGCCACCGCCGGAATTGAGAAGGATCCACGTATTCGCCAGCTTGATGTAGCAGGGATTGTCTGGCTTGATCACTTTCCCGCCAAGAATTCGGACATAGAAGTCCTTCGATTTGCCCAGGTCGCTCACGGTGAAGAAGTAAGTTGCGAAGAAGCCTTCGTGTGCAATTGGCGCGTCAGGCAGATTCATGCGGTGCCTCCTGTTGTCAATAAATTAGGATGCGGCCGGAAACGTCTAAGATCTAAAGCAAGCGTTTCATCTGTCGGCTACCCTATAAGGGCAGCTAGTTCAGGAGCGATTCCCAGTTGGCTGGCGCTCTTCCTGCAGGTCCGGGAACGGGCTGATTGTTTGGATGCGAATGCGGTGGAAGCAATTCCACACCCTTGATCGTGATCATGCCCTGCTTCTCGTAATCGTAGAACCAGTCTTCGCCCGGCTCAAAGCTGGAAATGATCGGATGCCCTGTTGCGGCCGCATGCTTGGATGCATGCTGACTCGGAGAACTGTCACAGCAACCGATGTGCCCACACTCCGCACAGCGACGGAGATGAAACCACCAACCTTTCGGTGACGCCAGGCATTCCACACATCCATTGCCGCTCGGCTTCGAAGTTGGGTTGATTCCGCGCAGACCCTTTTTCATTTGCTATTTTCCTTTCGCATCCCATGTTCGCAAAATAATGTCAAGCCACCAGCAAGATCTTCCCGATACCGCCCTTTTCTGCCGCTGCTTGAGCCTCGGCCGCTTTACTGAGTGGCAGTTTCCGGCTAATCGGGATTACCAGCTTGCCATCTCGCACCGCTTCGGCCATGAACTCGAGCGTTTTCCTGTCGAATTTCGAGAATACATGCACCACCTTTACCGACGGGTACTTCGCGGCATTCTGCGGTGCCTCGACAACCGATGCATACACTCCTCCCGGCCTCACCCTGGCGATCAGCTTCTCCGCGGTTCTTCCGCCGACCGTATCCGCCACCGCATCGAGCGGCGGAAGATTCGCAATCGCGGTGTCGTCATCGGTTGCGACCACCTGATCCGCACCAATAGTCTTCGCCTCATCCATCTGCTTCTTCAAAACCCCCGCGATCACAGTCGTCCCGCGTGCCTTCGCAGTGAATACCGCCGAACGCCCCACATTGCCTACAGCACCTACGACGAGAACCGTCTGGCCCGCTTTGATTCCCGTGGCAGACATGAGCTGGTTGCCGGTCGTCGTCACCAGCGGTAGCGCCGCCGCCTGGATCAAGTCGAGTCCCTTGGGAACTTTCGCCAGGACCGCTGCTTTCACGACGCAGAGTTCGGCGTAAGTATTGTCCGCCATAGTGAACACTTGGTCGCCGACCGAAAAGCCCTCCACTCCCGGCCCAATCTTCACCGCGGTCCCCGCAACGTCGACTCCTATCAGTCCCGGAAAAATGATGGGATAGAAGTCTTTCGTTAACCCGGCACGCCGCTTGTAATCGATCGGGTTTACACTCGTGGCAGCGACCCGCACCAGCACTTCGCCGGGACCCGCGACCGGATCGGGGTACTCCTCGAACTTCAGTACTTCCGGACCGCCATATTGGTGGACAACGATTGCTTTCATATTTCATCTCCTTTGTGAGGGTGAGCGAGCCGTCACAACCAAACTTAGATGAGCGAAGCAAGAATCGGTCGCCGGCCCGCTGTAATCCCGAAACTCGAAGCTGGAAGCCGCCGGGATAGGCATGGCGAAATAATATAGTGAGAAACGACGTACCGATTCTGACGCTCAACATTGGCTCGTCTTCGCTTTTCGCAATCAAGCTTTCTTCTTGTTTTTTTGAGGATGAACGCCCAGGTCGTGCCATGACGTTTCCGCGAGGTTGACGTCGTAGTAGTCTGCAGCTTTCTCGATGTTTGCGAATGCCAAAGCACGGTCGGCATCGGAGACGTCGATGACCTGATCGAATCGCGCGACCGCGTTACGCACATGTTGTGCGTCGGTCAGTGGTTCTTTACGCTGCTTCGGAAACGCGTAGACGCTGTCTGGCAAGTCGCTCTGCGTCGTGAGCCGTCCGTGTTTCTCGTGAGGTTTCCAAGTTGCTTCTGGCATGTCTTTGCTATCCTTTCCTCGATATTTGGCTAGAGCGCGGGGCCAGTTGGCCCTTGCGTAGGAAAATTAAGCCACAATCGGCGGGGAGAATCTATTGGACAATGGTATTGATCGATGCCATGCATCCGTTGGCGCGAAGCCCAGGGCCGTCTCTGCAAGGTCTTTGCCACTTTCCTGACGTCGGTTGTATTCAACTATTGGGCCCCGCGGAATAAAGTACGCACCACTCTGTGCCTATATGTCCGATCCATACTTTGGCGATAATCGATACGTTCGTCCAATAGATTCGTCATCGTGATTCTGGCCTAATAGATTTCGCTCACGGATTAAGGAGGAAATATGTCAACCCTGCATGCGTCTCCGAGCAGTGAACCGATCAGCGGCGCTCGTGCTAAAAGTGTAGATATGAAGTTCGAGGTGGTCGTCATCCCGGTCGCGGACGTTGACCGCTCGAAGGAGTTCTATACCAAACTGGGCTGGCGGCTCGACGCCGACTTCCCGTTCGATAACGGTTTCCGGGTTGTTCAGTTCACGCCTTCCGGCTCAGGATGCTCGGTTCAATTTGGCACGAAGATGACATCCGCGTCGCCGGGCTCGGCCCAGGGCCTCTACCTGATCGTCTCCGACGTTGAGGCAGCACGGACGGGTCTTGTCGCACGCGGTATTGATGTGAGTGAGGTGTTCCACCCCGGAGCGCCAGGCGCTCAGTTCCATGTCGACGGCAGCGGTCGCATCAGCGGGCCAGCTCCCGAGCATGCCACCTACAACTCGTTCGCCGCCTTTCGTGACCCCGACGGCAATGGATGGCTTTTCCAGGAAATCACAACCCGGCTGCCCGGCCGAGGACTTAGTTATTTGGATGTCGCGACGCTGACCGAGCTCTTGCAAGAGGCTGAGAAGCACCACGCCGAATACGAACCTACCGCTCCGAAGCACCCCTGGTCGGGCTGATATGCCACCTACATTGTCGCGCGTCAGGACGGCAAGACCCCCGAAGAGGCAGCCAAAGACGGCAATATCCACATAGAGGGAGCACGCTGACCATTACGATAAAGCACTTCCACACAATCAACAGAGTGCGGAACTCTCACTTCGGGTGAAGTGCCGAATTAACGGCCTCAAGTAGAGCCGTGTCACTGAATGGCTTGAACAGGCACTCGATTGCACCCTGTTCGAGTACTTGCGGGCGAACAGTCTCTTCTCGTTGAGCGGTTATGAAGACAATCGGAATCTCTCGCCGGCGAAGCTTCAGTTCCCGCTGAAGCTCCGGTCCGCTCATTCCCGGCATGGCAACATCGAGGATCAGGCAACGGGTCTGGTCGACGCAGTCGGACGCAAGGAACTCTCCCGCGGATGAGAATGCACGGGCTGCAAAGCCGAATTCGCCAAGGAGGTCCGGCAGCGATTCGCGCACAGACTCGTCGTCATCGACGACGGATACCAGTGGACGTTCCATGGCACGTCTTTCCTGACGCAATCCCATATCGTAAGAATGCGCCTCGAGTGGGAGGGCGTCCATTGGACTTTGGTATTGGTTTTGCCGCCGAGATCAGTTGCGGCTGAGTGACCGCCATGGATATCTCATGCCGCATCCGACACGGAAGGTTTGCGATTGGCGCGAGTACCGTCGCTCGTCAAACCCTCTGGTGTGCAGGGGATAGAAAACGAAAATGTAACTCCCTGACCGTTATTTGGCGTCGCCCACAGGCGGCCATTATGACGCTCGATAATAGAACGGCTGACCGACAATCCTATTCCCATACCCTCATTCTTCGTCGTGTAGAACGCTTCGAAAAGCCTATCCGCAGCTTGAGGTTCGAAGCCGATTCCAACATCGCTCACGCTGAGGCGCACCCGATCATTGTCATCTGAGTCAGTTCGAATCAGTAAATCCCTCGGACGATCATCAATGGTGCTCATGGCATCTGAAGCATTGCGAAGCAGGTTCGAAATGACCTGCTGGAGCTGGACGCGATCGCCGGTGACCAGCGGGAGGTCGTGGGCAAGTTCCGGCCGCAGGATCACACGGCTTCTCTGAAGTTCGCTCAATGACAGCGCAATTACCTCTCGTGTAGCCTCATTCAGGTCGATTGACTGGGTCGTGGCCGATTTCTTGCTAAAGAGCGCACGCAATCGTGTGATCATCTCAGAGGCTCGGTTGCCATCGCGAATCGTGCGCTGCACGGTTTCGCGCGCGCCCTCGACATTGGGAGGATCGGCGGCCAGCATCCGCAGACACGTGCTGGCGTTGGTGACAATTCCCGAAAGCGGCTGGTTGACCTCGTGTGCGATCGACGCCGTCAATACTCCAAGGCTCGTAACCCTGGCCACGTGTGACAGCTCCGATCGGGCCTTGCTGAGTGCCTCTTCGGAGGATCGGCGTTCTGTCACGTCCTGAACTGCGCCGATGTACTCCAGTTGGCCGTGATCGCCCCGGATGTGAGCGGCGACGTGTACATACTTGACCGCGCCGTCCGGCATTCGCAGGCGGAACTCGAGCTGCACATCGCCGCGGTCCCGGCGAGATCGCTCGATATGTTCCTGGAATACCGGCAAATCGTCAGGGTGAATTCGAGTACCGATCAGTTCAAAGGTCACCTCCACATCCCGGTCAATCTGGAAGATGCGATAAAGCTGCTCTGACCAGGTGATTTCGTCTGTCGGTACACGCCAGGAAAAACTGCCGATTCGACTAAGATGCTGGGCTTCCGCGAGAAACGCCTCGCTGCGCCGTAATTCCTGCCGCGCCCGTTTGCGTTCCGTAATGTCGCGCAGATAGCCGGTGAAGGAGGGCGGCCCTTCCAACGGAATGCGTGTGATTGCCAGCTCGACGGGGAATTCGCTTCCGTCAGCACGCACTGCCGTCATCTCGATGCGTTTCCCAAGCACTCGCGCTTCGCCCGTGGCCAGGTAGCGGGCAAAGCCCTGCCGATGCTTCTCCCGGAGAGACGGTGGAATGATGACGTCTGCCAGATGCTTTCCCAGGACTTCGTCTCGACGGTAGCCGAAGGTGTGCTCCGCCGCCGGATTGAACTCAGTGATACAACCCTCGTGATCGATTGTCACAATGCAGTCGAGCGCCGAGTCCACGATCGCTGCCTTGCGGACCTCACTCCGCTTCAGTTCCCTCTCCTCTTGCCCGAGCCTCTCTTCTACCAGTCTGCGTCCAGCGAGTTCCTTTTTGAGCTCTTCGTTGGCGGCGGCAAGTTCGGCCGTTCGTTGCACGACCCGTTGATCAAGTTCGCTGGCGACCCGCTTCTGATGGCTCAGGAGCCGTGCCCCTTGTAGCCCGATCGATGCCTGATTCGCAGCTACGCTCAGAAGAAGTGCCTCCGTCTGCCGCGGAAAATCCGTCCGCTCAGCCGCTGCCACGATTACGCCGAGTTCGCCTTGTAACCCCAGTGGCAAAGGCACGATCGAAACGTCTCCCTCACCCATAAGACTTCGAAGCAGTGGAGGCCATTTCCGCGAGTCGCTTTTCACGCACTGGCTGAGCGCTTCGCAGATTTCGTGCGCCGAAGGCATCGGTCTTTGTCCCTGCAGCTCGGCAAACCGGACGATCTCAACCGGCGCCTCGACAACTGGATCTGTCAGCCTCACAGAGACTAGATCCAAGCGCAGCATCCGAATGAGCGCATCGAGCAAGGTATGGAGAACCTGGGATGGATCGCCGCCACTCCAGAGGGCAGGAAGAGCAATCAGGCTAATAAGATCGTTAATGCACCGTTGAAGGTGCTTGACTTCGCCGGAAGCAAGTTCGGGTGGGACTTCCATATCAGGCAGCCGTGGAAGATGAGGAAGGCCGCATGGCCCGACGTTGGCGGATCTCGCGCAGGAATTCTTCGGGCGGCACGTAGAAGGGATTCCGGTGCAGGAGGCCGCCGATGATGATCATCGGATGCGTCCGCATGATGTCGATCACCGTGTCGCCTCCAAATTTGCCAAGTTGGTAGGTGCAGATCACCGCGTCGTCGTGACTACGCCACACATCATTCACGCGCGATTCGAATTCAACGAGATCGTCAATGTAGGATCGATTTTCAATTGCCCAATCCATCCGGCAGCAAATGCGGCTCAGCGGGAATCCGCCCTTGGCATTCCCGCTAGCCATCTGCTCGAACGCTGCCAGCATTCGATCCTGATCAAAATGGCCGTCCCGAATGTAGGCTTCGGTGTTGATCCGAACCTCTAATTGCCCACTCTGCTCGGCAGCCGCTGGATCGATTCCCACTGTGGCCAACCGCTGCAGATGGTCGTGACGTTGGCCTGGATTCACGACGTGAACCGCCTTGTCGCCACACTCGAACCCGTCCTTAATGAACCCAAGCAGCACGCGATACTCCTCGTCGTCACTATTGAAAAATGCGCAGACATGACGTACTTCGCCGAGTTGGGAACCGGCGAGGGAAATCGGTGCTGTGGTCTTCTTCATGCTGTTTCTCTTTCCATAGGGTCGGCCGCACCGCAGGTTTCTACGCTGCGGGCCGACTCCGTTCATCTTATCGCCCGATTTCAGGACCAGTTCGCCCTGTCTCGCGGCAAATACTTAAGGGACAACGTCTGCGAATTCCGCATCTTCACGAATAACTACGACGGGGAATATGGCCGTTACGCCGCCGTAATCGCTGCGGGCGCGAGGCGGAGTCTCGCGGCCATTTTCACCAGCTCGGCAAGAGAGTCGGCCTTCATCTTCTGCATCACCTTGCCTCGGTGCGCCTTCACCGTGATCTCGCTGATACCCAGTTCCCCACCGACTTGTTTATTCAGCAGGCCGGAGACCACCAACACCATAACCTGCCGTTCGCGCTGCGATAGCGACGCGTAACGGTCCCGGAGTACCCGCATCTCCGCCTCGATGCTAAGAGCAACCCGGCTACGTTCAAGGGCTGCCCGGATGGCGGCCAACAGCACGTCATCATTGAATGGCTTCGTCAAGAATTCGACAGCCCCCGCCTTCATGGCTTGAACCGTCATGGGCACGTCGCCGTGGCCCGTGATGAAAATGATCGGCATGTCGTTCCGTTCGCCGGCGACGAGGCTTTGGAGGTCTAGACCGTTGAGACCAGGAAGAGAAACGTCAAGTACGAGGCAGTTCGGAATATGAACCCTTGGGTAGTCGAGGAATTCTTGGGCGGATGCGAATGTCTTCGGCTGCCAGCCTTCACAGCGGATCAGCGATTCCAGCGATTCGCGCACGGAGACGTCGTCGTCGACAACGGACACCATCGGCGTAACTTCCGACATGGGCCCCACTCTTGCCTAATTGGCTGAAAACACGCGACTGTCAAGGGGATTCTATCAGAGAACTCCTCATTTGCTTGGGGGATACCGCAACCTTGTGGCAAGCGCTCATTAGCAGGAGAGCCGATACAAAAGTATCGACGATACCATCGTCCAATTGTTCTCCTTCAGCGCTTCTGTTCTGATTGCTAGCGTCGCCCGATTTCATCGGGCCGCGCACGACTAGGAATATTAAGGAGAAGAACAATACTGATGGTGCTAACATCGCACGACGTACTCGGCAACACTGGGCGCAAAACCGGCTTCTGGCTCGAAGAATGCGCAGCTCCTTACTTTGTTTTCAGGGACGCGGGCGTACAGCTGATCCTCGCCTCACCGAAAGGTGAGGAAAACATGTGACCGGTTTTACCAATGGCGTGGAGCAAGAGATGCACTTCACCAACGCCGACTGGCAGGCGCTTTCGGTTGTTGATGGCCGTCTCATTACCCGACAGAATCCAGCGTCCTCGACCGTCGCAGCCCAAAACCTTGTGAACTTGCTCGCCGCGCAGAAAGCCGCCTAGGTGTCTACTTCGATCGACGTCGACGTCGGCATCGGCTCGTCCTCGGTGTCCGTTATGCCGGCCAAGGTGATCCTAGTTCGTCTTGGCCGGTAGAATCCCGCGCTTCTGTAGCACAGCAAAAGGAGAGATGACGCAACTGTTTAGGTTCGCACCTCTAAACGAAAGGCTACGTATGTCAGGCAAGAAAACTGCAGTCATAACCGGAGCGTCGGGGGGCATTGGCGCGGGTTTAGTCGAAGGGTTTCTGAGAGAAGGTTATAACGTCGTCGCAACCTCTCGTGACGCTAATCGAAAGTTGGCCGTATCAGGAAGCCTGGTTCTCCTCGATGGCGATATCGGTAAGCAACAAACTGCTGCCGACGCCGTCGAGGCAGCAATCAATCACTTCGGAGCCATCGATGTTTTGGTCAATAACGCCGGCATCTACCTGACCAAGCCTTTCACTGACTTCACCACCGAGGACTTCGATGCCCTTGTCTCCACTAACCTGCTCGGATTCTTCTACATCACTCAGCGCACTGTGAAAGAGATGCTGAAACAAAAATCGGGATGCGTTGTGAGCATCACTGCGGCGCTTGCCGATCGGCCAATCGCCGGCGTGAATGGCTCCATTTCGATGATTACGAAGGGTGGCTTGAATTCAGCGACCAAGAATCTCGCAATCGAGTATGCAAAAGACGGCATTCGCTTTAATGCCGTAGCCCCCGGCGAAGTGGATACACCCATGCACCGCAATGATCCCAACGACTCGACGCTGCAGCCGGCTATGAAAAAGGCGACAGTAAGGGATATTGTCGATGCTGTTCTTTACCTGGCACAGGCAGGTCATGTGAGCGGAGAGATACTCCACGTGGATGGTGCCGCTCCGGCTCGTCGTTGGTAAAAAGTAAAGGATTCTAACCAGACCCTGGACTTCGACGAGGTACGAATGCCCCGATTGCTCTCAGTAAATGTCGGTCTGCCGCGCGACGTGACATGGAACGGAAAGACTGTCCGTACCGCGATCTGGAAAAGTCCAGTTGAGGGACGACAAATGGTGCGCAAGCCCAACGTTGTTGGCGATGCGCAAGGCGATCTCGGCGGTCACGGTGGGGAGCAGCGCGCCGTTTTTGTTTATCAGATGGACTCCTATCACAACTGGGAACGCGTTCTCGGACGGA
>Ga0302326_10026486_pt1 | contig 11715 bp, 9 predicted proteins | sample Palsa_T0_3_FD_202264 | JGI IMG/M metagenome (GOLD analysis project Ga0302326, IMG submission 202264) | Peat permafrost microbial communities from Stordalen Mire near Abisko, Sweden - Palsa_T0_3 | ecosystem: Environmental > Terrestrial > Soil > Palsa > Peat permafrost | place: Sweden: Abisko... | reverse complement strand
ACCAGTTCTTCGCCGAGACCAGCCAGTAGATGGTGGCGAAGCCGAGCACCACGACCACGGCCACGACCGTGTAGTTGAAGTTGTCCACCGTGATGGGACTGTCGACGGGCAGCATGAACAAGATGGTAATGAAGACCACCCAGATGACCGCGATGATGCCGATCGGATAGCTCCACCGGCCCAGGTGCCACGGGCCGCGCTGGAAGCTCGCGCCCTGCCGCAGCCGCAGGAACGTGGGCAGCACGTAGGCGATGTACAGGCCGATGACCGCGATCGAGGTGACCGCCGCGTAGGCCGCGCTGTTCCACAGGTACGGCAGGCCCAGGATCAGCGCCCCGACCGCCGCCAGCCAGATCGCGTTGGTGGGCGTCCTGGTCCGCTTGTTCACCTTGTGCCACAGGCCCGAGCCGGGCAGCGCGCCGTCCCGGGAGAACGCGTAGATCATCCGCGAGTTCGCGGTCACCGAGGACATCCCGCAGAACAGCTGGGCCCCGATGGCGACAAGCAGCAGCAGCTTGGCGCCGGTGGCCCCGATCGCGGTCTCGAAGATCTGGGCCGGCGGCACCAGCGCGCCCAGGTAGGCCGAGTAATGTGCCTTCTGGATCGCGAACGTGATCCCGATCAGCAGCACCCAGCCGGCCACCAGCGATACCAGGATCGACATCACGATGCCGCGCGGGCCGCTGCGGGCGGCGTTGTGGGTCTCCTCGGTCATGTGCGCCGACGCGTCGTACCCGGTGAACGTGTACTGGGCCAGCAGCAGGCCGAGCAGCAGCACGTAGAACAAGCTGTGCCACCCGGTGCCGTTGAACGTCGAGGTGAACACGTAGCTGGCCGACGCGTGGTGGGAGGGCACGAACACCAGCACGGCCACGATGAGCAGCACGCCGAGGATGTGCCACCAGACGCTCACGTCGTTCAGCAGCGAGACCAGCTTGATGCCGAACTGGTTCAGCAGGCCGTGCACGGCCAGCACGATCGCGAAGATCAGGATCGTCACCCCGTGTGCCGTGCTCACGCTCCACTGCATGTTCAGCAGCGTGTTGATGAAGAACGCGGCGCCGAAGTCGATGCCCGCGGTGACCGCGACCTGGCCGAGGAAGTTGAACCAGCCGGTGAACCAGGACCAGGCCGCCCCGTTCTTACGGGCCAGCTTGGCCGACCAGTAGTACAGGCCGCCCGCGGTGGGGAAGCTGGAGCAGACCTCCGCCATGGCCAGCCCGACCATCAGCGTCATGATCCCGACGATCGGCCAGCCCCAGACGATGATGGCGGGGCCGCCGGTGTTCATGCCGTACCCGTATAGGGTCAGGCAGCCGGAAAGGATCGAGATGATCGTGAACGACACGGCGAAGTTCGAGAACCCCGACATCCGCCTGCGAAGCTCCTGCGCATAACCAAGCGCGTGCAGGGTCTCCTCGTCGGTGGACAGCGGCGCGGACTGCTCGTTGACCGCCACGGCACGCTCCTCAGGTCAGTAAATAGCTGGAAGTGATCCATTGAATGAAGGTATTGACCCACTGCGCCAGGGAGCGTGTCAAGGGGGCCGGATGAGCCGCCGCCGCGGGTGTCGCCGGGTCGTTACAGCTCTGCTACGAGCTCGTTACCAGCCCGTTCCCAGGGCCGCGCCGCGGACCCTGGGACTTTAGGATTCGCCGAGGAAGCCGCGAAGCAGCGCCGCGGTCCCGGCCACGTGCTCTTCCATGGCGTGCCGGGCCCGCTCGGGGTCGCCGGCCAGGATCGCCCGCACGATGCGCGTGTGCTGAAGGTTCGCGTGCTCGAGGTTGGTCTCGAGCATGGGGATGGCGTTGAGCAGGTCGACCAGGCGAACCCGGGCCTCGACGACGCTCGCGGTCAGCAGCGGCGAGCCGGCCGCGTCCGCGATGGCCAGGTGCAGCCGAGTGTCGGCCTGCCGGTACCCGCCGACCCCGCCGGCGTGCACCGCGGCCAGCGATTCGGCCAGGTGTTCCCGCTGCTGCATGCTCAGGCTGGCCCGGGCCGCCATCTCGGCCGCGCCGCTCTCTACCACCCGGCGGAACGTCAGCGCGTCGTCGAGCTGGCCGCCCATATCCCGCGCGGCCGCCGTGAGCTCGTCGTGCACCAGCGGCTCGGGCGAGCGGATGATGAACGTGCCGCCGAACCGGCCCCGCTTGGTCTCGACGTACCCGGCGGAGGCCAGCTCGCGCAGGGCCTCGCGCAAGGTGATGCGGCTGATCCCGAGCCTGCGGGTGAGCTCCCGCTCCGGCGGGAGCCGGTCGCCCGGTGCGTAGACGCCCAGCTTGACCCCCTCGAGCAGGCGCTCGACGGTCTCCTCGAAGGCGTTTCCCGTCCGCACCGCGCGGAACACCGCGGCGATGATGGCGGGCGAGCCTACGGGCACGGTCGTGTCTCCTGATCGCCGACGCTGCTTCGGCGCAGCGCTTTGGCAAAAAGACTAGGCGATCGGTGCAAGTGCCGTCGTCCGCGCGGCGGCCCGCTCGGACGCAGCGCTAGCCAGCGCGGTGAACAAGCGCGGGTCGCTGCCCTGCTCAGGATGCCACTGAACACCCAGCACGAAACCGGAAAGACCGCCCAGCTCAGACTGGCCGGCCTCGACTGCCTCGATCGTGCCGTCCTCTTCCCACGCCACCGCCTTCAGCCCTTCACCTAGCAGGTCAACGGCCTGGTGGTGGCGGGTGGGCACGTCGAAGTAGCCGTCCTCGGGCAAGACCTGAGCCAGCACGCTGTCCGGGCTGACCCGGACCTTGTGCCGCCCGAATCCGTTCGGCGGCCCGCTGTGCCGCCCGTGCCCGACCAGGTCCGGTAGGTGCTGATTCAAGGTGCCGCCCCGGCAGACGTTCAGGACCTGCATACCGCGGCAGATGGCGAGCAGCGGCACGCCGAGCCGCAGCGCCTGGCTGGTGACGGCGAGCTCCCACGCGTCCCGCAATGTCACGGGGACCTGCGTCTCCGGCTGCCGGGACCCGCCGTACCGCGCCGGGTCGACGTCCGGCCCGCCCGAAACGACCAGGCCGTCCAGGCCCGCGACGGTGGCGGTGGCTTCTTCGTCGTCTCCGCCCGGCGGCAGCAGGACCGGCCGTCCGCCGCCGCGCCGTACCGCATCCACGTAGACCCAGGGAAGCAGGGCCGCCCGGGCTGACCAATTACGCCAGGAGGCCTGATCCTCATATGTGGTTATGCCAATAACCGGCGTCATAGTTCCCCTTTTGACCGCTCTTCCGATAGCCCCCGCTACCCAAGAAACACTCGATCATTCGAAACGAGCCGTGGTGCCGTCACCGTGTGTGTTCTAGCATTACGTGGCCGACGGCGGTGACGGGCGACGACCCTGGGAGCCAGGTTATCAGTGTTTCATTCGGTGTTCTGGGACATAATTCAAGTCACTTCACGTGATGGCGTGATGATTAATTGTATAGCAGCAGCCGGTCCCTTCGAGGGCTGAACGACGAAACCGGTGACGCGCCGTGGTTTGGTCCGCTCAGGCCGTTCTGCAGTTTTTTGTGTACATCGGGCCTGGTTACAGCCTGGTTACAGCTGGTTCGGGAGCTCGCCCGACTGCGGCATCAGGTCGCGAGCAGGCCGCTCGGTCACCACCCTGGCCGGCCTCGGGCTCAGCCCGTCGCCGATGGTCTGGATCTGCGGCCGCAGCACCTGACCGCCGCCGGCGGGCACCGCCTTGTCGGGCACCTCGACCAGCCGGAACAGGTGCTGGCATACCAGGATATCCATGCCTCCGGTACCAGTATCGTCTGCTTGCCGCCTGGCGGCCCTCCGGGTGGCCTGCGTCTGGCGGCTCACGGTAACCAGCCGCGGCGGGGCGTTTGGCCCGGGCCGAAGGGTCAAGCGCTGAAGGGCCGGGCCGAATGGTCCTGGGCTGAATGGCCCGGGCCGAATGGCCGGGCGAAAGGTCACGGCAATGGCCTGGGATACCTAGGGAATGCGCCTCTGGTGCGCATCCGGAAAAACACGGAGAGTGGTGATTAGTTCACGGAATGAATCTGAAGTGAACGTGAAAAGGGAATGAGCGATGACCTTCAGCCGGAACTTCAGCAGGACAGCCAGCGGCTTCCGGGCGCGGGCGGTGCACGGCTTCGGGGTGCGGGCGGTGCACGGATTCCGGGCGCGGGCGGTGCACGGATTCCGGGCGCGGGCGGTGCGCGGGTTTGCCGCGCGGGCGGTGCACGGGCCGACCCGGCGGCTGACCAAGGTGCTGGTGTCGGTGATCACGGCGCTGGCGCTGGGCGGGCTGGCGCTGGTGCTCTCGTTCAACGCGCACGCGGCCACCCCGTCCGGCGCGCCGCTGTGGGGGACCCTGGATACCCAGACGGGCACGGCCGCGGCGGAGGACAAGGCCGGGGTCACGATGGCCATGTTCGAGTTCAACTGGGCCAGCTTCGAGCCCGGCAAGGGCCAGTACAGCGCCTCCTACCTGGCCACCATGCGGTCCGAGCTGGCGGCCTACCAGGCCGCCGGGCAGCGCGTCACATTGGGCCTGGGCACCCAGAACGCGCCGTCCTGGGTGTTCTCCCTGGCCAACAGCACCTACGTCGACCAGGACGGCAAAGTCTCGGCCGAAGCCGACTGGATCTTCAGCGCCGCGGTCCGGGCCGCCGCCCGCGGCTACTTCAACAAGATCGCCGCCGACTTCCCGCTGACCGACTTCTGGGCCATCCGGCTCACCTCGGGCGGCGACCCCGAGATGCTCTACCCCGGCGGCGGCACCTACTGGGCCTTCAACCCCTCCGCGCTCACCGGCGCCGGCCTGCCCGCGGGAATGACCAAGAACCCCGACCCGACCTGGAAGCCCGGCACCGCGGGCCTGACCCCGGCCCAGCTCACCACCTGGGTCAACTGGTACGTCGGCGGCCTGGACAACATCACCAGCTGGCAAATGCAGGCCCTGACCAGCCTCGGCTTCACCGGCTACTACGAGACCGTCACCCCCGGATCAGGCACCCGCCCCGACGACCTAACCCAGACCGAGCAGGCCAACCTGGACAACGACGGCACCACCGGCGTCGGCGCCGTCTGGAACCTGTACTACGCCCAGATCCACGACAAAGACAACGTCATCGCCTACATCTCCTCCGTCGCCGACAACTCCGGAGCCAACGACACCTGCCAGCCCGCCGACGCCACCTTGCCACTAACTGACCCCGACATGGACTCCTGGTCTGCCACCCGCTGGATCACCCGCATCGCCGCCGCCGACAGCCTCCTGGCCGGCGGCGAGAACCCCGGCTACGGCATCCCCGCCAGCCTGGACACCTTCTACACCAACACCACCACCGCCGGCATGATGGCCACCGCCATCGCCATGGCCAAATCGTGCCACTTCACCATCTTCTACTGGGCCCACGACATCCACCTGCACGACGGCACCCTGCCCTTCACCCTCTACACCACCGACATCGCCAAAATCCCCGGCTAACCCACCCACCAGCCCCGCATCACCCAGCCCGCTGGCCGCGAATGGATCGTAACTACTAAACGTGTGATATTGTCACTCTTAGTAATCAATTGAGGGGCACGCTCGCTCGCGGCCCGCCGCACCGCAGCGCGTTCTGATCAGCAACTGGGGATGACTCCATATGGTCGATCCGGGCACCGGGCGCCGCGAACACCACGAATCCCCGGCCGACCGACAGCAGGCGCAGCTGCAGCAGGCTCAGCGCCTGGAAAGCCTCGGCAAGCTCGCGGGCGGGATCGCGCACGACTTCAACAACCTCCTCGCCGTGATCCTCAGCTACGCATCCTTTGTCTCGGCGGAACTCGCCGTCCCATCCGGACCCGACTGGCCCATGCGCCTAGAGTCAGCCCGCAGCGACCTCGGGCAGATCACGCTAGCCGCCGAACGGGCGGCGAGCCTCACCCGCCAGCTGCTCGCCTCCGTCCAGCAAGAGGTGGTCCGCCCGCAAGCCCTCGACCTTGACTACCGCGTCACCGACGTGCCGGAGATGCTGCGCCGAACGCGCGGCGAGCACGTCGGTCTGGTCTCTGCCCTCACCTCTGACCTGTGGCCCGTCCTAGCCGACCCAGGCCAGCAGGCCCTCCTCAGTGCGATCATGGCAGGTGCCGGGGGCCCCGCATCGAAGCAGGCACGCGGAGCCGACCTCGTGAGCCCCGAGCGGCCGGGCCGGCCCGGCCGCTCCGTGCCCGACCCGCGCGGGACAGGCCAGGTAATGGCGCGGCTGCGGGTCCACGTGGCCAGCGAGGATCCGGTGGCGGCGCTAACCGGGCAGGAGAAGCGGGTGCTCGAGCTGATAGGCGAAGGACTGACTAACCGCCAGATCGCGGAGCGCATGTTCCTCGCGGAAAAGACCGCGAAGAACTATGTCTCCTCGCTGCTCGCCAAGCTTGGCATGCATCGCCGCACGGAGGCTGCTGCCTTCGCCGCCCGGCACGCTCGGGACCACGATGACTGAACGCTCAGCGCATGCCGGTCGCGTGGGTGTCAGCATCGCGGAGGCGGCCCCGTCGGGTCAGCTGCCGGGGTCGGGTCAGCTGCCGGGGTCGGGTCGGATGGCCCAGGCCGAATTGCTGGAAAAATTGCTGGGAAAACAGGAGCCGTTCGACTCCGATCCGTAGTAGATGAGTCACGTATAGTTATCAATGGGTTGCACAGACGGACTCGCTCGAGGAGATAGCATGCCCAAGCCAGCGAAAGCCCAGCCCGGCCCTGCCGATGTGGCCGTGCTGGCGAGGGAGGCTGTCATCAGCTTCTTGCATGACGCGTCCATAGCCACGGCGGACAGGCAAGCCGTCCGAGTGACCGACGGTGAGGCCTCCGCTACCGCGGGGGCGGACGCTGGCGCGAGCAAGGCTGTCGGGATCCCCGCCCAGGCGCCGGTTCCCGGGTCACCGGAGACGACGCCCGCCGCCGGCCCTGGCGCCGCCGGATTGGCGGGCTGGGGCGCAGCGGCCATCGGCGTCGCCACGCTTGACCGGATCGAGGCAGCGGCGGCCAAGGTGGAAGCAGACATCGCTGTCGCGCTCCGAGCGTACGCCGAGCTGCAGGCCGGGGCCGGAGCCGCGGCCGAGGCCGCGGTTCACGCGGCGGAATCGGCCATGGCCTCGGCAGGCGTGGCCACCGACGCCGAGAGGCAGGTAAGGATCAGCTTGCGCCAGGTCAGGCAGTACGTGGTGGTCACCGTCGTCCTTCTCGTAGTCGTGATCATCATCCTCGCGGAGGTAACATCTCCGGTCCACTGAGAAAGCTCGCAATACCAGCGATATGCCTGCGGGAGGAATCATCATCGGATTTATCACGATAACGAGGCTGTGAAGTGTTCCAGGTTTTCTGGTTTGTTTTTTATGGCCGCATTCGGTGGCTTAGTGGTAATTTGCGAAAATTGTTTATTCGTATCCCGGTTTGGTTCCGGCATAATTTACCGCAGCGGATGATCATCCCGTTGCTATAGGACTCTTCTAGCACTTCCGGGACCGAGTTCGTGTGCCGTAACCTATATAATGTAACTGTCCGAAACGGGTCCGTGACTACCGCCTCGGGGGCGAGCACGTGAATAACACGGTGCCGACCGGCTCGATCTGTGCTGGTTCGCGGTAGGAGGTTTTTATGACGGTTCACGCAGGCGATTCACCAGAAAGACTCATGGCCGTGCGTCCACCGCGCCCGCGCAATCGCGCGGGTACCGGGTCGAAGCTCCTGGCCTCTATCGTCGACTCATCAGATGACGCCATTATCGGTAAGACACTGGACGGCGTCATCACGACCTGGAACTCTTCGGCGGAGCGGATCTACGGCTACCGGGCCGAGGAGATAATCGGGCGTTCCGTCTCGCTCCTGATGCCGCCGGACCTGCCCAACGAGATGGACGAGATCCTGGACCGGATCCGCGTCGGTGAGCGGGTCGACCACTACGAGACCACGCGACGCAGGAAAGACGGCGCCACCATCGTGGTCTCGCTCACCGTTTCGCCCATTCACGACGCGCGCGGCAAAGTCGTCGGCGCGTCGGCCATTGCCCGCGACATCACCGACCGCCAACGCCTTCAGGATCAGGCCCGCCTCGCGTCGCAGTACGCCCGCAGCCTGATCGAGGCCAGCCGGGACCCGCTGGTAACGATCGGCCTGGAGGGCAAGATCACCGAGGTGAACCAGGCGACGATCCAGATGACCGGGGTGGCGCGGGGGGATCTGGCCGGCACCGACTTCTCGGACCGCTTTACCGAGCCGGACGTGGCCCGCGAGGGTTACCTTCGGGTTCTCGGGCAGGGCTTCGTGACCGACTACCCGCTGACCATCCGGCACACCGGTGGCGAGCTGATCGAAGTGCTCTACAACGCCTCGGTGTACCGGGACGCGGGCGGCGAGCCGCTCGGCGTATTCGCCGCCGTACGTGACGTCACCGATTCCAGGCGACTGCTGCGAGAGCTTTCCGAAACTAACTCGTTGCTGAGCAACATCCTGCAGAGCTCCGCGAAGTATTCGATCATCGGGAAAGACCTCAAGCACCGTATCGTTTTCTGGAACGAAGGAGCGCGCCGCAACTACGGCTATACGGCGGACGAGGTCATCGGCAAGGACTCAAGCATCCTGCACGCACCGGACGACGTGGAGTCTGGTGCCGTGGACCACCTGCTGGCCGCCGCGTATGCCGATGGTGCGGCGGAGGGTGAGTTCGAGCGAGTCCGCAAGGATGGCTCGCGGTTCATCGCCAGCGCGGTCGTGACCCGGCGCGACGATACCCTGGGCCACCCGATCGGCTTCCTGTTGATGAGCGAAGACATCTCCGAGAAGAAGCTCGTCGAGGACCAGCTCCGGTCGGCGTCGGAGTACGCCCGCAGCCTGATCGAGGCCAGCCGGGACCCGCTGGTGACGATCAACGCGAACGGCAAGATCACCGACGTGAACGAGGCAACGAGCCGGGTGACCGGGGTGGCGCGGGGGGATCTGGTCGGCACCGACTTCTCGGACTACTTCACCGAGCCCGACCTGGCCCGCGAGGGTTACCTCCGGGTTTTCGCGCAGGGCTTCGTCACCGACTACCCGCTGACCATCCGGCACACCGGCGGCGAGCTGACCGAGGTGCTCTACAACGCCTCGGTTTACAAGGACGCGGCCGGCCGGGTGCTCGGCGTGTTCGCCGCCGCCCGCGACGTCACCGATTGGAAGCGGGCTGAGAGCGAGGTAACAAAACAGCGAGCCCGGGAACTCGACAGGCTCGCCGAGCTCGAGCGCTTCCAGAAACTCACCGTCGGGCGGGAGCTGCGCATGATCGAGCTCAAGAAAGAGATCGAAGACCTGCGGGCCGCGGCGGGAAGCACATGAGCATGAGCGCGGTCAAGCAGAGCGGAACGGTCCCGGGTTATCCACCGGATCCTGCGGATCACGCCCGGGCCACCCTCGACCTCCTGGAGGACTTCATCGAGGAAAAACAGCAGCTCAAGGACGCCCAGCTCGCTGTACTTAACATCCTGGAGGACGCGACAGACGACCGGCTCAGGGCCGAGGCCGCGGTCAAGGCCAGCATCAGCATCCTGGAGGACCTCAGCGCGGCCCAGGCCGAGATCGGGGCGCTCAACGCCGAGCTCGAGGTCCGGGTCGACCAGCGCACGGCGGAACTGGTGGTGGCCAACAAGAACCTGGAGGCGTTCGCCTACTCCGTCGCCCATGACCTGCGCTCCCCGCTGCGCGCGCTGAGCGGGTACAGCGAAGCGCTGACCGAGGACTACGCCGACCGCCTCGACGAGACCGGCCGCTGGTACGCGGACCGGATCCAGGCCGCCACCGAGCGGATGGGCAGGCTCATCGATGACCTGCTGCTGCTGGCCCAGGTCTCGCGCACCGCCATAAACCTCGAACCGGTCGATCTGTCCGCTGAGGTCACCGCCCTCAGCGCCGAACTGCACGCCCGCGAGCCCGGCCGCGACGTCCGCTTCGCCATCAGTGACGACGTCCGGGTCACCGCGGACCGCTCGCTGATCAGCACCGTGGTGCAGAACCTGGTCGAGAACGCCTGGAAGTTCACCGCCAAGCGCGAGGACGCCACCATCGAGTTCGCCACCATCGGGCCCGGGAGCACCGAAGTCTGCTGCTACGTTCGCGACAACGGGGCCGGCTTCGATCCCGCCTTCGCCGCCAAGCTGTTCCAGCCGTTCCAGCGGCTCCACGCGGCCGCCGAGTTCCCCGGCACCGGCATCGGCCTGGCCAGTGTCCAGCGGATCGTCGAACGCCACGGCGGCCGCGTCTGGGCCGAAGGCGCGGTCGACCACGGCGCTACGTTCTACTTCACCCTCAACCCGGCATAGGCACCCTGATGCGGGCCTTGCGGATCCATTTCCCTTATGACTTAAAGTCACTGCTACAATACTTATTGTGACGCATCTGGACGCGCCATCCGATGGAATCGGATTGAGGTAGGACATCAATGAGCGGCGACCTTCAGCCCGACGAGCCGGAGACGTTTCAGCCGGAGACAACCACCGGTCTACCTGCCGCGAACGCCGCGACCGTGGCCGAGGCGGACTCAGCGGGACGCGTCGTACGCATCTTGATCCTGGAGGACGAAGCCCTGGGCGCTGAACTGGCCCAGCGTCTCCTGGTCAGGGCGGGCCTTAACTTCAGCGTCGTTGTCGTTGACACCAAGGCGTCGTTCATCGAGCAGCTGGCCGCCTTCCGGCCAGAGGTCATCCTGGCCGACTACCGCCTGCCCGATTTCTCCGGCCGGGAGGCGCTCAAGATTGCCCAGGAAGAGAACCCGGACATACCGTTCATCTTCTGGTCCGGCGTACTGGCCGACGAAGCGGCGGTCGAGCTCATCAAGCAGGGGGCCACCGATTACGTCCTGAAGGACCGGCCCGCGCGACTGCCCACCGTCATCCTGCGCGCGCTGGCCGAGGTCGAGCGACGGGCGCGGCTGGCCCAGCTCAAAGACCAGCTGCAGCAGGCCCAGCGCAGGGCCAGGTTACGCTCCCATGGGGGCCCATCACGTCGCCGCCGGTTATCGTGGCGGCACCTCAGTCCGCTGGAGCCGGGTGGCCGCGGCGACGGTCGCCGCCGCGCTGCCGCTGGCGGTCTGCGTGGCCACCGCGGCGCCAGCCTCGGCCGCGGGCGGTTACAGCGTAACCGCCACCATCGAAGTGGGCGATGGCCCGGACGGGGTGGCGGTGGATTCCGCTGTCCACACTGCCTACGTGACCAACATCGACGACGACACGGTGTCGGTGATCGACGAGGCGAGCAGCACTGTGACCGGCACCATCGGAGTGGGCGGCGGCCCGTTCGCGGTGGCGGTGGATCCCGCCGTCCACACTGCCTACGTGACCAACGGAGGCAACGGCACGGTGTCGGTGATCGACGAGACGACCGGCGCCGTGACCGGCACCATCACCGTCGGCACCGGGCCGGACGCCGTGGCGCTTGACCCCTCTACTCACACCGTCTACGTGGCCAACGGAGGCGCCGGGACGGTGTCGGTGATCGACGAGACGACCGGCGCCGTGACGTCCACCATCACCGTCGGCTCCGATCCGTCCGGGGTGGCGGTCGACCCCGCTGGCCAGACGGCCTACGTGACCAACCTCAGCGATGACACGGTGTCGGTGATCGACGAGACGACCGGCGCCGTGACCGGCACTATCGACGTCGGCTCCGGACCGGACGGCGTGGCGCTTGACCCCCCTACTCACACCGTCTACGTGTCCAACGGAGGCGCGGGCACGGTGTCGGTGATAGACGAGACTACCGGCGCC
>Ga0302326_10026482_pt1 | contig 11716 bp, 12 predicted proteins | sample Palsa_T0_3_FD_202264 | JGI IMG/M metagenome (GOLD analysis project Ga0302326, IMG submission 202264) | Peat permafrost microbial communities from Stordalen Mire near Abisko, Sweden - Palsa_T0_3 | ecosystem: Environmental > Terrestrial > Soil > Palsa > Peat permafrost | place: Sweden: Abisko... | reverse complement strand
GCCGTCGAGCAGCATTCCCACTGGCACCCGGGCCGGGCGAGCGCGCCGGGCTACCTGGAACAGTGCCGGCAGCTCACCCAGGCGAGGGCCGGGCACCCGTGGCTGGCGGCCGGCTCCCAGACCGTCCAGCAGCAGGCTCTGCGCGACTTCACCCAGGCGATGGCCGCCTTCTTGGACCCGGCCAGCCCGGCCCGGCGGCCGTCGTGGCGCAAAGCCGGCCGGAATGAGGGATTCCGGATCACCGGCCGCGGGCGGCAGTGGGACGTGCGCCGCGTGTCCCGAAAGGTCGGCCAGGTCTGGGTGCCCAAGGCCGGGTGGGTCCGGTTCCGCTGGTCCCGGACGGTGCCGCCGGACGCGAAGTCCTACCGGGTGACGATGGACCGGGCGGGCCGCTGGCATGTCGCCTTCGCGGTGATCCCCGCGCCGGTGCCCGCACCCGGTAACGGCCAGACGGTGGGAATTGACCGGGGGGTGGCGGTCTCCGCGGCCCTGTCCACCGGCCAGCCGCTGCACTGCCCCGCCCTGACCGCGCGAGAGTGGACCAGGCTGCGGCGGCTGCAGCGCAAACTCGCCCCCGCCACGCGGGGATCGAACCGCCGTCGCCGGACCAGGCACGCGATCGCCCGGATCAAGGCCCGGGAGTGGGACCGGCGCCAGGACTGGGCCGAGAAGGTGTCCACCGGCATCGCGCGGCGGTTCGACCTGATCCGGGTCGAGGACCTGAAGATCACGAACATGACCCGGTCCGCGAAAGGGACCCGGGAGAACCCGGGCCGCAACGTCCGGCAGAAAGCCGGGCTGAACCGGGGCATCCTGGCCTCGGGGTGGGGATTGCTGGTGCGCCGGCTGGAGGACAAGGCGCCGGGCCGGGTGGAGAAGATCAGACCTGCGTTGACGAGCCAGCGGTGCTCGGCGTGCGGGCGGGTGGACCGGGGCTCGCGTGAGAGCCAAGCCGTGTTCCGGTGCACTGCCTGCGGATTCGCCTGCAACGCTGATGTGAACGCGGCTATCAATATCGCGGCGGGGCACGCCGTGACTGCGCGGGGAGGCGACGGGGTTGCCCGGCCTGTGAACCGTGAACCTCAACTGCTGCTCCACTCGGGGTAGTAGCTGGAATCCCTCGCCTTCAGGCGAGGGAGGATGTCAAGCGGCTCCTCTCGGGATCCGGGTCGTATAGAGCACGAGCGCGCCGCAGCACGCGGCGAACGCCAGGTAGGGCAGTACGAGAGACGGGCTGGCCACGGCGGCGGTGACCTGGCCGGCGATGGCCTTGCCCGCCAGGACGGTGATCACCCACCCGGACATCCCGGCGGCGACGCCGACGTTCGCCGAGCGCGCCAGCGTCGCCGCGGCCAGCGCCAGCGCGCAGACCGCGGTCATGGGCACGAGCCAGCCGAAGGTCACCGCCACCGCGGCCCCTGACGCGGCGGAGGCGAGCAGTCCGAGCACGGCGTTCAGGCCGAACACCGCCAGCGCCCGGGCGAGCAGCACCATCCGGTCACTCACCACCATGCTCTGGGACAGTTCCCAGGCGGGGTCGATGCCCGGACCGTAGGCGTACGCGATACCCGCGGCGGCGACCGCCGGGTCGAACAGCGCCACATAAGGCGTGTGAGTGCCGAGCGTCGCCGCTATCCCGGCGAGGAGAACCACCGCGGTCGCGATGACCCAGCCGATCAGCAGCGACGGCGTGACCACCAGCGCCCGGGCCAGGCCCGGAGACCGCAGCAGCCGCGCGGCGAGCCGTTCGATCCGCCCCAGCCGGCGCAGCCACACCTGCGCGGCGACACCGGTCCACACCCGGTCCAGGTCCACATCCGGCGGTCCGTTCGGGTCGGTCATGACGCGCCTCCCTCCGTCGTCGTGCCCATACGCAACGCGGCCCGCAGCCGCCGCCGGACCCGGTGAGCGCGGCTTTTCACCGTGCCCACCGGTACACCCAGCAGCTCCGCCGCCTCCGCGACCGGCCGGTCCTCGACGTAGACCAGCCGCCAGACCTCACGTTCCGGGCTGCCGTCCGGTCCCAGTACCGCCGTCGCCGCCGCCATGACGACACCGGACAGCGCGGCCTCGGCCGGGTCGCTATCGGAATCGCCGATCGCCAGCCGACCGGGCAGCTCGAGCGTGGCCGGTCCGCGGCGGCGAAGAAACAGCGCCGCCTGGCGGCGCGCGATGCCCCACAGCCATCCCCCGGCCGAACCCGGCCGGTAACCGCTGGCCCCCTGCCAGACCGAGAGGAAGGTCTCCTGCAGGACATCCTCGGTGTCCGTCGCGGGCAGCAGCGAACGCAACCGGATCGCCAGCCACGGCGCGTGCCGGCTGAACAGCTCACGCAGCGCGATGTCGTCCCCGGCCGCGATCGCGGTGATCAGCTCGTCGTCGTCCATCGCCTCTCTATTGCGTCATCACGGCCGTGGGTTCACGGGGCGGGAGAATTTCTCAAGACCGTGACACCCGGCAAGAGTGGCAGCTCACCGACCTCGCCGCCACGATGCGGCCCTACGCCAAGCTGATCCGGCAGCTTGACGCCGAGATGGTCGAGGCGCTCGAGGACAGCCAGTAGGCGCGAGTTTCCGGTGCCGCTGCTGGTGAACGGGGGCTCCCGATCGTTCCGGAATTCGTTCCACAAGGTACGTTCCGAAACGGGCGTACGGTGTTGAATTCTGGTACGATCCTGGTTATGGGAACCGGCATCGTTCACCCTCAGCACGGCCTTGACCTGGGCTACGCCCGCGTCTCGACGACCAGGCAGTCCCTGGCGCGCCAGCTCGACGCCCTGAGCGCGGAGGGAATCCCCGATGAGCGGATCTACACCGACAGGAAGACCGGCTCCGGCCTGGAGCGTGAGGGCCTGAACCAGCTGCTCGGCTACGCCCGGCCCGGCGACACGATGGTGGTGCACACGCTCGACCGGATCGGCCGCAACCTCCGCGAGGTCCTCAACCTCGTCCACGACCTGGCAGGCCGCGGAATCGGCGTCCGTTCGCTGGCGGACCCGCTGCCCATCGACACCGCCGACGAGGGCGTGGGCCGCGTCGCGTTCGGCCTGCTCGCGCTGTTCGCCGACATGGAGCGCACCTACACCGCCGAGCGTGCCGCGCACGCCCGCACCGTCGCCGGGGCTCATCACCGCCACGTCGGCCGGCCCATCGCCCACCCGGCCGACAAGATCGAGTACGCCCGGCTGCTGCGCGGGGAGGGCCAGAGCTACGGCGAGATCAGCGCCAAGACGAAGATCCCGAAAGCCTCGCTGTACCGCTACCTCACGCCGTCGCACCTGCAGCCGGTCCCGACGGGGCCTGCCGCGCCCGGGCCGCGGTATCAGTCCCGTCCCGGGCGCCGGGCGCTGGTCGCCGCGAGCCTGGCCGACCTGCGCGGGCCGGCTGAGGGTACGGTCGAGCTGCCGCTGCGGCTGTTCTGGAGTTCGGATGACCGCACCTTCGATCTGGGCAAGCCGTTCATGCTGCGATCGCTGTACGAGACCGTGCTCCGGGAAGCAAGCCGCCCGGAAGACCTCACCACTTACCTGAACGGTGACACGCTGACCGTTGTCTGGGCGGACCTGTACCTGCCCAAGGGCGTTCGGCAGGCCTGGGAAGACCAGCACCCGGACCTGCGCGCCGCCCGGGCGGCGGCGTTGGCCTGATGCCGCTGGACGAGCTGCACCGCGAGGTGGCCGTCATCGCGCTGAGCGCGGCGGCCAGGCACGGGTTCGCGCTGGCCGGCGGGTGCGCGCTGATCGAGTACGGCCTCATCGCCCGCCCCACCGAGGACGTCGACCTGTTCACCGACGACTCCCGCGGCGTGCAGGCCGCGGCCGGCGAGGTGGAGGCCGGCCTGCGGGCCGCGGGCTTCGAGGCCGAACGGCAGGACGACGGTGCCGGCCTGGCCGATGTCTTCGAGGGGATGGGCGAGGGGCTGGCCGAGTGGATCATTACCGCGCCGGGCGGCCGGCAGATGATGCTGCAGATGTCTTATTTCGACCGCGGCCACCAGCCGGTGATCATGGACATCGGTCCCGTGCTCGACCTGGACGACGTGGTCGGCGGCAAGGTGTGCGCGCTCGCCAGCCGGGCCGTCGAGCGCGATTACGTGGACACGGCCGCGGCCCTGGGACGTGGCTACACCGTCGAGCAGCTGATCGGGCTGGCCCGGGACTTGGACCCGGGCTTGACCGCTGAGGACTTCGCGGACGCCGGGAGCCGGCTGGACCACCTCGACGATGAGGCCTTTGCCCGCTACCGCCTCAGCCCGCAGGACGTGGCCCAGATAAGGGAGCGGTTCGCGGCCTGGCCCCGCACCTGAGTCAGCCGGCCAGGACCATATCGTCGATGCCCGTCTTGGTGACGGCTGGGCTGCCGGAGTTCACGGTGACCTCGTCCGCGTCGCCGGACAGGTTCACGCTGCCGGCGGAGCCGGCGACGACATGATCGCTGTCACCGGAGACGTTGATCGCGTGACAGGCCCCGGTCAGGGTGACGTTGTCGCTGTCCCCTTCCAGGTCGACGGTGGCGTCCTTGCAGGCCACCGTCAGCGGGGTGCTGTCCTGGCTGATGGTGATCGTGCCGCCCGTGGCCGAGCTGCCGCCCGTGGCCGAGCTGCCGGCGGCCGGCGCGGTGCTGCCACTGCTCGTGCTGGCCCCGGCGGCGGTAAAGGTGCCGTAGATGCTGACGCCCACGGCATTGCCGCTCACGCCGATGACGCCCTCGGTGATGCCGCTGCCCGTGAAGCCGAGCGGAAACCCGAGCGAGTCCGCCGCCAGCGGGAAGCCTGCCTTCGGCAGGGCGTCGCGGTAGAACGCGATGGCCGCCGAGACGTCGGGCACGGTGAAAACCACGGCGGTCGCGCCGCCGGTGCGGCCTCCGTAGAGTCCGGTCGCCCCGGACGGCAGCGGGAATTTGGCCGGCAGCAGGGCGAGGGCGTCATTTCCGCTCGCACCGCCGGCGGAGCTGAGGCCGGGCAGGGCGCCGAGCCCGGCCGGTACCCCGGCCGGCACGCTGGCCTGCGCACTGCCTGTCGGGCTGGCTATGACGTCGGCGCTCGTGCTGCCGGAACTTGGCGGGGCCGTCGACGGGGCGGTCGCCGGGCCGCCGGCCGAGCACGCACTGAGCAGGGCGGCGGCAGCCAGGCACAGGGTCGGAATGGTCACACGGGCGGCCTTCATCGATGTCCTCCGGCGGGATGAGACGGCCGGCCGGCTGGCTGACCGTGGTGCGCGCATCGAATAGTGCCCGGGCCAGCGGCTGCCTGTCATGACGGAAATAGTGCTGTCAGCAGAACTACCGACAGCGTGATCGGCCGTCAGGGTGCAGACTTGCCGGGTGAGCCCCCACCTGCCCCCGGCCGCCGCAGAGCGAACCGTGACGTACCGGGCACCCCGTCCCCAGCCCGGGGAGCCCAGCACGCCCGGCGCGGGGCTGATCTCGGCGTGGCGGTCGCACGCCCAGAGCGCCTCGTGGTCGTTGCGGTCGCAGGCCGCCCCGGCCTCGCGGCCGGCGCACGGGGGACGCGACGCCGACCCGGCCGAAGCGCCCCGCAGGACCCAGGCCCTTATCGCGCGCACGATCGCCGTGCTCCGCATCGCCCAGGTGGCCCCGTGGCCGGTGGCCGTGGCGCTCGGCTCGCAGAGCGGCATCCAGCATCTCTGGCTGGCCGGGATCGTCTACGGCGTGCAGACCGGATGGTCGCTGGTGTGGGCGACGATCGTGCTCGCCCGCAGCGCCATCCCGTCCTGGGCGATGCTGATCGACGTCGGGGTGGCGGCCAGCTGCCTGGTGCTGGCCGGGCTGGCCTGCTATCCGCAGGACGCTACGAGCTGGGCCAACTCGGCTGTCGCGCCGGCCATGGGCACCGCCGTGGCGGCCGCCGCGGCCTGGCCGCTGATCGCGTCGGCCGCGTCGGGCCTGCTCCTCGCCCTCGCCTACACCAGCGGTGTCATCCGGGGCCTCGCGCTGTCGGACACGGCGTGGGCCGCGACCGTCGGCAACATCACGTCCCTGCTCGGCTTCGCCGTGATCGCCGGCCTGGTCAGCCACCACCTGATGCGCCAGGCCGCCGCCTCCGCCGCGGCCGCCGTCGAGCTCGCCGCGGCCCGGGGTCGCCAGGCCTCGGAGGAATCCCGCGACGCCGAACGCACCCGCCAGTACCGGATGCTGCATGACACGGTGCTGTCCACGCTCAGCGCGCTGGCCCGGGGGGGCCTGGATCCGTCCGATCCGCTGGTGCGGCAGCGCTGCGCGGCCGACGCGGACTACCTGCGGGGCCTCATCTCCTCCGGCGGCGTCTCGGCCGGCAACCAGCTCCAGGGTGAACTCGCCGCGGTCGGCCGGTCGCAGGCCGCGCTCGGGTTGCGGGTTCACGTGCACTGCGCTGACATACCGCCCGATCTGCCCGAGCCCGTCGTCCGCGGCCTGACCGACGCCTGCCGGGAGGCCCTGAACAACGTGATCAAGCACAGCGGCGGCAGCCAGGCCTGGGTGACCGCGGTCGGCCCCGACCCGCATTCTCCCGGCGGCCCGCTGGCCACCCTCACCATCACCGACCGCGGCCGCGGCTTCGACCCCGCCCGGGTCGGCCCGGGCCTGGGCATGCGCGAGTCGATCAGCGGCCGGATGAGCGAGATCGGCGGCGCGGCTCACGTGGACAGCCGTCCCGGCCAGGGCACGACGGTGGAACTGGCGTGGCCGGGATGATCACGCTCGCGGCGATCGACGACGACCGCATGCTGCTGACGGGCCTGCGCGCCTGGCTCGGACCGGTGGAGGGCATCGAGCTCACGGCGACGGCCGCGACCGTGGACGAGTACCTCGACGCCGGCCCGGCCCCGGCGGACGTCGTGCTGCTCGACCTGAACCTGCGCGATGGCAGCACGCCCGCGACCAACGTCGCGCGGCTCCTCGACATCGGCGCGGCGGTCCTGGTCGTATCCACCATCCCCGACGCCGAGCACGTGCTGGCCACCATCGAAGCGGGCGCCGCGGGGTACGTCACCAAGGACAACGACCTGCCCGCGCTGGTGAGCGCGATCCGCGACGTCGCCGCGGGCGGGACCGCGGTCAGCCCCGAACTGGCCTTCGTGCTCAGCACGGACCGCCGGCCCGGGCGTCCCCGGCTGTCGGCTCAGGAGAGCCTTGTCCTGCGCATGTACGCGTCGGGCGCGACGCTGCAGGCCACCGCCCGCCGCGCCGGGGTGGCCTACGGCACGGCCCGTGAGTACCTGGAGCGCGTCAAGCGCAAGTACACCGAGGCGGGACGGCCGACCCGCACCAAACTCGACCTGGTGGAACGGGCCCGCGAAGACCGGCTCGAACTCGACGGGCTAGGGCCGTTAAGCTGGCCGGCCGCGCCGTTCTGGTCCCGCCGCCACCGGCGGCTGGGGCCGGCGGGTCTCGGGACTCGCCGAGGGCTAGCATCGGGAAGAGTTCAGACCTAGCCGCGTGAGGAGACTTCAGATGGCGCTTGACGAGGACGTGGTCCGGCTGGCCAAGGGCAAGAATCTGGCCACGGTGGTGACCCTGATGCCGAGCGGGCAGCCGCAGGCCCTGCTGACCTGGGTCGACGCCGACGACGAGCACGTCCTGGTCAACACCGAGCCCCAGCGGCAGCGGGCCAGGAACGTCCGCCGCGACCCGCGCATCACCGTGCTGATCCACAGCGGCGACAACCCGTGGGACTGGGCCGAGGTCCGGGGCCACGTGGTGGAGACCGTCACCGGCGACGAGGCCAGGAAGCACATCGACGAGTTGGCGCGCAAGTACACCGGCAAGGATTACGCCGCGCCCATCGGCCCGCAGGGCCGGGTGATCCTCAAGGTCGCCCCGGACAAGGTCAACACCCCGCGACTGCTCGGCCGCTAGCGGCACCGGCTACAGCCGTCTTCGTCAACATCAAGACCCGTCCCGGCACCGCTAGGGTCCGGGGATGCATGTGCTGGCTCACGCACCAGTGCCGTTCAGATAATTGATTTTGACCTTGATGGCTGCCGGTCTAGCGCATGTTTTCCGGCACGTTGAACGCGTCGCAGACCGTCCGCCAGACCACCTTGGCGTCCACCCCGTCCGCGAGGGCGCGTTCGACCGTGCGCTCACCGAGATTGCCGAACACGTAGTCCTTGGCCACGCTCTGCGCGTAGAGGTCGCCGAACTGCGCCCTCATCAGGTTCCAGAATTCCGTCTGCCGCACCCGGCCAGGGTACCTGCGCGGCCGGGCCGGGACCGGCCGGCGGAGGAGACCGCAACCTGCGACGACACGAAACGGGCCGAAGGGCCCCCGGGGACATTTTTATCTGATGTGTCGTTATTAAATACGTGGGAAGTAGATGGTCACCGGCGCCGACCGCGATCTTGGCCTGCGCCGCCCGATCCGAGCGCCGGTAAGCGGGACAGCCGGGGCGGCACTGCACATGATGGAGGGCGGATGGTCGCGCCGACGGGGGTGAATAGGGAGTCCCGCCATGACCCGGCGCATCCTGAGACGGCACAGGCCGAACCCGCCGGGGAGGGGGAGCAGGAAGCCTTGCTGCCGGAGGGCGGGACCGCGGAAGCTCCGGAGGGCGGGACCGCGGAAGCTCCGGAGGGCGGGACCGCGGAAGCTGAGGCGGGCCTGGATCCGGAGCCTGCGGAAGCGGGCCTCACGGAAGCAGGGCTCACGGAGGCGGAGCCAGCAGAGGCAGAGCTCACGGAGCCGGCGGGGGCGGAGCCGGCCGAGGCAGAACCGGTGCGGGCGCGGGAGGGCCGGGACGTGAGTCCTCTGGCCGTCGTCGCGATTCTCTTGGGCGTCATCGTGCTTGTCGGGGTCGCGGCCGGGGTGCTCGCGGTGGTCACCCACGGCTTCCACAAGAAGACCGTAGTCACGTACCGGCCCGCCGCGGTGTTCAAGCTGCGGCCGGGCGAATGTATCAATTCGGCGCCGAACGGGCTCACCGTCACGGTCCTGTCCTGCACGACGCCGCACGACGCGGAGGTGTTCGCCGTGTTCGCCTTGCCGGCATCGTCCTGGCCAGGTAACACAGCCGTTGAGCAAGAGGCAGGCAACGGCTGCGCGAGCAGGCTCGGCGGCTACCTGAACCCGAATCTGGCCAACGCCGGCCTCGCCCAGGAGTTCGTCTACCCGAACCAGGCCGCCTGGCAGGCCGGTGAGCGCACCGTCGTGTGCGAGGTCAGCTCGTCGACCGGGAAGCTAACCGGATCGGTTCGTAACGGGAGCTGACCGGCGGCCCGGGCGGAGCTTGAGCCAGCCACTGCCCGCCCGCCATCACCGCGCTCAGCCGGAAGTCGCCGTCGCAGATGACCAGGTCGGCTTCGAGGCCCGGCCGCAGGGCCCCGACCCGGCCGCCGAGGCCAAGCACGCGAGCCGGGGTCGTGCTCGCCGCCGCGACCACGTCGGAAACCGGCAGGCCCGCGGCCACCGCCCGCCGGACGATGTCGTCCATGGCGGCGGTGGAACCGGCGATCGGGCCTGCCGCCCCGCCGTGGCTGGCCAGGCGTGCCACTCCCCCGGACACGTTCACCCGCGCCGAGCCCAGCCGGTAGTCGCCGTCCGGCCTGCCGGCGGCCGCCATGGCGTCCGTGATCAGGACCAGGCGGCCCGGGCCGACGGCGCGCGCCACCAGGCGGATCGTGGTGTCGTGCAGGTGGACGCCGTCGGAGATCACCTCGCAGCTGACCTCATCCCGGTCGAGCAGTGCGCCGGCCGCGCCGGGCTCGCGGTGATGCAGCGGCCGCATCCCGTTGAACAGGTGGGTCGCGTGGGTGGCGCCGGCGTCCACCGCGGCCGAGGCGACCTCGGCGGTGGCGTCGGTGTGCCCGACGGCGACGATCACCCCGGCTCGCGCCGCGGCGGCGATCAGCGCGGTCGCGCCGGGCAGTTCGGGGGCGACGGTGATGACCCGCAGGTGTCCCGCGCTGGCCGCCCGCAGGCGCTCGAACGCGGCCACGTCGGGAAGGAGCATGTGCCGGGCGTCCTGGGCGCCGCACCGGGCCGCGGACAGGAACGGTCCCTCCAGGTGCAGGCCGGCCAGGACGCCGTCGGCGGCCAGCCCGGCCAGCATGGCGGCCCGGGTCTCGAGCTCGGCCAGCGGCGCGGTCACCAGGCTGGCCACGATGCTCGTGGTGCCGTGGCCACGGTGAAACGCCGCGGCGCGCCTGGCGTCGTCCGCCGATCCCTCGGTGAAGGACGTACCGCCGCCGCCGTGAACGTGCATGTCGACGAACCCGGGCAGAACCCAGGATCCGCGCAGGTCAGTGACGGGAAGTTCCGGCGCCTCTCGTGGCGGCGGGCCGGATCCGACCGCTTCGATCACGTTTCCGGCCAGCCGGATCCAGCCTGGGCTGAGCACGCCTCCCGGCGTCACCACGCGGCCGCCGGCCAGCAGGCGGGAACGGGCGTCATGGGGCGGCGTCCGGACGGAGGCCGGGACCTGCGGCATTAGGCCAGGATGACAGAGCGCGCCAGGGCGCGCGGCTGGTCCGGGTCGATGCCCTTGCGCTCGGCGAGCAGCACGCTGAGCCGCTGCGCTCCGATCAGCCCGGCCAGCGGGTCGCAGGCGGCGGCGATCACGGTGGCCCCGGTGCGCCCGGCGTCCGCCAGCAGGTCGGAGGGGACCTCACCGAGGGCCCAGACCACGGTGTTCTCGTCGCTGACGCTGATCGGGCCGTGCCGGTATTCCATCGCCGGGTAGGACTCGGCCCAGGTGCGCGAGGCCTCGCGCAGCTTGAGCGCCGCCTCATCGGCCAACGCGGCCGCCCAGCCGTGGCCGAGGAAGGTGAACTCGCTGCGTTCGGTGAGTCCGGGCGGCAGCGGGCGGGCCAGCTCGCGGGCCGCCTGGCCGGGCAGTTCGCGGACATCCTCACCGAGGTGCGCGCGGAGCAGGACCAGCGAGCTGGTGATGAAACGGCTCGAGACCACCGAACGTTCGGTGCTGAAATCGAGCCATACCACCTGATCGGCTTCGCGGGCGAGCGGCGCCCCCGGGTCGGCGGTGACGGCTACCGTCCTGACGTCGCGGGGAGCGTTCCGGAGGGCGTCGAGTACCTCGGTGGTGGTGCCGGTGCGGGAAACGAACACCAGGCGGTCGTACCGCCGGGTCGGCGGCACCTCAGAAGCCGGAAAGGCGTCGGTTTCACCCTGACCGGCGGTCTCGCGCAGGGCCGCGTAGCAACGGGCGACGTTGAGGGACGAGCCGCAGCCGATCGCGGCGACCCGCTCACCCGGCCGGGGCAGCGCGGGCTGCGCGGAGGCCGCCATCTCGATCGCCTTCGTCCAGCACTCGGGCTGGCTGGCGATCTCCTCCGTCAGGTAACTCATCGCTGCTCCTGCTCCTTCGATCATTATTTTGCATGTTCCTGATCGAAATATGCTCTCTATGAGCAGTATAGATCACCAAGATCTAGCGCAGTGATCGTGTCAGTTCGTTATCTCGGAACGGCGGTGGGGTTCCGCCGTCGGCCAGGCCCGTCGCAGCCCGCCGCAGCCCCGTCGCAGCCCGCCGCGTTCCGTCAGGCGGTGACGACGCGGATTCCTCGTTCGGTGAAGGGGGCCAGCGAGGCCGGAGAGGCATCCCGGTCGGTGACGATGACGCCGATCTCGCCCACCCCGCACACCCGCGCGAACGCGCGCTGGCCGAGCTTGGAGCTGTCGGCGACGACCATGACCTGCTCCGCCCGGGTGGCCATGAGGTTATTGATGCTGGCCTCGCCCTCGTGGTGGGCGGTCGCCC
>Ga0302326_10026480_pt1 | contig 11717 bp, 12 predicted proteins | sample Palsa_T0_3_FD_202264 | JGI IMG/M metagenome (GOLD analysis project Ga0302326, IMG submission 202264) | Peat permafrost microbial communities from Stordalen Mire near Abisko, Sweden - Palsa_T0_3 | ecosystem: Environmental > Terrestrial > Soil > Palsa > Peat permafrost | place: Sweden: Abisko... | reverse complement strand
GTACCAGTACGTTCACGGCACGACTGATCCGATGAAAGTGGCTCCGGAGGCCTGTTGGCTCGACTCGGCTCTGCTGCAACGCCCAGGCAACATCGACATTCAGCTCGACCTGTTCCTCGATTACGCCAACAACATCAAGCTCTACCCCGCATTCCAAGAGTATTTTCGTAACCATCAGCCGCCCCTGTTGGCGACCTGGGGGAAAAACGACCCGTTCTTTACGCCTCCGGGCGCAAAGGCATTTCAGCGGGATATTCCGTCGGCAAAGGTTGTTTTCTACGACACTGGACATTTTGCGCTGGAAACCCATGTGGCGGAGATCACCGCGGAAATTCGATCGTTCCTTGATGGTCGCGCCTGAGACGAACAAAAGCCGATCTGCAAATGGATTGAAGCTCGTCCAACTCCAAATTCAAAATGGACGGACAATCTGCCGTCTGTATAGAGCGTCCACGCGGATCGGCTAACGTTAACACTTGATTCGTGAGTGTCCACGCGATGCCAGCAACGCAATATAAAGTAGCCAAGAAGATAGACTTGGAAGCGATCGTTGCAGAATACTATGCTGCTCTGTACCGGTTGGGTTTTGCCTTGGCAAAAAATGAGAGCGACGCTGCTGACGGACGTTCTGCGCTCGAGTGACGGGAGAACGGCATTGACCGCGCTTGAGCAGGTCCAGGAAAATTATCGACCCGCTGTGGAATTGTTTTACTTGGCGGATCTCTCCTATAAGGAGATTAGGATCGACAGGCACATGAAGCTGCTCTTCGAGCCAATTTCCTCTCACTGGCGTCCACGCAACAAAGACATGTCGGTACGTCCCCTACAGCAGACCGTATAGACCCAGATACCTGGGTCGATGAATATTACTTCTTGAACCAGCCTGGACAGGTCGATATCCAATTGGATCTTTTCTACGACTACCAAACCAACGTCAAGCTCTATCCGACTTGGCAGAAGTGGCTACGGGATCATCAACCACCAATACTGGTAGTGTGGGGTCGTTACGATCCTTCGTTTACCGTGGCAGGTGCCGAGGCTTACCAAAAAGACGTTCCTCAGGCCGAGGTCCATATCCTGGATGCTGGACACTTCGCCTTGGATGATAAGTCGGACGAGATCATCCGGCTGACGAAAGCGTTCCTGGATAAGCAGCAACTCAAATAGGGAGTGTCGGGAGTGTCGCGAGTGTCGCTTTGCCTAAGCCCTGACGTAGTATTGAGAAGATCTTCTACCCCGGCTCTCCTGGAGTTCCGCCGGACCCCATCTGGAGACCAAGCTTGTCGGCGATCATCTATGTCAGTGGGAGGCTCCGACCGATCACCCTTTACCAAGCACGCCGAGAAACGCGCTCTAGAGAAGATCGAGACGGCACCATTCATGCAAACTCCTGGGCAACCTCTGGATCCATCCGCCACACTGCCGATTCTGCCACTTGTTTGTCGGCAACGGGCGTGGTGTGCGTTCTTGTGTTGTTTCTTCCGGGATACCATTCTTGGTGTGGCGCCTCTGCTGCATACGTTTCAACCATTTTACCTTGCCAATAACGCGGGCATCATCCGGCGACAGGACGCTTTCACCATGACAATTTCCGACTGGGACGACGCGTTCTCGATGTTAATTTAAAAACCGTTTTCTTCTTGTCACAGTACATTCTTCCATCAGACCCAGTTTGTCGGGATATTTCTCCTGAAGATGCTGTTTTGCAATTTTCGGCGCTGCTAGGTCTACGCTAAATGTTTGAGCCCGCTCGGGGCGGAAAAATCCCGCGAAGTTTTTGGGGAATATAATTCCCACAGCGGCATCACACTTACCGTGTAACAAAAGAAACCAAAACATCCAAACACAGGATCAAAGGCTCACAGTAACATGAAACCATCCAAAGCAGTAATTGCCGGCGCCGCGGTTGCCGGCCTTTTGACCGGGTCTATGGCCGTCCGTGCCTATGCATTGAACACCTCCAGCCGTCCGAGCGTCTCCCTCGGGACGATGGCTGACGCTCAGAAGCCGCTACCCCAACACGCGTGCAAAGGTCAAAACGACTGCAAGGGCCAGGGCGGTGGCAAGCATCCTGGTCATAACTCGTGCAAAGGAAAGGGAGGCTGCGCAACCGACGGAAGCAAGCCGCAGTAGTAATCAAACCCTAGCCGCCCATATTGGCGGGTACCTAGCTAGGGCGATTTCGTGAGGGAGGGGCGGCTTCTCTGCTTTTCCAGTAGGTTGGTGTTGGTCCGCGCCGGTCCAAGGACCGGATGAAGCCTGTCCCTCCCGAGCGTGAAAGCCTACTGATTTTACGTACCCGGTTGTTTTGTGATTCAGGCTAGTCACTTTCGCGACTACGAATTAGTAGCCGAGCGGCCTCTTTATTCCGCTACACACTTTGTGCGATTGGCCGAGCGTTGACAAATTATGAATTGACCTATTTGGCCACGATCGATTTGAGTTGTTCTTTGCCCCTCGACAACCTCGACATAACCGTGCCGATTGGTATCTTGAGAGCTTCGGCAATCTCTTTGTATGAAAGCTCGCTCAGGTAAAAGAGCTCCACTGGGGTTCGGTATCTAACGTCGATTCGCAAAAGAGCATCCAAGACGATTCCCGCATCCAAGGATTGCCAAGGCTCAGGTTCCCTTGTCGGCCGATCGTGAAAACCAGGTATAAACTCCGTCTCGAGGAGCTTTTGTTGGCGGCGAACTGTCCGTAAGAACTCCCGACGGAGTATAGTAAACAGCCAACACTTGATCTGAGAGAAGTCGCGAATTTGATGCGAGTTCTGGGCCAGTTTGAGAAAGGTTTGTTGCACAAGGTCCGCGGCGTCAGATTCGTTCCTCACCAGGGAAACAGCAAACCGGAATAGCGGGCAGTGGAATTGCTCGACAACTGAGGTGAAGTCCACTTCACGTGTTACATTAGTGCGCTGCTGGCAGATTGCCTCCGCGATTGCCATCGTTGTGTTCTTTCTTTGGGATCCTGCCACTCTCGTCCTTCTTCGGGACGGAATTTGTGCCCCATGAGTGGACTATCTGTGCTCATTAACTACGGTCGATCTGGGAAGGATATTCGTTCAATGGCGTCAGATGCCGCCGTACCACGAGTAGCCGATTTCAGGGGCTGCCGAGCCGTTGCCGTCGCCGATGTTTTTCAGTGATTCTGTGACGGAAATGCGGGCAATGTATTTAAGGTTTTTGTAGCCGACTTGGCGTGGAACGAGCAAGCGAACAGGTGCGCCGTGATCGGGGGTTAGATCCTCGCCGTTCATTCCGTAGGCTAGCAGGGTTTGCGGATGCAACGCCTCGGGCATGTCGATGCTTCCCCAGAAATCGTTGAACGGATAGAACACGACCCATTTTGCTTTCGGACTGGTGCCGACGAGATGCAATATGAAAGAAAGTTGAACGCCTGTCCACGCGGCGATGTAGGACCAGCCTTCCTCGCAATTTAGCTCCGTGATCTGCGTGCGGGAGGGCATACGCTTGAGATCGGCGAGAGCGAAGGCTGTCGGGCGCGCGACGAGGCCGTCCACATAGAGCCGCCAGTCCGCAAAATTCCCGGAGAGCAGGCGCTCGTAGGGATCATAGTGGGGACGTCCGTGGTTAACTGGGGATACTTTTGAAATTTCGCTGCGGCTGAATTCGCGTACAAGCGAATGATGAGACATGAGAATGCGCTGCGCGCCATAAGTTAGCGCCTCGCCGACTCCGAAGATGCCTTCGTGGTCAGGTGCGAGCAGGCCATACCGATCGGCGATTTTGGCGGCGATGCCGAGGCCGGAAATTCCGGCAACGGTTGCTAATCCAGTCACAATGAAATTTCGGCGGGAGATATTGTCACTCATGAAAGCTTCTTTCTGGCCGTGGAGTAGCCGGTGATCATGGCGCGACAGCGTTTGGTGAAACCGGCAAGGATAACCATGGCGATGTGAATGAAGAGGAACAGAACAAGAAAATTGGCAGCAAAAAAATGAAGCGTACGTGCACTCTGGAAACCACCGAAGATGTTCACAAATATGGGGAAGACGGACGTGATGGCGGGAGACATGGCGAAGCCAGTGATGAACATGAAGGGGTACAAGAAAAATATCACCGTGAGGTAAGAAAGCCGTTGGAACAGATTGTAGGTCTGGGCTTCTTCTTCGGTGGGGCGCTTCAAACGCAGATGATCTAAAGCGACCTTCAGAATCGACTGCAAGCGGAGATCAGATTCCCTGGGCAATAGATCTTTGCGAAAATGCTGGGTGCATAGGCCGGAGATGGCGTAGACCAAACCGGTAAACAGCGGCACCCACGCGGCTAAAAAATGCAAGTAGCGGCCCGGGCCGCGAATCCCCAAATCCAGCACGAACGGTAGCGGCAGGTCAAACAGCGAAGGGGTTCCAAGCGTCCCGGTCTCGCCCCAATGCATACGAGTCACCGCACGGATGAGACTGAAAGGCGCCGTAACTGGATTCTGGTCGGGGGAACAGGCAAGCGGAAGAGAGGGGGCGACGATGATTTTTTTCTGGGCTGAAACGCCCGACGGATGGAGTATTCCCGGTTGATTTTTTGGATTCCTCCTCGCCGATCGCCCTTGCGACACTCCGCGCAGCACCCTGAAATCCCTCCTCGAAATGTCCAAACTCCAAAGGCACTTCGTGCCAGGCTACGATCGCACCGTCCCTCCGGGACATTTCACAAAAGGCTCTGACTAAACGAACGCCGGAGTCTTGACCTTCGCAGCGAGGCTGTCGAGCTCCCGATCAAATCGCTTCCGGATTTCCTCATCGACGAATAAACCGCTCTTCTGACCGAGTTGGAGCTGACCGTCTGTGACATAGACGCCCTGCTGGATGTCCGATGCGCCGAGAGCGGCGAGGACCGGTTTGAGCGCGTAATCAAGCACGAGCAAATGGGCAAGCGAGCCGCCAGTGGCGATCGGCAGCACGGTTTTGTTGCGAAATGCCTGCGGCGGCAGGATGTCCAGGAGCGCTTTCAGCGAGCCGGTGTAGGCCGCCTTGTAGACGGGCGTGGCCACGATCAAACCGCGGGCGGAAGCGACCAGACGCTTCGTTACCTCGAAAGCCGAGCTGTCGTATTTGCCAAGGATTAGGTCCTCGGCCGGATAGTCGCGTACGCTGACCAATTCGGTGCTTAGCCCATCCGCGTTGAGGCGCTCAGCGGCGTAGTCGAGGAGCGCGCCCGATCGCGAAGGGTAGGACGGGCTGCCGGAAATTAAAAGAATCTCTGACACAACGTTGCGAGCTGCTACTTGAGGTTGAGAAGGCAGCGGTAGCTTTCCATTTCTTCCATCCATCTGGAAGCCCTGCGGACCCTCCCAGCGTTTTCTCTACTAAAATAGTAATCTTCTTGCCACCGTCAAGCAGCGAATGTATAGAAAGGCCGGATCATTCGGCACGCTTGACCTCCGCGAGCAATCTTGGGAGTTGGTTTGTCTCACGGTAATAAAATGTCCTCTGCTGATGAAATTGCGTTGATTAAAAAGGGAAGTCACCTCATGAGGACAATTTGATTTAGAATCAGCAACTCCGGCAACAACTCCGCCAACCGATGGTTGGTTTTAAGCCTGCACTGTTATTAGGGTATAATCCGCACAAGTACAGAGCTACTTTCCGGAAAATATGAAATTTCTATTCGCACGCTATCCCATCAGAAGAAATAAACTTTTCGGCATGCGATGTCTTTGCTAGGCATTATAGCCTCCTTTGATCGGCGGAAGACTGGATGATCCTATAACCCCAAGACCGTCGATTTACTCGAAAGATGCCCGGCTCACTTTAATTATACAAGACTTTGCCGCTTCCTCGTCCAGAGTGATCGAGGTGCAAAAATTTCACACCATTAGAAAACTAACCAAAGAATATGAGCGATCCTAACAGTAACGCACCCCGGCGGAGTTTGAGCGCAGATGCCGCGCGCAATCTCGCGAATGCCACTTTAACAGTTCCACAGCTGCAGTCCATCACTCCGCGCTGGCTCCACAAACTATTGCCTTGGGTTGACGTGGATGGTGGCGTCTATCGCGTCAATCGAGTCCTTAAAGAGGAAGACGGCTCGGAAAAAAACATCGACGTCCTGACAGTGGACACCGGCGAGCCGCAGCTGCCAAAAACCTTCGCGGATTACGAAGTGCATCCAAGAGAATATCATCTCAGCACTATTCAGACAGTGCTGCACACGCATACCCGCGTCACGGATCTTTACAGCAACCGGGTCGATCAACTCCGCGAACAGGTACGATTGGTTGTCGAGGTGGTCAAAGAGCGCGAGGAATGGGAGCTGATCAACCATCCAAAATTCGGGTTGCTGCATGAAGCTGTGCTGTCCCAGCGGATCAATACTCGCAAAGGCACCCCAACGCCGGACGATTTCGACGAACTACTCACGCTGGTTTGGAAAAAGCCCGCGTTTTTTCTTGCTCATCCGAAAGCCATTGCGGCTTTTGGCCGGGAAGCGACCCGTCGTGGCGTGCCGCCTGCGACGGTGAGTCTCTTTGGCTCACAGTTCGTTACCTGGCGCGGAATCCCAATCATACCGAGCAACAAACTATCAATCAACGCGGAGGGCCAGACGAGCGTTTTACTCTTGCGGGTGGGCGAATCTCAGCAAGGGGTGGTGGGTCTGCAAAAGACTGCGGTGACCGGCGAATTGGAGCCCGGACTTTCGGTGCGCTATATGGGCACAGACGATAACTCAATTGCCTCGCATCTTGTCACGCGGTACTTCTCTGCCGCGGTTCTCACTGAGGACGCCATAGCGCGCCTCGATAATGTCTCAGTGAACTTCTACCACGAATATGTCTACCCCACAGCTTGAACCTGGCGTACTGCCTCTCACCAACGATCATCCCGACACCGCGCTGATCGCAAGGTTGGCCAGCGAGCTGTTTGCGGAACGATCGAGCGCCGCGCCAGCGATTGAGTCAGCTCAGGGGTTGCCTGCGCCTGGCATACCGACTGCCGCCGCCGGAATACCTTCGACATCGCCTGCAACGCTACCGGATTTTCCCGATGGCTATGCCGACCCGCACACCGATAACGGGCTATCGCATGGTTATCCACTGGCCACGGCTTCGACTCATCCGCCGGTGCATCCACTGCTCGAACGGGAATCGGATGAGCCCCAGATTACGCCTTCCGGCGCCCATGATCCGCACTCCGGGAGATCCCATCCATTCGGCGAACCCTTCTTCAATGGAGCGCTTTACGGCGCGGGCGCAGCAGCCAGACCGGCCTCGTCGACTACTTCCATTCCCGGCATTCAAATAGCCGAAACACCGGAATTTTATTTTCTCGGTGACCGGAAGACGGGCGATCCATCAAGAACTGCGGATAGGACGAATCGTGCGCCGGCACGGGGGCTCTCGGTTTTCGATTTGGACGCGATCCGGAGGGACTTTCCCGCGCTCAACCAGCGAGTGAACGGACACCGGCTCATCTGGCTGGACAATGCCGCAACCACGCAAAAGCCTCAGAGCGTCATCGATGCCACGGCGCAGTTTTATCGCCACGACAATTCGAATATTCATCGCGCTGCACATGCACTTGCCAGACGAGCAACCGACCTCTTCGAGGCTGGGCGCGAAAAAGTGAGGCAGTTCCTCGGAGCAGCGGACACTAAGGAAATCGTCTTCCTGCGAGGCACGACTGAGGCAGTCAACCTGGTGGCACAGAGTTACGGGCGAAAAAATATTGGACAGGGCGATGAGATCATCCTCACGGAGCTTGAACACCATGCCAACATTGTTCCGTGGCAATTACTGGCGGAACAAGTGGGCGCAGTGATCCGTGTCGCGCCCATTAACGACAACGGAGAGGTGCTTCTTGACGAGTTCGCCAAGCTGCTCGGGCCAAGAACGAAATTTGTCTCAGTTGCGCACGTTTCAAACTCGCTCGGTACGATTGTTCCGGTCGAACAAATCGTTGCGCTCTCCCACGCCCGCGGGGTGCCCGTCCTGATTGATGGCGCCCAAGCCACGCCGCACTTTCCGGTGAATGTGACGGCAATCGATGCAGATTTCTACGTCTTCTCGGGGCACAAGGTTTTCGGCCCGACTGGCATCGGGGCGCTTTATGGAAAATTGGATCTGCTCGAGGAGATGCCTCCCTATCAGGGCGGCGGCCATATGATTCGAGATGTTCGTTTCGAGAAAACGACCTACCAGAATGCACCTGTAAAATTCGAGGCCGGCACACCGGATATTGCCGGCGTCGTTGGTCTTAGTGCGGCGATCGATTACCTCACCGACGTCGGCATTCCTGCCCTTGCGGCCTACGAACATGCTCTGCTTGAATATGCGACGCAGGCCCTGGCCACGGTTCCAGGCCTGCGACCAATCGGTACAGCCACTAACAAGGCGAGTGTGCTCTCATTTGTCATCCCTGGAATAACGAACGAAAACATCGCACGTCACCTCGACAACCACGGAATCGCGGTGCGCGCCGGCCACCACTGTGCGATGCCTGCGCAACGTCATTTCGGCCTCGAAAGCAGTGTGCGTCCGTCCCTTGCATTCTACAATACCTACGAAGAAATTGATACGTTGGTGCAGGTTCTGCATGGGTTGCCGAGGCCCTGAATCGCGCAGGTGTTCTTGAGCCGCTGCGGCGGCTCACTCTGGAGTTTGGACATATTGAGAAGGTAGGACGCGCCGGCGGAACGTAGCCGAGCCCATTGTATCATAGGAGTCCCGCCCGTATTCCCGATTTGCGGCAAGGGCGACGATCAAGAGCTTTTAGGCGGAGCCAGGCGCAGATGCGGAGCTGTCAATCCACCAACGACAGCGGCACAGGCGAGACGCCTATGCTATGCTACTTTTCGCTCGGCGGCGCGCCGTGACGAATTGCGCTAGACGTCAGTGATTTGGCTCAGAGGCAACGACTTTCGCATATCCCCCGCCAGTTTCAGTGAAGCCGTTTTCAGCAGATTAAATCGAAAAAAAGACCTTGCGGAAAAAGTAAAAGCCTACTAAATGGATGTGGTATTCGAGGATAAGCCTGTAATAAGGTCGGCGTTCACAAGTTAGACGACGAGAGCTTGGCTTCCGGCCTCTTGAAAGAGGTTTCAGGTGATCTCGACTAATATCACCACGCGATATTTCGAACACTGTACTGAGCGTGTGGGGACGTGTTTATTCTGATAAGTCGGTTTTAGAAAGAATTCCCATGAACTTGTGGTATGAAGATAACTCCCGTTCCATTGGAGGGACGCCTCTGGTTCGGTTGAATCGCCTGACAGCCGGATCCTCGGCCTTGATCTTAGCAAAAATCGAAGCCCGTAACCCGGCTTTTTCCGTCAAGTGCCGGATCGGTGCCGCAATGATCTGGGATGCCGAGCGGCGGGGACTGCTTGGCGCTGGCAAGGAGATTGTCGAGCCGACAAGCGGGAACACAGGAATTGCACTGGCATTTGTGGCGGCGGCGCGCGGAATTCCACTTACGCTGACGATGCCGGATACGATGAGTCTTGAGCGGAGGAAACTATTGGCGGCGTACGGGGCGAAATTAATCCTGACCCAAGGCGCAAAGGGAATGAGTGGCGCAGTGTCGCATGCTGAAGAGATCGCTGCCTCGGACCCGGATCGCTACTTTTTACCGCAGCAATTTAACAACCCCGCAAATCCCGCAATTCACGAGACGACAACAGGACCTGAGATTTGGGAACAGACAGGGGGCGCCATTGATATTCTGGTTTGTGGAGTCGGCACGGGCGGAACCATTACGGGCGTTTCCTCCTTCATTAAGAAAAAGCAGGGCAAAGCGATCGTTTCGGTGGCGGTCGAACCCGCGTCAAGTCCGATTTTGACCCAATATCGAGCCGGCTTGCCGCTCAAACCAGGTCCCCATAAGATCCAGGGAATTGGTGCGGGGTTCATCCCCAAGGTGCTGGATCTGTCGCTGGTGGATCAAGTGGAGCAGGTGACCAATGAGGAGGCCTTCGAGTACGCCCGCCGATTGACCCGGGAGGAAGGAATTCTTTCGGGGATTTCGTGTGGTGCGGCGGCAGCCGTTGCCCTCCGTTTGGCGAAGCGGCCGGAAAACTCGGGAAAGACGATTGTGGTGGTGCTCCCTGACTCCGGGGAACGCTATCTTACAACCTCGCTCTTCGAGCCCGAATCGCAGACTTAAGCTAAGCTATGTTCGGCCAGAAAGGCTATCCGGCGACATGAGCGCGCAGCAAGGGTGGGGACTGGACCAGATTGTCGGCGAGTTGCGGATGGCTCGGGCTTTGGCACAGCGAGGAGGGTTGCAAGAGCGCGGCTCCCTTGAGTTGCCTTCACCCCAGGCTCTCGCAGGGATTGTAGAAGGTTTGCGCTCAGCGCTTTTTCCTATTCACTTTGCTCCGCCCGATCTCGGACAGGAGGCCGTCGATTATTTTGTCGGGCGCACCCTGAACGCGGCCTTCCACGCCCTGCTTGAACAGGTCTGCCATGAACTGGGGCTTACTTGGGGCGAATTGCGTTGCACCGAGAAAGACGTTGCGGAGCGCGCTGCTCGAATTGTCAACGAATTCGGTCGCGGTTTGTCCGAGACGCGCAGGCTCCTGGAAAGCGACGTTCAAGCCGGCTATCAAGGGGATCCGGCTGCCAAGTCGCTAGATGAAGCGCTCCTCTGCTATCCCGGCATCCGGGCCATCGTTCATTACCGGCTTGCCCATTCTCTTCACAACCTTGGGGTACCTCTTTTGGCACGCCTCATTACCGAGTTGGCCCATTCGGCCACAGGGATCGACATCCACCCGGGAGCTAAGATAGGCGCCAGCTTTTTCATCGATCATGGAACCGGTGTGGTGATTGGAGAGACCACGGTCATTGGCGAGCGTGTGCGCATTTACCAAGCGGTGACCTTGGGATCCAAAAGCTTTCGCGCCGACGATCGCGGCGTCTTGGTCAAAGGCGAGCCCCGGCACCCGATCGTGGAAGACGACGTCGTGATTTATGCAGGGGCTACGATCCTGGGCCGCATTGTCATCGGCAGCGGTTCGGTTATCGGCGGCAACGTGTGGCTGACCCACAGTGTGCCGCGGGGAAGCACGGTCACCCAGGCGCTGGTCCGCAGCGAAGTGTTCGAAAGAGGGGCCGGAATTTAGAAAGTAAACTCAATGTTGTTCGCTTGCGCCAAATACGATCGATATTGGATCGATGACGCTGTACGCTTATCAAAATTTCTGAAAGGCGCGGTTAAACAGACAAGTTTGAATCTTCTGAAGGTTCGGCAAAAGAGACCGGCAAACACGCCGCTGAAGCGGCGAAAGAGAACCTGGAAAAGCACTTAGAAGGCCACATTAGGAAATGACCCAATCAAAGCGATCCTGATCGCAGCCGGAGTAGGACTTCTAGCCGCATTACTGCTATAACGGTTCCTCGCTCTTGTCAGCTACCGAGTTCGCGACGCAAACCTGGATTTGACGGGGGTTGGTAAAACTGCCAGTTGATGTCCGCCTTCTTTATGTTTGCGTCTGGATCTGAGTAGAAGGCTTTTCCGGCCTTCGGACTTGAGCAGACGTACAGCTTTCCTTTGTAGACCAGGAAAACGCTCGGGTCGACGTCAGCCAGTTTGCGTTTGGTCATTGAGTTGGCGCAATAGCCGCCGTACTGCGGAGCGTATTTTGCCGGTGTTTTGTCGAATTCCGCTTTGTTATCCGCTGAGGCGAAATAGTAAGTCGCTCCGCCGTAGGAACTCGAATATTTCGGGTCACCTTTCACAGCGCGCTTTTGTTTGAAAT
>Ga0302326_10026479_pt1 | contig 11717 bp, 9 predicted proteins | sample Palsa_T0_3_FD_202264 | JGI IMG/M metagenome (GOLD analysis project Ga0302326, IMG submission 202264) | Peat permafrost microbial communities from Stordalen Mire near Abisko, Sweden - Palsa_T0_3 | ecosystem: Environmental > Terrestrial > Soil > Palsa > Peat permafrost | place: Sweden: Abisko... | reverse complement strand
CTGGAGGACATGTCCGTCGCTGCCCGCTCGACCCCGATCCCCGGAGGCTTGGCGGTCACGCACCACGGTCCCCGGGAGTAGCCGGCAGCGAGGACCCCGAACCTCGCGCTAGACCCGAACCACGAGCTATACCCGCTTCCGCACCGTCCTAATACGGAGGCAGCTCCGCCCACCACTGCCCGAGGACGCGAAACGCGGACCAAAAGGCGCGCTTCGCGCTCTCCTCGTCGAGCGCTTCGTCGATACAGGGGACGAACAGGGCCTCGATCGCCGGCGTCAGGCGCTGTAGCGCTCCCGGGTCTGGAGCGAGCGGGCGCGCCAGTGGGATCTCGAGATCGTTCACCACCGCGAGCGCATCCTCGCCCATCACGACGACGATCTTCGGCTGCACGATCGCCAGCTCCTCCACGAGCCGGGCGATGCACTCGGGGTCGGCCATCACCGGGTCGAGCACCGGGCACTTCACGCAGAGGGTCCCGTAGACCACCAGGGGATCGATCTGCAGACGTTTGAGCGACTTCATCAGCGCGTTGCCCGTTCGGCCGTAGAACGCGACCCCCTCCTCGACCTCCGCCGGCCGCGCCGAGTACTTGATCAGGAACACGTCGGCCTGGGGATGCCCCGAGCCGAGCACGGGCATCAGATTGCCGCGCGGGCAGTGCGGACAGGCCTGGATCTCGCGGGTCAGCGTGTTGAGCTCGCGGATCGCACGTTCGAGATACTTCTCACGGATCTCGTCGTCGGTCGCGGGCACGACCCTTCGATTGGACGGCGCGGTGTCTTGTCCTTGCGAGTGCATCAGTACTTGCGTGCTCGCAGGGTCTCGTGCATCACGGCTTGCGGGTCGCGCGGCGCACCCGGCGCTCGCGCGAGGCGCGGCGAGCGGGCGCCGGTAATGCCTTCGTCTGCAGGAACTTCAGCGCTTGCACGTAGAGCAGGCTGGCCGGATTTCGGACGATGTCCGCGTCGCGCAGGGCCGCCATGAACTCCTCCGGGCCGTCGAAATCGCGCATGCGGATCCGGACCGACCCGAGCCCTTGGGGCACGTGGGCATCCGAACCTGCACCGGCAGGTATCCGGTACTTGGCGGCGAACCGCACCGCCTCCTCGTTGAACTCGGTGATCGCCACGCGCGGATTGAACACCTCGATCGCGTCGACCTCGTCGAGCACATCGAGCAGATGCTCGTAGTCGGGCACCGAATGCAAGCGGTCGAACGGGTGTGGCACATACACGAGCCCGCCCTGTCGCTTGATCTCGGCGATCGTCTCCTGGAGCGTCATTCCGCGCGGGATCTTCTCCTCGATGAACAGCCCGATGACCTCGCCCTGATCGGCGGTCTTGACCTCCTCGGCGACGATCACCTTGACGCCGTCGGCCTTCGCGCGCGCCTCGTGGGCGCCCGAGACCTCGTTGTGGTCGGTCACGGCGATCGCGCCGAGCCCGCGCGCTCGCGCGTGCGCGAGCAGGACCTCGACCGGGGTCGCGCAGTCGTATGAGTGGTCGGTGTGCATGTGGAGGTCGACGTCGATGAACGGACGCGTCGTGAGTCGCTTGCGGACCGGCCCGGCGACGCCGTTCTCGTGCCGGCGCGCGGTCAGGCTCGTGTAGACGTCCTCGAGCTCATCGGTCACGCGCCCCCACGAGAGCCGAGCGCGCAGCGGATCAGCGCTGGCGCGCCGCGACTCGCGCAGCTCGGGCTCCGTGATCAGCCTGGTCAGGTGAGCCGCGAGCGTCTCCGCGTCGCCCGGCTCGAACTCGAGCCCGTACTCGCCTTCGGACAGAAGCTCGTCGTAGGGCGCCAGCCGGGAGGTGACCGGAACGGCCCCGGCGGCCAGCGCGCGCACGAGCGTCCCCGGCGTCGGGCGGATCCCCTCCGATGCCAGCACGACGATGTCGGCGCTCGCCAAGACCTCCGCCTCCGACCGTTCGGCGCCGAGGAAGCGGACGCGATCGACGAGATCGCGCCGCAGCGTGGCCGGCGCGGCGAGCGTCCGCGAGGACCACACCGTAGCCCGCCACTCGGGCTCGGCGGGCACCGTGCGTAATGCGCGCAAAAACAGCCGCAAGGCTGCGCGCTCCTCCTCGGCGACGATCACGATCTCCACCGGTCCGCTGCGGATCCGGTGCTTTGCGGGGTCGGCGCCGGGCAGGATCACGCGATAGTCGCCGGGGAAGTAGCGCTGGACGAGGTCGCGGGTCGCGGCGAAACTCGCAGTGCGGGCATCGAGGCGGCTGAACAGCAGCTCCACCAGGGGGCGTGCGAGCTGGGTCGAGAGGATCCGTTCGGTCGGAGCGTGGAAGCTCGCGACGTTGAGCGCGCGCGAGTGGCGCAGCGCGGCGCTGGACGCGCTCGGCGCGAACGGCTCGTGCACATGGACGACGTCCAGCGGGATCGCCGTGAGCGCATCCTCGATCGTCCGAGCGACGTCCATCGGCAGCGAGGAGGAGTGCCGTCTTGCCGCCGCGAACGGCAGGACCTCGCCCACGCCGAGCACGAGCGGTTCCCCCTGCGCCTGTTCGAGCAGCCTCTCGGGGTGATCGCGCGCGGCGCGGATCGCCCGGCGCGAATCGCGCACCAGGCCGCTGGAGGTCGATGGGGCGATCACGACGGCGCGGTGCCCACGACCCGCGAGCTCCGCGGCGACGTGAGCAACGTAGTCGTTGACCTCCTCGCTCGTCGCTTCCCACGCGAACGGCGTCACCTGCGCGATCGCGAGGCGCTCCGTACTCACGCCGGCGACCATGATTCGTGCGCGCCGGCCGGCACCGCCGTCCGCGCTCGCCTACGGCTTTGCGCCGGCGCGCCGGGGAGCGGTCCCGGCCGCGGTCTTGGGCGTCGCCTGGGACGGTGGCCGGCGGCCGTACTTGGCGATGAACTGCTCGGTCATCGCGCGTGCCTCCTCGTCGGGCCGCTGGTGCATCGGCGACTTCATCAGGTAGGAGCTCGGTCCATCGAGCTGACCGCTGAGGCCGTGGTCGAGCGCCAGCTTGCAGCAGCGCACGGCGTCGATGACGATTCCCGCCGAGTTCGGCGAGTCCCACACCTCGAGCTTGAGCTCGAGGTTGAGTGGGACGTCTCCGAATGCTTGCCCCTCCATGCGGATGTGGGCCCACTTGCGATCCGTCAGCCACGGGACGTAGTCCGACGGTCCGACGTGGACGTCGTCCGCTGGCAGGTCGTGGCCCATGACCGAGGTGACCGCGTTGGTCTTGGAGATCTTCTTGGACTCCAGGCGCTCGCGCTCGAGCATGTTGTAGAAGTCCATGTTGCCGCCGACGTTGAGCTGCGAGGTGCGAAGCATCTTGACCCCACGCTCGTGAAACAGACGGGCGAGCGTGCGGTGCACGATCGTCGCGCCGACCTGCGATTTGATGTCGTCGCCGACGATCGGCACGCCGGCCTTCTTGAAGCGCTTGTTCCAGTACGCCTCCCGCGCAATGAACACCGGGATGCAGTTGACGAAGCCACACTTGGCTTCGAGCACCTGCTCCACGTACCACTTCGTCGCCTGCTCGGACCCGACCGGGAGGTAGGAGACGACGACGTCGGTCTTGGTCTCCTGGAGGATCTCGACGATGTCGGCGGTGGGGCCGGGCGCCTTGACGATCTTCTGCTTGAGGTACTTGCCCAAGCCATCGTGGGTCATCCCGCGCTGGACCTCGACGCCGAGCTTGGGCACGCTGTCGACGAACTTCAGGGTGTTGTTCTGGCCCGAGAAGATCGCTTCCGAGAGGTCCTTCCCGACCTTGTCTGCGTCGATGTCGAAGGCGGCCGTGAACTCGATGTCGCGGACGTGGTAGCCGCCGAGGTCGACGTGCATGAGGCCGGGAACCTGCTCATTCGCAGGGGCGTCCCGGTAGTACTGGGCGCCCTGTACGAACGAGCTCGCACAGTTGCCGACGCCGATGATGGCGACCCGCACCTTGTCACCCTGGGTGCGCGTGGCGCCGTTGGTCGAACCATTGGTCTTGCTCACGATGAAGAGTTCCTCCGGAGAAAAGGTCGCGGCGCTGCGCGCCGCGGGCCCGGCGCGCGGCGCGCTCGGACACGACTGACAAATGTAGTCTCAGGCGGGGAGTTGGTTACACGGCCCCCGCGAGCACGGCCACCGCGGACGGTCGCGAGCACGGCTACCTGGACCCGCGAGGTCTCCAACGGTGCCACCGGCAACGAGACCGAGGATCGGCGAGAGGAGGGGCGGGCGCGAGACCGGGGGGCGGGCGCGAGACCGGCCTCGGTGGGGGCGTGTGATGAATAACTGATGAGGATGCGCGGTTATTCAGCAGCCGAGTTCGCCAGCTCCCCGCGGACGTGCAGGATTCGCTGCACCGTCGTCAGCACCGTGAGCACCGCGAGTACATACACGGCAGGCGCCAGCAGCTGGAAATGGCCGAGCGATGCCCCTTTGGCGAAGACCAGGCCCACCGAGAGAATCACGACCCTGACCGGCCGGGTGGCGAGCCCGACCTTGCAGGCCACGCCGAGTGCCTCAGCGCGGGCACGGGTGTAAGACACCATCAGCGATCCGAGCACGGCCGCGACCACTGCGGCGACCGCGGCCTGGTCGTGGCGCGAGGCGAAGTACGCGGCGACCGCGGTCAGCACGATTCCCTCCTCGAGGCGGTCAAGCGTCGAATCGAGAAAGGCTCCGAACGGCGTGCCCTTGCCGGACATCCGCGAGTAACGGCCGTCGAGCGTGTCCATCACCGAACCGACGATGAACGCAACCCCCGCGAGGAAGAACAGCCTGCCGACCACGAGCCCCGCAGCGGCGAGATTGAGCGTGAACCCGGTCAGCGAGATCGCGTTCGGCGTCAGCCGGGACTCGATCAGACGCTCGCGCACGACGGCTGAGATCTCCTGGTTCTCCCGCCGCGGCCTGGTGGGACGCGGCCGTCGCACGCGCCCTGTCTGCTCGGGCATCGGCTACCCCGTCGCCGCGCCGACGGCCTCGCCGGGTGAGCTTCCGAACGCCCAGGCTTGCGGGCGCGCGCGAGCGAGCAGGTAATTGGCGATCAGCATCGACACGGCGGCGGTGACCGCGCCGAGGAATGCGTCGGTCAGGAAATGGTTGCCCGTGGCAACGACGACGAAGGTGATCAGGAGCGGGTAGAGGAGCCACAGCACCTTCAACCAGGGCCGACGGACCAGCTTCGCCATCGGCCAGCCGACCAGGATCGCGAAGCAGACGTGGATCGACGGGACGGCGGCGTACAGGTTCAGCAGGGCCTTGACGGAGTGATCCTCGATCGTGAAGCCGGTGAACTGGCGGATGGAGTCGACGAATCCCCATTCCGGCATCAGCCGCGGCGGCGCCGTCGGGTACACGGCGTAGCCGATCAGGGCGATCGCCATGGCGATCATGAACGCATTGCGCACGAAGCAGAAGGAGTCATGACGACGCGTGTAGAGGAACAGGAGCACGCCGACCGTGACCGTGTAGTGGGCGTTGAGATAGATCCAGTCCGCGACGACCATCAGCCAGTGCACGTGCGACGCCCAGGCCTGGACGCTCGGTTCGATGAACACGTGCAAGGTGCGCTCGAGATCGATGATCTTGGTTGCGTTCCAGGACGCCTTGGCAATGTCGTTGCTATCGACCAACCCGCGCACGAGCTGATACAGCGCGTACGCGCCTGCAAACAGGAGAAGCTGACGCAGCGCGTCCCGCCGACCGTGCGGGAGCGCTCGCGCCTCGATTGAGCGGAGCCTTTGGCGCATGGCAAGACGGCATGCTAGCGAGGCGCGCATTTGGCGCCCGCTAACCGTTGTTGGCGCAACGTTGCGACCGCGACCCGATCCGGTCGAGCGCGAAGGAGATGACGAGTCGCACGAGGCCGGGACGCCGGAGCGTGATCCGCGTGAAGTCGCCGTCGGGAGCAACGCATCCCGGGCCCCCGGAAAGCGCCCAGTAGGGCGTGAAGCGAACGCGAACGTAGACGCTTCCCGGACGGCGCGCATCGATCGTCAGCGAGTCGGGGCCGAGCGCCCGCAGGATCGCCGGCCCGGCGACGATCGGCGACGGATCGGTGACTGCGTAGACGCGCCAGTGGCGCGATCGCCAGACGAGCCGCAGGTAGGGCACCCCGCGATCGATCAGGGCGACCTCCGCGTGCGCCGAGTAGTCGAGGCTCACGTCAGGGACGGCGACGAACCGGACCGCGAGCTGGTGCAGCCAAACGCGGTAGGCGGTGGCGGTCAGCGTGGCACCGTAGAACAGCGGATTGTCCTTGATGTCGAGCTGGCGCTCCCATCCGCGTGCGAGCGGGAACCTCGGCGCGACCTCGTAAGCCTCCCAGTGGTCCTCGGTGAACGGGATCTCGATGCGAAACGGTTGCGTGGGGGGGACCGATTCACGGGCCAGGAAGGCGAGCAGCGGACGGTAATACGCGGCGGTCGTGGAGGGATCGGCATCGGCCTGGGTCACGTCGCGTATGGCGGCTTGAACTTGGAGGTAGAGCAGCGGAACCAAGCAGGCGAGCAGCACCGCGGTCCGACGCCGCCACAGGACCAGCGCGGCGAGTGGACCCGCGAGCAGCGTGCCCAGCCGTGCTGCGTTGCTCCCCACGGCGGTCGGGATCGCGTACGCGAGCACGCAGCCGATCGTGTACAGGATGACCCCGGCCCGGAGCGTCCGCGCACCGCGCGGGAGCAGGACGAGCATGAGCGCGCCGATCACCGGGATCGGCCACAGCGCGGAGAGAGCGAACGGCTCGGTGCCTCCTTCGGGGAAGAGCACCGCGAGGATGACGATCGGCAGCAGAGAGGCGACCGCCATCGCGATACCGGCGACCGCGCCGGGCGCGGGCGTGGGTGGAACCGTGGGCCCAACCGCGCCGGCCGGTTTCACCGTCAGTCGCCCGGCTGTACAGGCGAGCCCCGCCAGCGCGGTGAAGAGAGCGGCCACCGGACTCGCGAGCGCCGTGATCACGCACAGCACGCTTGCCAGCCTGGGGCGTCCCCGGCTCAGCGCGAGGACGGCGGCGACGGCCGGAAGCAGTCCGAGGGCGAACGTCAGGCGGCCGGTGAACAGATCGGTCGCCGCGCCGACCGCGAACCAGAGCGCGCCGAGCCAGGCTCGCTCGCCGAAGTGCTCGCGCGCTAGCGGCTCGAACAGCGCCGCCGTGCCCACGACCGCGATCGCGCCGGCCAGGCGGGGCCCGAGCGCGGCAGCCACTGGTCCGAATAGCACGCTGTAGCCGGGCGTGTGGTGGCCTCCGTACCACCAGTTGTCCCAGATCCCGAAGCCCTCCGCCTGGAACAGCTTCACGCGTGTCAGGGCGTCGGCGAGGTCGAGGCTTCTCGGCTTCCAGATCACGTAGACCGCGGCGAGCGCAGCGGCGATGACGGTGGGCGACGCCCGCCGCGGGTCGACGCGCGCCGCCCGTCGCCCGTCGCCGCCGGCCGCCGTCACCGCCGGCTCTGGTTCAGGAACGCCGCGACCCGCTCGATCAGCTCGGGCCGGTCCAGCCACGGCCAATGGCCGGCCGCTTCGATCACCTCCGCCTCGGCCCTCGGTAGCCGGTCCGCGTAGCGCTGTGCAAGCGCCGGCGGGAGCCAGGGGTCCCGCTCGCCCCAGAGGATCAGCGCCGGCACGTCGAGATCTTCGAGCCCCGCCCCCGCGGCGGCGAGCCGTGAGGGATCGCCGTAGCGGTACATGCGCAGGATCGCGCGCTGGGTGCCGTGGTCGAACTGGTCCCAGACCGTCTGCAGCCGGGCCTTCGTCCATGCTTCGGGTCGCTCGCAGCCGCTGCGGAGGGTGCGATCGAGCAGCCAGCGCGTGGTCGCGCCCATCACGAGCTCGCCGAGCACCGGGCGGCGCAACGTGCGGGCGAGACGATGCCATTCGACGTCATCCAACAGCGGGATCGCGTCGCAGAGAACGAGGCTTTCCAGCCGATCGGGGTCGCGTTGTGCGAGCCTCAGCCCACCTGCGGCGCCCCAGTCGTGCGCGACGAGCTTGACCCGCTCGACGCCGACCTGCGCCAGGAAGCGCTCGAGGAAGTCGGCGTGGCCCTCGATCGAGTAGTCGAGGTGGCCCGATTTGCCGGAGCGCCCGAAGCCGGGCAGGTCGGGGGCGAGCCCTCCGGTGAGCTCGAGAAAGGGGATCCAGTCGTCCGAGCTTGTCGGTGCCCCGTGCAGGTACAGGACAGGATCGCCCTCGTAGGGCGAGCTGTGGTAGAAGACAGGTCCCTCGTCGAGCTCGATCGTGTGCTCGTCGACATCCACGCGACGGCGAGGATAACGTCCCGCCCATGACCACGCTCTGCCTCGGTGAAGCTCTCGTTGACCTGATCTGTCGGCGACCGATCGACTACCTCGCCGATGCGGACTCGTTCGTTCCCAGCTTCGGGGGCGCGGTCGCCAACGCGGCGATCGTGGCAGCGCGCCATGGAGCACGCGTTGCCCTGGGTGGCGGCGCCGGCGCGGACGAGTGGGGGGAGTGGCTCCGCGACCGGCTCGAGGACGAAGGAGTCGACCTTGAATGGTTCGAGCTCGTGCCCGGCGCACCCACTCCGATCGCGCTGGTGACGGTCAACGACGCCGGCGAGCCGACCTATCGGATCTACGGGGACGGCATCGCCTCGGTCCTGCACGCGCTTCGCTCGCGCGTCAACGAAGCGGTCGAAGCGTCCACCGCGCTCTTCTTCAGCTCCAACACCCTGGTCGGCAAGGCCGAGCGCGAGGTGACGATGAAGGCGCGCAAGCGCGCGCTGGAGCTCGAGCACCCGGTGATCTTCGACCCCAATCTGCGGATGCACCGGTGGTCCTCGCGTGCCGATGCCGCGGCCAGCGCGAACGCCTGCGTGCCCGGTGCCCTGCTCGTGCGCGCGAATCTGGCCGAGGCCGCGCTGATGACCGGAGAGAGCGATCCCGAGCGTGCGGCGTCGGCGATTCTCAAGGCGGGAGCGCGGCTCGTTGTCCTCACCCTCGGTGCGGGCGGCGCGATCCTCCGCGGCGAGCTCGACGCCGACGCCCCCGGCCCCGACGTAGAGGTGATCAGCACGGTCGGAGCCGGCGACGTGCTCACGGGCGTGCTGCTCGCGAGCCTCGCCGCCACGGGCTTCTATCCGCCGGCCGTCGCCGCCGCGCTGCCCAGGGCGGTCAACGAAGCCGGGCTGGCGTGCGAGCGCTGGAGCGCGCTCGGTTGAGCGGGGCCGGGCGCCCGGCCGTGGATCGCGCGGATGCGTCGGGGCCGGCGACGGTGGACGACCCTGCTCGCTGGAAGCGCCCCGCACCCCGCCGCGTCCGCGCGATCCGCGACCGGCTGCGGGAGGTGTACGGACTTCCGATCGCCCCGCCGCACGGCCATCCGATCGGCGAGCTCATCCTCACCGTCCTCTCGCAGAGCACCAACGACCGTAACCGCGACGTCGCGTTCCTGCGCCTGCGTGAGCGCTTTCCCGCGTGGCAGGACGTCCGCGACGCGCCGGTGGAGGTGATCGAGGAGGCGATCCGCCCCGGCGGCATCTCGAAGGTGAAGTCGGTCCGGATCCAGGCGATCCTGCGCGCGATCACGGACACCTCTCCGGAATCGGATCTGCCGGGATGTTCGCCGCCAGGCGAACTCCCAAGGGCGCGAAGCGCCCCGCTGTCGCTCGACTGGCTGCCCACGCTAACTGTCCCCGACGCCCAGGACTACCTCTGCTCCCTGCCCGGCGTGGGCCGTAAGACGGCCGCGTGCGTGCTCCTGTTCACGTTCGGCATGCGCGACGTCCCGGTCGACACGCACGTCTCGCGAGTCGGAACGCGCCTGGGGTTGTTCCGGGCCGGAGCGCCGTTCGCGGAACTGCACGACGAGATGCTGGCGATCACGCCGCCGGGCGAGGAGCTAGAGCTCCACATCAACCTGTTGCGCCACGGGCGGCGTACGTGTCACGCGCGCCGGCCCGTCTGCGAAGGATGCGCGCTGCGGCGGATGTGCCCGAGCGCGGGGATGTTTGGCCCGGCGTAGCGTGGGGCGGCTTGCCCGGCTCGGCCGTGGCGACGATCAGCCCGAGCAGACGAGCACCGTGTACAGAGCGGCGCGGCCGGCCGAAACGCAGCCACGCCGCGACCCCGCACGCCTCCGCGCCACCAGGCGCACAATTCAAATCTGCTATAACTTGGCTTAGATTTTCACCGTAAATAGGAGCTAGTTAAACAATGGCAAAGACCATCGGAATCGACCTGGGGACGACGAACTCGTGCATGGCTGTGCTCGAGGGCGGCGAACCGACCGTGATCGAAAACGCCGAGGGCGCCCGGACGACCCCGTCCGTAGTCGCATTCACCTCGAGCGGCGAGCGCCTCGTCGGCACCGTCGCCAAGCGTCAAGCGGTCACCAACCCGACCAACACCGTCTTCTCGATCAAGCGCTTCATGGGCCGCAAGGAGGCCGAGGTGCGCGAGGAGGAGTCGATCGTCCCCTACAAGGTCGTGTCCGGCCCCGGCGGCGATGCGCGCGTCGAGGCTGGAGGCAAGCAGTATTCCCCGCCGGAGATCAGCGCGATGATCCTGCAGAAGCTGAAGACGGACGCCGAGGCATATCTCGGCGAGTCGGTCGACAGCGCGGTCATCACCGTCCCGGCGTACTTCAACGACGACCAGCGTCAGGCGACCAAGGACGCGGGCAAGATCGCCGGCCTCGACGTCAAGCGGATCATCAACGAGCCCACGGCGGCGTCGCTCGCGTACGGGCTCGACAAGGAGTCCGACCAGACGATTCTCGTCTTCGACCTCGGCGGCGGGACCTTTGACGTGTCCGTGCTCGAGATCGGCGACGGCGTGTTCGAGGTCAAGGCCACCGCGGGTGATAACCACCTCGGCGGCGACAACTTCGACAAGGCGGTGGTCGACTGGCTGGTCGCCGAGTTCAAGAAGTCTCAGGGGATCGACCTGAGCGTCGACGCAATGGCGCTGCAGCGGCTCTACGAGGCAGCGGAGAAGGCGAAGATCGAGCTCTCCACCACCCAGGAGACGCAGATCAACCTGCCGTTCATCACCGCCGACTCGAGCGGACCCAAGCATCTCGATACGCGCCTCTCGCGCGCCAAGCTGACCGAGCTCACCTCGGCGCTGCTCGATCGCACCGTCGGCCCGGTCCGGCAGGCGCTCGATGACGCCAAGGAGAAGGGTGCGGCGCAGATCGACCACGTCGTCATGGTCGGCGGTATGACCCGCATGCCGGCCGTGCAGGAAAAGGTCAAGGAGCTCACCGGCAAGGAGCCGCACCGCGGGGTCAACCCGGATGAGGTGGTCGCCGTCGGCGCCGCGATCCAGGCGGGCGTCCTGGCCGGCGACGTCAAGGATGTGCTGCTGCTCGATGTCACCCCGCTCACGCTGGGGATCGAGACCAAGGGCGGCGTGATGACGAAGCTGATCGAGCGCAATACGACGATCCCGACCCGGAAGTCGGAGATCTTCTCCACGGCGGAGGACAACCAGCCGAGCGTGGAGATCCACGTGCTCCAGGGCGAGCGGGAGATGGCGACCTACAACAAGTCGCTTGGCAAGTTCCAGCTCACCGGGATCCCCCCGGCGCCGCGCGGAATCCCGCAGATCGAGGTCGCTTTCGACATCGATGCGAACGGGATCCTGAGCGTATCGGCCAAGGATCTGGGCACCGGCAAGGAGCAGAAGATCGAGATCAAGGCGGGCTCCGGCCTGTCCGATGACGAGATCAAGCGCATGGTCTCGGACGCCGAGACCCATGCCGACGACGATCGCCGGC
>Ga0302326_10026478_pt1 | contig 11718 bp, 9 predicted proteins | sample Palsa_T0_3_FD_202264 | JGI IMG/M metagenome (GOLD analysis project Ga0302326, IMG submission 202264) | Peat permafrost microbial communities from Stordalen Mire near Abisko, Sweden - Palsa_T0_3 | ecosystem: Environmental > Terrestrial > Soil > Palsa > Peat permafrost | place: Sweden: Abisko... | reverse complement strand
CCCGACCCAGTTCGGCCCGGATGAAGACTATGACCGGTATCCGCGCAGCTTCGATTCGGATTGTGAAAAGGCGGCCGATGCCGGCGCGGATGCAGTGTTCGCCCCTGCTGTCGAGGAGATGTACAAGTCAAGCACATCGCGAATAGAGGTACCGGAAGTAACTGAATTGTATGAAGGTTCTCTCCGCCCCGCTCACTTTAGCGGAGTATGCACGGTGGTGCTAAAGCTTATCAACATAGCTGAATGCCAGGAGGCATTCTTTGGGCAAAAGGATCTGCAGCAGTGCGCGGTTATTCAGCGGATGGCGGCTGATTTGAACGTGCCGGTCGAAATTCGCATTGTGCCCACCCTTCGGGAGCCCGACGGCTTAGCTATGTCGAGTCGAAACGTGTACCTAGACCCAAAGAGCCGCGCTATCGCACCGAGCCTCTATCGAACGCTATCGGATACGCGTCAGCGCTTACTGATGGGGGAAGATCCAGCCACCGAGGTAGCGACCGCTGCAACCAACCTAGAGAGGGAAGGATTCCGGGTCGACTATGTGGACCTGATCGACCGGGTCGCCTTCCGTCCAACCACCCTTATCCATAAAAATTGTGCATTAATTGCAGCCGCAAAGTTGGGAAATACCAGGCTGATCGATAATCTCTTGGTTTTTTCGGATGAAAATATGTCATAAGATTCCAGGCGTGCACTCGGACGCGATTCCGGGAGTGCCTGTTTAGGCAGATATGAGAAACGAATCAAATAGCGGCGAAAAGTCGGTGCAAAGCGTCAAGAACTCCTTGAAGTTTAAAGCTCAAGAGAAGGAAGGCGTCCTGAGCGTCCGAGTAGGTGTAAAGAAATACAGCGTTCCGATCAAGGCTCGCATGCTCAGCAGTGGAGATTTTCTGTTCCTCTCCTTCCCAGCTTCTTCCGAACTTTACAAGGTGGAAAAGAAGGCGCTGATTACCATGGAGAAGAACGACGATGCCTCCGGCGCTTACGAGTCGCTGAACCCGGGCCGCAAGGCCAGACGACGTCGCTCCACCGGTGCGGAGCTTTCTGACGAGCTGGCGGCTGCCCTGCGCGCCATCCCGGATGGATATAAGCTCGGGTACGGAACTGACGGATCTCCGAAGCTGGTTCGCACCCGCAAGCGCTCCAAAAAGGACTAATCCCCCGAGCTAAGAGCGGTCGAGTCCTGCCGAGCAGGCGCTCGACCGTTCACAATATTAGGCAGTGCCCTAATAGCTCAGTGGTAGAGCAACCGCCTTGTAAGCGGTAGGTCCTCGGTTCGAGTCCGGGTTGGGGCTCCACCTTTTTCTCCTAATTATTGCAACCTCGAGGGCGAAGTTCGGAGTCAAAGACCGGTATGAGTCAGGTGCAGAACGGGTCCCCGCCAAAGGCATCCACAACTCCGTGGTCGCTCCGCATCGTCACTCTCTTCGGGATCCCGATACGGCTGCACTTTACGTTCCTGCTGTTTCTGGTTTATCTGGTCGTGGTAGGGCTGCAGGGCCAGGGCTCGTGGGTATGGCCGGTTCTGGTGATTACGCTTTTTGGGTGCGTGCTGCTCCATGAGATTGGGCACGCGCTCGTTGCGTTGCAATATCACGTCAGGACGCGGGACATAACGCTCTATCCGATTGGAGGGTTAGCCCTCCTGCAAGATCGTCCCACCCCCAAGCAGGAACTCGTGATCGCGCTTGCGGGACCCGCCGTGAACCTTGTGATCGGCGGAGCACTCTTTGTTGTCATCCGGCTCCAAGGGATCAATCTTGCGGTTCCGGCGGCGCCGAGTAGCAGCTTTCTGGTTGACGTGATGAAAGCCAACCTGCTGCTGGCCGCATTCAACCTCATTCCGGCATTTCCGATGGACGGTGGGCGCGTCTTGCGCAGCGCCCTTGCCATCTATACGGACTTTAACCGCGCCACTCAAATCGCCGCCGGCATTGGGCAAGGTCTCGCCTTTGCCCTCGGGTTGGCCGGATTTCTGAGCCAAAACTTTGTGCTCGTTTTCATTGCGGTCTTGGTCTTTTTCGGCGCGGGACAAGAGGCAAGTCTTACCACCGCAAGGTCTTTCCTGGAGGGGCACACGGTGGGAGACGCGATGCAGTCCCGTTATCTGACGATCACGCATGCCGCGACGCTCGATACAGCCGCGACGATGCTCTTGCAAGGAGGGCAGCATGAGTTTCCCGTACTGTCAGGCGAAGAGCCGGTAGGGCTCATTACGAGTTCGGAGATTGCGAGAGGTCTCTCCGACTCGGACGGGGACGCCTACGTGGCACAATACATGGATCGCGAAATCCAGACAATCGGGCCTAGTATCGCACTCACGGAGGCCTTCGAGCTGTTCAACCAAACGGGAGCGCGGACGATGTTTGTCATGGACGAGGAAAACCTCGTGGGTGTCCTTACCAGGGACAGCGTGAGCGAGTTCATCATGCTTGAGGCGGCTCGCCACCACGGTAAGCCACGGAGTGGGTCAGCCGCGCCGAAGATGACCGACCAGTAACGCGACGTCGCTCGGCCGCACTCCGGGGATACGGGACGCCTGACCGACCGTGTGAGGTCGAATCCGGGTCATCTTCTCTCGACTTTCATAACTAAGGCTGACCACCGAGCCGAAATCAAATTCAGAAGGAATCGGATAGTCCTCCAACTTGCTCTCCTGATCCATCATCCGCTGCTGCCGCTGCATGTACCCGTCGTAGGCAGCCGCGAGCTCAACCTGCTCCCGAACCTGGGGATCGATCGAGTCTATCTCGACTGGCCGGCCCCATTTGGCGGAGAGGTGAGCGACTCTTGAGAGGTTCACCTTGGGTCGCCTCATCAGGTCAAAAAGGCTGATCCGGTCACTCACGGTCGCCTCGCCCTCCGATTCGAGAACCGGATTGTCGGCGGAGGAGAGAGTGGCACTCTGGAGGACCTTGAGACAGCGAGCTATGGCGTCGTGTTTTCGGTTGAACCGCTTCCAGCGGGCGTCGGAACAAAGGCCGATCTCACGAGCCTGAGGGGTCAGTCGCGTGTCCGCGTTGTCGTTCCGCAGAAGCAGGCGATGTTCCGCGCGGGCGGTAAGCATTCTGTACGGGTCCTCGACCCCTTTGGTGACAAGGTCGTCCACCATGACGCCGATGAACGAGTTGCGCCGCGGGAAATCAACCGGCGCTTCGCCTCGCGCCAGACGGCACGCGTTTATTCCCGCAACAATTCCTTGCCCGGCCGCCTCCTCGTACCCACTCGTCCCGTTGATCTGGCCCGCCAGAAAAAGGCCGTCGAGCAGCTTTGACATGAGGCGCGGCGTAAGTTGAAGAGGATCCGCCATGTCGTATTCGACCGCGTACCCTGGGCGGAGCATCACGGCTTGCTCGAGTCCCGGGATCGAGTGGAGTGCCTCGAGTTGGACATCGGCCGGTAGGGAAGTTGACATTCCCTGAACGTAAATCTCCGGTCCGTTCCAAGTCTCCTGCTCCAGCCAAATCGGGTGGGCCTCCTTGTCGGCGAACCGCACCACTTTGTCCTCGATGCTCGGGCAGTAGCGGGGGCCGACCCCTTGAATCTGGCCACCGTACATCGCGCTCTCATGGATTCGCGAGCGGATGATCTCGTGGGTCAGAACAGTCGTGCGGGTCTGCCAACAGGGAAGTAGGTTGCCCGCCGGCCGGCTTGAATCGTTCGCAAAGCTGAAGGGCCCCGCGTCAGGCTCGCTGGAAAGGCTCTCGACGCTCGACCAGTCGATCGAGGCCTTGTCTATGCGAGGAGTAGTGCCCGTTTTGAATCGGCGAAGCCTGACTCCGAGATCCAAGAGAAAAGTCGCAAGCTGATAGACCGCGAGATCGCCGTGGCGAGCTGCCTGAGTCATGCGCATCCCCTCGTGGCATATCCCGTTCAAAAAGGTGCCGGTGGTGAGCACGACGGCCCCTGTTCCGATCTGTATTCGGTCACCACCCGATTCAACCTCGACGCCGCACACGGATCCGCCCTTCGTTGACACGCCGACCACGGTCCCTTCGATAACGGTCAGGTTCGGCTCGGTCTCCAGCACCTGGCGCATGATTCCCGGGTACAGGTCCTTACAGACATGCGCGCGAAGGGTCTGCACGGACGGGCCGCGCCCGGTTCCCACCCGCCTCAGGTGGGTCATCGCAAGATCGGTGGTGAGCCCCATCTGGCCGCCCAGAGCGTCGACCTCTCGCGCCATATGACCCTTGGCAGGTCCGCCGATGGAGCAATTACAGGGAAGATGGCCGATGCGATCCAGCCGCATGGTAACGCAAACGGTGGCGGCGCCCATCCGGGCGCTCGCCAGGGCTGCCTCGATTCCAGCGTGCCCCGCCCCTACCACCACCACTTGCGCTATTCGCACGCTACCATTGTGGCCAAGTTGAATCGGATATCGAGTCGTTTGGGCAGCGCGATTGGGTAAAATTCGTAGCCGCCTCGGTGATGCTTCCCTCTCGCCTGCAGGCCCTAGCGAGTCATCAACATGGCAAAACGAATTACCCACAACATCAAGTTGAACATCCCCGCCGGAAAGGGCACGCCGGCGCCCCCGGTCGGCCCCGCACTCGGTCAGGCGGGCATCAACATGATGGAGTTTCTCAAGAAGTTTAACGAGCAGACCGCGCCCAACCTCGGCTTTGTAATGCCGGTTGAGATAACCGTCTACGAGGACCGATCCTACACCTTTAATATCAAGCAGCCGCTTATCACGGACCTCATCAAGCGGGCGGCCGGCATCGAGCGAGGCGCCGCGAACCCGAAAACTGACAAGGCGGGCGTACTCACGCAAGACAAACTCCGCGAAGTCGCGCGGCTCAAGATGGCCGATCTGAACACCACCGACGAAGAGATGGCGATGCGCATCGTCGCCGGCTCCGCCCGATCGATGGGCGTCCGCGTCGAAGGCTGACCCGCGTCTCAAGAACGTCCCGGCAATCCTGATGGGTTGTCGGGACGCTCAATTTTGGGAAGCCAAGTTTGACCGATTTGACGTATATTAACGTTCCGAGAAAGCCCGCGACGTTGCGAATTCTTTTGGCGCTCCAACCGTCACTTGAATTAGGATTCTCTAAGGAAAGAAACGTCGATGACTCCGCTCGCAACCGTCCTCGCAGTGGTCGTCACACTTTCGGCGGCCCCGCCCGGCAAAACCGACGATCCTACGTTGGGCGCCACCGCCCCCGGCCAGGCGATTGCGGATTCAGTCAAGAACTACACCTCAGCGGAAGCCGCGTTGATTCCGGCGGGTGAAATTTCCAAGCCGCTGCAGAAGAACGATCTCGCGTCGACCCTGAATTTTCCGTCGGACGGGGTGGTTGTGGTCAGCCTGACCGGCGCCCAACTCAAGAAGGCGTTCGAGATTTCCTTGCTCACCTATCCCGATTCGAACATCGGTTTCCTTCAGGTCTCCGGGTTTGATATTTCGTTCAACAAGAACTCCGGCGTAGATTCTAGAGTAACCAGCGTGACACTCAATGGGTCTAAGCTGGAAGACACGCACCACTACGACGTGGCAATGCCCACTTCTTTGCAGCGCGGTCAATTGGGATACTCGAATCTATGGGACAAAGCCAAAGTCGTCCACTCTTTCGACAACGTCACCTTGGGATCCATTCTCAAGGGAAAGCACTCTGCTCCAAGCTCGCCGCGTTGGCAGGCGCAGGGCTAGCCCTTCTCGGCACGGCTTACGGTCAGGACCCCGATCCCGCGATGTTCAGTCGAACGCGCGCGTGGAAGGACCTGACCACCCAGTGCGACTTTGGCCCGCGTCCGCCTGAGACCGAGGCACACCTCAAGTGTCGCGACTACATCGTCGACGAGCTCAAAAAGAGTTGCGAGAAGGTGCACCTTCAGCCGTTTGAGCATGTGTGGACCATCAACGGGAAGACCCAGCACATGTGGAACATCATCGGCGAGCAGAACTGGGCAAGCTCCAAGGTGCGGATGGTCCTGTTTGCTCACTGGGATACCCGTCCTGAAGCTGATCAGGAGAAAGATCCGGTCAAAGCCAAGATGCCGATTCCTGGAGCTGATGACGGTGCGAGTGAAACTGCGATCCTGATCGAATTGGCCCGCGTGCTGAAGGTAAAGCCAGCCAACGTTGGCGTGATGTACGTGTTTCTGGACGGGGAAGACCTGGGTCCGAGCGAAGAGGAAATGTATCTGGGCGCGATCAAGTTTGCGCAGTCCCTACCGACGCCGAAGGCCAATTATGGGATACTGCTCGACATGGTCGGCAACACCGACCTTCATGTTCCCAAGGAGCCGAGCGGCGAGGCATCCGCGCCGGAGTTGACGCGCTCGCTCTACGATTTCGCGGGAAAGATTGGGCTGCAGGACACGTTCCCGAATACGGAAGGTCCTTCGATCAACGATGACCATCTCCCCATCATCAAGGCCGGGCTGCCCACGATCGACCTCATCGATTTCATGGATTACTACTACACCTACTGGCACACCCTCCAGGACACTCCTGAGCACTGCTCGCCAGAGTCGCTGTACAAGGTGGGTTACCTCATGCAGGAGTGGCTGAGAAAGCCGACGCCGTTCCAGATCAGTTCGAACTAGGGGGATCAGGTCAGGTCGGTGACCGACTGAAGCGCGTGCGGCAACAAGATCGTCTTTCCGTCGGTCCAATCTCAAATGACCGGCGGAACATTAGGCTTAAGGTTAAACCCTCGCACCGAAGGTATCTTCACTGCGATGGGCAGCCCAACAGACATCGTTACTCGTAGCATCAACACCATTCGCGGACTTGCGCTGGATGCGGTGGAGCAGGCCAAGAGCGGGCACGCGGGGCTTCCATTGGGCGCGGCTCCGCTCGGATATGCGATCTGGGCGCGTCACCTTCGCTTCGATCCGAAAGACCCGCATTGGTTCAACCGGGACCGGTTCATCCTTTCCGCCGGCCACGGCTGCATGCTGCAGTACGCGCTGCTCCACCTCACCGGCTATGACCTGCCGATGGAAGAGCTCAAGCGGTTCCGCCAGCTTCACTCCAAGACCCCGGGGCATCCCGAGAACACGGTCACTCCGGGCATCGAGATGGCCACCGGTCCGCTCGGACAGGGAGTTGCCCACTCGGTCGGTTTCGCCATTGCGGAGCGTCATCTGGCGGCCGTCTTTAATAAGCCCGGGCACGCCGTGGTCGATCATTACACCTATGTGATCTGCTCTGACGGCGACTTGATGGAGGGTGTCTCCAACGAGGCCGCCTCCCTCGCCGGGCATCTGCAGCTCGGCAAGCTCATCTGGCTTTACGACGACAACGGGATCACGATCGACGGCAAGACCGAAATTAGCTTCACCGAAAATGTCGCGACCCGGTTTGAAGGCCTCGGCTGGCATGTCCAGACCGTGGAGAACGGGGAAGACGTCGAAGCGGTCGATCGCGCGATTGTGGCGGCCCAAAAAGTCACCGACAAGCCGTCCATCGTTCTTTGTAAGACCGTCATCGGTTACGGCAGCCCCAAATTGGCGGGAACAAACAAGGCGCACAGCAACCCGTTCGGCCCTGACGAACTGAAGGTGACCAAGGAAGTGCTCGGCATCCCGCTGGACCCATTCCATGTGGATCCGGACGTGTACGACCACTACCACGCGGTCGCCGCCAAGGGCGCCGCCGTGCACCAGGATTGGAACGCGGCCCTCGAGGCCTATGCGGCGGCTTTTCCGGACGACGGACAGACCTTAAAGGCGGCGATTGCGGGTGACTTGGGAGAGGGTTGGCTTGGCGCTCTCCCAAAGATCACCGAAAAGCAGGCGACCCGAAAGTCGAGCGAAGCGGTTATCCAGGCGATCGCTCCGTTCCTCAAGACCCTCATCGGGGGTAGCGCGGACCTTGCGGAAAGCACCCTCACCACCCAGAAAGGGTACGGAGAGTTTCAGCCCGCAACGCCGGAGGGGCGCACCCTCGACTTCGGCATTCGCGAGCACGCGATGGCGGCGGCGGTGAACGGTATCACCCTTCACGGCGGCATGCGAGCGTTCGGCGCCTCCTTCTTGACCTTCACCGATTACTGCCGACCGTCCCTTCGACTCGCCGCGTTGATGGAATGCCCTTCGATCTTCGTGTTCACCCATGACAGCATCGGCCTTGGCGAAGACGGGCCGACCCACCAGTCGGTCGAGCATGTCACCGCCCTTCGTGCCATCCCGAACTTCAACGTGATACGCCCCGCCGATGGAAACGAAACCGCCGTCGCCTGGAAGATCGCGTTGGAATCCAAACACACCCCTACGTTGTTCGCGCTAACCCGGCAGGCCGTCCCGGCCCTCACTCCGGACGATATCGCGAACCATCCGGCTCACAAGGGCGCCTACGTGCTGCAAGAGGCTTCAACCGGCGCTCCCAAGCTGATCCTGATCGGGACCGGAAGCGAAGTCCAACTTTGCGCGGCAGCGCGGGCGGTTCTAGAGGCGGACGGAATTCCGACGCGGCTTGTCAGCATGCCTAGCTGGTTCCTGTTTGGAAATCAGACGGCCGAGTACCACGCCGAGGTGCTGCTCAAGGGGATCCCCAAGCTTTCGGTAGAGGCCGGCGTAACCCTCGCCTGGCCCAGATTCTCAGACGCCCAAGTAGGAATCGACACCTTCGGCCTGTCCGGTCCCGGCGACCAAGTACTGGCCTACTTCGGGTTCACGCCGGAGAACGTGGTGGCGAAAGCGAAAGCGTTGTTGGCCGGTTAGGCACCCGCAAGAGAGGGCCCCTCTTCACCGGAGGTTGTAGTACGCCGCCACCGAATGCACGCGGTCTGGTTGGGGGTCGAAGCCCTCGGCCAGGTCGACCGGGCCGGTGTGGTCGAGGATGGATTCCATCCTCAGCCGAACGAAGCTGCGCGCCTCGAACGGGTCGAACTCGGCGAGCAGCAGCTCAACCGATGTGCAATCGTCGACCAGCGGGAGAGACCGGGTGTAAATCCGCTCTCTAAGCAGGGTCGGGCGGTGGAAGATCTCGAACCAGGGTAGCACGTTGGCGTGCAGCAGCTCCAGGATCTTGCCTGCCGTCTCGACCCGACCGGCGCCGTGGAACAGCAGGAACGACGGGTCCGGCGAAAGCTGGCCCAGGTTGCCATGGGCGACCGACTGCGGTGCGCGCGTCGGGGGCTTCCAGTAGACGCTTCGAATTTCCGCGAGCACCGTGCTGCTGAGGTGCACCTGAACGCTGAAGGGAACCTCTGCACGGGTGTCCATTTCCGGTCCGGGGAGCAGCAGGATCTCTTGGCGATATTCTCGGACCCGCTTCTCGATGAGCGGCATTCCGCCGTTCTGAAACAGTTGATAGCCGTGGTTGGAGAGGGCGCCGCCCACGTAGTGGGCGATCTCCTGGAAAGGCGAACGCTCTGCCTTCTTCTTCACCCGAAACCGGCTGGGTCTGGCCTCCCACGTTGCCGACCACTGGCCGAGAGTCGGAAATGATCGGAACAGCGGATCCATCGTCTTATCCGCCGGGAGGTGGCGTCGGGGGCGCTATCGCCCCTGCTGGCGCGACGATGGCGCGGCTGACCCAGATCGTGCCATCCATTCCGGATGCGTTGACTCTGTCTTGCCCGATCGCTGCTCGGCCGCCCTTGATGAAGTTGAGCGAGGCGTCGCTCACCACCACGCCGCCCGGCGGGGCCACCTTCTGCAGGTGGGCCGCCACATCGATGACATGCGCGAAGTTGACCGAGGTGATATCCCCCGCCGTAGGAGCCATGATCTCGCCGGTGTGGATAGCCTGACGTACCACGATAGGTATTCCGACGCGATTGCGGAAAGTGTTCACCTCGATCATCCCGATCGTGATGTTCTTGGCCGCCGCGAACGCCTTTTCGGGGTTGTCGAAGGCACAGGTGACTCCGTCGCCCGCCGTGGAGTGGACTCGTCCGCCGTGCTTCTTGACCACCAAGTCCACGAAGTGGTGGTATTCGGTGAACGTGTACTCGACCGCGAGTTCGTCGGCCGCCTCTTTCATTTTGGTAGAGCCGACGATGTCGACGCTGAGGAACGTCACGATCTGCTTACCGGACTTGAGCCGGTCCTGGAGGTCTTGAAGCTGCTGGAGCAGCTCTTGCCGCTCCTTCAGCGGGTCTTTCAGGCCGAGCTTGCCGCGGTACTGGTCAGTCATTCGGTGCAGGGTAAGCCCCGCCAGGGCGCCGAGGAACGTGACCGGTATGAGGAAGAATGCGCTGGGAGCGTACGCGCTATTAAGCCGGAAGATCAGACCGAAGAGTTCGAACGAAGCAAAGAATCCGCCCGCAAAGATCGCCCCCGAGATTGCCCCGCCGCGCGCGTCCCGCGAGACGCAGGCACCGTAGAGACCGAGCGTAAACCAGAGCAGAGCGACAATGTTGAGCAGCTCGCCGAGGAAGGCCCCACCCGAGGCAACCGCGGCCGCCGTGAACAGGGCACACATGGAGGCCGCCAGGGCGCTGGTCACCGACCGTCGGACACCTGTCTCAAGGGTCTGGAACTGAGACCGGATGGTCGCCAGGAAACTCTTCCGCTCTTGGTCGACCCGCCGCTTGACAACGACCCGAACATATTCGACGGGCGCGCCGGTTGCTTCTGCCACTGCCTGGATCGCACTGTCGTCCAACTCCCCGCCGTTGGCGGCACGAAGCCTTTCGGCTAGAATCAGCATCTGATCGACGCTGTCTTCGCTTAGGATCGTTTCAGTGTCGGTCAAACGGGATTCCAAAGAGTTGCAGCCTTCACCGGGAGTTTATAGCACCAAGGATTACGTAAGCTAGCGCTATGGCCGACGCCATCCCTCTCGCAGCCCCAAAAGCCGAGTCCATTCCCGCCGGGCTGTTCCTTTCGATCGTCGCTCAATTGTGCGTCCAGTTGGTCGTCGGGCTAATCCTGAGCTATAGCTATTCCCCCAACATTCTGACAGCCCACGCGTCGGATGTTTACCTGCACGCGGGTTCTGAGCGATTGCTTCAAGCACTGCACTATTGGGGGAGCGCACTGCTGATCCTTGAGTCGGTCATTTCGTTGGTTGTGCTTGGGTGGCTCGGCAGGTTCCGAGGGGTGGATCGATGGATGATTTGGGGGGCGCTCGTTGCCGTGGTGACGTCGTTCGGCTTCCAAGCCACGGGAAATGTGCTGCCCATGGACCAGCACGGGGTGGAAACGGTGGTGGTGGAGACGGGGATCATGGCTCGATTGCCGGTTCTCGGGCCAAAGCTCCAAAAGGTTGGTCTGGACGGACCCCAGTTCGGCCAGGGCACGCTGCATCTTTGGTACACCGCGCACTGTGCCCTCGTCGCGGCGGCGGCGGCGTTCCTTTTTTGCGCGATCATGGCGTACCGCGCCGGATTGCTAAGCAACTCGAGCCGAGTTATCTCGGCGATTCTTGCGCTGGCGCCGTTCGCCTTGGCGTGGAAGGTCGCTTCTCCGCTTGGCACGCCCGCAACGAGCATGAACTTCACGGAGTTCGGAGCCATGGTGAGCTGGTACACATGGCCGCTCCACGGCGCGCTTCGGATGTTCGATGACCTGAATCCTAACTGGGGTTGGGTCGGAGCGATGCTCATTCCCGGCCTCGCCCTCTTGTTTTTTCTCCTTCTCCCGTGGATAGGCCCGCGGATCCGCGTCAACGGGGCGCGAGTCGGGATTGCCATCATCCTTTGCTTCTTTGGGGTCGCTGCCTTCAAGTTCGGAGGAACCTTTGCGCCGCTCACCGGGACCCGCGATCCCGCCGAGGCGGTTGCCAAAGGACCGGTTGCGCCATTTAACCAGGCA
>Ga0302326_10026477_pt1 | contig 11718 bp, 9 predicted proteins | sample Palsa_T0_3_FD_202264 | JGI IMG/M metagenome (GOLD analysis project Ga0302326, IMG submission 202264) | Peat permafrost microbial communities from Stordalen Mire near Abisko, Sweden - Palsa_T0_3 | ecosystem: Environmental > Terrestrial > Soil > Palsa > Peat permafrost | place: Sweden: Abisko... | reverse complement strand
CCGCCCTCGGGAAAGCCTACCTCGGGGCCAATCCGGGGGGAACGGTCCCGCAGCCCGGTTCTGTCTGGAGCTACGGATATGGCGGCTACGACGAAGCCGCCAAACAGACCCGAGGCTTCACGTCGTGCGCGGTCTTTGAGGGCGGCAAGTATCACCCCCAGACCGCGTTTCCGGACCCCACCTTCGGATACGTGACCCTCAATGAGACTGGCGGTCACCCGGGTCGAGACCAAGACCACGCAACGATCAGGCGGTGGACTTCGCCTATCACCGGAATTGTCTCGCTCGACGGCATGCTGCATCACGGACAGAAGGAGGGGGACGGAGTTCGAGCCAGAATCGTCTCCAGTCGTTTGGGCCTGGTCGGCCAGTGGTTGGCCCACAACAGCCAGGCCCGCACCAACTTGACTTCGGTTGCCGTCAAAAAAGGAGATACGATCGACTTTATGGTGGACCCGATGCTAAACGATGGATTTGACTCGTTCGCCTGGGCTCCCACGATTCAAAGCGCCGATGGATCGCAAACCTGGGGCGCTCAAGCGGACTTTCATGGACCCCCTGATGCCCCGATGACTCGGCTCGCGCTATATGCGCAAGCTCTGATGATGACCAACGAGTTCCTGTTTATCGACTGAGGAAGAGATGTCTGACTTCGACCACCACCACGACCCGATCTTGGACGCGTTCCTGTCCCGCCGCCAACTCATCAACCGGCTCGGGAACGGCTTCGCCGCTCTCGGTCTGATGGGTGTGCTCAGCGAATCCGCTTTCGCGACCGGGAGAGCACCCGGTTCGGCGTCGCTCAATCCGATGGCTCCCAAAAAACCGCCCCTCAAGGCGAGGGCGAAACGGGTGATCTTCCTGTTCATGAACGGCGGTCCGTCCCAGGTCGACACGTTCGACCCGAAGCCTGCATTGCAAACGTACGCGGGCAAGGCTATCCCGCTTCAACTTCCGACCGAACGTAAGACCGGCGCCGCGTTTCCCTCCCCGTACGGCTTCACCAAGCACGGGCAGTCGGGCATCGAAGTGAGCGAGATCTTCCCGAACGTCGCAAAGCACGTGGACGACATGGTGATCATCCGCTCGATGCACGCGGATGTGCCCAACCACGAACCATCGCTGCTGCTAATGAACACCGGGGTAGCCCGGATGGTTCGGCCGTCAATGGGCTCCTGGGTTCTTTACGGGCTGGGCACCGAAAACCAGAACCTACCAGGCTTCATCTCCATGTGCCCGGGCGGCTACCCGATCCAGGAGTCACAAAACTGGCAGGCCGGCTTCCTGCCTGGCGTGTTGGCCGGCGCATATGTGAACCCCAACGAGACGGACATCGAGAAGCTGGTTGAAAACATACGAAACCATTACACGCTAGGCCCAGACCAGAGAGCACAATTGGACCTGGTGCAGTCGTTGAACCGAAAGCACCTCGCTGATCGACAGGACGATCCTGCTCTCGAGTCGCGGGTGGAGTCGTTTGAGCTGGCCTTCCGGATGCAGACGGAGGCGACCGACGCGTTCGACGTGATGCGCGAGCCTGCCGCCATCCGTGATATGTATGGCCCCGGAAACTTTGCCCGTCAATGCCTGATGGCGAGGAGGTTGGCAGAGCGCGGCGTTCGGTTTATTCAGCTCTACCACGGCGCCGGCCAGCCATGGGACAGCCACGACGACATTGAGGTCCAGCATCGCAATCTGGCTCACGAGTGCGATCAGGCGATCGGGGCTCTTCTCACCGACTTGAAGCAGCGAGGCATGCTCGACGACACCCTCGTGATATGGGGCGGAGAGTTTGGACGGACGCCTACAGTGGAACTGCCGACTCCAGGCGCCAACGCCGGGAAGATGAACGGACGGGACCACAACCACTACGGTTTCACTTACTGGATGGCAGGCGGAGGAGTCAAAGCGGGAACGGTTTACGGGTCCACCGACGAGTTTGGCTTTCGTGCCGAGGAGAACCCGGTCCATGTTCACGACCTGCACGCCACGATCCTGTACCTGCTAGGCTTCGATCACACGAAGCTGACCTATCGGTACGCCGGGCGCGATTTCCGCCTCACCGACGTTTACGGCAACGTCGTTCACGATCTCGTGGCATAAAGAGCGCGTCTGCCCTTTGCGTTTTAGCCCAACTTGAGCGAGAATGGGAGTGCATGGCTGGCCCCTGGTTCGAGACAAGTTGGTTCAAAGGCGTCGTGGCACTCTCGGGGGCAGCTCTCCTTGTCGGCGCTTACCAACTCTACAACCACCAAGCAGGGTCGCATTCAGGACGGCGTGAGGCGAAGAGTCCGCCGATCTGGCTTCCAACCAACGCAACCGTGATCGGGCAAGAGGTGTATCCGAATGGTTTCGACCTTCGGATTCCCAATCTTCCTCAAGAAAGAGTTGTGTCAGTGATTCATCTGATCGTGGTGAACACGCGGCCGGTTCTGTCCAGTATTCCAATCGAGTTCGACCCGGGTGACGGTGCCTTTCATGAAACAGAGCTACTGCGCCTCCAGGGCACCGACGAGTTCGACCTTCCGGTGACTCAGGGTTACGGTCCGATTAGCCACAGGCCGGTTATCAGGCTCACGCAAGGCTCACGGACCACGACCTTAGGCCCAACGAAGTTGGTTGAACTCCCGCCATCGCACCAGATAATCGATCAAACCAGCGTCCGGCCTGACCCTCGCATCCAAGCGCGGCGAACCGGACCAACCTCGGTAACTCTCACCGTCAAAGCCAAGGAGGTCATGAAGCAGGACGACGAATTCCACGTCACCGGTTGGACCTACCTCAACCCCGCTCGACCGCTTGCGACCTGTGTCTTCTCTCCATCTGGCACTTGCGTTATCGAAAACAGTTACGCCTCCGAGCAACGGAATCTAGCGGTCCAAGTCGACCACAATCCTCCCCAGTCTATCGACCTCCAGGGGACAATCGAAGGCTCCAAGCTTGAGACTTACTCGGACGGGTCTGTTCTTGAGATTCTTCATTCGTTATCTCTTCGGCAGGGTCCGTGGGAATTTCGGATCCCGGTCCAATCGAGAGCGACCAGGAGCATTCGGATAATGACTTCTTTTTCGATAAGGGTCGAACTGTACTACGAAGGAAAGAAGATTCCCTATTTTCTGTTAAGGGGCCACCCTGGGCCGCCGGTGAAAATGCGACCGATGGCACTGATCGCCAGCCCAACGCCACAGAAGGCGAGGTCAATCAAGGTTGCATACACGGAGCGGCCCTCAATTCCGGCCGCCGAATCCTGGCGATCCGACGGGGACTTACCCATCCGGTTCGATGCGGAAACGCTCGCTTTCCAGGCTGAAAAGGAGAGCGGCATTTCGATTCAATATGCACTACCATCGTTTGCTCCCGCCTACCGGGATGCCCCTGAGCATGCCAAGATCGACGCCCACGACTCCACCGACTTTGGGCCAATTACAGTCCACATCAAAGGAAAGGCGTATGTGCCAGTGCTACTCTGGACGGCGCGCATCCCGGTGGAGCAAGGTGACAAAGACTATTCAGCCGGCCGTTATCACGAGTAGTGTTCCATTCTCGACCTCGTAGCGCAACCTGGGCCCTTTTGAGCGAGAATGGGAAGGATGGCACGACCCTGGTTCGAGACGGAATGGTTCAAGGGGCTGGTGGTGCTTGGCGGTGCGGCGTTACTCGTAGGCGCGTTTAAGCTTTACATGCACCAATCACAGCCGCGTTCAGAGCGTCATGAGACGATGGGCTCGTTGAATTGGATTCCGACCAATGCGACCGTGTTGAGCCAGGATATATATCCGAACGGTTTCGCCCCTGGCAGTCCAAGCCTTCCCGTGGCGTCGAGTATCCACCTGAAGGTCGCGAACTGCCCGCCCGGAATTGTAGTGATTCCAATTGAGGTCGACCCTGGTGACGGAGTTTTCCACCCAGTCGAGCTTTACCAAGCTGTCGCTTGGAGCGACGACTATGTATTTTCCGTGGCTCCAGGATATGGACCGATTCTGCATAAGCCTGTGATCCGGTTCGGTCACGGGGAAAAGGCCCTTATTTTAAGCCCGACAAACCTGGTGGAACTCCCGCCCCCTCACCAGCTAATCGATCAGACGAGCGTGCGCCGTGACCCACGGATCCAAGCGCATCGATCTGGGTCCAACTCGGTGATCCTTACGGTTCGCGACAAGCAGGCGCTCAGACCTAACAACGAACTCCGGGTCACCGCCTGGAGCTTCATGGATCCTCCCCGGCCGCTAAAGATATCCCGATTTTCTCTCGAGGGCACATGTCGCATTGAAGACCAGTACTTGTCAGATCAAAGAAGTGTATCGGTCCGGCTTGATCACAATCCTGCACATGCGATCGAGTTCACTGGGAAAATAGAAGGAGCGAAGCTGGAGACCTATTCGGACGGAGAAGTTCTTGAAATTCCGCACCCTTGCTCGCTTCGTCAGGGCCCGTGGGAAATCCGCATCCCAGCCCAGGCGAGGCCAGCCATCACGATTCGCGTGATCCAGTCGTTTTCCTTAAGAGTTGAGCTCTACTACTTGGGCAAGCAAATTCCCTTTTTTGGAATCGTCGACCTCCCCCGGGCGCGAACGAGAGTACGGCCCATCGCGCCGATTTCCCCTGGCGATGCAGTCGAGTCACCCATTCCAAAGACTGTTCGACCCCCTATGGCAACCGCTGTATCCTGGCGATCCGTCGACGACTTGGCGGTCAGGTTTGACGCGGATACGGTGTCCATCCACGATGAAAAGAAGATCGGCGACTCGATTGAGATTGCGGCAATGCACGGGCTCTCGGACGCACCCGCACACGCCAAGATCGATGCCCATGACACTGCCGATTTTGGGCCGCTTTCGGTGCACATCAAGGGAAAGGCGTACGAGCCCAAGCTCCTCTGGAGCGCCCGAATCCCGCTGGAGCCCAACTAGCCGCGCCGCCCTGTCGGGGGTGGCACTGGATAGGTCCGGCTGTTAGTCGGGCCATATCCAGTCACCGGAACCCTACTTCTTCTTTTTGGCCTTGGAAGCAGCGGTAGCCTGGGTAAGCACAAACGTGTCGGTCTCGACCGGAGTGGTCGGCCATGTCGTCGTAGTCGCTTGGAACAGTCCGGTCAACGTGGTTGTAGCCACGACGCCCAAGTTCAAGTAACCGGTGGCGTACGTGTTTGTAACGGACGGGGTCGTCCCGTTCGCATAGGTAAACGTGATCGTTAGGCCGGAAATTACGCCCGCCGGGTCGACGTTCGCATTGCTGATCGAGAAATTGACCGCATTGCCGGTGGGGTCGAAGGTCGTTCCGCTGCCGTTCAAGACGTATCCAACTGCTCCACTCGTCGTGTTAGCCGTAAGAGCGAAGGACGACACTGTACCGACGGGTTCGGTTGTAGTAGTTGTGGTGTTACTGTAGTTGGAGATGAAGCTCCCGCTGTAGGTTCCCACCAACACGGTGTTGGTCGCGGTCGTGACCTGGGGAACCGTTCCGTTGAAGCCGATCCCACCCACGACCGTGACATTGAGAGCTGGTGCGGTGCCAGTCGTCGGAGTCGTTTCGAATCCGGTTATGCTTGCCGACTCGCCGTCTGAGCCGGTCAGGGGTATCGCTGTGAAGGAGAGATCGTCACCGTTGACGAGGCTCCCTGCCGTCGTCGAAGTCCCGTAGTACGAGGGATACGCTCCGGCCTCATCCGTGATAACCGCCTCAATCGTAGGATAGTTGACGTAAATGGTCATCGCCGACGTTCCTCGGGTTAGGGCGACTCGGTAAATGCCGTTGTACGGTCCCGTGGTAGAGCTGCTTCCGTTGTTGCTGCCGCCGCACCCTGACAGGAGGAGGCAGGCAGCACCGACTGCCAAAAGGGTCTTAAAGGGGTTAATCATCGTGGTTCTCTGAACGCCAGTGGCAAGCGCGGAAGAACCCGTACGCTCGCGACCAGCGGGCTCCCCAACCCTCACTACCGGTAATTCTGACGGAGATACGATCCGTTCGTTCAGTCTGTGCCGGGTCTTGGCGTTTCTTAAGCTCCTAAGTGAGCGGAGCCCCCCGTGCTAATGGCCGGGATGATGCTTCTTTTTCATGTAGTGGTTCGCCGCGACCGCAGCCGCAATTCCTGCCGCCACCCGGTGCTTGTGGGCAAATCGGTTATGGCTGTGCTTGGCCAGTTCATAGGCGGCGACTCCAGCGGCGACTGTTTTGAGCTTGCGGTGCTTGACGTTTTGAGCAATCGCGATGGGAGAAACTGATGTGAGTGCGATGGACGCGGCGATAAGAGCTGAGAGCTTTTGCATGACTTCACGTAATTAAACGACGTGCCGCCCCGCAAGGATTCGGCGATAAGCACTTTGTGCCTCATTCCTCGATTGGAATATCGGAATTGAAGTGGAGACCAACATTCTGATCGCGGGCCAGCGCTCCGTCGACCACGTGCTTTGCGGCAATTAGGAGATTCCGGGTTTCAAGGGGATAACGGGCGACCGGCGCCTCAGGGAGGCTGTCGTACTCCGCCAGCAGTTCCTTCACCGCCTTGCTGGCCGTTCGAAGTCCTGCAAAGGTGCGCACGATCCCAACGTGCTCCGTCATCGCCCGCTGCAAAGCGCGGCGAATTCGAACCGTGTCGGCTTCCGGAATGCAGCGCTTCGGCTTGATCGGGTCACTCATGCTGAGGGCTTCCTCGGGCTCCGCGCCGGCGGCCGCCTTCGCAAACACAATCGCCTCCAGCAAGCTGTTCGACGCGAGCCGGTTAGCGCCGTGGACGCCCGTGCAGGCAACTTCGCCGGCCGCAAAAAGTCCTGGAATGCTGGTTCGTCCGGTCAAATCAGTGTCCACTCCCCCGCATGAATAATGCTGAGCGGGAACAACCGGAATCCATTCCTTTTCCATGAAGATCCCGATCGAGGCGAGCCGCTCATAGATCGTCGGGAATTCGGTCTGCAATCGCTTCGAGTTAAGGTGGGTGGTGTCCAGATACACGCACCACGTAGAGTGCTTCTTCATCTCGGCCTCGATGGCCCGAGCCACCACGTCCCGGGGGGCCAGTTCCAGCCGGTCGTCGTAGTCGTACATAAAGCGTCGACCGAGGTGATTTCGAAGAGTCCCACCCGCCCCGCGCACCGCCTCCGAGATCAGGAACGATCGAGACTGGGGGTGGAAGAGGGTGGTGGGATGAAACTGCATGAACTCCATGTTGGAGATGGTCGCCTTTGCCTCTGCCGCAAGTGCGATGCCGTCGGCGGTCGCAACCGCCGGGTTCGTGGTGTGCTGATAAACCTTGCCGCAACCCCCAGTGGCCAAGACCACCTTCGCAGCGTAAAAGTCTCGGTGCCCAAGTCCGTCCGTGTGGGTTGCAGCCCCCACGCAGCGCCCATCCGCGAGCAAGAGATGGGTTGCAAAGGAGTGTGGAATCACGGCGATGCGGCGCTGCCTGCAAACCGTTTCTGAGACCGCCCGCTCGATCTCCCAGCCGGTGCTATCCGCGTGGTGGACAATGCGATTTCGGCTGTGCCCCCCTTCCCTGCCGAGGGCCAAGTCGCCCTCCTCCCGATCGAACCGCGCGCCAAGCGATTGGAGCCACTCGATGGCAGCCGGCGCGTTCTGAACCAAGAACCGGACCGCCGCCTCTTTGCACAGCCCAGCGCCGGCTACGAGCGTGTCCTTTTCGTGAAGCTCCCAGTCGTCTGTCTCGCCGACCGCCGCCGCGATTCCACCCTGGGCATAGCTCGTGTTGGAATCGGTGAGCTCACCTTTCGTAAGGATGCAGACTGAGCCCTTTGCGGTCAACGCGTAGGTGAGCCCTGCCAACCCGCTCCCAATTACAAGATTGTCAAACTTCTGAGTCCCCGTCAATTGGGTTCCTTCAACAGCTTCAAGGCAACATCTCCCGTAAATGAGGGTAGATCAACCTTAGCATCGCCACTGAGGTCTACGTTGACGGTCGACTCGTGGGTAACGACCCCGGTCCAAGTGTCCCAGACCTGAGCCTTCCACTGGCCCTTTGCGAGGCCGGGGATCTTCACAATGGTAGGAGGAACCGGCGCGAAGCTTTTCTTCTGGGTGATCACGGCTCGCCAACTGTGACCCGCCTGCTGAATCCAAGCCAGACAAACATGATCCCCGGCAAGGGCCCACACGCTGGCCGGCGATGCCGTAGGAAGCACGCCGACAAACCGGTAGCCAACCCGTATCCAGTCGCTCCCAGTGTCCTCCACGACGATTTGATGGCTGCCGGCCGGCACCGTGATCGGATAGTTACCGTCGAACTGATGCGCATTTGCGGGAATGGCGTTGTTGTCTCCGGCATCGAAGCGCTTGTCGATGACCGGCGTGCCGTCGAGCTTCACCACAAGCGTCGCACCTCCATAGGTGGAGACCTCATTTATTTCGACTTGAAACGTCGCCGGTCTAGATTCGTTGAGGTTAATCGTCAGCGGGTTGTGGAATGCCGGGTGATTACGCAGTCCGTGGAGGATCCCTGAAGGAGTGGGGCCCTCCATTTTTCCCCCGCTAACCGAAATCGTAGCCGGAGCGTTGCTCGGGCCCGCGTCCCACGACTCGGGCCCCGCATCGAGGACAAGATCTCCGTTAGGAAGCGTCACCGCAGGGTCCGCCGGAGTGATCGAAGAATCGACCGAGCGGAGTTCCTCTCCTGCAAAGTCAACCCCCGCGACGAACTTGGAGAATGCCGAGAAGATCGGATAGAGTCGTTTTGGAGCGATGAGGCTATCCCACCACCAGGGCATACTCCCTGCGGCGGCGCCGTTTGTAACGGCAACCCACTGGGGATCGTGGATCTGGAGGCCGGTAGGATCGTCCTGAACCCGGGGTCCGCTTGAGTCGGCGCCGACTTCCCCGACATAGGTGGGCTTGCCCCAATCGACCTTTCGGGTCACCTCGTAGGCGATTCCGCCCACCATCATCGGACTGTAGAGGTGGGTCTCGGTGAAGTCGAGTTCGGGCAGAAGGTCGATCGCTCGCAACCCGAGGCTATTCGAGAAGCTGGTCGCGACCATGTGGTGGTACGGGTCCATGTCCTTGAGAACAGCTCCCATCTTTTCGTGCCATGCCTGGACCTCGTCCTTTTTGTAGTCCTGGACCAGATCGACCTCGTTCCACAATTCCCAGGCAAACAGATTGCTCAGGGCTCCATATCGGGCAACCAGATAGCGAAGCTTGTTACGATAGAACTTCGCCATGATTGGGCTCGTCCAGTAGTCGGACCAGACTCTGAGTGGTCCCCCGTTCTCGCTGTTTTGGGGTGACTTGGCCCAGTCAGGAGCGTCTTCTTTGCTCCGCAGGATGTTGTAGGAGTCGATGCAGAACATTGCACGGAGACCAACCCTCTTGGACAGGTCCATCACGTAGTCCAGCTTCCAGAGGTCCCCGAGGTCGAACTGGCCCATTCCGACGCCGTCTTCCGCTTTACCTGGCTTCTCCAACGCGAAGGTCGTCCAGTGAGGGGACAGCCAGAGCCGAAAATAGTTACACCCGTTGTGGGCAAAGTCAGGCAGCCAGTTGTCGTAATCGTAGGTGCCGCGATCGCCCGCCCAGCACACGTTGGCTCCTATCGGAAAGAAACTTTTGCCAGTTTCTGTCTCGAAATAGTGAGGGTCACGCTTGCTAACTTTAATAAATCCAACGGCGTCCGATTTGACTGAGACAAAGTTGAAGACCTTGTGGACTTCGCCGGCTTGGTCGTGAAAGGCGATGTTGACCTGATATCCGCCAATTTCCTCGGGACAGATGCGGAGTCGCCACTCACCAGGGCCTTTGGGAGTGAGCTGCTCTTTTTGTCCGACGAGGGTTCGGGTATAGGCCTGATAGTAGAAGCCGGGAACCGAAATGTTTGCGCCGGAAGGCGAGGTCACCTTTGCATCCAAACGGACGTCGTCTGGATCGAAAGGGTTCTTGTAGGCTCCGTGGGCGGAAAGGACCAACTCCTCCAAGCCGTAGCGGGGCACCGAGGGGTCGGATGTGACCACACTGAGCGAAAGCGAAGAATTCTCCGCGTACGGGGTGAGGATTGGAGCTTGCCCCAAGCTTGCCAATAAGAGGGTTGCGGCGGCTAGCACAGATACTTGTACCCTGAACGCCGATTCGCCCGAGGGTTACAATTGAGCGTGCCCCGGTTTAGTGTTTGCAAGGCTTTTACAGTCGAGTCGGGCCATATGCTCAGCAAGCATCCCGAGCGGTGCCGGTTCCCCCACGGCCATTCGCGGCGCATCGAGGTGGTGGTCTCCTCTGAGTCTCTCAACGAGTTCGATATGGTCGTCGATTTCAAGTCATTGAAGCTGGCGGTTGGCGAATATGTGGAACGCTACGATCATGCGATGGCGATCAACTCCCGCGATCCACTCCTCGGGGAATTGTTGGCGCTACATCCGGAGTCTGCAATCGTTTTCGAGGGAGTCGACCCCACCACCGAGGTGATCGCGAAGGACATCTTCAATTTCGTCGATCGAGTGCTGACGAACGGATATGTGGGCGAGCGCTACCAAATCCCCGCGGGTTCGGTGAAGCTGGAGAAGGTGAGGGTCTGGGAAACCGCCGATAGCTGGGCCGAGTATTGCGATTGAGCCGCGGAGCGCGACGTTGGCGCCACGAACAGCCAGACGAACTCACCATTCGGCGAAAGTCTAGCTAAGAAAGGCGACCCACTGAATTGAATCTGAGCGTTGGCATAAGCAGACTGTTCCGACGGGTCGCCGGCACAGTCCATGCTTACTTATAACAGGCCGAAGTAAGGAGCCTTCAACCTACTGCTCCGCTCCTCCTAGCCCCCGCCTTTCGAACCGACGTGACTGTCAGCCGAGGCAACTCCCGGACCCGGATGTGGAACCATCCCCTGCACTGGGGCTCTCCCTGAGGCTCCAGCGGAGGTAATTGGCGTAGCGACCGGCGGCGCCGGGTCCGTGCTTGCATGGCAGCCGCCTACCAGCACGGCGCCGATGATTACAGCTAAACCGCAGGCTTTTACCATCAATAGCTCCCTGGCGATACCGTCCACATGTAAGTGGTCGGATTGTTGATAACGGTCAGATCCGAAGACTGGTTGATGGCGAAGTTCGTGCCTACCGCTGCGGCGCCGGGCGCCATCTTCTTGGCGTGACCGTCTGTAAACGAGAAGATTCCCTGATTCCCGGCTCGCAACGCACTCCGGCCGGTCCGCGCACCGGCTAGTATGTTGTCACTCAGTAGGGTGTCCACCTGCCCCTGTAGATCACCACCTACATCGTATCCCCAACTGGCCAGACAATATAAGACTTCGTTACAATACGGGCGCTCGATCATCTCATTGAGCAAGGGACCGTTGTCGGTATTCGCGCTGAACCCATACGCATACACATCCGTGGTACCCGTAGTCATCTCGGTGGCTGCGTCCTTAGGAGAAAACATCGGCATGCCGGCGGGGTTGGTGAGAGATGTGGAGTTGACAACCTGAGTGCCGGGAGGGTTCGTTCCAGTTTGGATGTATGGGGAGAGGCCGCCATAGTTGTATCCGACGCTGTTGAAGATTGAAATCCATGCGGCGGTTGGCAAACCAGATCCGGCAGGGTCTGGGACGCCGGGAGCCATCGGGTCGTTATCGATATCGGCATTCTTCTGATAAGGCTGGACCAGCCATACCCAAGAGGATGCACAAATTCCCGCGCTGGGAAAACAGACCGGATCGTTCCCCGTGTTCCAAGCGGTCGACAAGACGAAGTTGTCGTCAAAGTCGTTCTGATACATGATCTCGGCAAGCGT
>Ga0302326_10026476_pt1 | contig 11718 bp, 10 predicted proteins | sample Palsa_T0_3_FD_202264 | JGI IMG/M metagenome (GOLD analysis project Ga0302326, IMG submission 202264) | Peat permafrost microbial communities from Stordalen Mire near Abisko, Sweden - Palsa_T0_3 | ecosystem: Environmental > Terrestrial > Soil > Palsa > Peat permafrost | place: Sweden: Abisko... | reverse complement strand
CCCAAACGGCTTGCGGCGGAATCGTCCCGGGGCCAATAGCGAGCGACGTACCCGCAGAAAGCGCCGGAAGCATCAGCGGATTCGTCCCCCACACGAACAGCGCGGCACCGCGAATTGCAACGTCGAGACCGAGCGTAATGAAGATCAGCGTCACCGTTCCACTGCGCCGCGCCGGGCGAAGCGCTAAGAGCTGCGCCAAGCCGCCGACCGCACCGGCGAAAACAACCGCGACGATGGCTGCAGCGGCGACCGGCCAACCTTTGCTTGCCAGCGACGACGACGTCATCGCGCCAATCATCGCAAACTCGCCTTGCGCGAAGTTGATGATGCCCGAGACCTGATAGACGAGCACGAAACCGGCCGCGATCAGCGCGAAAATTCCGCCGACGACGAGGCCTGCGAGAAAGAACTGCCAGAGCTCTGCGACGATACCCGTCATGCGGCCGGCAATGCCAGCCCGAGATCCTCGACGACTCGCTTCGCACGCGTGAGGTAGTCCTCGCGCATCTCACCGTTGCTGCGGAACTTGATCCCGTACCGGCGATACATCTCGTTGTTCTTCGAGCGATCGGAGCCGAAGAACGCCGGCATCGATGGAAAAATCGCTTCGAGCGCAGTTTGCGCACGTTCCTTGCCTTCCGGCGTCTTGATGATCTCCGCGACCGATTGCTCGCCGAACTTTGCGTGGAACTTCTCTTCGGGCAGCGTCGCCTTCGCGGCGCTGCGCAGCGGAATGTAGCTGCACTGCAGCAGATCTTCGACTTGAATGATCTCGGCAAGATCGGCGACGAGTTTGATCACGCAAAACTCTTCCCAGCTTTGCAAAGGGAAATCGAAGATCGAAAGCGTCCGCTTCGTCGACGTATCGGGCAACATCGCGTCTTCAGGAACGCCGATCTCGCGCCCCAACCGAAAGAAGCGAACGTGATGGCCGTACTCTTCCATCGCGACGCGGCAGGTCAGCCACTTCCAATACGGCGTCGGCGCAAATGCGACGGCGACTTCGTCGAACACGCGCGCACCGTGCAGCTCGTTGATCGCATGGCTCACGACGATCTTCTCGACGGCGTGACGATAATCGGCAGGCTCGCCGGCGAGGGCTTTCGGCGTCTTGACGTCAGGATACGCCGGCATGCGAGAACGCCTCCAAGTCGGTTTCGAGCGGCGTAAACGCGCCGGAAAACTTTCCAACCTCGCGCGCCATGTCGTCGTGCGATGCTCGTGCGTCGAGCGCAAAGCGCGCGATCGGACGCGGCTGCGAAAACAGCATCACCTCGGCACCTCGGACGCAGAACAGTTGTCCGGTGATCGATTCGGCTTCGTCCGAGGCAAGGAACGCGACGAAACGCCCCACGAATCGCGCGTCGATCGTCATGGCTCGCTTCTTATAAGCGTGCTGCGCGTCGTTTTGCGCCTGAATCGATTCGGTGACGCGCGTCGCGCCGAACGGTGCAACGGCATTGGCGGTGACACCACTGCGCGCCATGTCGTGCGCAACGACGCGCGTGAGACCGAAAAGCGCTGCTTTACTGCTTGCGTACGCCGCCTGCCCGAAGTTGCCGTAAAATCCGGCTGTCGAAACCATGTTAACGATCCGCCCCCAACGATACCATTCACCGCCGCGTCCGGACTTGGCTTGGTCGCGCATAATCGACGTCGCGGTGCGAATCGCTTCGAAGGCGGCGGTCACGTTGTTTTCGAGCACATCTTCGAAATCTTCCAGATTTGCTTTGAAGGCAAAGCCGTCGCGGATGATCGCGGCGTTGTTGATGAGAATGTCGATCCCGCCGAACGAGCTGACTGCAAGTTCGACCGCATGTCGCGGCGCGCCGGCTTCTGCAAGGTTCGCCGTAAACGCGACGACGCGATCGTCGAAGCCGGCGGCAAACTCGTTGGCAAGATTCGGATCCTCGCCGCGTCCGTCAATCTCCGTTCCGTTGTCCGCTACGACGACGCTCGCGCCGCGTTCCCACAACGCGCGTACAATCGCGGCTCCAATCCCTCGTGCCCCGCCCGTGACAAGCGCCACGCGGCCTGCCAAGCTATCGCTCACGTGCGGGCCCTTCGCCGCAAGGCTCGCCACCGCTTCCCGGGAAGCGAGTTGTGCCGATGCAACTACGATTCGCAATCCAGAGCGTTGTGATCTTCGTCCTCGGAACGCTGCTTGCGCTCGTCTTGCCGCCGTTTTACGCCGGACTCTTAACGTTGTGCGGACTCTACGCGCTCGTGACGCTCGGGTTGAACCTCTTCATGGGCTACGCCGGCCAAGTCTCGCTCGGACAAGCCGCGTTCGTCGGGATCGGCGCGTACACGTCGGCCGTGTTGGCGGTTCACTACGACGTCAGTCCCTGGATCGGAACGCTTGCGGGTGCGCTCGTCGCCGCGATCGTCGCGTATGCGCTCAGCTTCGTCGCATTGCGCCTGCGCGAAAACTATCTGGCGCTCGCGACGCTGGCGCTCGGCATCGTCATCAACGTCGTCTTCTCGCAGTGGGATTTTCTCGGAGGCACGTCCGGCATCAACGCGATTCCCGGCTACGTACTTTTTGGGCGCACGTTCGACGCGCGCAGCTACGCGGTGCTCACATGGCTGCTGGTCGCGATCGGCGTGTGGTTTGCGAACCGTCTCGTCACGTCGTCGTACGGACGCGCGCTGATTGCACTCGCGTCAGGAGAGCTCGGCGCGCTGTCGCTCGGAGTCGACGGCGATCGCTTGCGGCGCCAAGTCTTCGTGCTCAGCGCAATCTATGCAGGCGTGAGCGGTGGCGTCTACGCGTCGTACTTCAGCTACATCGATCCGACATCGTTCGGCTTCTTGCTTTCCGTGAATTTCGTCTTGATGTCGGTGATCGGCGGATTGCGCAGCGTCTTCGGCGCAATCATCGGCGCAGCAGCCGTCGTTGCGCTCGGGCAATTTCTCTCAATCGAAGTTCCGAAAATCTTACCGAGCGCGCGCGGCGACTTTCAGGCCTTCTTCTTCGGGATAATCCTCGTTGCAATTCTCGTCAACATGCCCGAAGGTCTGGTGAGCGGCCTCCGCCGCTTGCGCGGCCGCCGCGCTTCTTTGTCATCCCGAGCGTAGTTGGGGGATAGCAAAATGCGCAATTACCGGGCGTTGTCGCTGTCCCTCGATACCCTGCGGGGCACAGGCTTCGCTCGGGATGACAGCGGAGGGCGCATCGCTCTTACTTTGCGGGGGCTTTTTTAATCGATTTTGCGGGGACGCCGGCGACGCGGTCGCCGGGCGCAACGTCGCGTGTTACGACCGAGCCGGCACCGGTCATTGAATCATCGCCGACTTCGACGGGTGCAACGAGCATCGTATCCGAGCCGATTTTGACGCGCTTGCCGATCTTCGTCTTGTGCTTCTTTTGGCCGTCGTAATTGCATGTGATCGAGCCGGCGCCAATGTTCGAGCCTTCGCCGACTTCGGCATCGCCAAGATAGGCGAGGTGCCGCGCTTTCACGCCCTGGCCTAACTTCGAATCCTTGACTTCGACGAAGTTGCCGATCGCGACGTCGGATTCGAGACGCGCGCCGTCGCGCAGATGCGCGAACGGGCCGACGACCGCATGCGAACCAATCGTGCTATCGAGCACGACACTCTCGGTAATCTGGACCGACTCGCCGATCGTCGCACCGTAAATGCGGCAGTTGGGACCAATGCGCGTTCCGCTTCCAATAACCGTTGCTCCGCCGATCGTCGTGTTGGGCTGGATAACAATGTCGGTTCCGAGCGAGAGATCCGGCTCAACATATGTCCTGGCCGGATCGACGATCGTGACACCGCCACGCATGTAGTCTTCGCACAAGCGCTGGTTGATCACCGACCGCACCTTGGCCAATTCCGACCGATCGTTGACACCCATAACCAGCGCGGCATCATCGGCCACAACCGGCACGACGCGATCGCCGCGCTCGACCAGCATCGCGATCGTATCGGTGAGATAGAGCTCGCCTTGCGCATTGTCGGAATTCAAATCGCCGATGACGCTGCGGAGCGAGCCTTCATCGAATGCGTAGATGCCGGCGTTCATCTCATCGACAAGCAACTCGTCGGGAGTACAATCGCGCGCTTCAACGATGCGCATCACCAGGGCACCGTCGCGAATAATACGTCCGAAGTTCGACGGCAATGGCATCTTCGCGGTCACAATTGCAAGCGCAGTGAGCGTATCGCAGGCTGCAACGACGGTGCGGAAGAGCGGACCGTCGACGGCCGGCATGTCGCCATACGCGACTAAAACTATGCCCTCGCGCGGCTTCATTTCTTTCAGCGCGGCCTGCACGGCGTGGCCCGTGCCTTTTTGTTCGCTCTGAATGACGGTGTCGATCTCGATGTCGGGTATGACGTCGCCGATCGCGGCGATCGCCGCATCGTTTTCGGGGCTCGTGACGATCACGGCGCGCGTGACGCCCGCGTCGCGCAAAGCGCGCAGCACCCACCAAATCATCGGACGTCCGCAGATGTCGTGCAGCACTTTGGGCGTCGTGCTCTTCATACGCACGCCTTTGCCCGCCGCCAAGACAATCGCCGAGCTCGTGCTCGCCACCGGCGCCGAACCGTTTGTGGTCATGCGGTCACCGCGGGGGAATGAGCACGCAAGAATGCATCGATCCGTCCGAGCGTGATCTCGCGACCGAGCACTTCCGCCGTTTCGAAGAGTCCGGCCGAGACTGCGGCACCGGTGATCGCGACGCGTGTCGCGCCGATGAACTCGCCGGCCTTGATTCCTTTGCGCTCGGCGAGCGCGCGAATCGCTTCTTCGATCGACGTGTGCGTCCACTCGCCTGAAATTGCCCGCAATGCCTCAGCGACCTCATGCAACCGCTCGCGCGCTTCCGGCGTTCCGGCGCGCTTTGCGACAGCTTGCGGGTCCCACGGAATGACGAGGTCGGTCGTGAAGAGATAGCGCGAGCCGGAGGCGAGATCGTCGATCGTCTTGATGCGCTCGCGCAAGAGCGCGCAGGCGGCTTCGACGTGCGCACGATCGGTTCGCAGCTTCGCCGCATCCGGCGCGCTCGCGAGCTTGTGGAGCGTCAGGTCCACGAGCGCAGGCAGCGGCGCCGTTCGAATGTACTCGCCGTTCATCCACGCGAGCTTGACGACGTCGAAGATGGCACCGTGCTTCTGCACGCGCTCGAGATCGAAGAGCTCGATCATCTGCTCGCGCGTCATGATCTCGAGCTCACCGCCCGGGGGCGACCAGCCGAGGAGCGCCAGAAAGTTGACGAGCGCATCGGGAAGATAACCGAGGGTGCGATATTCGGAGACGCCGGTGGCGCCGTCGCGTTTCGAGAGCTTCTTGCGCTCAGCATTCAGAATGATCGGAAGATGCGCGAATTGCGGGACAGGCTCACCTAGTGCTTCGTACAGCCCGATCTGCTTGGGCGTGTTGGCAAGATGCTCTTCACCGCGAATGACGTGCGTGATCTTCATCGCAGCGTCATCTACGACCGCCGCAAAATTGTAGAGCGGACCGCCGCCTGCCTTGACGATGATAAAGTCCTCGACTTCACCGGGCGGAAAATCGACCTCGCCGCGAATCAGATCCGTGACGCGGTACGTACGCGTCGCGTCAATTCGAAACCGCATCGCAGGTGATACTGCAAGAGCGGCTGAGCGCGACGTAACCTCACCAGTGCTGAGCAACGAGCACTGACACGCAGCGCTCTTCTGCAGCGGTTCGTCGTCTTGCGCGACGTCGTCGGTCCGCGCCGCGCAAAAACATGGATAGATTCGACCGGCCTGCGCGAGTTTTTCGAGCGCAGCCTGATAGCCGCTGAGTCGTTCGCGCTGATTGTACGGCCCGTACTCGCCCCCAACGTCGGGGCCTTCGTCATGCTGCAAGCCGAGCCAATTCAGCGCACGAAAAATCTCTTCGCGATATTCCGGCCGCTCGCGCGCGACGTCGGTGTCCTCGACGCGCAGCACATACGTACCGCCATGTCTGCGTGCATAGAGATAATTGAACAGCGCCGTACGCGCACCACCAACATGCAAGAATCCCGTCGGCGAGGGCGCAAATCGTACGCGCGGTTTATCGGACACGTTCAGACTCTTACTCGCTTTATCACCATCTCCTTGAACGCGTTCAAGATTGCGGTGACTGCAGGTCGCCGATAGTCCCAACGGGCATCGGCCCCGGGCTGCGCGACGACCATCGTCGCATTCGCTTCGAAAAGCAAGACGCGACCTTGCGGATCGACCGCAAAGTCGATGCCGGCGTAATCGAGCCCGAGCGTTTGCTCGATGCGCTCGAGCGCTGCAATCGCAGTCGGACCGAGCGCGCCGCGCATGTCGGCGAGAAAACGTTCATCCTCGGCGCGGTTCGCGGCGTTCTCAGTCATATCGGCGGAAAAGTAATGAATCTTCCAGTGCGGCGAGACCGCGAGATGCAGCGGATACATCTTCCCGTCAATGAACATCACGCGATACTTGCGTGCTTGCCCGTCCGCACCACGCGCGTCGAGATACTCGATCGCGAAGAATTCATCGCCGGGGAGCTGCGCGAGGGCCGGCCCAAGTTCGTCCGATTCTTCGACCAAAACAAAATGACGGCCGGTGTGCTGCCGCGGTAATCGCAGCAGCACGGGAAAGTTGAATCCCAGACGTTCTAGCGCCGCGGCGCCGTCACGTTCGAGCACGCTGCGCGCAATGAGGCTGGTACGTGGCGCGACGACATTCTCGAGCGTGCGAAGACGTTCGGCGTTCTCAGCGCGTCCCGTCGGCATAACGGCGCCGGGCGTGTTGATCAGCGGCGCGTTCGTCGTAAACTCACGCGCGCGCAACAACGCATCGGGCCCCACGTCGGCGTCGCTGATTGCGTTGAACACGATATCGTGCCGCGGTAAGGGTTTCGCAGGATCAGCGTATTCAATGTAAAGCTTCGTCGTCGCAAAGACGTGCTTGTCGAGCAAACTCTCCGCGTCGAGGTTGCCGCCCGTTGATGAGACGAGCACGAGCACCTCGATCGGCTTAGCGTCGCCGAGATACGGCAGCACTTCGAGCGGCTCCGCGCCGAAGCCGAGCTTGCGATGCTGCTCCGCGCCGGCTTCATCGCCGGTGCGACTGAACAGATAAACGAGGCCTTTGTGCGCAGCAGCGTTGCTCGGATCGAGCGTGAGCGCCGCCTCGAACTCAAGACGCGCGCCGGCGAATTGCTCGAGCTCAAGCATGCAAATTCCGAGGCTCACGTGTCCGAGTGGGTTTTGCGGATGCTGACGCACCGCTTCTTCATATGCGGCTTGCGCCGCACGCCGTTTCCCGGCACGCGTCAGGACGTTGCCAAGGTTGTTGAGGCCGCCGAAGTGCGCCGGCGCGACCGATAGCAACGCAAAATAGGCTTCACGCGCGTCGTCGTTGCGACCGAGCATCTCCAACAGCTGCGCGCGTGCGAACAAGTCGTCCAGGGCGTGCGGCGGCCGCGCCAAACGCTTTTCGATCTCGGCAAGTTTTCGCTGCGCGTCGCGCGGTGAGAGCGTCTTAGCCGACCAATTCCCGCCGCTTGCCGCACTCGCGTTCGATGAACTTAATGATATCCGAGAGCGGCGCTCCCGGCGTGAAGATCTCGCGCACGCCGAGACGCTTGAGCTCAACGGCGTCATCCGGTGGAATCGTTCCGCCGCCGAAAAAGACGATGTCGTCGACGCCTTTGGCTTTGAGCTGCTCGACAACCAGCGGGAAGAGCGTCATGTGCGCACCCGAGAGAATCGAAAGTCCGATCCCATCGGCGTCTTCCTGAATGGCCGTGTTCACGATCTGCTCCGGTGTCTGAAAGAGACCCGTGTAGATCACTTCCATCCCGGCGTCACGCAACGCCCGCGCGATCACCTTCGCACCGCGATCGTGTCCATCGAGCCCGGCCTTTGCCACAATAACCCGCAGCGGCCGTTTATGATCTGGCATTAGTACCGCGGGGTCTCCGTATAGCGGCCGTAGACGGAGACCATGGCCTCGACGATCTCGCCTTCGGTTGCCATCGCATTGACCGCGTCAATCAGCGGCGGCATGACGTTGATCGATTGGTCCGTGCAGGCACGCTTGAGCGCGGCGAGCGCTCTGTCGACATCGCCGGCGTCGCGGTGAGTCCGCATGCCCTTCACGCGCTGCGCTTGCTCGGCTTCGACCTTGGGCTCGATGCGCAGCAGCTCGATGTCTTTTTCGGAACCTTCGCGTTCAAACGCGTTGACGCCGACGATGATGCGCTCTTGTGTTTCGAGCGAGCGCTGATACGCGTAGGACGCGTCCGCGATCTCTTTCTGCAAGAAGCCGGCCTCGATCGCCTCAATGCAGCCGCCGTATTCTTCGATTTGTCGGAAGTAGTCTTCGGCTTGGCGTTCCATCTCGTCGGTCAGCGACTCGATGAAGTACGAGCCGCCCAGCGGATCGACGACATTCGTGACGTTGGTTTCGTAGGCGAGGACTTGCTGCGTGCGCAGCGCGACTTCGACGGCGCGCTCGCTCGGCAACGCGAGCACTTCGTCCATTGAATTCGTGTGCAGCGATTGGGTCCCGCCGAGTACCGCTGCCATCGCTTCGAAGGCGACGCGCGCGACGTTGTTGAGCGGCTGTTGTGCGGTCGCACTGCAGCCGGCCGTTTGCGTGTGAAAGCGCAGCTGCCACGAGCGCGGATCTTTCGCGCCGTATTTCTCGCGCATGTGACGCGCGTAGATGCGGCGCGCTGCGCGGAACTTGCAGATCTCTTCGAAGAAATCGATATGCGAGTTGAAGAAAAACGAGAGACGGGGTGCGAAGCTGTCGACGTCCATCCCGGCTTTCGTCGCGGCTTCGACATACGCAAAGCCGTCGGCGAGCGTGAAGGCAAGCTCTTGCACGGCGGTCGATCCGGCTTCACGAATGTGATAACCCGAGATCGAGATCGTGTTCCACTTTGGCATCTGCTCGGTGCAGAACTTCATCATGTCGACGATGATGCGCACGTGAGGCCGCGGCGGGAAGATCCATTCTTTCTGCGCGATATACTCTTTGAGAATGTCGGCTTGAATCGTGCCGCCGAGTGCGCGGCGCGGTATGCCCTTCTTCTCCGCGGCGGCAACGTATTGCGCCAGCGCGATACACGCGGGCCCGTTGATCGTCATCGACGTCGTGATTGCGCCCATGTCGATGCCGTCGAAAAGCTGTTCCATGTCGGCGAGCGAATCGATTGCGACGCCGCATTTGCCGACTTCGCCAAGCGATTGCGGCGCATCGGAGTCGTAACCCATCAGCGTCGGCATGTCGAAGGCGACCGAGAGCCCCATCTGACCTTGCGCCAAGAGGAAATGATAGCGCTCGTTCGTTTGCTTTGCGTTGCCGAAGCCGGCGAATTGACGCATCGTCCAGAGACGCCCGCGGTACATCGATGGATGGATCCCGCGCGTATACGGATACTCGCCCGGCTGCCCGAGATCGCGCTCGAGATCGAGCCCGGCCAGGTCCTCGGGACCATACAGCTCTTTGAGCGGTATGTCGGAGATGGTCCGGTCGGTCGCACCGGAGCCGGGTCCGCTGCGCTTGAGGGGCGTAGCCCGCTCGATCATTTTGGCCATGGTTGCCTCTGTTTTCGTCAGACCCTGACGATGAGCTTTCCGAAGTTCTTCCCACGAAGCATCCCGATCAGCGCGCGCGGCGCGCTTTCGAGCCCTTCGACCACATCTTCCCGGTAGCGTATCTTGCCTTCCCGAAGCCACGCGCTGACGTCGCGCTCGAAGGCGGCCACGTGGGCCTGATGATCGCCGACCAGAAAACCTTGCATCGTGGCACGCATCGTCAGCATCTGGCGCAAGTTTGGTCCGGGCGGCGGGGAGGTCGCATTATACTGGTCGATCATCCCGACGATCGCAATGCGCGCATGCAGGCGCAGCTGCCGCATCACCGCACGCAAAATCGGGCCGCCCGTGTTGTCGAAATAGATGTCGACGCCCTCGGGACAGTGCGTTTTTAGCGCTTCGTCGAGATCTTCGGTGCGGCGATTGATGCACGCGTCGAAACCGAGCTCCTCGACAACATAACGGCACTTCTCGTCGCTGCCCGCGACGCCGATTGCACGAGCGCCTTTGATCTTTGCGATTTGTCCGGCAACGCTGCCGACTGCGCCCGATGCTGATGAGATAACGACCGTTTCACCAGGCTGCGGCTTCCCGATATCCAGCAGGGCACAATATGCCGTTTGACCCGGCATTCCCAAGACACCGAGCGCGTACGTCACCGGCGCGGCATTCGGATCGAGTTTGCGCAATCCGTCGCCGGGGCAGACGTGCTCCGTTTGCCATCCCGTATATCCGAGTACGAAATCGCCTTTGCGAAATGCGGCGTTCTTCGAGTCGAGGACTTCGCTAACGGCTCCTCCGACCATCATCTCGCCGATCTCAACGGACTTCGCATACGAGCGCGCGGCGCTCATGCGTCCGCGCATGTATGGATCCAGCGACAGGTACCGCGTCCGCAGCAGAACCTCTCCGTCGCGGCACTCCGGCACCGGCTCCTCAACCAAGCGGAAATCGGCGTCGACGGGTTCACCTTCGGGACGACGGGCGAGCATGACGCGCTTGTTCATGGAGAGAACGTTCGTGGGTACGATGGATCTGAACTGCGACATGGGCGAGAGCTACGGCGTCTATAAAATGGGCGACGACATGGCGATGCTCGAGGTCATTACGACGGCGAACGTTGCGTGTGGTTTTCACGGCGGCGATCCCGAGGTCATGGCCGCTACGATGAGCGCCGCCAAAAAGAACGGTGTCGCTGTCGGCGCTCATCCGGGATTTCCCGACCTAGCGGGCTTTGGTCGGCGGCGTATTCCATATTCAACCGATGAGATCGTGCGGTTCGTCGCATACCAGATCGGCGCAGCGGCGGCAATGGCGACGCTTGTCGGTCACAAGCTCACGTCGGTAAAAGCGCATGGTGCACTCGGTAACATGGCGGCGGAAGAGATCGAGATCGCTCGTGCCGTTGCACGCGCAACAAAAGCGGTCGATCCATCGCTTGCGCTTCTGGTCATCGGCGGTTCACAGCTCCAGCGCGCCGGCGAAGAAGCCGGATTGCGTTTAGTTCACGAGATCTACGCCGATCGCGCCTACGGCGACGACGGACAGCTCGTCTCGCGCAAGATTGAGGGCGCGGTGATTCACGATCCCGACGTGGTGATGCGACGCGTTGTCGACATGGTCGCGGAATCTGCGGTCATCACGACGACCGGTAAACGACTGCCCACCAAGATCGAGAGCGTGTGCGTGCACGGCGATACGCCCGGCGCGGTCACGATCGGACGCAACGTGCGGGCAGGCCTCGAACGTGCCGGCATCAAGCTCAAACCCTTCGCTGCCTAAGCCACGTTTTCTCGACGCCGGCGAATCGGCGATCGTCGTCGAGTTCGGCCGCGTCGTCGATAAGACGCTCCACGATCGTGTGTTGGCGCTCGATGCCGCCGTTGCGGCTGCGAAGATCGAGGGCGTCACCGAAACGGTGCCGACGTATCGTTCCCTGATGGTGTATTACGATGCGCGCCGTATCGAACGCGACGAAATCGTCGGCCGCCTCGAAAAGCTGCTCGCACACACAAGCTCGGTACGTGTCGAGCCGAAGCAACGCACGATTCCGGTCTGCTACACGATGCCGCACGCCCAAGATCTTGCCGAGGTCGCGCGTCATCTGCAGCTGAGCCAAGATCGCATCGTCGAGATCTTCACGAACGCAACGTATCGCGTTTACATG
>Ga0302326_10026475_pt1 | contig 11718 bp, 13 predicted proteins | sample Palsa_T0_3_FD_202264 | JGI IMG/M metagenome (GOLD analysis project Ga0302326, IMG submission 202264) | Peat permafrost microbial communities from Stordalen Mire near Abisko, Sweden - Palsa_T0_3 | ecosystem: Environmental > Terrestrial > Soil > Palsa > Peat permafrost | place: Sweden: Abisko... | reverse complement strand
TAAGCACGTCACGCGGAGTGTCAACCGAACCCGCGCCGCCTGCGACGGTCGCTATGCCCACGGCTCAGGACATGGCGGGCATTCGCAAGGTTGCGTTCGCTACCCCACCGACTGCATTGGTGTGTCAGCGTAGATTGCTCATCAGCGGGCGGCCCACGTAATCTTTCATACATGCCGCCTCGCACACTGATCGGCGGGATCGTCCTGCCGACAGCGACACAGGAGAACTGAGTTATGAACTCGCAAGCAATTGCCAAGACCGCGACCGTGGCAGCGATCACGGTCGTATTTGCCGGTTGTTCAGGAATGTCGCATACCGATAAGGACACCACGGTCGGTGCCACCAGTGGCGCAGTTGGCGGTGCGGTGGTAGCCGGCCCAGTGGGCGCTGTAGTGGGCGGCGTTGGTGGCGCCGTCGTCGGCCATGAGGTGGGCAAGGACCAAACCGCGCAAGGTCGCGCGGGTGCCACCGGTCCCAATCCGCCCACCGCGTCGACTTCGCCGTACAGCTCGTCGACAGTGCGTAACGTCCAGCAAGCGCTGAACGCCAAGGGCTTCAACGCCGGCCCGGTGGATGGTCAGTGGGGACCCAGCACCGAAAGTGCGCTGAAGCAGTTCCAGACAGCGCAGGGCTTGCCCTCGACCGGCGTGCTCGACACGCCAACGAAAAACGCATTGGGCGTCGTTTAATAGATCGCGCGGCAGGCGCGACCGACACCGGGCCGGTTGTTCCATGGCTTGGCGCCTCCATCCTGCCCCTGCCCGCGTCGCGGCGTGGGGTCAGGGTGGGCGCGCGATGTGCCGGACGCCATTGATCCTCTCCTACAATGTTTCGAGGAGCAGGCTAGAGCCAGATGCCGGACGCCATTGATCCTCTCCTACAATGTTTCGAGGAGCAGGCTAGAGCCAGATTGGCAGCGATCACTTGCCACCGTGAGGCAAGCATAAAAGTGGCAGACCCGTCACACCCCAGATCGACTGCCGGAGGAAATCGTTGCGACCGCCAGGGTTGGGAACATCACGGATACGAATGTGTACCTGGCGACGTCGTGAGCCAGTGATACGAAAGCAACAAGCCGCAGACGACGTAGAGTAGGCCGGCAGGCACCCACATAATGATGCCGCCGAGCTGCTGGTCCTCGAGTCCCGTCAGTCCCCAGGTCGGCGAACTGACGGCATAGCTTCGATACCAAACGGTATTCGAGAGCGTCAACAAAGCGCCGAGGATGCTCGTATGGACCATCGTGGTGAAGATTGACAGCAAGGCGATTCCGCGCGCGCGCCGGGCCGCTCCGCCGAGCACGCTCCACCAGAAAACGAGCGCAGTTCCGAGGAAGCAGATGTGCTGGAACGCATGCACCGCATCGTTTTCAAGCGCTGCCTCGAACAATGCGGGTACGTGCCACAACCACAGTGCAAGCGCGTGAAGAACCCATGCACACCAAACACCGGTGAATACCAGCCAAGGTCCGCGCCAGGCAGGCCGGTGGAAGAAACCACCGATCTCGCGTCGCCAGATTTCGGGAATAGCGCAGACCCATACGGCGAGCGGCCGACCCAGCACCAGCAACGGCGCGGCTACGATCATCAGCAACTCATGCTCGATCATGTGCGCGGAGAACAACGACTCACCAAGAGCGTCGAGCGGGCTGACCAGAGCAACAACGATAGTGAGCAAGCCTAGAAAAAACGCTGTGGCCTGGGCGAGTCGCACTCCGCGACCAATGCCGGCGCGCATCCACAGACGCAACAGGCCGACCGCATAGAGCCCAGCACTGAAAATAAGACTGCCGATCTCCCAAGGCTCGAAGGTCCACGGCAAGCCGGAAAGTGACGCCCTATATTCGCCAAGGGCATGTGCGAACGCGTCGCCCGGTACGAACCCAACAATGACGACCGCGAGCACGACCGTGTTGCGAGTCGCGTGACAGGATCGACCAAGACAAAGGCATCGACGGGGCTTGCAAGAGTCCACGAACGGCGTAGCGCAGCGCCTATCGCAAGGTGTAGAGGTACGCGGCAATGTCGCGCGCTTCGGCGTCACTCACGCCCATGTTGGGCATCGCATTGCCGGGAACCACGCCCTGCGGGTCGCGGATCCAGCGAACGAGGTTGGCGGGCGAGTTGCGCAGCATGCCGGCGATGTAAGTGCGCCCGCCGAAGCGCGTCAACGGCGGCCCGACATTGCCGTTGGCGCCGGAGACGCCGGGCACCGTATGACAGGCGGCGCAGCCATAGGCCATGATCAGCGCTGGACCGCGTTGGGGGTCGCCGCCGATGACGCGCCAGACGGGCCCTTCGGCGGTGGTCGAAATCGCCGCCAAAAAAGCAAGGCCAGCCACAAGGGCCCTTGGCATCGCGGCTCGAACGGCATTTGCTGTTACTAGGCTGTGACGGCGGTATGTCATCGAGGTCACCCGCCGCAAGGTGGCACGCCGACAATATTCAACGCAGCCAGCGCGATCCCGATCAGGAACAACAGGCTCGTCATGATCCCGGCCATCGCGATGAATCGGGTCCGCCCGTCACCGTTTCCGAGCAGCTGATGCGCGTCACCGGGCTTTTCGTGGCGGCTCTTCCGCCAGTTTGCGAACGCGACCAGCCCGGCAGCGATGCCGATGACGACGGCGACGGCTTCGACCGAGGCCGAGATGGCGCTGAGATGCGGCCAGAGGGGCGTAGCGAGTGGAACGTCGTGCGGATAGCAGGCGTGGCCCGCGAGGCTGACGTTGACGAACTCCTGCAGGCTCCATGCGAGCGGGGCACCGAGCAGCCCGAACCAGACGGCCCAGCGGGGTACCCGGTGGCGATGGGGGGAAGGATGCGGCTGGCGCTCCGCCGCCGAGCCTTCGCGAGAAACAGTGGCGGCAGTCATCGAGCGAGATAAGGCGAGATGTAGAAGGTCAGGAACACCGCGACCCAGACCGCGGTGACGAAGTGCCAGTACATCACGGCGATCGCCACGGTCGAATGGCGGCGCACGCCGAAATAGCCCAACAGCGTCCAGACGAACAGCATCATCAACATCAGCACGCCGACGAGCACGTGGGTGAGGTGAAACCCCGTCACCGTGAAATAGAGCGAGCCATAGGCATTCGTCTTGGGCGTAAAGTTCTTCTGACTCCATTCGATGCCTTCGAGCGCGACGAAAGCAACGCCGAGCAACACCGAGGCGCTGAGGCCGATGAGCAATTGCCGCTGCCGCCCGGCGCGGATGCCCTTCTCGCCCCACCACATCGTGACGCTGCCGAGCATCAGCACGATGGTGCCCGGAATCGCAAGATACAGCTTGGGGGGGCCGCCGGGCGGCCACGCACCGCCGTTGTGCGACGCAACGTAGAAGTAGCTGAAGAGCAGATAGGCGAAGAGCGCCGTTTCGGTGGCGATGAGGGTGACCATCCCCCACCATCCCGACGAGAGTCGGCCCTTGCTGCCGACCGGCAGCGGTGCGCCGTCATAGAGTGCTTCGGCTTCATTCATGGGCGATGTCCATGGTCTGCCCGAGACGGGCTTCGGGCCAGAGCCAGGCGATCGTCGCCAGCAGCGACGCGGCCAACGCAGCGCCGAAGAGCCACCACGACTGCACCAGCATGCCGATGAACAAGACCACGAGCGCGATCGAAAGCAGCAACGGCGCAAGGGAATCGCCTGGCATGCGCAGGATCACGTCGGGCACGGCGTCGAGCACGCTGGTGCCGATCGTCTCGCGTCCGTCGTCGAGCAGGAAGCCTTCGGCCGTCGTGCTCTCGCCGGTCTGGCCGGTCATCTGGCTTTCCCAGAGCGGATAGCGGCTGCCGACGGTCGGGATGACGGCGAAATTGTAGGGCGGCGGCGGCGAGGCGGTCGCCCATTCGAGCGATGGCCCATTCCAGGGGTTCGCGCCGGCGCGCTCGCCTTGGCGGAGACTGCGCCAGACGTTGATGAGGAAGAGCAGCACACCGAACGCAAACAGGTAGGCGCCGAGCGTGATGACGAGATTGAGCGTGCTCCAACCAAGGCCGTCCGAGTACGTGTAGACGCGGCGCGGCATGCCCAGCACGCCGAGGATGTGCATCGGGAAGAAGCCGACGTTGAAGCCGATGAACATGATCCAGAAGGTCCACTTGCCGAGCCGCTCGTTCATGAGCCGTCCGGTGAACTTCGGGAACCAGTAGTGGATGCCGCCGACAACCGGGAAGACGTTGATGCCGATCAGCACGTAGTGCAGGTGGGCGACGACGAAGTAGGTGTCGGTGAGCTGCACGTCGACCGGCACCGCAGCGGTCATGAATCCGGAGACGCCGCCGATCACGAAGACGATCACGAAGCCGGCGAAGAAGAGAAACGGCGTCGTGAACTGCGGCCGGCCGGTCCAGATCGTCGCCAGCCATGCGAACACGCCGACCGCGCTCGGAATGACGATGACGAAGCTGGCGGCGCTGAAGAACGATAGCGACAGCGGCGGCAGGCCGGTCGCGAACATGTGATGCACCCAGACGCCGAAGCCGAGCACCATGGTCGTCACGGTCGCCAGCGCGACTGCGGTGTAGCCGACGAGCGGGCGCCGGCAAAACGTCGGCAGGCCATCGGAGACGATGCCCATCGCCGGCAGGACGATGGCGTAGACCCAAGGGTGGCCGAACATCCAGAACAGGTGCTGCCACAGCAGCGGCTGGCCGCCGCCGGTTACGTCGAAGAAGTGCATGCCGAAGCGGCGGTCCATCCAGAGCATGAAGAAGGCCAAGCTCACCGCCGGCACGGCGAAGATGTTGCCGACCGACGCGGTGAGCGTGCCCCAGACAAGGATCGGCACGCGGTTGATCGACATGCCCGGCGCCCGCGTTCGGATCAGCGTCACGATGAAGTTGATCGAACCCACCGTCGTCGACACGCCGAGCAGCACCATGCCGAGCGCATAGAGATCGATGTTGATGCCGGGGTTGTAGGCGAGCGAAGAATAGGGGACATAATTGAACCATCCCGCGTCGGGCGCCCGGCCAACCGGAAAGCTGGCGTAGAGGAAGATCCCAGAGAACAGGAAGACCCAGTAGGAGAAGGCGTTGAGCCGAGGGAACGCCATGTCGCGCGAGCCGAGCAGCAGGGGCCAGAGGAAGTTGCTGAAGCCCGAGAGCACCGGCAGCGCGTAGAGGAAGATCATGGTCACGCCGTGCATCGTGAAAAGCTGGTTGTATTGCTCCGGCGTCAGCAGGGCCTGGTTCGGCTGCGCCAACTGCAGGCGCATCACCGCCGCCTCGAGGCCGCCCAGGATCAGGAACGCGAACGACGTGACCAGATAGCGCTTGCCGATCGACTTGTGGTCGACTGACGCAAGCGCACCAATCCAGCCGGCGCGGGTCTCCCAGATGCGCTGCAGGCGCAGCGCGATGCTCGGGTCATCGGCCGGCCGGGCCACGACGGGAACGCGCAAGGCATCGGTGTTGGCCATGAGGAGTCCGTCTTTCTAGTGGAGGGTCTGCAGGTAAGTCAACGTCGCACTCAGGTCGCGGCCTGACAGGGCGAGCGCCGGCATGCGAGAACCGGGCTTGAGCGCCTGCGAATCGGCAATCCAGGCAGCGAGGTTTCCCGGCGTGTTAGGTAACAGGCCGGCGGCGATCGTGTGCCGGCTCATGAGATGCGTCAGGTCGGGCCCCAGGATGCCGCCGGCATCGGTGCCGCGTACGGCGTGACAGGCGGCGCAGTGCGCCGTGAATGCCTGCTCGCCGAGGCGCGCTGCTTCGGAGGCCGGCGCAGCCGCATCTCGCAACTGATCGCGTACCCAGATCGCGTAGTCCTGCGGCGTGTCGGCGACGACGTACATTGCCATGTGCGCATGTTGCGCGCCGCAGTATTCGCCACATTGGCCACGGTAGGTACCCGGCTGGTCCGCCTGCAGCCAAGTGACGTTGGTCTGGCCGGGAATGACGTCCATCTTGCCGGCAAGCTGGGGTATCCAGAAGGAGTGGATGACGTCCTGGCTCGCGAGCTCGATGCGCACGGGGCGGCCAACCGGAATGTGGATCTCGTTGGCGATGGTGAAGATGCGGTCGGGTTCGCTGCTTTCGTAGCGCACGCTCCACCACCACTGCGCCGCGGTGACCTGAAGCGTCAGCACCGTTTGCGTCGGCATCGCCACGGCGGCGACCGTGAACATCGTCCACACTGCGCAGCCGACCAACACCACCGTCGACACGCCGACACCGATGTAGAGCCACGGCATGCCCCCTTCGTCACGATGGACGGCGAGGGCCCGCGGATCGGCGCTCGGAAGGCGGCGACGCAGCGCGGCCGCTAGCAGCAGCACCGTGATAACCACTACGACGACGATCGAGATGATTGCGAGGCCCCAGCCAAGACGCGTCGCCGGGTCGCCGGCCGGTCCGAAGGTGTGCAGGTACGACATCGCCGGCTCGGCGTCGGCAAGCAGCGGCGCGCCGCAGAGTGCGGCTGCAGCGGCCACGCGGCTCGACGTCATGGGCTTCATTTGCCGGTACCCGGTGCTGGCGCGATGTCGGCTTGCGGCGGGACGCTCGGCGCGTTGGCGGTGCCGCCCTTCGGCTCGGGCGTGCTCGCGGCCTGATCCGGCAGCAGGCTTGCCGCGACCTCGGCGGGAACGTTGTCGCCCTGCTTGTCGCCCTGCAGCCACGCCTGGTATTGCCCGGCGGGATAGCTACCGCCGAGCGATTGGATGTAGGCAACGAGCTTCCAGATATCCTGCGGCGGCAGGGCCGGGTTCCAGGCCGGCATTCCCTGCGGGCGTCCCTGGTAGATCGAGTTGAAGATCGACGCGGGGACGCCGCCGTAGCGCCAGTAGCCGTCGGTGAGGTTCGGGCCCATTCCGCCCTTCGCGTCGTAGCCGTGGCAGCCGGCGCAGTTCATCTTGATGAACAGGTCGTGGCCCTGTTGCACCGCCTGCGGATCGTTCGCATAGGGATTCGGAAATTGCGTCGCCAGCGTGCTCTGCGCGGCGCCGGCAACATCGCCCAGAGGAACATCCCCGACCGCGGTCGCCCCGGGCTCGGGCTGTGGCGCAGCTCCCGCGCTGCTACCGCCATCGCTCTTCCCGCACGAGGCAACGAGCGCCGCGCAGCCGACGGTCAGCGCGACGAGAAGACGACGCTGCCGGGCGCTCATGGCTTGCCGCCCATGCCGCGCTCCGAGCGCACGGCTGGCACCGCGCCCTCGGTGGTCAGCATTCCGGCCGCCGAATGCGGCGACTCGCCGTCAATCGAGAATACGTAGAGAACGCCGCCGCGTGGCGGGAAGCCCGGCTCCGACGCACTCACCATCGCAGCGCCGCCGACACCCGAATAGACGGCCACGTACTGGCGCTTATCGGGTCCAAGATAGGTCATCGGCTGGCCGATGATTCCCGAGCTCAGCTTCTGCGACCAGAGCACCTTGCCGCTGCGCGCGTCGACGGCGCGAAACCAGCCGTCGACGGTACCGTAGAAGACCACGTCGCCGCCCGTCGCCAGAGTGCCGCTCATGGTCATGAACTGCTCCTTGATCGACCAGGCCTTCTTACCGGCCACGGGATCCCAGGCCATGAACTCGCCCCAGTTGCCGCCTGGCGCGGCGTGGCGGGTCATCTCCATGCCGTCGTACGGCGTGCCCGGAATGTACGACTGCGGGTGGTCAGTGACGTCCATGCAGATATTGAAGATGCCAGCATAGACGAGGCCGGTGCGGGGCGAGAACGCCGAGGGCTGCCAGTCCTTGCCGCCGATGTCGGGCGGGCAGACGTTGTTGACCTTCACGTTCGGCTTGGGTTGCGCCTCGGCCACGACCTTGGGCATGCCGGTTTTCAGGTCGATGCCGTGCGACCAGTTCTGGTAGGCGAAGGGCTCCGCGCTCAACACTTCGCCCGTGGTCCGGTCGATGGTGTAGGCGAAGGCATTGCGGTCGAAGTGCACGAGCACCTTACGCGGCTTGCCGTCGAAGGTCAGGTCGAGCAACAGGTCCTCGTTGATGCCGTCGTAGTCCCACTGGTCGTGCGGCGTGAACTGGTAAGCCCACTTTGCCATGCCGGTGGTCGCGTCGCGCGCGAACACCGCGCTGGTCCACAGGTTGTAGCCGGGCCGCTGCGACGGCACGCGCGGGCCCGGGTTGCTGGTGCCGTAGTAGATCGTGTTGGTCTCCGGGTCGAACGAGACCCAGCCCCAAACCGAACCGGCGCCGGTTTTCCACATGCCGGCCGGCCACGTCATCTTGCCGAGATCCTTGCCCTTCATCCACGAGTAGAACGGCTTGAAATCGGCGCCGATCATGACGTCCTTGTCGGTTCCGCTGCTGTGCGCGCGCCAGAGCTCCTTGCCGGTCTTGACGTCGAGCGCCGCGAGCCAGCCCCAGACGCCAAGCTCGCCGCCGCTGTTGCCGACGTAGACCTTGTCGCCGACGACGAAGGGCGCCATCGTCATCGTCATGCCGGTGGTCACGTCGCCCATCTTCGTGCGCCAGACTTCCTTGCCCGTCTTCACGTCGATGGCGATCGTGTGGTCATCGAGCAGGTTGTAGATCAGCTTGCCGTCGGCGTAGACGCTGCCGCGGTTGACGGTGTCGCAGCAGGCCTTGCCGATCGCCAGTGGCGTTGGGCTCGGGTCGTACGACCACTTGATCGGTGCGCCGGCCTTGCTCAGGTCGAGCGCGTACGCAAGATTGGGAAACGGCGTGACGATATACATGGTGTCGCCGACGACGAGCGGCGCCGCCTCGTGGCCATTGGGCGTGCCGTCGGAAAAGCTCCAGGCGACGCGCAGTTTTGCGACGTTGGCGGCCGTGATCTGGTCGAGCGGACTGTAGCGCGTGTTGGCGTAGTCGCGCGCCTGCCTGCGCCATTCGCCTGGCGGATCGTTCGGCGCGAAATTGGCATGCGCGTTGTTCAGCGGCGGCTCAGGCGAATCGATGGCGGCGGCCGGCGCCTTCATACCCGGCTCAGGGATCGTCATGTCGGGCGACGGCGGTGCAGTGCCAGTCCCGAGTTCCGCTCGCGGCGGAGTCGACGCACCCGAGAGTTGCGCCCCGGCAACCATCGGCTGGCAGAGGAGCAAGGCGAATGCCCCGGCCAGGCTCCGCCGGAGCAGTAGCGGACTCGCGCGTTCGATGATTTTGATGCAGGTGTCCATGGTGAGTCCTGGGTGTAAGAGGCAATCGACTAGCGAAGCCGAGCCAAGTACGTCGACAGCGCATCGATCTCGTGGTCCGAAAGGTGGGCGGCGAGATTGCGCATCATCGCCTCGGGGCCACTGGTACGGCTGCCGGCGCGAAAGTGCCGCAACTGCTCGGCGATGTAACGTTCATGCTGGCCGGCCAGACGCGGAAACATATCGGGCAGAACATCGAATTCCTCGAAAGGGACGGCATCGAGCAATTGGGGACGTGTGGCGACACCTTCACCCTCTACCAATTATCAGAGTGACGACGCTCGTCGTCTGTTCGGTACCACACATAAGAGAGGCTGCTAGCCGCGATGTCAATCCCGTCGAGGTCGCAGCAGGTTATTGTCTTGTAATGAAAAAACGCGTGGCCTGGCGGTTGAACCGACATACCAAAACGGGGGCTATGCGGCTTGCAGGCGAGTACTTGTTGGGGCGCCGCGAACTTGCCCTCGAGAGAATTTGGCGACGCAAAGCCGGCGAGCTATTGGAACGAGACCATCATTAACGGCGCGCCATACTTGGGCCCGCGGTGAGCATTGCGGCGACTCGTGATCGCGCAGCACCGGAATAGCTACGATCAGCAGCGCGTTGTCCGCGAGTGGCTAAAAAACTGCGCCGTTTGTTGCCGAATCTTAATCCTGCGGATCACGTGCTTCCGAGGGCTAGCATTCAGAACTTGCTAGGGAGTATCCAGCTGATCCTGCTTAGCCTGCAAGAACTGTATCAGCATTCCCAACTCGACTCGGTTCAGTAACCCATCGAGGAGCTTGAGTCGCAGGAGCTTCGCGTCGGTGACGTATGCAGCCGCGACCTCTACAGTGCCAAACTTCAATGGAGTATTGCCCTTCATTTAATATGCCCTTTCACCTAGCAATGCGCCAATGCTAATCCTGATCGACCACGGGGACCAGCAGGGTTGCGACTGACTCCGCGTGGCGAAAGGGCGTAGGATGAGAATTGTGCCATCCGGCCAGAGGTTCAGCCCGGCGGCGATGAAACCGGATCCCTGAATGGAAGTCGAAATGAGATCACGCCAAGAAGTGCTCGCCAGCGGACAACAGCAACGCATGATGCGAGAAACGACGCCGCCTAATTTTTTCAATTCGTCTATCGAATGGCGGCGCGTCTTTCCGAAACCTGGGGAACATTCCTGCTTGTCGTCGTGGCCGCCGGTGCGAGCATGGTGGCAGCGAACCTCGGTCGGCGAAAGCAACTGCGGCTAGGTTGTCGGTTGGCAACCCGGCGCATTGGACCGCAGACATTGGTCACGAACGGCCGTTCAGCGAAGTCTGCGAGCGGCCGTTCCCTTGCGATACGAGAGGCAAATGTTGAGGAGGCGAGCGGCCATTTTCTTGATCAACCGATGGCCACTTATGCCGCAAAGCAGGCATCAACTTTTTCACGGTGCCACATTATAGGGGCGACAGCGCGTGCCATCGACGCGCCCAGCACTCAGTGTATGGGCCTGGCTTGACGAATCTCGCTTCCTTTCACCCGTCCAAGGGGCGCCGGCCAGCCTTGATACGCTACTGGACAAGGCGCCCCGATGGCATATGATATTCCGAATGGCAATTCTTGGCCGCCGTGCTCGAAAGGCGTCGAGCCTGCCCTCGAAGGGCAAGTCGCGTTTGGCTGCGCCTGCGCGCGAAAATGGCCATAAGAACCATCTGCTCGACGCCCTGCCCCTCGACGACTACGGTCGTCTAAAATCTCAGCTGGAACTTGTGCCGATGGCGCTGGGTGAGGTCCTATACGAGCCAGGTGCCAAGTTGCAGTACGTCTATTTCCCCACCACGGCAATCGTTTCCCTGCTGTACGTCATGGAGGATGGCGCGTCAGCGGAAATCGCAGTCGTCGGCAACGAAGGTGTGCTCGGCATATCCCTGTTTATGGGCGGCGAAACGACGCCCAGCCATGCCGTCGTCCAGAGCGCAGGCTACGGAGTCAGGTTGAAAGCCCAGTTGCTCAAAGAGGAGTTCGCGCGTTTCGGCCCGATGATGCATCTATTGTTGCGCTACACCCAGGCGCTGATCACCCAGATGGCGCAGACTGCCGTGTGCAATCGGCACCATTCCGTCGACCAGCAATTGTGCCGCTGGCTGCTGCTAAGCCTGGATCGTTTGGAATCGAGCGAACTGTCCATGACGCAGGAATTGATCGCCAACATGCTGGGCGTGCGCCGGGAAGGGGTCACTGATGCCGCCGGGAAGTTGCAGAAAGCGGGATTGATTCGTTACCAGCGAGGCAAGATCACCGTGCTCGATCGCCCTGGCCTGGAGGCTCGAGTCTGCGAGTGTTACGAGGTAGTCAAGACGGAGTTTGACCGGCTTCTACCTTACGTCGCCCATTAGCTCTCCGTACTTAGCATCCGTTGCGGCCAAAGATGGGAGGCGCGATGGTGTGAGTATTACCGAGTAGTTAAGAATGGCGCGGGGCTGCCCCCAGCCGTGGTAGCGTCGTCTGACTAAGGCGGCCCGGCGGCGATAATTGCGACGTTCTCATCATAAGAGGCAAACCATGAATCTTGCTTTGGGTGGTGGTCCTTATCCTAGTCGTGTTGGCGCTCGTTGGCGCCCCCGGAATC
>Ga0302326_10026472_pt1 | contig 11719 bp, 8 predicted proteins | sample Palsa_T0_3_FD_202264 | JGI IMG/M metagenome (GOLD analysis project Ga0302326, IMG submission 202264) | Peat permafrost microbial communities from Stordalen Mire near Abisko, Sweden - Palsa_T0_3 | ecosystem: Environmental > Terrestrial > Soil > Palsa > Peat permafrost | place: Sweden: Abisko... | reverse complement strand
GTCTTTTGCGCGGGCGCCAACATCCACATGCTGGCCACTTCCGCGCACGGCTTCAAGGTCAACTTCTGCAAGTACACGAACGAGACGCGCCTGGCCATCGAGGATGCCTCCGCGCACAGCGGGCAGCACTACATCGCAGCATGCAACGGCACCACCGCGGGCGGCGGCTACGAACTGGCGCTGGCCTGCGAAGAAATTTACCTGGTGGACGATGGCAACTCCGCGGTAAGCCTGCCGGAAGTGCCGCTGTTGGGCGTGCTGCCGGGCACCGGCGGACTGACGCGCCTGGTGGACAAGCGCAAAGTGCGCCGCGACCTGGCCGACGTTTTCTCCACCCTCGCGGAAGGCATCAAGGGCAAGCGCGCGGTGGAATGGCGGCTGGTGGATGGCGTGCTTCCCCGCAGCCGCTTTCAGGACGCTGTGCGCGAACGCGCCCTCGAGTTGGCCGCCAAGGAAACGCAGCCCAAGGGCCCGGGCATCGTGCTCGACGCACTTGCGCCGGAAGTCACCGCGGACGCCGTGCGCTACCGGCACGTCCACTTGAAACTGAATCGCGAGGCGCGCACCGCGGAGCTGACCATGGAAGTGGGCGCCGATTACACGCCGCTGCGCGCCTTCCGCGAACTCGACGACGCCCTTTTGCGTCTGCGCCTGCACTACGACGAGATCGGCCTGGTGATCCTGAAGACGCGCGGCGATCCGGAGACCGTGCGGCAGATCGACGACGATCTGTACCACGGCCGCGGCGACTGGCTGACGAACGAAACCCTGTTGCTGATGGCCCGTACGCTGCGCCGCCTCGACCTCACCGCGCGCAGCCTGTTCGCGGTGGTGGATGAAGGCTCTTGTTTCGCGGGCAGCCTGCTCGAAATCGCGCTGGCCGCGGATCGTATTTATATGTTGCGCGATCATGCGGGCGCGGTGCGGGTGGCATCCTCTCCCCTAAACGGCGGATTGCTTGCCATGACGCACGGCCCATCGCGGTTGCAAGTGCGGTTCCTGGCCGAGCCCGCGCGCGTCGATGAAATCGTCGGCGAATCCCAACCATTCGATACGGATGCCGCCGAAGAAGCCGGACTGGTAACTGCCGCGGTGGATGAAATCGATTGGGAAGACGAACTGCGCGTGGCCATTGAAGAGCGCGTCAGCTTGTCGCCCGATGCGCTCACCGGCATGGAAGCCAATCTGCGCTTCGCGGGCGCAGAGAACGCGGACAGCAAAGTATTCGGCCGCCTTTCGGCCTGGCAGAACTGGATCTTCTCGCGCCCCAATGCCACCGGCGAGCGCGGCGCTCTCACCCTTTACGGCAAGCCGGAACGGCCCCAATTCAACTGGCGGAGGACCTAGATGTCCCTCTACGAACGCATTCCCAACAACGTCGACCTTTCCAACGATAAGCGCCTCTTGCGCGCACTCGAGCACTGGCTCCCCAATTACATGCAGTGGTGGAGCGATATGGGCCCCGAAGGTTTTCAGGCCGACGACGTGTACCTGCGCACGGCCGTCTCCGTGGAGCCGGGCGGATGGGCGCACTTCGATTACGTTAAGATGCCGGACTATCGCTGGGGCATCTTTCTGGCTCCCCCGGAGCATGATCGCCGGGTGGGTTTCGGCGATCACTTCGGCCAGCCCGCGTGGCAGGAAGTGCCGGGCGAATACCGCAACATGCTGCGGCGGCTGATTGTCACGCAGGGCGACACCGAGCCGGCCAGCGTGGAGCAGCAGCGGCTTCTGGGGCAGTCGGCGCCCAGCCTGTACGATCTGCGCAATCTGTTCCAGGTGAACGTGGAGGAAGGCCGGCACCTGTGGGCCATGGTCTACCTGCTGCATTCGTATTTCGGGCGCGATGGCCGCGAGGAAAGCGAAGAACTGCTGGAGCGCCGCAGCGGCAGCGACGATAAGCCGCGCATCCTGGAGGCGTTCAACGAGCCCATCGTCGACTGGTTGTCGTTCTACATGTTCACCACCTTCACCGACCGCGACGGCAAGTATCAGTTGCTGGCGCTGGCCGAAAGCGGCTTCGATCCACTCTCGCGCACCACGCGCTTCATGCTCACCGAAGAAGCGCATCACATGTTCGTGGGCGAATCCGGCGTGCGGCGGGTGGTGCGGCGCACCTGCGAGATCATGCGCGAGACGGGCGACGACGATGTGCGCCGCCAGGGCGCCGTGGATCTGCCCACGGTGCAGAAGTACATCAACCTGTGGTTCAGCCTGAGCCTCGATCTGTTCGGCGGCGAGGTTTCGAGCAACGCCGCCAGCTTCTTCAGCGCGGGGATGAAGGGCCGCGCGCAAGAGCCCAAGTACGCCGATCACATGGCGCTTGAGGGCGCCTATCAGATGGGCGGCGAACAGATTCCCCTGCGCAACGCCATGAACGAAGTGCTGCGCGATTCCTACATCGAAGATTGTGAGAAATGCCTGGAGCGCTGGAACCGCGTGATTGCGGAGCACGAGATTCCCTACCGGCTGAGCCTGCCGGACCGGCGCTTCCACCGGCATATTGGCGCGTATTCGGCGCACAGCTTCGACCCGCAGGGCCACCGCCTGACCGTGGAGCAATGGAACGAGCGGTGCGACGAATTCCTGCCCAGCGAAAAGGACTTCGCCTACGTTCGCAATTTGATGGCTCCGGGTCCAAAGGGCGCCCCGGAAATCGGCAAGATCGCGCATTGGATCTCGAAGCCGACCACCGGAATTCACGGGATGCCGTTTGAGTTTGAATACGTGCGGCGGGAGCAGTAGGGCGGCGCTGCTACAATAGCGGCATATGTCAGTCCGGCCTCTCAAGATCTCGGGCTTCACCTCGTTCAAGGACGCGGAGCGGAAGCCGGAGCGACTTCAACGCACCCCGTCCCACTACCGGAAATCAGACGGTCCGCCGTGATCCGCGAGCAGAAGCGCGTCTCTCCGCACGGCCAGAATCTCATTCCTGTTCTGACAACGCTCTACGTGCGGGAGTTCAAAGAGGCCATTGACGCAGGCATGTCGGCTGCCTTCCCCGATGATTATGGGGAACTAGTTTTTCGTCAAGCGGAGCCTGACCGCTTCCAATTGTATATCCGGCAAAAGCGTGCGACGCGTGAGGACAGCGCCGGCCTGTCGGACGGAACTCCGTTTCCTGCTTCTGCTCACGATCCTAGCAGCTAGAAGTACGGCTCGATTTTGCGCTGTGCCGCCTCCACTATAATTTGAAGAGGTGCGCAAGCGAATCCTCTACGGCTGCGGCATCGTCCTGCTGGCGATTTCGGTAGCCCTTGTCGTCTGGCAGGGTTCCTTCAATTTCGGCAAGTACGGCCCGGCCGATCCCGAACAGACATTCATCTTTTGGGCGATCTCCAGCCTGATCTTCGTGCTGATGGTGACGCTCGGCTTCATGCTGGTGCGCACCATTGTAAAGCTGTATATCGACCGGCGCAGCAGCCGTGAGGGATCCCGCATCCAGACCAAGCTGGTGCTGGGCGCCCTAGCTCTCAGCATCACACCGGCGTTGTTCCTGGTGCTGTTCAGCTATGAAGTACTAAACCGCAACTTGGATAAGTGGTTCAGCCAGCCGGCCGAGGCTTCCGTTCAGACTTTTGTCCAGGTTTCCGAGACGCTGCAGAACGAACTGCGCGACGAGGCGGAACTGCAAGCCGCGTTGCTGGCCGCGCAGCCGGAAACGCGTCTGCTGCTGGAACAAGGCGTGAAGACTGCCGGCTTTTTGCAGCGCTTCGCCAAGGAGCAGGATCTGGCCGCGGCGGCCATCATTCCGGTAACGGGAGACGCGCCGCTGGACTCAGTCGGGCCATATCCGATCCTGCCCGCCGGCGACAACCAGACCGTGATCGCCCGGCATGCCATTGAAGTGGACGGCGCCGTGAAGGGCACCGTCGAGCTGGCTTCCCGCGTGCCGATCAACCTTTTCGAGAAGCAGAAGCAGATCGACAAATCGGTGCGGGCCTTCGACGAGTTGAAGCGGTCGCGCAACAACGTGCGCACTTTCTACCTGCTGTTCATGGCCATGATCACCCTGTTCGTGCTGTTCGTGGCCACTTGGATCGCGTTGTTTCTCTCCAAGCAGATCAGCATTCCGATCACCGCGCTGCTGCACGCCGCCGGTGAAGTGAGTAAGGGCAATTTGAAATACCGCGTACAGGTGCGCGCCATCGACGAATTGGCCAGCCTGGTGCGCGGCTTCAACGAAATGACCCAGGAACTGGAGGCCAACAGCCGCGAGTTGGACGCGCGCCGCCGGTTCACGGAAGCCATCCTGGAGAGCATCCCCACGGGAGTGATTTCGATCGGGGCGGATGGCCACATCCGGCGCATCAATCGCGCGCTGGGCCGCATGTTTCCAGCCGCGCAACTGGCCACCGCCACGCGTTTGGAGGATCTGTTCTCGCGCGAGGACACCGCTGAAATCAAATATCTGATGAAGCGCGCGCGGCGCACGGGCCTGGCATCCCGTCAACTGGAGATGCAGAGCGAGCGCCACACCCTGCACCTGGCGGTGACCGTGGCGGCGCTGGAGGAAAAACTGACCTCCGGTTTCGTCATCGTACTGGAGGACACCAGCGAATTGCTGCGCGCGCAGAAAGCCGCCGCCTGGCACGAAGTGGCGCGCCGCGTGGCGCACGAGATCAAGAATCCGCTGACACCCATGGCGCTCTCGGCCGAACGGATGAGCCGCCAACTGGACCGCCTGCAAATTCCGCCGGAGAACAGCCGCATCCTGCAGGAGTGCGCGGCTACCATTTCGCGCTCGGTCGATTCGGTGAAAACGCTGGTGGACGAGTTCTCGCAATTCGCGCGCTTCCCGGCCGCCCAGCCGGTGCGCAGCGATTTGAACGAAGTGGTGGAAAGCGCCCTGGCGGTATTCAATGGCCGCTTGGACGGCATCGATATCCGCGTGCAGCTTGCCGCCGATCTGCCTCCGGTCAACATCGACAAAGACCAGTTCCAGAGAGTGGTGGTGAACCTGGTGGATAATGCCGCCGAAGCCATGCAGGATTCGCTGGTGAAGCGCCTGCTCATCACCACGCAGGCCGGCGCCGCGGAAACGGTCGAACTGGTGATCGCCGATACCGGTTGCGGCATTTCGGCCGATGAAAAAGAAAAGCTATTCCTGCCCTATTTTTCCACTAAGGGCCGCGGCACCGGCCTGGGACTGGCGATCGTCAATCACATCCTCTCCGACCACGGCGCGCAGATCCGGGTGGAGGATAACCCGCCCGCGGGAGCGCGCTTCACGATTGAGCTTCCGGCGCTGCTCGACCCCGAAAACGGCGATGCCGCGTTGAAGCCGGCCGTAGCGGGCGTATGAAGCCCATCCGCATCCTGATCGTGGACGACGAGCCGGACATCCGGCGCTCGCTAAGCGGTGTACTCGAAGACGAAGGCTACGCCGCGGACGCGGTGGAAAGCGGCGAAGCATGCCTTGATGAGTTGGGCCGGCAACCCTGCGAACTGGTGCTGCTGGACGTTTGGCTGCCCGGCATGGACGGCATGGAAGCTCTGGCGCGCATCCAGGAAATACCGTTTCCGGAACGGCCTGTGGTGGTCATGATATCCGGTCACGGCAATATCGAAACGGCGGTGAAGGCCACTAAGTTGGGGGCCTTCGATTTCCTGGAAAAGCCGCTGACCATCCAGAAGATCTCAGTGGTGGCCAAGAACGCGCTGGAGCACCGCCGCCTGCAAATCGAGAACAGCCGCCTGAAGGAAGGCACGGAATCGCGCTATCGCATCATCGGCGAGAGCGTCCCCATGAAAGCGCTGCGTCACGAGTTGGCCCTGATGGCCGGCACCAACGGGCGAGTGCTGATCTACGGCGAAAGCGGCACGGGCAAGGAATTGGTAGCGCATGCGCTGCACGCCATGAGCCCGCGCGCGCCGGAGCCATTTGTGGAAGTGAACTGCGCCGCCATTCCCGAGGAGTTGATCGAGAGCGAGCTCTTCGGGCACATCAAAGGCAGCTTCACCAGCGCGCACGAAACCAAGATCGGCAAGTTCCAGAAAGCGGATGGCGGGACGATTTTCCTGGACGAAGTCGGGGACATGAGCCTGCGCACCCAGGCCAAGGTGCTGCGCGCGCTGGAGGAGCAACGATTCGAGCCGGTGGGCGCGGGCGGTTCCGTGCAGGTGGATGTGCGCGTGGTGGCCGCCACCAATAAGAACCTGGAAGAAGAAATCGAGCGGGGCAACTTTCGCGAAGACCTGTTCTACCGCCTGAACGTGATCCCCTTCCACGTGCCGCCGTTGCGCGACCGCCGCGAAGACATCCCCATGCTGGCCGATTATTTCCTGCGCGAGTTCACTACCGCTTACGGCCGTAAGGCTAAGGAACTGACACCGGAAGCTTACCGGATACTGCACGACTATCATTGGCCGGGCAATGTGCGCGAGCTGCGCAACCTGATTGAACGCATCGTCATCTTGAACCCGCAGGTGCGGGTGGACGCGCGCCATATTCCGCTGAACGTCACGCGCCGTCCCGCGGAGCGGCCCATGGACCGTTTCGGCAGCTTGCAGGAAGTACGCGAGGCGGTGGAACGCGAGTATATTCTGAAGAAGCTGGAAGAGACGAATGGCAATGTGACGCGCACGGCGGAGTTGCTGGGGCTGGAGCGGAGTAACTTGTATAGGAAGATGAAGACGCTGGGGATCGGGCCGAAGGAGTGACATGGCTGGATCGAAGTCCGCGCCGTTCGGCCATACCAACGTGCGTGTATCGGGATCGATCTGGACGCGATCAAACAAATCTACATCACACAACGGACCGTAGAGTTCGCCCGCAAGAATTGGCTGCCGTCTTCAAAGTAAACACAAAGTGCGTATGGAGAGACAATCTCAAATGACCGGACTTCATGAATGGCCGCCCCATGCCAGGGGCCGCGTGAGAACGTCGCTGTGGGTTGCGTCATTGGCGCAGTAGTACCAGACGATATTGCCGCTCAAGTCCGTCGCCACATCGGGATAGACCGGTTGCGCACCCGGTACGAAGGTGATGAAGTTATGGAGCAGTACAGGGTTGGACGTGTCGGTGCCCGCGGGGTTGTGCGTGAAGGTGGGGAACTTAATGCCTTTCGGAAGTGCGCCGGTCGTGAAACTGACCTGGGCGCTGGGCGTTATGACGCCGCCGGTGTTCGTCTCCGCGCACACGGTGTACGCCGTGCTGGGGTACATACCGGCTACTTCAAATGTCATGGTGGAGGGGGGTGGCAGGCCACCCAATTCGTGTTCCCCCCTGGATAGGCAGTTCGCTCGCGGTTTGCACCTGATAGACGGTGCGGATGGTGCTTCCCTTTGCGCAGGAAGGCGCGCTGAACAAAGCCACGAGAGGATTGGCGGTCTCTACGACGACCGGAATGCTGCCGGTGACCACCGCTTCGACTTTGTAAGTAATCGTTTTGGTGGCGCTCTGACCGGATACGAAGTCTTTGGCGGCAACCTCGATCAGGTAGGAGCCGCCGCTTCCGGTGGGGACCCACACGAAAGACGGACTCGTCCACATGCCGCCGCTGAGCGTGCCGGGGACAAAGTCCTTAACCATCATGCCCGGCCATTTTTGGGGCGCTGATGTAGAACTGGAAGGCCAACGGACCGGCGCCGGTGTCCGCGGCCGTAAACGCGATCGTGCTGCCGATCGGTTTTGGAGATGCAGGCGACGGCGCCAGGGACACAATGGTTACGTGGCAAAGCCCGGCACCGACAACAGCGCAAGCAGCCCGGCGAGCAGGGACCGCGCAATAACCTTCTGCGACCTCCGGAACGACGCAATCGGTATTTTCGATATTTTCGATTACAGCTTCAGCAACTCCCGCAGCCGCTTGGTCTGCACGCGGCTCACAGGAATCTCGGTGTGCTTCTTATCGTCCATGCGGATCTGGTAGCTGGACTTGAACCAGGGCACCACTTCCTTGATCTTGTGAATATTTACCAGAAACGAGCGGTGCACTCGCCAGAACGTTTCCTTGTCCAGATTGGCCTGCAGGTCCTCGATGGTGCGGTAGTTGGAGTGCCCTTCGACGTTGGTGGCCACCAGCGTGATCATGCCGTTATCGATGGTGGCGTAGATTACGTCCTGCGCGTCCACGATGAAGTTGCGGTTGGCGTTGCGGATCAGCAGCTTAGTGCGATGGGCGGGCGCAGAGTGCGGCGCGGGGATCTCCGGCGCGAGGGGCTTCTTTTCCTGGGAAGACCGCCGGGCGCGGTCGATGGTTTCCGCCAGGCGCGCCTTGTCGACGGGCTTCAGCAGATAGTCCATGGCCTCCAGGCGGAAGGCTTCGACAGCGTACTGGTCGTAGGCCGTAACGAAAATGAAATGCGGAAGCTCCATTCCGGATTCACGCAGTTGCCGCACGACTGAGATGCCATCCTGGCCGGGCATGTGGACATCCAGGAAAACCAGGTCCGGGTCCACCTTTTGAATGAGTTGGACGGCCTCGATTCCGTTACGGCCGGTGGCGGCCACCTCCACTTCCGGAAAGTCCCGGAGCAGGTAGGCCAGCTCGTCGCATGCCAGTTGTTCGTCGTCGACAATGACGGTCGTTAAAGTTGCCGTCGCACGGTCTCGCATCGAGTTGGTATTATAACATTTCGCCCCGCACCGGCAGACTGTCCGCTGCGCGGCCAGGCGCCGCGGCCCCGCATGTATTCCGGCGTGCCGCAAGGGCGCCTAAATTGAGAGGAGTAAAGCACTTGTCCACTAAGGACCATGTTTCTATCGCGCCGGCGGAAGGCAAGCTCGGGGTGTTGATCCCCGGTATGGGTGCCGTTACCACTACCTTCATCGCCGGTGTGGAGGCCATCAAGCGCCAACTCGCCAAGCCCATTGGCTCGGTCACCCAGATGGCCACCATCCGCCTGGGGAAGCGTACCGAAGGCCGCAGCCCGCGCATTCAGGATTTCGTGCCGCTCGCCAGCCTCGACGATCTGGTCTTCGGCACCTGGGATATCTACTCCGACACTTGTTACGAAGCCGCCGAAAAGGCCGGCGTGCTGGAAATGCCGCTGCTGGAAAAACTCCGCGAGCCGCTTTCGGCGATCCAGCCCATGCCCGCCGTCTTCGATCGCGAATTTGTGCGCCGTATCGACGGACCCAACAAGAAGCCCAAGGCATCCAAAATGGATCATGCCGAAATGCTGATGGAAGATATCCGCAAGTTCCGCGAGTCCACCGGCGCCGCCCGCCTGGCCATGATCTGGTGCGGTTCCACCGAGGTTTTCCATAAGCCCGCCGCCGTGCACCAGACCCTCGCCGATTTCGAGTGCGGCCTGCAGAAGAACGATCCCGAAATCTCGCCCAGCCAGATCTATGCCTACGCCGCGCTGAAATCGGGCGTGCCCTACGCCAACGGCGCCCCGCACCTGACCACCGACACCCCGGCCCTGCTGCAACTCGCCCGCGACCGCCAGGTGCCCATTTGCGGCAAGGATTTCAAGACTGGCCAGACCTTCATGAAAACGCTGATCGCGCCCGGCCTGAAGTCCCGCATGCTGGGGCTCAACGGCTGGTTCTCCACCAACATCCTGGGCAATCGCGACGGCGAAGTGCTCGACGACCCGGGCTCCTTCAAATCCAAGGAAGAATCCAAGCTGGAGGCACTGGAACAGATCCTGCAGGCCGACCTCTATCCCGATTTGTACAAGAACTTCTATCATAAGGTGCGTATCAACTATTACCCGCCGCGCGGCGACGCCAAGGAAGGTTGGGATAACATCGATATCTTCGGCTGGCTGGGTTATCCTATGCAGATCAAGATCGACTTTCTCTGCCGCGATTCCATCCTGGCCGCGCCCTTGGTGCTCGACTTAGTACTCTTTATGGACTTGGCCCAGCGCGCCCAAATGCGCGGCATCCAGGAGTGGCTTTCATTCTATTTCAAGGCCCCCATGCACGCGCCCGAGCTGTATCCGGAACACGACATATTCATCCAACTCATGAAGCTGAAGAACACGCTCCGATGGATGCGGGGCGAAGACCTGATTACCCATCTGGGGCTGGAATATTACGACTAAGTGACGAGAACCCATAACCCATCACCCAGAACCCATCACCCTCTATGAAGGTTCTAGTCATCGGCGGTACCTTGTTCATCGGCCGGCAACTGGTCAAGGAGTTGTGCGACGCCGGTCACGATGTCGCGGTCATGCACCGCAAGCCGGAGCATGGCCTGGCCCGCCGCGTCGAGAACCTGATGGCCGACCGCAACGATGCCGAAGCGGTCCAGCAAGCCTTGGACGGCCGGCGCTTCGAGGTAGTTTACGACAACGTCTACGACTGGGAGCGCGGCACCACCGCCGCCCAGGTGCAGGCTACCGTGCGCGCTTGTGGCGACCGCCTGCAGCGCTATATTTTCATGTCCAGCGTGGCGGCCTACGGCGATGGCCTGAATCACTATGAAGGCGACGCGCTGGCGCCGGACAATCATCCCATTCCGTATTCGCGCAACAAGGCCATGACGGAACGCATGTTGTTCCGCATGCATCAGCGCCACGGACTGCCGGTAGTGACTTTTCGGCCGCCGTTCATCTACGGGCCGGGAAATCCGTTCTACCGCGAAGCGTTCTTCTGGGATCGCATGCGCCTGGCGCGGCACATCCTCATTCCGGGCGACGGCCATCGCCTGATGCAGTTCGTTTACGCGAAAGACCTGGTGCGCGCCCTGGTGCGCGCCATGGAAGTGCCCAATGCGGACGGGGAAGCCTTCAATATTGGCGACTCCCGTCCGCTGACGCAATTGGAAGTGGTGCAGGCTCTGGCTGCCGCGGCCGGCAAGACTCCCCATCTGGTTCGCATGCCGCGCGAAGCCATCCAACACGCGGGCGGCAATCCCATGGGGGATCCGTCCTATTTCGGCGTGTATTTCGATGTGCCGCCGATCACCGAAAAGATGGGCAAGGCGGCGCGCGTGCTCGGCGTGCGTCCTACCCCCTTCGAAGAGGGTCTCAAGGAGACTTGGCGCTGGTACCTGCGCCACCGCAATGGCCGGTGGCCGCAGCCCGACTTCGCTTTCGAGAACCGCTTGCTGGCCATCGCGCAGGCCAAAATCGCCACCGGAGCGTGACTGGCCGGCGTGGCGCAGGCACTTCTGCCTGCCGCGATGGCACTCCTGCCATCGCGCCGGGCGAAGCCCGGCTCCGGCGAGCGCAGCTCGCCTGTGTCGCCAGGAGTGGCGCCACGGCACGCCGGGGGCGTGCGCCACGTCGGTGATCCAGTACTCCAGTGCCAACGAAAAAGTTTGCGGCGAGGTTAGCCGTTTCTCCTCCGTTTGCGCATATCCAAATAAGAAGGAGTCCGAGCGCTTGGACCCCGCGCCACGCATAGCGGCGGGGAATCGCAGGGCGAAAATCGTGCAAACTATGCTCACAATCCGTGTGTTTCCAATACTGCTGGTGGCTGTTTGCGCGCCCCCCGCATTCTCCGCCCAAGCGTATGTGACGTTGTGCTGCAGTCCGGCCGGCTCGATATCCAGCTTCAACCCGCAAACCAACCAGATCGCCGGCACCTTTTTCACCCTGCCCGGCGCGGTTGATATGGTGTTGAGCCCGGACGGGTCGAAGGCTTATGTGGCCACCAGCTCGAGCGTGCTCAACAGCGCATCAAACAGCCTGGGCGTGTATCAACTGCCGGGGGCGAAGTTGGTGCAGCGCATCGCTTTGCCGGACAGCCCGACCGAGATCGCGATCAACGCTGCCGGGGACCATGTGTATGCCGCCGCCGTGGAAACCAAGG
>Ga0302326_10026471_pt1 | contig 11719 bp, 8 predicted proteins | sample Palsa_T0_3_FD_202264 | JGI IMG/M metagenome (GOLD analysis project Ga0302326, IMG submission 202264) | Peat permafrost microbial communities from Stordalen Mire near Abisko, Sweden - Palsa_T0_3 | ecosystem: Environmental > Terrestrial > Soil > Palsa > Peat permafrost | place: Sweden: Abisko... | reverse complement strand
AGTTCATTCGACGCTTCGAGCCTTGGATGGCGCTGTCCTTCACCGAAGGCAGCATCGGCGGAGACATCGGGAGGGTGGATCTTGCCAGGCTCAAGGAGTTTTATGGCGTGCCGGCGGCCCCGCCACAGGCCGCCGCACCGCGCGCCGCCGTGCCGGACGAATTCTCCGAACCCACTCCGGGCGGTTCCAACGGCTTCGCCATAGCACCGCAGCGAAGCGCCTCCGGGCATGCTTTGCTTTGGATCAATCCGCACACCTCCTACTACTTCAGATCCGAACTGCAGATGGTGAGCGGGGAGGGACTGAACGTTTACGGAGCGGTCACCTGGGGTCAATTCTTCATCTACCAGGGCTTCAATTCGCGCAACGGTTGGATGCACACCTCATATGGCGGCGACGCCGTCGACGAGTACGCCGAAACGATCGAGCAAAAACCCCAGCGGCTGTACTACAAGTACGGCGCCGGCCTGAGAAAGCTGCGCTCCGGCGAAATCGTGATTCGCTACAAACAGGGCGACTCGTTCGCCACGCGCAGCTTCACGGTCTACCGCAGCCACCACGGCCCCATCATCCGCGCCGAACATGGCAAGTGGATTGCGATCAAACTGCTCCAGGACCCCGTGCGGGCGCTGGAACAGTCCTACCTGCGCACCAAGACGCGCGACTATCGGTCGTTTCGCAAGACGCAGGAAATGCGCACCGATACGTCCAACAATACGGTGTACGCCGATGCCGACGGCACGATTGCTTATTTTCACGGCAACTTCATCCCCAGGCGCGATCCGCGCTTCGACTATGCCCACGTGGTCGACGGCAGCAACCCGGCTACGGAATGGCACGGAGCACACCCCCTGGAAGATACGATCACGCTTCTCAATCCGAGCAGCGGCTGGATCGCGAACACCAACAACTGGCCGTTTTCCGCCGCCGGCGCCGCCAGTCCCAAGCGTGAGGATTATCCGGCTTACATGTGGATCAGGGGAGAAAACCCGCGCGGCTTGCACGCAACCCTGGTCCTGCAAAACATTCACGACGTCACCCTGGACAGTCTGATCGCGGCCGGCTACGACCCGCATCTGACGGCCTTCGATGCGCTGCTGCCGCCGCTGATCGCGGCATTCGATGCGCTGCCGCCCGATGATGCGCGAAGGCTGTCGCTGCGCGAGGCCGTCGCAGCGTTGCGCGGTTGGGACCGACGATGCGCGGCGGACTCGGTGCCCACGGCGGTCGCGATCTTCTGGGCAGAGGAGATGGCGGAACGCGCCAAGGGAGCGGCGCACGCCGCCGACCGGCCGACATACGATTATCTGGTCGATAACTCGACCGACGCAGGAAGACTCGACGCGTTGACGGCAGCGCTCGCAAAGCTGTCGGACGATTTCGGCCGTTGGCAGACGCCCTGGGGCGAGATCAACCGCTTTCAGCGCTTGAGCGACGACATCGACCCGCGCTTCGATGACTCGAAGCCGAGTTTGCCGGTCGGATTCGCGCCCGGGCAATGGGGGGCGCTCGCGTCATTCGACTGGACCAGACCGCGGCACACCAAGAAGATATATGGCTCGGAGGGCAACAGCTTCGTGGCTGCCGTCGAATTCGGACCCACCGTGCGCGCCAAAGCCATCATGAGCGGCGGCGAGAGCGGCGATCCTTCGTCCGCGCATTTCGTCGATCAGGCGGCCATGTTCACACAGGGAAGATTCCGCGACGTGTATTTCTCGCCGGAGGACGTTCGCAGCCACGCCGAACGCAGCTACAACCCCTGAACGGTCTGCGCGTCTTCGCCGGGGATCAGCGCGCTACGATGAGTGCCGTACGATGAGTGTACGATGAGTGCCGTACGATCAGCGCGGATTGCGCCGCAGAGCCTGCGGGCGCTGCAGGGCTGCGCGCGGCGGCGGCGCGCGTTGGATGACGCGGCGGCGCTGTTCCGGGGTCATTTGGCGCCACTGCTGGCGTAACTGCTGGCGCCGCTCCGGCGGCATTTGCCGGAATCGATTGAATTGCTCGCGCACACGTTGTTGACGCTCCGGCGGCAGTGCCTTGAATTGCTGCCAGCGCTGCCGCAGCAGCTGCCGCTGTTCTGGTGTCATGGCGCGCCATTGCGCAAAGCGCTCCTGCGCACCGGTGCGCTGCTCGGGAGTCATCGTCAGCCAGCGTTGGCTGCCCCGCGCCAGGGCCTGCTGGCGTTCCGGCGGCAACGAATTCCACTTGTCCTGGTAGTCATGCAGCAGCTGCTGTTGCTGCGGCGACATCGAATTCCAGGCCTTGGGCTGAGCGGGCGCTTCGGGCGCGGCCGGCGCTTCGATCGGCGCGGGAGATGCGGGCGCAGGGTCCTGCGCGAACGCCGGGGCGGCCGCGAGACTCAATACACATGCCAATAGCACCCTGATCATTTACTTGCATCCTGCGGCGGCGGTGCGGGGGGACTGTTCCCCCGCGGCGGCGCCCGCTTCAAAAATTCCCACCAAGCAGCATCCCCGACATCGTCCGAACCCAAGAACTCAATGAATCCTTCGTCGGATCCTTCGTCCGGCGCATCCCCGGGCGGTGGACGCGGCGGCTGCGTCGTCGCTGCCGGCGGCTTCGGCGGCGCGGGCGCTTGGGCGTGTGCAGCGGCGCACATCACCGTGGCCATCAGCAACCACCACCCTCTTGCCGAGCTCAATGACGATTCAACCTAAGCGGCTGGTTCCGTATTCGCCGCTTTGTCCGCGAAATCATAGAAATCGAGATCGTCCTGAAGCATCTCCAGGGCGTCACCTGACTCATCCGAGGAAGCGACGATGTCCAGATCTTCGAGATTCGACTGTGCATCGGCGAAGGATACCGCGTGATGGACCGCCGGGGTGCCCATCCAGAGCGCGACGCCCAGCACGGCCGCGGCGGTTACCCCCGCGGTGGGCATCCACCAAGCCTTGCGCGGCAACCACGAGTGGCTGGGTGCCGCGGCCGCCTCGAGCGCGGCATGCCGTGCCTGGGTAAGTCGGGAACGCATACGCATGTCGAGGTTCTCGACGCTGTCGTGAAACAGCGCGCGGCTGCGCTCCTCGAGAGAATCACGGTTCTGTTCGCCCATCACCACGCCTCGCCAAGTTGTTCGCGCAGCGCATGCACGGCGCGCGAGTAATGCGTTTTGACGCTGCCTTCAGAGCAGCCCATGGCCGTCGCCGTTTCGGCAACATCCATGCCTTCGAAGTTTCGCAGCATGAAGGCTTCGCGCTGACGTGCCGGCAGGGCGCGCAGCGAAATCTCCAATTGCTGCAACGCCTGATCCTGCATCAGCCTCTCCGGGATGGGAGTGGCCGCATCCGCGACGCTCTCCAACGGATCTTGAGCTTCGTTGTCGGGATCCTCCTTGGGACCCGGCAACCACGTCATGATGCGATTGCGCACCGAACGGCGCCGCTGTAAATCGCGGATGCCGTTTTCCAGAATTCGATAGAACAGCGGCCGCCACTCGGAGCTCGGCTTCGAGGCGTAATTCTTCGTCAGCTTGAGCATGGCGTCCTGGACCACATCCAAGGCGTCGTCGGCGTCGCGCAGTGCGACTTGTGCCATGCGAAACGCCCGGCGCTCGATTTCGGCCAGGAATTTTTCGAGTTCTCGCGAGTACTCCAGAACCACTCCCTCACGCGCTGGAGTGGGACCATCCCAGTCCATCCAAGCGGTGTGGAGGGTATCAAAGCGAGACATAATCGTCCTCATGGAGGTTGGTTGAGCGGCGGCGCAACTTTGCCCTTCCAGGTATAAACGCCCTGCGGCGCCGGGGGTTGACGATGATTGATACAAGATCAGCGACTTACGCACACCGGTTGTGGCTTACGTTGCAATAATTTGAGCCGACACCTCCAATGACAATGTAGAGGGTTCCGTAATACATTGAATTTATTGAACTCACTGCCATTTAGGATACTTTTTGGCCATTTTGAACATGACCCGAAACGGAACGGGCACTTAGGGTAAATGATCCCGGCTTTTCAACAGACTTATCCACAGCTCTTGTGGACAACGAGACGCGCATGATTTTGGCTGTTGCGCTCGACACGCCCTTGCGCCGCGTCTTTGACTATTTGCCCTTGGACGAGCAGTCGATTCCACCGCCGCCTGGCGTGCGCGTGAGTGTTCCCTTCGGGCGCCGCAAATTGATCGGCGTGCTCGTATCCATCGCCTCCGAATCCAACATCGCCTCGGCAAAACTGCGGCGCGTTCTCGCGATCTTGGATACGGCTCCGATCTTCGATGCGGCAACCTTCGAACTGCTCAAGTGGGCCGCCGACTACTATCATCATCCGATCGGCGAGGTATTCGCGGCGGCGCTCCCCTCGAGCCTGCGTTCCGGCCAGGCCGCGATCGAATCGACCGAATACTGGACCCTGACGCAAGCCGGTCGTGAAGAGTTGACCAAGCCAGCCAATAGGCGGGCCCCCCAGCAGCGCGCGCTGCTGGCGTGGCTCGCCGAACGCGGTCAAGCCTCGGCCGCCGAAGTAACCGCCGCGTTCAAAACTTCCCACTTGAGGGCCTTGGAGAAGCGCGGCTGGATCGCGGCGCACCGCTCCGAGGTTGCCCTACCGGATGAGGTCCTCAAGGAGCGGCCCGAGCCCGGTCTCGTGGAGGCCGACGAGTTGACCTTGAGCGGCGCCCAGGCCGAGGCCGTCAAAGCCATCGTCGCCACACTGTCCAAGTTTGCCGTGCACCTGCTTTATGGCGTGACCGGCAGCGGCAAGACTGAGGTTTATCTGCGCGCCATCTCGGCCGCCATAGCAGCCGACGGCCAGGCGCTGATTCTGGTGCCGGAGATCGCCCTGACGCCCCAGCTGCTCGAGCGCTTTCGGCGCCGTTTCGGCGGCGGCGTGGTCGCGCTGCATTCGGCCCTCACCGACTCGGAACGCCGCGATGCCTGGCGCGCCGCGCACGCCGGCATCGCGCGCATCATCATCGGCACCCGTTCCGCGGTGTTCACTTCCGCACCAAGGCTCGCGCTCATCGTGGTGGATGAAGAGCATGACGCCTCGTACAAACAGCAAGAGGGCTTCCGCTACTCGGCGCGCGATCTGGCGGTGATGCGCGCCCGCGGCGCCGGCATTCCCGTCGTATTGGGCTCCGCGACGCCTTCGCTCGAGACGCTGGAAAATGCGGCCACCGGCCGTTATGCCAAGCACTTGTTGCCGCACCGTCCAGGCGCCGCCCAAGAGGCGCGCATGTCCTTGATCGATCTGCGGCGCCATGCCGCGGATCAAGGACTCTCCACCCCCGCCATGGTTGCAATCGCGGCGCATTTGAAGGCCGGCGGCCAGGTCATCGTGTTCCTCAATCGGCGCGGCTATGCGCCGAGCTTGTTTTGCAACAGTTGCGGCTGGATTGCACCATGCGCGCACTGCGACGCGCGCATGACGCTGCATCGGCGCGCAGGCCAGCTGCGTTGCCATCACTGCGGCGCGCAGGCAGAAATTCCCGCCGTGTGCGGCCAATGCCGCCAGGCGCTGCTCCCCGTCGGACAAGGTACGGAGCGGGTCGAGGAAACTCTCGCCCGGCTGTTTCCGGAAGCGTCGCTGGCGCGGCTGGATCGCGACACGGCATCGGCGCGCGGCTCCATACAGAACGTGCTCGAGCGCGTGCACAGCGGCGAAGCGAGGATATTGATCGGCACGCAAATGCTCACCAAGGGTCATCACTTTCCCGACGTGTCGCTGGTGGTGATTCTCGACGCCGATCAGGGCTTGTTCGCCAGCGACTTTCGCGCGACCGAACGCCTCGCGCAGACCATTACGCAGGTCGCAGGCCGCGCCGGGCGCGCCGCGCGCGCCGGCGAGGTATTGATCCAGACCGAATATCCCGAGCACCCGTTGCTGACCCGGCTCATCGCGGACGGCTACGAGAGCTTCGCCGCCAGCGCCTTGCAGGAGCGGCGCGAGGCGCAGTGGCCGCCCTTCTCGCGGTTGGCGATGCTGCGTGCGGAGGCCAAAGACCGCGGCCGGCTGAACGATTTTTTACAGGCCGCCGCCGAGCGCGGCTTTCGTCTTAACGAAACCGGCATCAAGGTTTTGGGTCCTGCCAGCGCGCTGCTGGCGCGGCGCGCCGATTATTTTCGCGCCCACCTGTTGATCGAATCGCCGAGCCGCGGCGACTTGCAGCGCTACCTCGCCCGCTGGCTGCCGGCGGTCGAGGATCTGCCGGGAGCCCAGGGCATGCGCTGGTCGATCGACGTGGATCCGCTCGAAGTAGACTGACGCCTTTGCGGTAGACTGCCGACCCATTCTTGACATCCTCGCCCTCCGTAGACGAAGGGGATTCCCTGATGGCGATCAATGCCCAGATCGCGAAGCACTGGATGCTTCGTTACCCGACGCACTCTGGCAGTGGAAACCGCCGAGCCGTCGCACGCACCGGCAACAGGTGCGCCGCTTTCAAACCATGCCAGCGCGTAATCGCGTTAACTCTGGCAAGTCAGGAGCATAGGAGAAATACAATGGTAATTCAACAAAAGGAGCGGCGCTTCCTCTCGGCCTAAAGGCTAGGCTTTCCGCGCCGAATATTCGATGAAGACCCTGATCGAATCGCTGCTCAAACAAGCACTCGCGGGCTTGCCTGAAGACCTGCTGCCGGCCGCCGCCCGGACCTTGAGCATCGAGGTGGAAAACACCCGCGATCCGCAGCACGGAGACTTCGCCAGCAATCTCGCCATGCGGCTTGCCAAGCCGGCGCGCCAGAATCCGCGCAAGCTTGCGGAAGCTTTGCTGCGGGCGCTGCCGCACAGCCCCTGGATCGCCAGGACGGAAATCGCCGGGGCCGGCTTCATCAATTTTTTCTTGACCGACGCCGCGTACACCGGGGAGATCGCCCAGGTGCTGAGCGCCGCGGATGCGTACGGCAGATCGACCTTCGGCGCCGGCAAGCGGGTGCAAGTCGAGTTCGTATCGGTCAATCCTACCGGCCCGCTGCACGTGGCGCACGGCAGGCACGCTGCCTTCGGCGCCTCGCTCGCGAATCTCTTGCAGGCGGCGGGTTTTCAGGTGGCGCGCGAGTACTACATCAACGATGCCGGCCGGCAAATCGACATTTTGGCCGTCAGCACCTGGTTGCGCTATCTCGCATTTCGCGGCGAGCAGTTCACATTTCCATCCAACGGCTATGTCGGCGATTACATCGTGCCGATCGCGGAACGATTGTTCGCGCAGGAAGGCGACGCCTTGCGCCGTCCCGCAGCCGACGTGTTCAAGGGCGTGCCGGCGGATGAGCCGCAGGGCGGCGACAAAGACGCCCACATCGATGCGCTCATCGCGCGTGCACGCGAATTGATCGGCGCGGCCGCTTATCGCCGTGTTCTCGACCTGTCGGTCGCCGGCATTCTCGCCGACATTCGCGAGGACCTGGCCGAATTCGGCGTTACTTTCGACAGCTGGTTTTCCGAACGCACCCTGGTCGATGACGGGGCGATCGATCGCGTCATCGAGACCTTGAGGAAATCCGGTCGTGCCTATCAGAAAGACGGCGCCTGGTGGTTCAAGAGCACCGAGTTCGGCGACGAGAAGGACCGCGTCGTGGTGCGCGAGAATGGCATCAAGACCTATTTCGCCTCCGATCTGGCCTACGTCTTGAACAAGCGCGAGCGCGGTTTCGAGCACTTGCTTTACATCTGGGGCGCGGATCATCACGGTTATATCGCGCGGCTGCGGGCCGGGCTCATGGCCCTCGGCGGCCCTGCCGAGTGCTTCGAAGTGCTCCTCGTGCAGATCGTCACGCTGTTTCGCGGCGGCGAAAAGGCCCGCATGTCGAAGCGCTCCGGCGACTACGTGACGCTGCGCGATCTGCGCCGCGAGGTCGGCAACGATGCGGCGCGCCTGTTCTACGTGATGCGCAGCAACGACCAACATCTGGATTTCGATCTGGAACTTGCCAAGGCGCGATCGAACGACAATCCGGTGTATTACATCCAATATGCGCACGCGCGCGTCGCCAGCGTGCTGCGTCAGCTTCAGGAGCGCGGGCTCGAGCACGATGCGGCGCGCGGCATCGCATCGCTCGGCATATTGCGCGAAGCTCATGAGCTGCAATTGATGAAGCGCATTTGCGCGTACCCGGAAATCATACGGGTATGCGCGGTGCAATACGCGCCGCACACCCTGGTGCACTATCTGCGGGACCTGGCCAATGACTTCCACGCCTACTACAGCACGCACCAGTTCATCGTCGAGGAGGCGGACCTGCGGGATGCGCGGCTGGTGCTGGCGCTCGCCGCTCAGACCGTGATTCGCAACGGTCTGGGTTTGCTCGGTGTATCCGCCCCCTCCAGCATGTAGCATTCGTTAGGAAACTGGTGACGTCCCGCGATTACAAACCCAAGCGCCCGGAGCGGGGCGCATTCTCCGGATGGATGGGACTCGCGTGCGGTTTGATCCTGGGGTTGGGCGTAGCCGCGATCGTATATCTCAAGGATCACCGGCTCGATGCGCCCGCGGCCGCCGAAGCCAAAACGGCGAAGAGAAAACTGCGCGCCAATGAACCGCCGGATGCGGCCGAGCCGCCGGGCGATGAGACGGCCAAGTCCTACGACTTCTACGACGCGTTGCCGAAGTTCGAGATGGTGGTGCCTGAAAAGGACAAGGACGTGCGTCCTGACATCAAACCCGTTCCCGAGACACGCAAGGGCACTTACGTGCTGCAGGTAGGTTCATACAAGAATTTCGCCGACGCGGACCGCGTGCGCGCAAAGCTGGCGCTGCAAGGCGTCGATGCCAAGGTGCAGAAGGTGTCCATCGACAACGACACCTGGCATCGCATCCGCATAGGCCCGATATCGAAACTGGACGAGTTGAACCGGCTGCGCGCCATTCTGCACAAGGCAGACGTGGATGCACTGGTCATCCGGGTGGGCGATTGACCCGCAGGCGCATGAACCACTGGATCGTGTGCGCAGCGGCCATGCTGCTGCTCGGCGCCGCTGCGGCGGACTTGGGGGAGCGCGCGCTCGTATGGCCCGATACATTTCTGGCGCGCGTCAAGGCGCTCGCCCTGCTCGAGACGTTGAACGCCGAACTCTTGAGCCACGACAGCGCGACCGTGACATTGGAACAATGGTGCGACCAGCATCGGCTCGCCGTTCCGGCGCGGGTGGTGGCGATGCGGGTTACCGGGATCGACAAGGCACCGTCAGCGGCGCAGCGCAGTGAGCTGAACGTGTCGGACTTCGAACCGGTGCGCTACCGCCGCGTGCGCTTGAGTTGCGGAGCAATGGTGCTCTCGGAAGCCGACAACTGGTACGTACCCGGCCGGCTCACGGCAGAGATGAACAAGCAACTAGAGACCACGGACACCCCCTTCGGCAAGGTTGTGCAGGCACTCAAATTTCGGCGCCATACCCTGACCGCAGAATTGCTATGGCACCCGCTGCCGGTTGGATGGGAAATGGACGGGATGCTGCTCGATGGAAGCGGCGCCTTGGCCGTCCCTGCAGAGGTCTTGAAGCACCGTGCTCTGCTCACCTTGGCCGACGGTACGCCGGTCAGCGAAGTGATCGAGACTTATACCGGCAACGTGTTGGGGTTTGCGTTTCAATCCTCGCCTAATTGACGAAAATCGACGCCTAAAGCCCGCAATTTTCGGTAAAGATGCGTCCGTTCCATACCCACGCGTTTGGCCAATTGACCCACCTTTCCATGGCATAACAGCAGCTGCTGCTGAAGATATGCCCGCTCGAATTGTTCGCGCGCCTCGCGCAGCGGCAAGGCGAGCAGATCTTGCTTCACCAGCGGCTCGTTGACGGCCGATTTCACGGCCAGTTCGCGCTCGATCTCTTCCAGGCCGATTTCCTCGCCGACGCCCAAGATCAGCACCCGCTGCACCAGATTCTTCAGTTCGCCGATGTTGCCGGGCCACGGGTAGTTGCGCAGCCGATTCTGCGCGGCCACGCTGAAGCGGCGCAGCGGCAGATGTTGATCATCCACCAGCCGATCCACATAGAAACGCAGCAGATCGGGAACATCCTCTGCATATTCGCGCAGCGGCGGCACACGCAGGGTGATGACGTTGAGGTTGGCCACCAGGTCGCGGCGGAACGGCTCGGGCGAAGCGCGCAATTCGAAGCCATCCTGGGCCGAACTGATCCAGCGCACGTTCAAGGGCAGCTTCTGCCGCCCGCCGACCCGCGTGTAGCCGTTCTCTTCGATGGCGCCGACCAGCGCACGCTGGGTGTCGCTGCTCAAATCCTCCAGGCCGCTGATGAATACGGAGCCGCCCGCCGCCTGATCCAGGGCGCCGGGTTCCACCCGGCCGTCACGCTCACTGCCGAACAGGGCGACCGCGGGATCGGCACCGAGGCTGGCCGGCACGAGCGTATGAAAGGGCTTGGACGCGCGCGCGCTCAAGGAATGCAGATACCGCGCGTACGCCTCGCGGCCCGAACCCAGTTCGCCCACCAGCAGCACCGGGGAGGAGCTCGAAGCCGCATGTTGTACCTGCTCGCGCAGCATCTGCGTGACCTTGGCCTTGCCCATCGGCACCGCCAGCGACGGACCATGCGTGCGCGCCGACAGGCGGTTGCGCCGGCCGGCGTCCAGCGCGCGCTCCACGGTGCGCAGCAGCTTGGTCAAGGACAGTGGTTTCTCCACGAAATCGAAGGCACCGAGGCGGGTCGCCTCGACGGCGGTTTCGACCGTGCCGTGACCCGACATCATCACGACCGGGCAGTCGTAACCGTCGGTGTGCGACCATTCGCGCAACAACGTGATGCCGTCGGTGTCGGGCATCCAGATATCCAGCAGTACGAGATCAGGAACTTGGTTGGCGCGCGAGGAGCGCGCCTGGCTCGCGTCCGCCGCAATATCCACGTCGTAGCCCTCTTCGGACAAAATCTCCTTCAACAACCCGCGGATATCCGCCTCGTCGTCGACCACCAGTATTCGCGAAGCGCTCATACGCGTTCTCTCCTATGTTCTGTTTTCCGCGGCTCTCGTGCGCCCAAGGAGCGCGCGCCGTCGCTCAACGGCAATGTAATTCTGATGCGGGCCCCCCCGGACTTCGGATTATCCGCCTCAATGTGCCCGCCGTGTTCCTCAACGATCTTCTTGACAATAGCCAGCCCCAAACCCGTACCCTTGGGTTTGCTCGTGACGTAGGGGTCGAAAATGGTGCCGATCAAATCCCGTTGGAACCCCGGTCCATTGTCGACAATCACGATTTCCGCCGCCGCGCCCCGTCTCGGACCGTCGTCGGCGATGTGAGTTTCGATTTCGATGCGCGCTCCCGGGCGGCCCTCGAGCGCTTCCAGCGAATTGGTGAGCAGATTGTTCAGGATCTGCCGGACGCGCATGCGGTCGGCGGAAATGTTCGGCAGATCCGGGCTGAGCGCCAGGGTCAGCTCGGCCACGCGGTCCTGCACGCGGTACAAATCCGCCACTTCGGTGATCAGCTGATTCAAATCGAAACGCGTGAAATGCATGTCCGGAGCGCGCGCATATTCGCTGAAGGCGTTGACCATCTGCTTCATGGCGTCGACCTGGGCGACGATGGTGTGCGTGGCGCGTTCCAGGATTTGCGCGTCCTGCGCGTTCATCGAGCCCAAGAACTTGCGCCGCATCCTCTCCGCGGACAGTTGGATCGGGGTCAGCGGATTCTTGATCTCGTGCGCCAGGCGGCGCGCGACTTCGCCCCAAGCCGCGTCGCGCTGCGCCTGCAGCAATGTGGTGATGTCGTCGAACACCAGGACCATGCCCGCCGCGGCGCC
>Ga0302326_10026469_pt1 | contig 11721 bp, 8 predicted proteins | sample Palsa_T0_3_FD_202264 | JGI IMG/M metagenome (GOLD analysis project Ga0302326, IMG submission 202264) | Peat permafrost microbial communities from Stordalen Mire near Abisko, Sweden - Palsa_T0_3 | ecosystem: Environmental > Terrestrial > Soil > Palsa > Peat permafrost | place: Sweden: Abisko... | reverse complement strand
GTCCGCGCGTCGGGATTCGTCTCGTCGAATTTGTACGATACCCCGTCTGGCGTCTGGACCGCGAGCAACAGAATGCTACCCGTCGCCAAGGCTCGAGTACCGTCCGCCTCGTTCATGGTGGCCGCCGTGAGCCCTTTGTCGGCGGCCAGTGCACGCGTAAGTTGCTCGGTTGTGGCGCCCACCTGCAACACATCCGCGGGGCGGTTGCGAAAGGCTATCCCCAGACCCACCGCCAGCAGGATGGGAAAAACGAATATCCAGAAAATCGCCTCCGGCTCGCGCACAAATAGCCGAAAGCGCACCATCGTCAATTGGTACAGACTGCTCAGCTCGAGGTCACTCATCGCGCAAATTCCTTCCCGTAAGCCCGACGAACACATCTTCCAGGGTGGCCGAGTGAGTGCGAAACTCACTCAGGTGCAGCCCCTGGGCGCTGAGCGCGGCAAAAATGCGCGGCACCGCCGTATGCAGTTCGCGCACTGAAAGCTGGTGTATACCCGCATCCACGCGGTGCGACTCGACTCCCGCAATCGCGGTCAGGTGCGCCGCATCCATCACACCATCGTTGCCGGTAATGGCGAACTCCACGATGTGCTCGCCACCGACCGAGGCGATCAGCCGCTCTGGACTGTCGAGTGCGATGATCCGCCCGTGATCCATGATTGCTACCCGGTCGCACAGCCGCTCCGCCTCATCCATATAGTGCGTGGTGAGTATGATGGTGCGCCCGGCCTGCTTCAAACCGTCCACCAGGTCCCATAGATGGCGGCGTGCCTGCGGATCCAGCCCGGTTGTCGGCTCATCGAGGAACAGCAGCTCAGGATCGCCGACCAGGGCGCAGGCCATGGCCAGCCGCTGCTTCTGGCCGCCGGAGAGTGTTCCCACGCGTGCGTGGCGTTTCTCCTCCAGCTGCGCGGTCCGGACCGACTCCTCTACGGGAATGCCGCGGCGAAAAAAGCTACGGAACAGCCGCAATGTTTCGTCTACGGTCAGCTTGTCAGGAAACTGCGTCTCCTGCAGCTGAATGCCGATCCGCTGGCGTAGCTCATCTTCGCCGGTGGCCCAATTCAGTCCCAGCAGTTCGACGGTCCCTTCGTCGGGAGCGGTCAGCCCCTCGCAAATCTCGATGGTGGTTGTCTTCCCCGCCCCATTCGGTCCCAACAACCCGAAACATTCTCCCCGTGTGACTTCGAGGTCGAGACCATCCACTGCCACCACCTCGGCAAAGGATTTGCGCAGGCCGCGCAGCAGGAGTGAGGGGTCATTTCCCGGTGTCTTTATTCCGTTAGCCAGCACGGCAGCTCCTGAGGCAGTTATCAGTACGCGTACTTCCTGAGACAAGGGCATGGTGCTTGCCAGAGCCATCATCTCAGGGACTCTTCCGAGCGGTCCAGTCAGAGCAAGGTCTCCTGATGAACAGGGGGCTGTGGGGGAGACATGGTAGCCCACTCTACGCCAAAAGCGGGCGTAGAATGGGGCACCCAGAGCGTTGGTTGTGGTAGAGAAACCGGTTCATTGCTCTCCCAACTCGCAACCGCGAGTCAGACTGCTCCTGACTGAGTTGATCGCCAAAAAAAAAGAGCGCCGTATGAGCGAAAAGCGTCTTAAGTCCCCTCCTCTCCTTCTGCCGGTTCCTCATCTTGCTCGCCGGAATTCTGCTGTTCGAAGGCTGACCAAAGGGTGGAGGGGCGGCCCCCGGTGGGTTCGTTGTGACAGCTGATGGCACCGAGGGAGGTGAGTTGTTGGAGGGCGGCGTCGATCCGGCCGCTGTCGATGTGGCCACAAAATCGGCGCCGGATGTGATTTTTGGACAGTCCGTCGGGGGATGCATCGATCGCCTCGCGAATACGGTCGGCGATGGGGTTGCCGGTAGAAGTCCCTAAGAGGAAAGAGGCACTTGCGGAACAGTAGTCCGATGCGGACAGGGCAGCCTGGAGATGGGGCAGGCCGATGATGGAGCTGGAGTCGAGGGCAGCATAGATGGCGCTGAGGCGGAGGACCTGAGCCTCGGCGCGACTGGTGGCGGATCCGTGAAGGCCGGAACGGAGCTGGCTCAAGCCGGAATAGCGATCATGCCAAAGGTCGCTCGCCGCGTGGTCGCGGCGGAAGAGGATTCCGGGGTGGCGCTGGTCCAGTCGAGAGCGCGCCGGAGTTCGCGGGCGACGGCGGACAGCTCATGGGCACCGAGGCTTCCACCATCGGGGGGCAGTTGCTGCGCTGCACGCAGGTCCGAAGGCAACGGTTAAAAGTGACTCATGGCTGCGGATTTGGAAAACTGGATTGCTGTTTTTTGCGAAGGGTGATTTTTAGTGCAGCGATGAACCGGCAGACCTGGACTTGTGTGACTTAGATATACGGTCCTTAATGCGACGGTGGATTAGCCAAGCTAATGGCGTACCTCTTCGGGCGGATATTGGATGCCGTTACTATGACTGATGCGAGCCGAGTATGGCATCAGTTCAGGGGCAGCATGAGCGCCGTTCTGGTACCAGAAGGCAACAGTGGTGTAATCGTCGGAGCTGTCGATCTGCTTGCCGTAGACAGCTCGCTGATTTTGCAAATCGACGCTTAAAGACTTCTGAAATCTTACCGGATCCGGAATGTACCAGCGATAGAGCCTGTTCTTACCCGTCTCCATCTGGATATTGCCTACATACGCATGGGAATAAAGAAGCCCAATCTGCCAGGCGGCCCAAGCGCTTCCATATTCATCCTCGGTGCCAGGAGAGTGGGTGATTTTCTTTTCGTCGATGGTGAAGATGGTGTCGCCTTCACCCCACCATCCCGCATAGTTGGTGCGCATTTGAAAGATGTTCCCGATGTACTGACCCATTCCCTCGACTCTCAGGATATTGTGCATTCCATGAGTAGGATTTGATCTGTTCCAAGTGGCATGGAGACGGCTCGTTTCCGTGGCGAATTTTGGATCTCTCTCGAAGCTTATGCCGAAAGCAACGCCGCGGGAATAGACCTGATCTCCATCGTTAAGCAAACTAAACCGGGCATGTCTGGAAAAGGGCATGGGCAGGTAGCAGCTGTTGTTCCAATGATTGACCGCCATAGGAAGAGATGCATAGTCGATCGATTCACGATTGAAGTTCCCGAAGAACTCCCACAGGGGAACGTTGATACTTGGTTTGTCATTTCCGTCCCAATACACCCTTAAAACCAATCCAGGATAGGCAAAGCCGGTGGTATCCGTACGATGAAACAGACTGTCATCGGTGATATAGAAATAGGTAATTTTCCCGGGTCCATCCAGGTCGGCGAGCGTCTTTTCCTCGCCTGGCTTGATCGAGTAGTCATGGAATTCAACATGAGCATCGGAAACGCCGCCAGTGATTTCATAAGCATCTGACACCGACTGCGCCTGCAAGGAGCAAACGACAGAAAGCGCCGCCCCCAAAAACGCTCCTACCAGGCTTACGATTCTTCCTGCCTTCCCAGTCTTCAATTCTTGCTCTCCCGTTGCTGCCCGGAACTGGCCATGATTTGAAACCGGTTGCGGCGAAGTTCGGCTTCCCGGTTCTGGTCGACGATGCTACGAAGCTGTCCGGCAATGGCTGCACTCTCCTGCCGCATGCCTAGCGTTCTATAAGTTTGAAGGAGATGGTTAAGGATCGGCGCGCTATCCGGGTCCACCTCTCGAGCATGTTGAAGAAGGATAAGGGCAGCCTGGCTTTCGTGCTTGACAAGATGGGTCTTGGACAAAGCCAGCAAGACGTTGGGATCATCGGGCCGCTCCTTGAATACATCGGTTAAGAGGTGCTCAGCCTCTTCGTTATTGGAAGGGGTCGGATCCTTCGACAACGCCTCCGCCAGGAAATATTTGACTTCATTATCATTCGGATTTTTTTTCAGTTCGATGCGCAAGAGCTGCTGGGCATCCAAGGACTTTCCTTCCTGGCTCAGCAGAAGACTTTTTCCAACACCACCATATCCGGACTTCGGGTCCACACTTTCCGCCGACTCAAAGTCAGTCTCAGCTTTAGCCGAGTCACCTGCAAAAGAGTAGATGGAACCCCGGACGGTGAGCAGCGCGGCCGAATGCGGAATATTAGTGATTGCGGTACCGAGGACTTTGAGCGCCGCATCGGTGGAGGAATGCTCCATTGCAAAACGGGCCAGGTCAATGTAGTAACCAGCAACATCCGGAGCCTTGTCACAAGCGTTCCGGTAAGCGTCCAGCGCGGCGGGAACACGATCCAACTTGTTGTAATCCGCACCTAGAAGGTCCCACAGCTCGGCTGAATCATCACCCTGCTTTCTGAGTTGCTCAAGCACGGCGGCGCTGTGCTCATAGCTGGCTGCGTAAAAGAGCGCGTAGGCAAAATCGAAGGCGACGAGCCTGGTGTTGTCTCGTTGCTGGAGCGGCTGGAGAACGGTAACAGCTTTCGCGGCTTCCCCGCTCAGCACCAAGCAATGGCTAAACTGCAAGCTTGCGATCGTATTACCCTCAAGAATTTCGCCGGCAGCATCAAATGATGTTATCGCTCGCGCGCAGTCTCCATGCTCATAAGCGAGGCTGCCTGACATGGCATTCGCGACGGGATTAGAGGGATCGGCAGTCAAAACTCTATCGATGAATCTCTGGGCCTTAGGGTTTTGGAGCGTATAGGCCGCTTCCGCTGCTCCTTCCAGGGCCATCAAATTTCCCGGTCGCAAGAGCAGCGAATGTTCGAAACTATCCAAACTTTCGCTGGTCCGTTGAAGGCCGCGCAACGCGAGCCCTTGTGCTACCCACAAGCGAGCATCTTGCGGTTGCTGCTGCAAGAGGGTTCCGGTTTGAGCCAACGCTGCCTGGTAGTCGTGTTTCTCTAAAGAGGCCCCGATAGCCGCCAGCGAAGGATCTCGAGCTTGTGCGCCCGCGAGCTGCAGAGCGAGCCAGAAAAACGAGATCACGAGATACATGAAACGAGTCATAGCAAGAATCATTCACCCGTCAGAACTGGAAACGCCCAACCAGTTGAATCAGACGAGGCTGCTGTGTGTCGGTTGATCTCCCGAATGTGGCCGAAGTGACGCTATTGTCTACTCCGAGCAGGTTGACTCGGTTGAGGACATTGTAAAAAGCTCCGCGCACCTGCAGATTCGACCTCTCACCATGGATCCATGGCAAGCTGAAGTTCTTGATCAGATTGGCATCAACATTGATGAGACCTGGATTTCGGAATATATCCCTACCTTCATTTCCCTGAGACCCGATGGTGGGAGTGGTAAACGCAGTTGCATCGAAGACGCCAGTGAGATATTGGTGTTTTGAGAAGCCTCCCGGACGGGCGGTGCCAACGTTAGGAAAGTCCAAATTGAATCCGTCCTGATTGTAATCTCCACAATTGCCTGGGTAGGGGTTGTTGGGACCCCAGGTTGTTCCGGCTGGGGCCTGGCAGTAGCTGGCTGTGTTCACTGCCTGAAAAGGCAGACCAGTCTGGAAAATGGAAAGGGTAGAGACTTCCCATCCACCGAGCAGCCGGGATAGGTGTCGAATTCCCGGATCAGGAACCCTATAGTCGCCGGAAAGCGTAAACCGGTTACGGATGTCGAAGGAGGAATTGGCATAAAGCATGTAGTGTTGATCGGGCGAGCAGTCAAGGTTCTGATTGTAGTCGAATCTCGTGGCACAGATACCGTTATCGAGTGAATGTGACCAGGTGTAAGAGGCCTGCCAGGTTAATCCTTTGATCGATTGTCGAATACTGGGGATGAGCGCGTTGTAGTTGGAGTGACCGGTATTCCACACAAAACCCATCTCGCCAAAGTTTGGATTCAGCCGATCGAGCTTACCGTCTGCTAAATCCCCCGCAAAACGGTTGTAATCGAGGTTGCCGCTCAATAACCCGATACCAGTCGAACCGGAGTAGTCGATTCCGATCACCGTTCGGCGTCCGAGTTGCTGCTCAACTGCTAATCGATAAACCACCACTTGGGCAATGGAAAGGTTGGGATTGACTCCGTTTACCGCGACTGCATACCCTATGAGGCCGCCGGACTCGTTCACGCCGGTGGCCGGGATGGTGGGATAGGCAAAACCGAAGGGGCTGGTGGTGGCGGTTCCGTAAGAATATATGGCAGGGATGGACTGTTGGACTCCAAAGGTCGGTACGATCCAATTGGGTGGATTCAGATCCAAGCTGTCGAGCGACTGACCAAGGGTGATCGGAGTTCTATAGAGGCCGGCGCCACCGCGGATACTCACCCCGGCAGCCGAACCAGGACTCCAGGCAAAGCCAAATCTTGGCGACCAATTATTGATTTCGCGGTTATTGAAAAGATTCTTGTTTCCGCGGATGACGGCATTTCCAAACTGGCTGTCTAGACTCCCAGTGGAGGCGATATGGATATTATCGATGAGAGGATACTGCTTAGGATAGCCGTAGGGATACGGGTTGCCGAAATCGTCCCAGCGCAGGCCCAGACTGAATAAGAGGTTTGGCTTAGGCTTCCAATCATCCTGAATGAAGATGCCTTCGCGGGTGTTTTGTACGCCAAAGAGGTTGGGGCTGAAGTGTCCGGTTAAAGGGTCGAAGGTCACGCCTGACTCCTGAAACACCTTATCGGCCACAAAATCGTTCATGTTGGCGAAGGTGTAGGTAGGCCGCTCGCGGGGCGCACTAAAGTTAGCGCTGTCGTCCCCATGATAGATATCGACTCCGACTTTCAAGGCGTGACGACCTCTTATATAGGTCACGAGGTCGTTCCAATCGTAATTGTGCTGAATGAACGTCGCCGGGCCCCATGCATTGCCGCCGAAGGTGATCCCCTCGGCGTTGGTTGAGAGATAGGGGAGCTTGGAAAGTGGAGCGCCGGCCAGGCCTGCGAGGTTATTGGAGCTTTGAAAGCCACCCGCCTGGAAAGCTCCGAAGGTCAGGATATTGGTGAAGTTGGGACTGAAGACGTGGGTATAGTTCGTCGACAGGAACCAATTCAAGGTTCCATCTACGACGGTAAATTGGGGCCTGATGTCGGCAGCCTGGTAGGAAGTTGTAGTGCGATAGTAGTTGCCGAACAAACGATCTTTGCCTTGCCGGAAATATTGGTCGGCACGAATGTTATATTGCAATCCGTTACTGTACGGCGTGGTCGTGGGGGTTCCCTGGTCAAGAAAAGGGCTGTCACAACCTGCAACCGGCGAAGTGCAGAAGGTGGTGTAGCCAGGATTGGCCCATTCCACAATACCTCGAGTTTGCACAGAGGCCGGCTTGTAGGTGCTCAGGATATAAGTACCGTGAGTTCCAGGATAGTTTGCTTGAGCCCAGGTGGTGAAGGCAGGATCCTCATAGTTGACAAGACCAACACTGCCGCTGGATCCGTTCCCGGTTGTGAGCCCCTGAGAGGACGATAGTTTTTTCTCGATGGATCCAAAGATGAAGGTTCGATCTTTCACGATCGGCCCTCCAAAACTTGCGGTGATGTCATGCCGGTGAAAGGGAGAGTAGCCGTGAATGAACTCCGTGTTGGCCGTCAGCGCATCGTTGGTGAAGAGGTAATTCACCGATCCGTGAAAGATATTGGTGCCTGATTTTGAAGTGAGTTCATCCACAACCGAGCTTGAATTTCCATACTGCGCACTGAAGCTGTTGGTCTGCAGCGATGCCTCCTGAATCGAATCAGGATTGGGCGAGATATTGATTTCGCCGGTGATGATGTTGCTTACGATACTCACGCCGTCGAGAATGTAAGCATTGCCGCCGTAGTAGGATCCATTGGCACTGACATCGAGAGTGTGTTCATTGGTGAAGTTATCGGTGTTCCTGGTGTCGACGAAGCCAGTGACCCCGGGAGCAGCCTGAACAATGCCGTAGACACTATTATTTTGCAGGGGCAGGGACGAAATAGTCGCCGCACTGAGCGTGGTCTGAAGACGGGTCTCATCGGGATTGACGCCGACCTCGTTACCGGTAACTGTAACTTCGGAAGTTGTTGCCGTCACCGCAAGGGTGAGGTCAAGGCCTATGGTGGCGTTGGTGGTAACGGTGACGAAGGCGGTGGTTTTCTGAAAGCCATTGGCGGTTACGCTGATAACGTAATCGGCGGGAGCGATGTTCAGAAAGCGGTACAACCCGGCGTCATTCGAAGTTGAGGTGCCGACGACCCCAGTATCTTTGTTGCGGAGCTCGACAACTGCACCCGGCAATACGGATTTCGAGGGGTCGAATATCGTCCCTTGCAGGTTGCCGCTGTATTGAGCAAAAGCGGCAAACGTCGAGAACAGCAAAGCCAGCCCAAAAGCGACTCGGACGATGGGAGCGTGCGCTCGTCGGGAGCGGCTGGGCCGTTGAGCATGAGTCTTTTTTCCACTAGCCGGAGTTGAGCTCCAGAAAATCCGATCAATTTTGGTCATCTCGCTTCTCCAGAACAGGGAACCGGATCGGTTGCATCCATTTCCCATTAAATTGAGCCAATCAAACGGATACCTGTATACATATCGAAAGTGATACCTGTCAATATTAATTGCGAAATAGATATAGTATTTGTTTAACAGAATGCCGCCTTGGAATTGCTGTGCTGGCTGCCAGGAGACCGAAATGTCCAGGAGACCCTTGTCTCTCAATCGAAATCTATTGGCAATCTGTTCTGTAGCGTCGTTAGGAGGCTTTCTATTCGGATTCGACACCGCAGTGATCTCAGGGGTGACACGGACGTTAACGGCCACATTTCATTTGTCACCGTTGGCGCTCGGCATCACGGTATCGAGTGCGCTTTGGGGCACGGTTGCGGGCGCTGCCGGTGCAGGAAGGTTCGCGGACAAGTACGGCCGTAGAAGAAGCCTCAAGGCTTTGGGTTTGTTGTATGTGATTACGGCAATAGGGTGCGCGGGGGCGTGGGGATGGGGCGTGCTTTTGGCTTTTCGACTGCTCGGCGGCCTGGCGATCGGAGGGTCGTCGGTAATCTGCCCGACGTACATAGCGGAAGTAGCGCCGGCAAAGGTGAGAGGCCGACTGGTGGGCGCGTTCCAGGCCAATGTAGTCATTGGCATTCTGCTGGCATACGTATCGAACTACCTGGTCGGATTGATGAGTGTTGGGCTGGCCGACTGGCGCTGGAAGTTCGGAATAGCGGCTCTGCCGGCACTGGGGTTTTATGTCGCGCTTTTCATCATTCCAGAGAGCCCGCGGTGGCTGGTGCGGAGAGGCGAAAATGATGAAGCTCTGCGGGTACTGGAGTGGACGGGCAACCCAATGCCGCGGCGGGAACTGGGCGAGATCATTCAGTCTCTTGCTGGAGAAGGGACATCCGCCGATCGATTGTTTCAGCGGAGATACAAGTTCCCAATTTTCCTGGTGATAACGATCGGGCTTTTTAACCAGCTCTCGGGAATCAATGCCATTCTGTACTACCTGAACAGTATTTTTGAGAGTGCCGGTTTCGACCGCGTATCGAGCGACCTACAGTCGGTCTTGATCGGTTTTACGAATCTCATCGCTGTCGGTCTTGCGATGTTGTTGATCGACCGCGCCGGGCGCCGGGTGCTGCTGCTCATCGGATCGGTGGGCACTACGGTATCGCTGGCCGGGGTCGCTTGTATCTATGAATTTCACCGGTTTGAAGGGGCCTTGGTCTGGTGCCTGGTGGGATTCATCGGCTTTTTCTCTTTTTCGCAGGGGGCGGTTATCTGGGTATATATCAGCGAGGTTTTCCCCAACCACGTCCGGGCCAAGGGACAGAGTTTGGGAAGTTTCACTCACTGGTTCACGAACGCCATCGTGGCTGCTGTCTTCCCGATCGCGGCGGCACGTTGGCTTGCCGCGCCTTTCTTCTGCTTTGCCGGTGTGACCGCTCTGCAGTTTTTCGTGGTGTTCTTCTTCTTCCCGGAGACGCGTGGCCTGAGCCTGGAAGCGATGGAGACGAGCCTCCATCGCTAGAAGACAACCTTCAGCGATGGATGCCTTCAAGAGCGAGGCGCAGAGCGCCCCACAGCACGCTGTCACCCCCCAGGGAGGCGGGGACCACGTCGATTCTCGCTTTTGACCAGGAGGTCACCTGGCGGCGCAATTCGTGGCGCAGAGGAACAAACAGGGCGTCTCCCGCCTTGCTGATGCCGCCGCCTATCACGATTCGAGCTGGGTTGAGCAACATGATCGTGTTCTTTAGACCCTGGGCCAGGTTTACAACGTATCCGGAGACGAACTCGGGGTCGGTGAAGAGTTCCTGGGCCGTCTTGCCGTAGTCGCGCTCGAGCCACAGTCCGCTGGTCATCCGTTCCAGGCACCCAAACGACCCACAAAGACACTCCGGTCCCTGGGACAATACCGTCTGATGACCTAATTCGCAGGCGTAGGAATCCACCCCACGGTAGAGCCCGTTCTCGGTCAAAAGGCCCCCGCCTACACCGGTAGACAGGGTTATGTAGAACAAGGGCCTGAACCCTTTTCCTACGCCGTAGATGCCTTCCCCCAAAGCGCCCGCCATGGTATCCCTATCCATGATCGCAGGGGCAGCAAAGCGTTTTTGCACCTCACCGATGACGTCGAAGCCCTCCCATCCCGGCACCTGGGTAGAGAAGAGGACGCGTTGGGTGCTGAAGTCAACCGGGCCCCCGAAACCGATTCCGCAAGCATCAAAGGCAGGTTTGGTGACGATGCCGGCAACCATCTCCTGCATTCGGTCCAGCATCCACAGCGGTCCAGCAAGGCGATTGGTTGGCTGTGTCGCCCGGCCGATGAGAATTTCATCAGCAAAGACGCCGACGCTGAAGTTGGTGCCACCGATGTCGAGAGCGAGCGTACGTCTCACAGGCTTGGAAGCTAACATAGATTTCTGTATGTATACTTGTCTAATATACAGGCATGTATTCCTATCACCACATGAGATTGATCGGCATAGTCGCAACCTTGGGGGCGATATTCCTACCGGCCGGCACTTGGGGGCAGGCGCCAAAGACGCAAGTTCAGAGAGAAAAGGGTGCTGTCACGGCGAGAATGCTCGATGGTGGGATTTTCAGGTCAACCGGTACTCCAGGCTGGTCGATTGAGACCGATATAGGCGGTTCGACGATTTTCCCAGGCGTTTCACTGCTGCGGCTCACGGACGAAAATAACCAAACCTGGCTCGAGGCACGGGTAAATGGGGTGACAGGAGCGGAACATATAGATTTCCTGTTGAACACCGATTACCGAAGCGAGCCACTGGTCGTGGGCGCGCCACTTAAAGCTCTGGCACAGTTAAAGAAGCACAGTTTTCTCTTGCGATATGAAGGGTTTCGGCTCGATCTCTTCTACGATGGCGTGCTGGTGGATCAAGAATGGCCGACTGGCATGGTGAGGACAGGTGAAAAGCCACGACTGGAATTCTCCTCGCTCGTGGCGCAGGTTTCGATCTGGAACTCGGCCTTAACCGACAGCATGATTATTTCGTCGAACGGCGGCGCGGAGAAAGTTGCGAGGGATGCGGACCTGCTACTGGGCCCGGAACCTCTGAACGTTCAATATAGCCGTCCGCGCGGATACGACACCAATGCCGGGGATGCGATGCCGTTTTATCATGACGGGACATTTCACCTGTTCTTTCTGCTTGACCGGCGGCAGCATCACAGCAAATGGGGGCTCGGCGCGCACCAGTGGGCCCACATCTCTTCAACCGATTTGGTGCACTGGACGCACTATCCGATTGCGCTGCCTATCGAGCATGAGTGGGAGGGCTCGATATGTACGGGATCGGTGATCTTTAACCGCGGCCGCTATTATGCCCACTACGCCACGCGCATGCCCGATCGGAGTGAAC
>Ga0302326_10026468_pt1 | contig 11721 bp, 8 predicted proteins | sample Palsa_T0_3_FD_202264 | JGI IMG/M metagenome (GOLD analysis project Ga0302326, IMG submission 202264) | Peat permafrost microbial communities from Stordalen Mire near Abisko, Sweden - Palsa_T0_3 | ecosystem: Environmental > Terrestrial > Soil > Palsa > Peat permafrost | place: Sweden: Abisko... | reverse complement strand
CCGGCCCTTGCGCGAAGGTCCGCGAGCTGAGTCTCTCCCTCGCCGCCATGGTTGCTCGTGAAAACAATGTAATCGGGCTGCAAGCGCACCACTTCCTCAAAGCTGATGTGCGGCCAGTTCTGATCCGACAACATCACCGACTCCGCCCCCGCCCAGCGCAGCGCGTCGGCAATAAAAGTATTCTGCCCGATGCTGATCAGCGGTTCCTGCCACACAACGAAGAAAACGTGCGCCAGCGGCAGTTCCGAAAGGCGCATTCGCAAATCGTCGAGCCTCGCCTGCAACGGGCCGACCAGCGCTTCGCCCGCGGCGCTCGAGCCCATAAGCTCCGACATTTTTCTCACCGAGTCGAGCATTCCCCTCACCGTATGCGGATCGCTCGCGTAGACGGCGATTCCGAGCCTCGCCAGCGCGTCCACCGTCTCGCGGCGATTAATGGATGTGGACGCCAGCACCAGGTCGGGATGCAGCGCCACGATCGCTTCGAGACTCGGGTTCAACGGCGCTCCAACGTGCGGCTTGAGTTTCGCCGCGGGCGGCGTCTCGCAGTAGTTCGAGTCACCGGCGAGCTTATCGTCGAGCCCGAGCGCGTAGATCGTTTCGGTCAAATCGGGTGAAAGCGTCACGATCCGGTTCACCTTTGCGGGAATCGAGACTTGCCTGCCCACTTCATCCGTCACCAGGTTGCCCGCGCTGCGATGCCCGCTCCCCTCCTCCGCTTGCCGGGAAGCTGCATTGGTATGCTGCGCGCAGACCGAAAGCGCGACGAACATTACCGCAACCACGGCGAATAGTCGCCGCGATCCTCGGAACGCTCTCTGCAGCCAATTTGGCAACAATCTCTCCCTGCCTTCACACAAAATAAAAAAGCCTCGCGAATAGAACGAGGCTCATCGTCACACCCTTTCTCGCGAAGAGTGTGAGCGTCACCAGCCCGGGGACGTATCCTGACTTTCGGCCTACCCGCCCACATCACAAACGGGCGAGAACTTCGGGCGCTGTCGCCCCGATTCTATCGGAGCAGCCTTCCCCATCCCATGCTTTCAGGGACGAGTGGCACATGCATCGCAGCGCCGGCCGATTCACAGTGGCGGGACCGTGGCCGATTTTCACGGCCTTCCAATCTCCCCGAGCCAGCTGAATTGTTTTCACGCAGAGTGTAAGCCGCGCGAACCGGGGTGTCAAATTACGAGGAGATGAGTGTAGCGAAGCGGATTTCCGAGAACTGGCTTTCCTGGTGTGCGAGGTGGCTAACTAACGGTTCTTCCACTTCGGGGCGCGCTTTTCGACGAGCGCTCGCAAGCCCTCCTGCGAATCCTCGAGGTCGGCGAGTTCGTTCAGGAAAACTTTCATCGAGTTGCGGACACCGTCGCGCAAGGGCATACCCAGGCTGCCGAGGATCGCTTTCTTGGCCATCGTCAGCACCGGACCCGATTGCGCGGTCACTTTGGCGATCACGTCGTCCACCTTATTTTGCAATTCATCTGCAGGAACCACCCAGTTGACCAGTCCCAGGTCGCGCGCGCGCTCCGCGGTCATCGTCTCGCCGGTAAGCACCAGTTCGAGAGCGAGCTTGGGGCCCACGATGTAAGGAAGAATGGCCGCGGCCAGCGGCGGGAATACGCCCAATTTAATTTCCGGCTGCGCGAAGCGAGCCTTGGGAGTGGCGACGACGAGGTCGCCCAGCGCGGCCAACTCCGCGCCTCCGCCAAACGCGGGGCCATTGACCACCACCAGCACCGGCTTCGAGGTGTCGAGCATCGCGGAGAACGCGCCATGAAAGGCGTCGAGCAGCTGGAACACGCGCCTTTGCGTGTATTCGCCGAGCTCGATGCCGCCGCAAAAAGCCTTGGCCGCGGAATCCAGCACGATCAGCTTGATCTCGCCCCGCTCGCTCACCGAACTGATTCCCGTGGCGATTTCGGCCAGCATTCTCTCGTTCAAGAGGTTGTGCTCGGGCCGGTCGAGCGTCAGATGCGCCACTTCGCCTTCGCTCCAGAACTTGACGAACTGGAACTCGTCGAGCTTGGGCGATACGTAGGTAAGGGTGCCGAGTACGTCGGTGCTGTGGCCTTCGCCGATCATTCCGTTTCGCTCCGAAAGGAAAGCTTAGACGGTTTCGCCCAACCCCGCTACCGTTCATCCAAGGCCATACACCCAATCCGGCAAGCCCCTAGGCCGCGGCCGCTATGCGTCTTTTTTCCTGTGCCTTCTTCCTTCTCTGGGCCGCGCACTTCCGGTATTCTGCTGAACCTATGCTCGATTTGGGATATGTGCGCGACCATCTGGACGCCATCGAAAAAATGGCGCGCGACCGCGGCGTGGCCATCGACCTCGCCCAGTTTCGCGCCATCGACACGGAGCGCCGTCAGCTCATTACGCAAACCGAGCGCCTGAAGGCCGAGCGCAACAACGCCAGCGGCGAAATCGTTCAACTCAAGAAGTCCGGGCAGGATGCCGGACCGATCCTTGCGCGCATGAAGGAAGTATCGGAAGGGATCAAGCGCGACGACGAACGCATCGCGCAGCTCGACGAGGCCCTGAAGAGCTTTCTGCTGACCGTTCCCAACATGCCGCACGCGAGCGTACCGGTCGGCACGAGCTCAGCCGACAACGTGGAAGTCCGCCGCTGGGGCACTCCGCCTCAGTTCGATTTCGCGCCCAAGCCTCACTGGGACATCGGCGAAGCCACCGACATTCTCGATCTGCCCGCGGCCGTTAAGATCGCCGGCGCGCGCTTCGCCGTTTACAAGGCGCTGGGGGCGCGGCTCGAACGCGCTATCGCAAATTTCTTCCTGGATGTGCATACCCGCGAACACGGCTATACGGAGATCCTGCCGCCGTTCATCGTGAACACCGCTTCGCTCACCGGAGTCGGGCAGTTGCCCAAGTTCGCGGCGGAAATGTTTCATCTCGAAGGCACCGACCTTTGGCTCACTCCCACGGCCGAAGTGGAATTGACCAGCCTGCACCGCGACGAAACGCTTGACGCGGCGGAACTGCCGCTGAAGGTTTGCGCCTGGACGGCCTGCTTTCGCGCCGAGGCTGGCGCCGCCGGGAAAGATACGCGCGGCATCAAACGCCAGCACCAGTTTCAGAAAGTGGAGCTGTTCAAGTTCACGCGGCCCGAACAAAGCTACGACGAATTGGAATCGCTGGTTGGCAACGTTGAAGCGATTCTGCAAAAGCTTGGGCTGCATTACCGCGTGATGCAGCTTTGCACCGCCGATATGGGCTTTGCGTCCGCGAAGACCTACGACGTGGAGGTGTGGCTGCCTTCCACGAACGATTTCATGGAGATTTCTTCCTGTTCGAACACCGAAGCGTTCCAGGCGCGCCGCTCCGGGATCCGCTTCAAGCCCAAGACCGGCAAGACGGAATTTCTGCACACGCTGAATGGTTCCGGATTGGCCGTGGGCCGGACCTGGATCGCCATCGTGGAGAACTATCAGCAGGCGGATGGATCCGTGGTGATTCCGGAAGTGCTGCGTCCATATATGGGAACCGACCGAATTCCCGCCCTGTAAAGTTCCTTCGTAAACGATTCTTTTCGTTTTGAGAGAGCGGATTACCGCTTGGGGGGAGGATCCGTCTGAATCAGGGAAAGCTCGTGGGCAAACAGCGGGTTCTCCGGGAACTCAACCGTAAGGTCGGTGAGCAGCACCCGCGCGCGATCGAAGCGATGCTCGCGTTCGTAGCCTAGCGCCAGAAGTATTTGCGCGAACGGCTTCAAATAGTGGCCGTGGTCGGCGGCCTGCTGCATTAATTCGATACCGCGTTCCTTGTCGCCGTGAACGCCGCCGATCTTCAGGAAGATCCGCTTATAAGCGGGGAGCGACCCGATCACATAATTGCTCGCGCCCAGCGCAAGATAAGCATCCTGCGCGTTGGGATCGATCGAAAGAAGCAGCGACGCTTCACTATCCGCGCGGCGCATCATGGTCAATCCCGCCAGCTGTTTTTTCTCGATGAGAGCGTCGTAATCGGATTCCATGCCGTCGGCCATCGTGAGCACCAGCAGGCCGTGGGCGTCGCGGGGATTTTCTTTCAGCAGACCCTGAGCCATCTCGCGTGCCTGCTGGTTGACGCCGATAAACGCATCGTTGCGGTTCTCGGAAGGCTTACCGTCGACGCCGCCCAGGAACTTTGCGTCGTCGAGGAAAAAGGCCGAGGTAAAGACGCCCTTTTCGTTGAATTCTTCGTAGAGGTAGCTCGCCGCTTCGGCCACCTTGCCGAGGGGGTCGCCCGGCTGCTGCTTTTCGTAGGAGAGGAACTCAGCCCTGGCGCCCTGGAAATTCAACTTGTAGAGTTCCGCAAATCCGCTGTCGAGAATCGCCGGGGACAGGGTGTCAGCAGCGGCGGGCGCCGGCCTGGCAGACGTGCCAAAGCCGCAGAACAATGTGATGGCCGCCGCGCACGCAACGATCGATGGCCGTTTCATCTTTATCGGTCCGCTTATCTTCAAAAGCGCCTTCCAGCAATTATATTTTGAACGTATCCGGGCCGGCGCGGCCGCAAAATACGGCGTTCCTATAAGTTATCCAGAAAAAAGCGGGTAATCTGCTCGAAAAGCTGAATGCGGGCGGGCCGGTCGCCTATGGGATGCCCGCGCCCGGGAAAGATCGCCAGATCAGCGGGATACTGGCCGGCCTGGATCAGCTCGTTGACCACTTCCGACGTGTTTGCGAAGTGCACGTTGTCGTCGCCGGTCCCGTGGGCGAGCATCAGCTTGCCCTTTAAATTCCGCGCCTGATTCGAGGGAGACGATTCCTGGTAGGCGGCGGCATTGTCCTGCGGGCGGCCCATGTAACGCTCCGTGTAGATCGTGTCATAGAGCCGCCAGTTGCTTACCGGCGCCACCGATACACCGGCCTTGAAGACGTCCGGGGCGTTGAAGAGCGCATCGAGAGTCATGTACCCGCCATAGCTCCAGCCCCAGATTCCGATGCGCGATCCGTCCACGTAGGGTAGCGACTGCAAATACTTCACGCCCGCGAGCTGGTCCTCGAGCTCGACCTTGCCCAGGCGGTGGTAGATAGGAGTCTCGAAGGCGTGGCCGCGGTTGTAGGAGCCGCGATTATCCAGGGAGAAAATTACGAAGCCTTTCTCGGCCATCGATTCCTGCCATAGGAAATCAGACCCGGCCCAGGCGTTTTTCACGTACTGCACCTGCGGGCCGCCGTACACGTCGATTATTACGGGATATTTGCGGGAAGCGTCGAAGTTGGCCGGCTTGATCATCATGCCGTAGAGTTTCGTTCCATCGTCGGCGGCTACGTTGATGTATTCGACCGGCGACATTTCGTAGGTGCCCAGTTCGGCTGCCTTGTTTTCATCGATCGACGCGACGCGCTTTCCGTCGGCACGGTATAAATCCTGGCGGGGCGGGGTCATCGAGTTCGAGTACTTGTCCACAAAACCGGCAGCGTTGGGTGAGGGGGTTACGTCGTGCGTGCCCGCGTCCTCCGTGATTCGCGTGATGCTCTTGTCCGCGAGGGAGACGCGGTAGAGCTGGGCCTCGCGGACGTCATCCTTGTTCGAGAGAAAATAAATGTAGCCGTGGGCTTCATCCACGGCGGGATGGCTCGCGGCGCCGGGGCCGAATCCGCTGGTGCCGGTGATTCCCCAGTCGCCGGCGGTCAGCTGTTCCAGCTCTTTTCCGCCGAGATCGTAGAGATAGTAGTGGCGGAAGCCGGTGCGTTCACTCGACCAGAGAAAGCGCTTGCTGTCGGAGAAAAAGTACAGATCATCGCTGATGTTCACCCAGTATTTGTCGGACTCGGTAAGGACCGGGCGCGGCGTTCCGCCCCCGATATCGAAGAAGAGCAGGTCGAGCTTATTCTGCGCGCGATTAAGGCGCTGGATCGCGAGATGGCGGCTGTCGCGCAGCCAGTCCACGCGCGGGAGGTACACGTCGGTGTCGGTTCCTGTGTTCATCCAGGTGGGAGCGCCGCCGGAGACCGGCACGACTCCCACGCGCACGATGGGATTGGGCTCACCGGCCTGGGGAAAGCGCGTGTACTCGATCGCACCGGCGGGTGAGCTCATGTCCACGATGGGATAGCGCGTGACGGGGCGCTCGTCCATTTCGTAATAGGCGATGTGCGCGGAGTCCGGAGACCACCAGTAGGCCGTGGTGCAATCGAGTTCCTCGGGATAGACCCAGTCGAGCTTCCCTTTCAGGACATCTTCGTTGCCGCCACTCGTCAATTCCCTCAGTCCGCCCCTTGTCAGGTTCACGACCCAGATATTCGAGTCGCGCACGAAACTGATCCATTTTCCGTCGGGAGAAAACTTCGGGTCTTCCAGGCCGGTACCGCCCGTGGCGATGGGCCTCGGAGCCATGGTCTTCAGGTCGAGCAAGACCAGGCTGTCACTGCCGATAAACAGAAGAGAATCGCCGCCGGGCGACCAGAGATAATTCTCCGGCTGGATGCGGCCGAGGCCGGTGGCCTGGACCGCCTGCGTTTTTTCCGGCTGCATCACGGCGGCCAGCGTCTCCGCTTTCACCAGCGCTTTCCGCTCGCCGGTGGCCGCGTCCATGGTCCACAGCTCGCTCGTGTCGCCCATTTTTTGGAGGTAAGAGATTCGCTTGCCGTCCGGCGCCCATTCGATCCCCTGAGTGAGCTCGCCGCTCAAGCTCGGGGAGCTATAGATTCTCTCGACGGTGAGCGCCTTGCTCACAGCGGACTGAGCTAAGGCAGCGGCGCCCATGAGTGCGATCGACAGACCCAGGGCAGCGACGCCGTAAATCTTCGCGCGGAGCTTGGACATGCTGGACCGGCGGAGTGGCGGGCCTGGATGCGAGAGGAATTTGGGCCCATTTGCGGGGGCCGGAGGAGCGGATTTTGGATGTATAGAGAGGTCTCTTATAGTGTCGAGTGGCGCATACGGACTTTGATTTTTTTCAATAAGTTGGATGTGTTTCCGTTCGACAATGTGTGTCGAGTGAGCGAGGCAGGAAATCGGGGTGGAAATGAGTGTTTCGGCGGGGTCAAAAACGGACAGGATTTTGCCGGAGGAAGAAGAGGAATCCTCGTTGATCACGCGTCCCAGGGCTCTGGCGTTTTTCATGACTCTGCCAAGCTATCACGGCAGTAAAAAGTTGCAACCGATAGTTGTCGTGGTGAGCCGTATGTCGCTGTTTTAAATCAGGTTACGCTGTGCTAGTTGCTTTGCTGCGACGTCATGCTTGCGGAAGAAGGGCTTGAAAGAGCGGCGCTTCTTCGCTGGCGGTGAAACCAGAACGCGCCCGCCGTGACAGCCAGGGAGAGCGCGAGCAGCGAGCCGTCGCGCAGCATCGTTTTCGGACCGAGCTGTTCGCTCGTTCCGAAACAGCCGCAGTTGATCGAAAGATGTAAAGCGTACGTCCGCACCATGAGCGTGAAGAAACCCGTGAGCACGAGCGTGGTAACGACGGACGAAAACCGCAGCGCGACTCCACTCAGAAGCCAGAGACCCAGAAACAATTCAAACGGGGGCAAGAAGTGGGCAACGCGAATCACCTGGGAGGGAGGCAGCAACTGGTAGGAGTCCACCTGCATGGCGAACATGGAGAGCGACGTTTCGATCGAGCTGAGCGACCAAGGCACTGCGATCTGGGGTTTGAGTTTCGCGTACGCAGCGACGAGAAATATACAGGCGAGCGCCAGTCTCCCGACCAGTAGAAGAATCCGCCCCAGCTTGAACGGGGATTCCGCGGGAGTTGCGCGTGACACGGGCGCTGCTGCTTCGCTCATCCTATCGGCCTATTGGCTAAGCAACTGATCGAAGAATTGCTTCAGCACCGTCCAGGAGACTACGCCCTGCCCGGCCGGAAACTTCTGCCCTTTGTAAAAAATCCGGAACGTCGGCGTGGCCTCTACAGGGACCATGTTGCCCAGCGCTTTGTCCTGCTCGATGTAGGCATCGAAGGGACACGAATGGCTCGCTGGCGCGACGGCCATTTCGCAGCCGGTCATCAGCTTCTGCACACGGTGGAGATCGGCGGGAGACAAGGCCGCCGCCATGTACTTCTGGATGTCGCCGGATTGTCCCCAATAATTCTGGTTGTCGTAGAGCGCCGCTTCGGCCTCCGAGAATTTGCCGATTGTTGCCGCTGCGTTGGCCCAGCGCGCCGCTTCGTAGCCGTACTTGTGCATGGCCAGGGGAAAATCGCGATGCACGATGAAGACCTTCCCCGCGGCCACGTAGTCGCTGATCATCGGCCGGAGGGTGTACTCATAGAACCCGCCGCAGGAGGGGCACTCGTAGTCACCGAAAACTTCCAAAGTGATTGGCGCGCTCTTCGATCCGTAGGTCTTTACCGGGGCGGGTATGGTTTCTACGGCCTTGGCCGGCTTTTCCGAAGTTGCCGGGGCGCGTCCCCGCGCGTGCAGAGTCGAGCTGACCGCAAGGATCAGTAGCGCTGCGGCACAAGCGATGCCAGCCAATCGCCGGCTCCGGCGCGAGCGCGCGGTTTGCCTCCCGGGCACTGCTCTCTCACACGAAGAACCTATTTCTCTAGCCAATGAGGCCTCCCGATTGTTAGACGGTTCGATACCCCGGATTGTAACGCCAAATATTACAGCTTTCGCGGCAAATATCACGATGCGCCAGAAAGTGACCATACCCTTTATATGCACCAGATACAAAAACGTTTACACGAAGGAGAGCAACTTCGCCAAGCGAAAATGGAGTCCGGAACTCTTGTAGAATCAGGCGGCATGAGCCTTTCATAGATACCTCGACTAATACACTAAACTACTTATTTTAATGGATATACGTAATACTTGACAAAGATACACTCAACCGCTATGATAGCCCTGTTTTACAGATTTTAGTCCCGCTGGCTAACAGTCGGGAGGAGCGGAATACATGAGCAAGATTATTGGAATTGACCTCGGTACAACGAATTCGGTCGTTGCCGTAATGCAGGGTGGCGAACCGGTGGTAATCCCCAACCAGGAAGGCGCCCGAACGACACCGTCCGTGGTCGGCATCACCAAGAGTGGCGAGCGGCTTGTGGGACAAGTGGCCAAGCGCCAGGCAATCACCAACCCTGAGAATACAGTTTATTCGATCAAGCGCTTTATGGGCCGGCGCTATGACGAAGTGACCCAGGAAGCCACGCGTGTGCCCTACAAGATCGTCAAGGGACCGCACGACGATGCCCGCGTCGAGATTTCGGGCAAATCGTACAGCCCGCCGGAAGTGTCGGCGATGATTCTCCAGAAGCTGAAGACGGCGGCGGAAGATTTTCTCGGCGAGAAGGTCACCAAAGCGGTGATCACCGTCCCGGCGTATTTCAACGACAGCCAGCGCCAGGCTACCAAGCAGGCGGGCGAAATCGCCGGCCTGGAAGTGCAGCGCATCATCAACGAGCCGACGGCGGCCGCGCTGGCCTACGGGCTCGACAAGAAGAAAGATGAAACGATCGCGGTGTACGACCTGGGCGGCGGCACGTTCGATATCTCCATACTTGAAGTGGGCGAGGGCGTCGTGGAAGTGAAGTCGACCAACGGCGACACGCACCTGGGCGGTGACGATATCGACCAGCGGATCGTCGAATGGATGGTGGCAGAATTCAAGCGCGATCAGGGTCTCGACGTCGGCAAAGACCGCATGGCCATCCAGCGGCTGAAGGAAGCTGCGGAAAAGGCCAAGATCGAGCTGTCGCAGCTCCAGGAAACAGAGATCAACCTGCCCTTCCTGACGGCGGACGCTTCCGGCCCCAAGCACATGCAGTTGAAGCTGACGCGGTCGAAGCTGGAACAGCTTATGGAGGATTTGCTCCAGCGCACCGTCGGCCCCGTCAAGCAGGCATTGAGCGATGCGGGATTGACGCCTGACAAGATCGACGAAGTGGTTCTGGTGGGCGGCTCCACGCGCATCCCGCGTGTGGTCGACATCGTGAAGAACCTCTTCAACGGAAAAGAACCGCACAAGGGCGTGAATGCGGACGAAGTGGTGGCGGTCGGCGCAGCCATTCAAGGCGGCGTGCTAGGCGGAGAAGTGAAGGACATCTTGTTGCTCGACGTGACTCCGCTCTCCTTGGGCGTGGAAACGCTGGGCGGCGTGATGACCGTGCTGATCCCGCGCAACACGACCATTCCGACCCGCAAGTCGGAAGTATTTTCGACGGCGGCGGACAATCAGACCTCGGTCGAGATTCACGTGCTGCAGGGAGAACGGCCGGTCGCCAGCGGCAACCGCTCGCTCGGGAAATTCCATTTGATCGGAATTCCTCCCGCTCCGCGCGGCATGCCGCAGGTGGAGGTGACCTTCGACATCGACGCGAATGGCATCCTGAACGTCTCGGCGAAGGACACCGCGACGAGCAAGGAACAGAAGATCACGATTACTGCTTCCACCGGCTTGAGCAAGGACGAAGCCGAGCGGATGAAGAAGGAAGCGGATGCGCACTCGGCGGAAGACAAAGCGCGACTCGGGGAAGTGGAAGCCCGCAACCGGCTCGACAGCCTGGTCTATCAGACCGAGAAGCTCATTAAGGAAAATCGCGAGAAGCTGGCCGAGCCGGACGTGAAAGCCGTCGAGGAAGCCATCGAAGAGTCGCGGCGCGCGCTCAGCGAAGGCGGTCTCGACAAATTGAACGCGGCAGCGGAGAGCTTGACCAAGGCTTCCCACCGCATCGCCGAATCGCTCTACAAAGCGCAGCAGAATGCGCCGGGAGCGTCGGTGGATGGAGCGGCGTCAGGGGCGCAGGGGAACGGCGGTCCTTCGGGAGCGGCGGGTCATGCGCCGGGGCAAAACGACGTGGTTGACGCGGAATTTGTGGACGTCGACGAGTCGAAAAAGCCCAACTGAAGAAGCCAGAGTAAGCTTGCAGCAGGACGATCCGCCTCGGGCAGTCTCTGCGCCGAGGCGGATCGCCCGCCTGCCATTCCAGGAGAGTTCTTTTGACGACGACCGGCATTCAGCGCACCAGCCCGCCTCAAGCAGTTCAGAAAATCCGCGATGGAGTGTTCATGGTACAAGTGGGGATCTCGGGCAGCCCGAGTGCGGATTGGCGGAGGCTTTTCTACGATACGCAGCAGGAAGTGACGGCGGACTTTCCGCCGCGGTCGGTGGAAATATCCGGCAATTTTCTGCGCTTCAAGTCCGACCCGGCGAGCGTCGAGCAAAAAATCGTCATATTGGACCGCTGGCTGGCGCGAGCGAGCCAAAAAGAGGCCAGCATGGGCGGACGCACGGAAGGCCAGCGGCAGAAAAAAGAGGAACTCGAGCGCGAAGCGCTGGAACTCGCCGAATGGAATACTCGGTGGGCCAAGCTTTAGCGATGTAGTCCGGCGGCGTCGGAGTCTTTGAGGGCTTCGCGGCCTCGAGGTTCAACCCAACGATGGCAACCACAACCAAACAAGATTATTACGAACTTCTGGGAGTCGCGCGCAAGGCCTCGGTGAAGGATATTCGCGCCGCCTATCGCAAGCTGGCGCGCAAGTATCATCCCGATCTGAACCCCGGCGATAAATCCGCGGAAGAGAAGTTCAAGCAGGTGCAGGAGGCCTACGAGGTTCTCTCGGACGCGAAGAAGCGGCAGATGTATGACCAGTTCGGCTTCAACGTGCCGGGACCGGGCGGCGGGCCTCCTCCCGGCGCGGGCGGGGCGTCTCCGCAGGATATTCACTTTGATTTCGGCGGCTTTGATTTTGGCGGCGCGGGCGCAGGCGGGGCCGGCGGGGCCCAGGGCGGCGGAACAAGCTTTCGCGACCTCTTCAGCCA
>Ga0302326_10026467_pt1 | contig 11721 bp, 10 predicted proteins | sample Palsa_T0_3_FD_202264 | JGI IMG/M metagenome (GOLD analysis project Ga0302326, IMG submission 202264) | Peat permafrost microbial communities from Stordalen Mire near Abisko, Sweden - Palsa_T0_3 | ecosystem: Environmental > Terrestrial > Soil > Palsa > Peat permafrost | place: Sweden: Abisko... | reverse complement strand
CCTACCGCCACAGCCAGACGTTTTGGTTCGAAAATTCTCTCTCCTGAACCCGCAGTCTATAGTTGTCCTGATCCTACCCTGAGTCTTGCGAATGACGCCGCCAGGTTTCAGTCGAATGCAGCGCAGCTTCTCGCGCGGGGAACGCCATTTGGCTTGCAGCGGCAACTCAGACGGGGATGAAAACGCTGCTCATGCAGATCCAAAAGAACAGCGATCAATCTCGACTCCCAACATTACAGTGACAGAAGTCCGCGATTTTCGTGATAGCGATTCTACGATGGAGGTAACGCGAATACATCAGATCGCGATTCGCTTCGTACTGCCGCCCCTGCTTCTATCGGCGTTGTCCGTCTATGCACGGGCGCCTGAGGATCTTGTACGTGATTCCTCGCGCATGCCATGACGTTCACCGTCACCTTCGATGAAACGACTATTCACCCGGGAGTTTGTCTTCCAGCTCACTGGCCAGCTTGCTTACGTCCGTTGTTTTACTGAATGACTGAACCTCTTGCTGTGAGGAGTCCACGTTGACGCCCATGTGCTGGCAGAGTTTCTGCAACATTTGCAGGATGGTTGTCAGTTCCTGTTCAGAGAGCATACCGACTTGAAGATCCAGATGTGAGCGCCGTTCGGCTTGACGCGCCATTCGGGTTTGACTGATCAGCACGAATATCGTCAAAAACACGCCTTCCGAAGACACCACCAAGGCCAGGGCGCCAAAAGGAAATGGATCGAACGGCTTCATCCCTGGAATTACGTGAAGATTTACCAGGCACCAGGCGGAGATCAGAATCAATTGCGCCAGCAGAAACCCCAGATTGCCGACCAGTTTTGTAATTGCGTCGCTAACTCGCTCCGTGGAAGTTCGGCGACTCAAGGCATCATGCTCCAGCTTGGCGATCGCATCGATATTGTATTGCGTAGGATTGGCGGCGGCGCGGCGCGGCAGAGGACGGTCCATAAGATAGTGGGCTCCTTACTAAAAGATCGCCCAACTGAATTCCGTTGAGCGCCCTACAGCAAGCTTATCCTGAGCGGAATGGAGTTCTTCTTCGCTTGCCATACCGCTCGGAACGGATGTGTTGCAAATGCGAATTGGGAGAGAGGTGAAACGGCTCGTGTCTGGGACGTCACGCCGCAATGCCAAACAGCCGATTGATGAATCCGACCTGTCATGGGCCGGTTTTATACCTGTCAGGATTTCACGACCGAAGCGAATCAGCGGCGAGATGGGTCAGAGCAACGTTAGTCGTGGCTCCCCAAGAATACGCTTTTGCAACTTTTTCTCTCCGTGTTGCACGCCACTACTTTTGGGGGGCCGGCTTGAGACGCATTTTCGCGCAAAGCCGCAAAGAGCTGACCCAGATCATTCGTGATTGGCGCACTCTCACGTTGGCGCTATTCCTCCCGCTGATGTTGCTCTTTCTCCTGTCCAGTGCGCTATCGCTTACGGTGAGCAACTTGCCCATCATTGTCCAGGATCTGGACGATTCGCCGGCGTCACGTGATTTTATCGATGCCTTCCGCGCGTCCATCACGTTTTCCGTTGTGGCTTGGCCGGTGGACAAGCAGCCGGAACTGGCCTTCGCCTCAAACGCGGCTCCCGCGGCGCTAATCATACCGGAACATTTTGGACGGGACGTGGCGCGCGGCCTCGATTCACCCGTGCAGTTGCTCATGGATGCGTCCGACGCCAACACGGCTAAACTAGTGGCCGGCTACTCGGGTCAGATTGCCCGTGCCTTTCACAAACAGGCAGGTTCCTCCGGGGCCGACCCCGTGCAGACGGCCATCCGGTTCTGGTACAACCCTGGCCGTTCGTCCGAGAAGTTTCTTGCACCGGCAATATTTGTCCTGGGACTATCGATGTTCCCACCATTACTTGCGTCGCTGGCCATGGCCAAGGAAGGGGAGCAGAAGACCATTCTCCAGGTTTATGTTTCCAGCATCTCGCCGCATGAGTTCCTGCTCGGAAAAATCTTGGCGTTCATGGCCGTGGCCGTGGCGGAATGTCTGCTGATGCTGATCCCGCTGTTCACGTATTTCGGCCTGAGCGTTGCCGGAGACCCGGCTCCGTTCATCATCGCTACCGTTCTCTACGCCTTCTGTGTGGCCGCGTTTGGAACCATGGTGGGAGCGGCGATTCCAAATCAGGTGGCTGCGATTCAGGCTATTTCTTTTGGCGGTTTTTTATTGGTCTTCCTGCCTCATACCGCTGGCGGGTCAATCTGGCAGAGTGGCCGGATCGAGGGCGATATCGAGCAGAGGAAGTTTGCCATGGAAGGGCACATCGAACGCGAATTTCATCACCGCGGCCCCCAGGAGGGACGTAGTTGCGCCTGGCCCTGGCGGCTGACATTCTGAGCTCCGACAGCGGCACAACTTTCGCGATGATGATTTCAGTCAACCGCGGTCTCGAATACAACCTCGGAGCCGTCGGTGTCACACAAGCAGTCCGGCAAGCCCATGGTCAAAGCAGAACGCTGGTTGTGGTTCCCGGCACGGGCGACTACAACGTTGAGGTTGTGCAGTCCCAGGAATCCGTCGCAGGCGCTGAGCTGGACTACATCAATAGCGTGTTCGCGCACAACGTCGCGAAGCTCAGCTTGGCGCGTTCGGGTGGGCAAGCGGGAGACAACCTGGCAGAGTTTCTGCAGACCCGTTAGCAACAAACCCGATTTCTAGTGCAAAACACGAGTACCGGGGGGGGATGCGCCAATTCGGTAGCCGCGCGGATTCGATTTCTGATCAAAACGCGTAACTTTCTCGCGGCGTCGTCGCGAATCTCCTCGGGTTCGATTCGGATTTCCTGGCTTCTTCGCCGCATCCGTCGTGAAATGGAGGAGCACCGGTGATGACGCGCGGTCAACCAACATCCCCATGGTGAAGGCGAAAGCCACGAGCATCAGGATTCCCACGGCAGTCAAAGGCTTGCTGCTGTTCCATAAGGTCTTCTTGTTCTCACCATCAAGCGAAGTCCCAATCGAACAACGGCGGTCACCATGACCCGTGGATGTATGATTGGCGCAGGGTTGGAAGGTCAAGCTGGGCAGCGTGCAGCCGGTCGGCAGGAAAAGTTGCACTAGAGATTAGGTGTTCAGTCACTGCTTTTCCTTCTGATCAATGCTCGCGTTCTTCTTGAATATGTTCAACTTGCTCCAAAACTTTCTCTTCCGTGAGGCTGCCGGCTGCGAGGCGACCGACTCTGTTCTTTCGGCGGCGGGTGGTTCACTGACATCTGGCCCAGGGCCCGGTGTTGCAGCGGTAAGCCCACTGTACGATGCTTCTTCCGCTGGGTGTTGTTCGGACACAATGGCGTCGGAGGTGTGCGCGGCTCGCCTCGAATGCTGAACTTCTTTGGGCTTGGCGAGCCGTGGCGTTGTGTCGAGAGCCGTCTGCTTGCTGAGAGGCCGAGAAGAAGTCGCAAAGTCCGGAGCTGCCACATGCAGTAGCTGCAAGGGCGCGGCTGCAGGCGCGACCGGGCGGAATCGGTTGAGTGCCGGTGAGGCGAAAAGTGCCACAACCAGACCAGTTAAGATCGCGATTCCAATGCCAAGAGTGCCCAGTCCTGGCGATAAGGTTCCCGCTTTGGGCGCCTGGTCAAGGTGAGCAATGGCGTCGAGAAACTCCTCGGCAGATTGATAGCGGCACCCCGGATCTCTGGCAAGGGCACGGCGGGTGATCTCGTCCCACTGGGGTGACAGGCTCGGCTCAAGCTGACTGGGCGACTGCGGCTCGGCCTCGGAATCGGTAAGCACCGGAGCGAGCCGCCGGTGTGCTCCAAAGGCTTTTTGTCCGGTGAGATGCTCGTAGAGGATGGCTCCAACGGAATAGAGGTCGGATCGCCTGTCTGGATGCGTGGCGCTCTTCAACTGCTCCGGTGCCAGGTATGGCAGGGAGCCCAGTATCTCTCCACAATTGGTCAGCAGAGGATCGCTGAACGACTTCGAGAGTCCGAAATCGGTCAGCTTAACCTCGCCGGCTGAGGTAACGATCACATTGGCTGGAGTCACGTCGCGATGCACGACGCCCTGCTGGTGCGCGTAACGAAGCGCCAACAGTATTTGCCTTATATATCCAATTCCCGAATCAATTGGAAGGCGCCCGGCACCAAACAGGCTTTCAAGTGTCTGCCCTTCGACGAACTCCATTAAGAGGATCAGCCGTTTTTCAGAATAAAGCGCATTGTGAAGGACAGCGATATTCGGGTGGCTTAAACGGGCTAAGACTCGCATCTCGCGCTCAAATCGCTCGATTTGGACCTCGGTTGCGAGTTCCGCGGCCAGAACCTTCATCGCCTCCGTGCGCTTCGTCAGCCGGTGTTCGACCCGATACACGTGCCCCATTCCGCCGGCGCCGAGAACACCAGTGATTGAGTAGTCGCCGAACGTTTGTCCTACATGAAAATCCATGTTCACGTCCAAGGCTCAATTAGCAATGGGCGAGTCCATTATAATTACGGTTTGCCGCAAAAGAAATGCATCTACTTGGTTAATTTGACCTAAGATAGAACCTTAAAATGCTTCGGGAAATCGCTTAGAACATCCAAAGCTGGGTATAAAGATGACCTTGGGCGCGGCCTCGCTAAAAGATCCGCCCGTCAAAGCGAAGGGATACGTGGAGCACGACAACGACGTCCGCCTGAGCGAAGAGAGTAAAGACCTTCGACCCTGCAGCCGATAGGAGACAGCAGGGAGTTACATCTGTCCAAAAGGGATATTCGTCGGCATGAGCGCATTTCGTATTTCGGCCCGGTACGCATTTCTTGGGAGGATGAGCGGGGACTTCCAAAGTACACCCACGCGAAGTGCCTCGATTTCTCTGAGGGGGGTCTACGCATCGAGGTGCCGGAGCTAATCCCTGTCCCCTCAAGAATTTCGCTCCGCGCCGACCGGATCAATCTCGACGGTTCTGGCACGGTGAAGCACATCGTGCGGCGCGGATCCAAATACATCCTAGGTTTGAACCTGAGCCAAGCGCTACGTGGCCAGGCCCTGGCCGCGATCCACGCACACAAGTCTCAAAGCGGAGCGCCACCAGCCGCTGGATTCGATTCTAATTAAGTCGTGTAACCTCCTAGCAGCGTCGCCGAGAGGTACTCGGGGGCCAATTCCCCGCGGGGGTAGCGCGAAGGACGAGCGCAGCCTCCGCCGGTTCCGCGAAATCTCACGGAGGCGGACTTCGGCGCATCAGGACGAACCGCTGGTCGAAATCGCGCGCGGCGTAATTGGCTGCGTTTGCGCTAACTGCCAATGCCAAGCGTCCGGCTCCGCCGGGCTGCGCTCTTCCAGGTAGTCGGCGTCCACGTTCACGCTCCAGAGATCGTAGCGCGCGCCCATTGCGTTTCGCGCCGCCAGAATGCCGGTGAGCATGGAATGATCCTGGTTGTTGTACCGATGCATCCCGTTCCGGCCCACTAACTGGAGATTAGGCGCGTCTTCCTCCATGAAGCGGCGCATCGCCGCGAGACCACGCTGGTAGTGCTCGTCATAAATCGGATACGCCTTCGGAACGCGAACCACGGCCCCATCCACGACGTCGTCTTTCTTCACCAGCCCCAACTCTGTAAGCTCACTGGCCGCCAGCGCAAGAAGTTCCGCGTCCGAGAGGTTCCACAGACCGTCGTTTTCGAAGCAGAAGTATTCCAGGCCCAAGCAGGTGGTCTCCGGATCGGGCGTCATGTCCGGGCTCCAATTGTTGAAATTCTGTATGCGGCCCACCTTGAACTTGGGGTCGTGAATGTAGATCCAATTGTCCGGAAACAGATTTTTCCCGCGAACGATCAAGGCCACCGTCAGGAAATCGCGGTAGTGAAAATCCTCCGTGGCCCTCCGCAAGTAAGCGGGCGCCGCGGGTTCCAAACTGCGGATCAGGTTGCGGATCGGCAGGCTGCTGATAAAGCTCTCTCCGCGGATTGACTCGCCGCCCGCCTGGACCGCGAGCACGGCGCCCTTGCGCCAGAAGACTCGCTCCACCGGCTTGCTGAGCAGCACTCGCGCGCCTCGGGTCTCGGCGAGCTCCCGCACCCGAGTCCACATCATCCCTGGACCTCGCCGCGGATAGTGGAATTCCTCCACTAGAGTGCGGATCGCCTTCCTTCCATTGCCCCTCCCCGCTAAGGAATGCCGGAGCAGAGACGAAAGGGACAATCCGCGAATGCGTTGCGCGGCCCATTCAGGCCGGATCTGGTCGCACGGCATTCCCCATACTTTCTCCGTGTAGGTGCGGAAAAACATCTCAAACAGGCGGCTTCCAAAACGGTTCGAAACCCAATCTTCAAAGGAGCGCTCCGGCCATCGAGGAGAGAACCGGGCGCGCGCGAAACTGGCCATGCATCGGAGCGCTTCCAGCGGCCCGAGACCGGCCAACGCATCGGTTGCGTCGAGAGGATAACGAAAGAATCTGGAACGGTAGTAAATTCGCGAAAGGCGGGGCCGCGTCAGCAGATCGTCGCCCAGCACCTCGCGCCACATCTTCTCGATCAGAGGCACTCTGGTAAAAAACCGGTGCCCTCCGATATCGAACAGATAGCCCTTGTATTCAACCGAACGCGCCAGGCCCCCTACCACCGCGTCCTGTTCGAGCACTACGGACTCCACGTCGTGATTCGACAGCTCATAAGCCGCCGAGAGTCCCGCGGGACCCGCTCCAAGAATCACTACGGGCACGGCTGGTTGTTTACCTTCCGGCGGCAAATACCCGCCTTTAGACATCGGGAGAGATTTCATCAATTGGACATTAATCGATCGTCCCGAGCGTCCCAATCTGCTCCGGGGTTCTGAGTAAGTATACGGCAAGACCACAGTGATCTCCAGTTTCAATGGGACTATCAGTACCAGGTCTGCTTGCGAAACTAACCGAGAACCACTAATAGTTCTAACCATGTTGTCGGAAGTATGGAAGTACTCGCGGATGCTGCGGGCGATCGTCCAGACCTGCGCAGCCCGCGTGATCGCAGCTCGATCTGCTGAGACGGTCAGCGAATTTTTTGGGCCCACGCTGCCCGGTTCAGTTCGGTGTGAGATTTCACGCGGCTGTCATTGCGCGGCCATGAATGCTCAGGTGCGGGCTGATTGCCCGAGCGTTGGAAGCCTGCGCAATATTCCAGTGCCGCGAGTGCGCCCCTGGGCATGATCCGGCTCGCAAGCACCGCGGCGCCCATTTTCCAGTTGCGTGCATCCAGAAAAACCCTGCCCGGCGATAAAGCGACACTGCGTGCGGCCAACTGGGTTGCCTGGCGAAAATCACTACCCATATACGCCAGAAAAGCGAAGTAGCGATACATGTTGCTGGAAGCCAACCGTTCCACCGATCCGGTTTCTGCCGGCGCGAGACCTCTCATTTTCTCAAGGAGCTCATCCCAACCTTCGCGAATCCTGCACCACTCGGAGGTACGCTGCGCACTATGACGGCGATATAAGTTCAATACTCGCGGGACCGCGAGAATATTGTCAGGGCGCAGCAAGGCGACACGCAGCAAGAAGTCGATATCTACACAGCGCGTCAGGGCTGGATCTAGCAGACCGGCTTCGAGCGCGGAAGTCCGTTTCATCATTACGGCGGACATGGTCCGGATGGTGTAATCCGACAGCAGGCTCGAGAAATTCGTACGGCCGCGCCATTGTGGACATGGCATGCGCAAGATGCATCCGTAGGCATCGATAACTCGCACCCATGAGAAGGTCGCGTCTATCTCGGGGTACCGCTCGTGGGCCTCGAGATGCCGGGCGAGCTTTTCGGGGAGCCAGACGTCGTCGGCATCGAGAAAAGCGATGTGATCGGCGCGCGCGGCGAGGATCGCGGTATTGAGCGCCGCGGCCAGTCCGCCGGCCGGTTGTGCAATGATGCGCAATCGCGGATCGGCGCACCGGCGCAGCCGGTCCTCCGTATCGTCGCTAGAACCGTTGATTACCGCTATTACTTCGAGGTCCGGCTCGGATTGCCGGAGCGCCGAGCCGAGGCTCGCATCGATGTATCGTCCAGCATTGCAAGCCGGAATAAGAACACTAACACGTGGTTTTTTTCCGGCAGGCGTTGCGCTCATTGTCCCGACCCGGCTGCCGTGGCTATCGGCTTTGGCTCCGGTTTCGCCGTCGCTGCCTGATTGGCAGCCAGCAATCGAATCGCGCGAAACTTTCCTGACGCGGCAAGTACCGGTTCCACCACTTCCACACGCGCGCCATTGGACTCGGTCCACTGCAATACGGTCATCGATCCGCCGTAGGTGCGGCGGCATTCAGTCAAGAAATACCGCAGCACCTCTTCCGGCGATTTCACCCCCGCGCGCGGATGAATGCGCAACACCATCTCAGTCTGAGCCCTTCCCTCCACTTCGGCCAACTGATAATCGCCAGGTCTGCCTCCGAATCTCTGCGCCAAACCCTCTTCGAGCAGCTTGACGATTTCCGGCGCCCGCAGCGTGTATCCCTGGCCGCGGATCTTGCTGATCGCGGCAATGTCCCGCACCTGCAATGTGTAGCCCAGCCTGGAAAACTCACAATCGCAACTCGCCGGCTCTATGACACCCGTGTCGCCGATCTCCACGTTGATGAGCGTCCGCGGAGCGAAGGATAGAAGGCTGGTGATATGCAGCGATTCGACCGGTTCATCGCTCCATCCCTCGTCTACGGGCCGCGATACCAGCGCCACACTGGCTTGCGCGATGTGGACACGGTTCCCGGTGTTCATTTGACGGCACGGCGCACCGATACTCCCAAACTCGGAGGTCCCGTACGACGGGAATACCTGGACGCCGGCGGACTCAATGAGCTCGCGCTTTGCATCGGTGAGGGATTCTCCAGTGACCATCGCGCGTGTTCCGCCAATATCGACGCCAAGATCGATGGCCGCGGCGGCGATGCGAGCAATCGAGCTGACCATTCCCATAATCTGGGTGTGCACGCCTTCTCTTTTGCGGCGCGCAATGAACTCGGCCACAGGCGAGAAGTCGCCCTGCTCCAGGTAGGATGGGAAAGGAATTTTCGCGCCAGCCAGGCGCAAGCGCGCCACCAGAGCCGCGGTAGCTGCCTTGTAGTGGAGATTCCGACCCGCGCTGCCTAAGGCGAACCATCGCTCCGGCGCAGCTCGCAGCCGCGCGATCCCCAAGCATGAACCTATCCCCATGCTAGTGGGCAGGATGGGAAGAACAACGATCGTCAAACCAACTCGCACGTCAAACTCGTCAATCAAAACCTGGCCGCCCGCCATTCCATAGTTCGCGTATTCCAAGCTAGACGCAGTCCGCTGCGACTTACCGCTGGAGCTGCCACTCGAAAATGTTTGCAGGGGACCGTTGCCCGCCGAGGTATCCCAGTCTTTCATTGTGGCGGGGATGTGCTTGCCCCCGCGCACGATTTCGGTATTGCAACGAAACTCGTCCAGGGTTAAATAGACGCCCTCGCTCAGGAGCGAATGCAGAGTGGGCTCCAAGCCGTTTCGTTTTACGCCAGTTTCCAGATCGGCAAACGTGCACCCGGCAATCTCGAAAAGCTGCGAGTAAGGATGACGCGGATTGGCCAAGACACCTTTCGCGATGGCGAGAAAGTTGCTCTCGCGGTTCTTGATGTACGTCTCAATGGTCGCGCGATAGTTCGGATCCACCGGCATGCGATACAGGCGCGAGAGCGCCTCACCCATCATCAGAAACTTAAAGCCATCAACCAACGCTTGGCGAATCATAATTGCTTCGAAAGGAAGATTGTACACTGGAGCCGTCCGATTTGACCGACCTTATCACCGTTCCCCCTTTCAAAGGCGTACTGGTCGGTACTGCTAGTACCATTTGAGCGGAGGAACGGTGAAAAATCAGCCGATGCAGGAGTGTTCGGACGTTACACTGTAGCAAGCTGGAGAACTGGCATCCCGAAGATGGTAACCTCGCGTGTATTCAATCAGGATTCAACAACTTTACAAAGACCGGAGTAGAGCGTGCCTTCGATCTCGATTGTGATTCCGGCCTATAATGGCGGACACAGTCTGGACCAGTGTCTGGACGCCATCGTGCGTTTGATCACGCCGCCGGACGAGGTAATCGTCGTTGACGACGGTTCAACGGATGGCTCTATCGAACATGCGGCGGCACGAGGAATTCGCATTCAGCGTACTCGCGGCCGGCAGGGCCCCGCTGCCGCGCGCAATATCGGCGCAGGCGTGGCTACAGGCGATATCGTCCTATTCCTGGATTCCGATGTCTGTGTGCACGCCGACGGCATCGACCGGGTTATGGCCGCGCTGGCCGATCCGACCGTGGATGCGGTAATCGGCTCTTACGACGACGACCCTTCCTCGCCCGATTTCTTGTCTCAGTACAAGAATCTGATGCATTATTTCGTACATCAAACGGCGTCGAGCGAGGCCTCGACGTTTTGGAGCGGATGCGGCGCGATCCGCCGCCAAGCGTTTCTGGAGATGAGCGGGTTCGACGACAGTTACAAGCGCCCGGCCATCGAAGACATCGAATTAGGCTATCGGATGCGCCGGCGCGGACGGCGGATTGTGCTGGATCGCGATCTGCGCGTACGGCATTTGAAGAAGTGGACTTTCTGGGGTTTGGTTAAAACCGATGTCCTGGATCGAGGCATACCCTGGACCGAATTGATCCTGCGCGATCGCCGGATGCCGAACGATCTGAACATACAGATCAGCCAGCGGGTGAGCATCGCATTGGTTTATTTGATCCTGGCATACTCGGCCGAGCATGCTCTTCGTTTTGGGGGCGCGGCTGTGGCGCCGTTGTTGGCGATTCTGTTCATCCTGCTGAGCGCGTTTTGGGCGGACGGAGCCGAGCATCGATCCTGGGGCGTGTGTACCGCGATGATCGGCTGCGCGGCGGCCATCGCGCTGGCCGCGTGGCGGATTAATATGCTGGTGTTGATTCCCCTGATTGTCACCAGCGTGCCGCTCTTGTTTTTGCGCCATCGATACGATTCGCGAGTACGATGGCGGCAGCTGAACCGATGGTTCACCGGATTGTACATTTTGGCCGTGGTGGTGGTGTCGCTGCTTTATCTGCATCACAGCAAATTCATCATCACGGTGATCGCGTGCGCGCTCATTATCGGCACATTGAACAATCGCTTCTACATTTTTCTCGCCGAGAAACGCGGCCGGTTTTTCGCGCTGGCAGCCATTCCGTTTCACCTGCTATATCACTTCTATAACGGCGTTTCGTTCGTGATGGGCAGTCTGCGCTGGGCGATACACGAGCTCAAGGTGCGGGCTGCCGAGCCAGTGAAGAGCTCGGCGCCGATAGACTAGCAGAGATCTCGGACGTGCCCCCTGAAACCCCCGTTCTCGATGTCTAATGCACGCAGCCCGCAGCACTCGTTGCGGCCAGTGTTGGCCAACTCCGCAAGCAGGCGCCGCTTCGCGATGCTTTTCGGTACGGCTCTCGCGCTGTGGATAGCACTCTTCCTGGTCCTGCCAGCGGACCTGCCATTCGAGAACGATGTCAACTCATACTTAGGCGGCGCCGCGGCTTTAAGCGCCGGACACGGCTATCGCTTCGAGCAGTACCTCAATCTTCCTCCGATCCGAACGTATCCGCCGGGATACTCAATCTGGCTGAGCCTCTTTTGGAAGAATGGACAGCCCATCTCGAGAAATTCTTACCGCTTGGAAATTGCCAACTGGCTAGCGGCCGGCGCCGCACTTGTGGGACTCGCCGGTTGTCTCTTTCTCAGCGAATTGCCGAGTTGGCTCGGCTGGACCCTCCTGATCTCG
>Ga0302326_10026464_pt1 | contig 11722 bp, 6 predicted proteins | sample Palsa_T0_3_FD_202264 | JGI IMG/M metagenome (GOLD analysis project Ga0302326, IMG submission 202264) | Peat permafrost microbial communities from Stordalen Mire near Abisko, Sweden - Palsa_T0_3 | ecosystem: Environmental > Terrestrial > Soil > Palsa > Peat permafrost | place: Sweden: Abisko... | reverse complement strand
GCCTCGAGACGCTCTGGCAGCTGCATTACTCCGAAGAAGGCGGTCCGGCGAATAACACGGCTGCCGAGTACATCGCCAACCCGCAAGGCCCGGACGCTGGTCACGATCTTGAGTTAACCGCAAGCAAAGATGGCGCATTCGACGTTACCAATCCACGGACTGGGTCGACCAAGCATTACGCGGCCAAATAATTCCGCCACACGGATCAAACCGCGTCGGGAAACATCGGCTCGATCCGCCCCAGCAGCACGATGTACGCTGTAATGCCGATGACCAGATAGATAGCCGAAACTCCAAAGGCCCAAGCGAAGGAGTGCAACGATTGCACCAGGTAGCCGGTAAGGATCGGCGCGGAGATTCCGGAGATCTGGTTGGAAAAGTTGATGATTCCGCCCACACTTCCAACGGAGCTGCGCGGCGTGATCAGCGAGGGAATCGACCAGCCAATCGCCGAGGCCGCGGACAACCCTCCGATCGACAGGCTGATCCAAAGCAGCGCAGGCAGTGGGCTGTGCGCATTGGCCGCGCCTAGAATCCCCAGACCGCAGGTTGTTCCTCCCACAAGTATCACCTTGCGCACGCGATTGGCATCCCATCCGCGCTGGATCAGCGCGTCCGCCAGCAAGCCGCCAATGGCTAAATCCGCGAAAGTAGCGACCAGCCAGGGAAATCCTGTGTAGAGAAACGAATGCATGAGATCCAGATGCAACTGCATCGACAGGTAGCCAGGCAGCCATGTAAGCAGTAAGTAGAAGACATAGTTATAGGCCCCAAAGCCCAGCACCATCCCCAACACCTTGCGCTGCCGCAGCAGTCGAATAAGAGGGACGGGTGTCTCCTCGACGGCGGCACTGGTCGCGTTTACAAGTTGCGGAGGATCTCCCTCGACATTGTGCGTCGCATCTCGTTCGATGAACTGGCGCTCAACTTCCGTCAGCTCGAGATCATCCTGAGGATCCCGGTAGACTCGGCTGAACAGCAAAAAGTAAAGAAAGCTGATCAGCCCGGTAACCGCAAAGCTCCAGCGCCATCCGATTCTGAGCAGCAAGAGGCCAATCAGCGGCACGCCGATAGCCGACGAGAATTTCGCTGCGGAATCAAAAAGCGAAGTGGCAAAGCTCCGCTCCTGCGGTGGAAACCAGCGGCCGATCGCCTTGGCATTTGCAGGAAAGGTTGGCGCTTCTCCCACGCCCAGCAAAAACCGGGCCGCGAAGAGCCCGCCGATACTAGGCGAAATCGCTGCGGCGAAAGAAGCGATGCTCCATAGAAAGGTGCTGACGCGCCCCACTTTCCGGATACCGAACTTGTCCAGGATCACGCCAATCGGCAACTGGCACATCGCGTATGTCCAGTTGTAAGCGCCGGAGAGATAGCCAAACGTGACGCTTGAGATCCCGAAAGTCGTGTAGAGCGCAGCCTGCGAAACCGAAAGGTTGACTCGATCAAAATAATTGACGAGCACGCCGAGGCCGAGCAGCCAGGCGATGCGCCATCGGCGCCGCGGGAGATGGAGGAAGTTGGTCGTGGCCATTCGGCTGGGACGATTGCATGATCCATGGACTCGATCGATTACCCGATCAACTTACTGGATCCATGCAACCATCCCATCCTACACAAGCAGTTTGAGCACAAGCAGTTTGAGCGTGGCTTTAAGGCAAGTTTCTTCAGGCGGCGCCGAGTGCAGTGCGCATCGGGCTGAGCAGCGACACCAACTGGGCGCGACCCCGGTTGGTGCGGGACTTCACCGTTCCTTCGGGAATACGCAAGCGGTGAGCAATCTCCTGGTTATCGAAACCATGGACGAATCGCATGCTCACCACCTCACGCATCTCCGGGGAGATTTTATCGACGGCGCTGCTGACAATCGCCGTAACTTCACTGCTGACCGCAACGTCGTGCGGCGTGGGCCGCGAATCCGCGATTCGCTGAGCGAGCGGTAGACTTTCCATCTGTCCGCCGCGCTCGATAGTCGAGTCGATCGAGTCTGTGAGCCGTTGCTGACCGCTGCGGCGGAAGCGATCGACGCGCTGATTGCGGGTAACCGTGGCGATCCAGCCTTTGAGCTCGCCGCGCGAGGGGTCATAGCTCGACAAATTCATCCAGATCTTCAGAAACGTGTCTTGCACCAGGTCCTCGGCGTCCTGGGTCGAACCACAGAAAAGATAGCAGATGCTGTAAACGAGCCCTCGATATTCCTCAACCAGCTTGGCCCAGGCGTTGTCGTCCCCATCCAAGCAGAGTTGCACCAGTTCACTTCGGTCCTTTTGCATGGAGTTTCTCCTTGCCGGTTTCCCCAGGTTGCCCGGCGATGAACAATCGGAAGCGATGCCCGTCACATGAGACTCGCGATCTCGTGCCGATTCATTCGGAGCCGGACCATTCTTGTTCCGGCCGGCATCGCTTCCAGGCAGAGGAGCGATTTCGAACACGGAATGGATCTCTGCCTGTGTCCTATGACACCACCCGCTCGGACCGCGTGCGGTCATAAAGCGTCACGAATCGTAACGAAGTGTCAAAAGGCAGTGAGGCAGGTGTTACAAATCATTACGGCGCGGGCTTGCCGGTTGGAGTACAACGGAAATTGTGGCCCTACCTCGTGTCCCGATTTTCTGCGGGCGTGGGTCTCTGAGGTTTGCTGTGGAACCCGTCCTGATCATCGATGACGATATTGAACTGTGCTCCATGCTGGAGGACTATCTCGTCCGGCATGGATTTGCCGTTTCCATGGAGCACAACGGAGAACTCGGGCTGCATCGCGCCCTGACCGGCGAATTCGCCATCGTCCTCCTCGACGTCATGCTGCCCGGCTTGGATGGATTCGAAGTGCTGCGCCGCCTCCGTACCAGTTCCCAGGTCAGCGTGCTCTTGCTCACCGCACGCGGCGAGGACATCGACCGCATCGTCGGTCTCGAGATCGGCGCCGATGACTATCTTCCTAAGCCTTTCAATCCACGCGAGTTACTGGCGAGAGTCAGGGCAATCTTGAGGCGATCGGCCGCCAATCGGCAAGGAATTGCCGGGGCCGTTACGACCATCAAGCACCTTTGTGTTGGTGGAATCGAGCTCGACAGCGGCGCGCGGACAGCAACCTGCAACGGGGTGGAACTCGACCTGACCAACGTGGAGTTCGAGCTGCTGGGGGCGCTGATGGGCAATCCTGGTCAAATCCTTACTCGAGAGCACCTGACCGAGATGGTGCTGGATCGGAGATTCAACCCCTTCGATCGCAGTCTCGATATGCACGTGAGCCGTCTGCGCCGAAAGCTGGACGACGCCGCCAAACTTGGAGATCAGATCAAGACCATTCGCTCCGTGGGATACCAACTCGCTGTTCCTGTAACTCATCCGCCCGCGTCCGGAAGTGCTGCCCACGTAGGGCGGGAGAACTGACCGGGATGCGAAGCACGTTCACCAAGATTTTTCTCTCCTTCTGGCTCACCGAGTTCCTGATCATCATTTGCACCATCTTCATCCTGTCCCATCAGTTCGAGTCAAACGAGATTGTCTATACCTCGCTTTTCGGCATGATGCAATCCAGTGCCCAGCGATCCGTTCAGGCCTTCGAGTCTGGCGGCTGCAACGCGATGGCCGCGGTCCCCAATACCTTCCCGTTAGAGGGGCCGGGGCCGAATGATCAGCCCGCAATCCTATTTGACCCCAACGGAAAAGCACTCTGCCAACAGGTGGACCAAAAGCAATATGCGCCCGCTGTCGACAAAATCCGCAAAGATGGCTATCTTCTCGGAGAACGTCAAGGTTCCGGTTTTCTGGAGGGGATCCAGGTAAAGGACGCGCAGGGCCAAAAGTACTCCTATCTCGTTCGCGGCACCTATCCAAAAGAGGTCTACATCCCCTATCGCGAAGAACTGCCGCGACTGGTGATCAGCCTGATCGTTTCGGTGCTCGTCACCTTTGGCATCACCATGGTCATCACGCGTCCTATCGGCTCTCTGCGAGAGGCCGCCAGGCAGCTGGCAGCCGGAAATCTGCGCGCCCGCGCCAAATGGCCCAAGGGGAAGAAGAACCGACAGACCAGCGATGAGTTATGGGGTTTGGTCTACGACTTCAACGAGATGGCGGAACGAATGGAGTCTCTTGTTGACGCCCAAATGCTGCTGCTGAGAGACGTCTCCCACGAACTGAGATCCCCGCTGGCCCGGCTGAGCGTGGCGCTGGAACTGGCGCGGGAAGAGGCCCAGCCCGGCATGGAAGAGCAACTGGATAGGATCGAGCGCGAGACCGGCCGCCTCAATTCGCTCATAGGCCAACTCCTTAGCCTCTCGCATCTTGAATCAACAACACGTCTCCCGGACAGGCTGCGCGTTTCGCTCCGCGATGTTGTCGCCGAGCTCTTGCCTGATATGGACTACGAAGCTCAGCGCCGCAACTGCCGGGTAAGCTTCGCCAATGGCAAAACGCCGGACAAACCCCTGGATGCCGGCGAGGTGCTTGGCAGCCCTGAACTGCTGGGCCGGGCCGTCGAGAACGTCATTCGAAACGCAATCGCCTACACAGCCGAAGGAACTTCCGTCGAGATTCACCTCTTCGAAGAAAATCGGGTGGGAACCCTCTTCGCCGTGCTGCAGGTCAAAGATCATGGCCCAGGCGTGCCGGAAGCGGCGCTCAAATCCATCTTCCGCCCCTTTTATCGACTCGATCTTTCCCGGCAACGCTCCACCGGGGGCTACGGCGTCGGCCTGGCAATCACCGAGCGCGCCGTACGCCTGCACGGCGGTGCCGTCACTGCCCGCAATGCAAATCAAGGTGGACTGATCGTCGAAATGCGGCTTCCGATTGCCGATGAGGCCGAGGGTTAATGCGGCCTATCGAGTCCTCTCGACCCTCTACCGCAACATCACTCGTCTGACAGTGCGGGCCTCAGGATTCCGCCCGCATGGCAGCTTTGATTTACCGCGGGCTCCTGGAACGAATCGAAAACCGCTGCCTCCAGGGCCAACGAGCCCGGACCCGGACAATTCAACCAGAAAATCCTTCCCGAGGGACGCCGGATCGGTAGGAATACCCTAGTTCACCGTGTAGGTCCAATTCAGGACATTCTGGATTGCGGTTGAGCCCCCGGTTCCTCCGGTGAAACCCACATACGCCGTGTTAGCGCCTACAGTTGACGGAATGTTGATAGCCGTCGACGTGGTGAAGGTGGCATTGGTCACGGTATCCGTCAGGGTCAATGTCAGCGTTGTGCCGTTGTAGGAGATCACAGCCCGCATGATGTCGCCACTGTGCAGGTTCACGCCTGAAGATGTCATATCAACCGCCGGAACAGTCGGTGTTGCCCCGTCGGTGTAGAAGCCGGTTGAGTCCGATCCCTCGCCTGCATTGTTGTAGAGGTCAAATTTGACTGCGACACTGGACCCGATGCCGCCGTACCCCAGGCTCCCCCCGTTTCCGCCTACAGCCCAGACTCCCGGCGACGAATTCTGAATGGCGAAGGTGAATCCATCCGCTACCGCGGAAGTCTGCTGGAAAGTAAACGTGGTTGTGAAGGCTTGAACGTTGACTGGCGTCATCACCCAGGCTGCCCGCTCTTCTCCTGATCCGCCATCCGTCAACCGCAGTGCCCCATTCACGATGGAGGATCCGAGTAAATTGAGATTGCTGGAAGTGAAGCCTGAGCCGAAGTTAATGGTCGGTGCTGTCGAACTGATCGTATACGCGGCAGTAGCGACCGCGCTGTTCGAATATCCAGTGGCGACAGCGATGGCTTCCAAGGTCTCAGAAGCGCTGACGGTGACAGCCCCGGAGTACAAGCTGGAGGAGGTCGTGGGCGTCGTGCCATTGGTGGTGTAGTAAATCTTCGCGCCCGCGGTGGTGTCGCTGATCGTCACCGTCTGGGTGCCGGAGTATGTCCCGCCAGCAACCGAGAATGTGGGTGTCGCCGTCTGGGCAGAGATCGCGTAGGCGGCGCTGCCCACGGCGCTGGTGGAGGAGGTTCCCGATGTCCCAGTGACAACGGCAAGCGCCTCCAGCGTTTCAGTAGAGCTGACGGTCACAGGGCCCGCATACAAAGCAGACGACGTTGTCGGTGTCGTCCCATTCGTGGTGTAGTAAATCTTCGCGCCGCTAAAGGAGTCACTGATGGTCACGGTTTGACTGGCCGAGTAAGTGCCGGCGGCCGGGGAGAACACTGGTGTCGGAGTTACACCGGTGATGGTATAGACCTCGGTCACGATTGGACTTGTTGTATACCCGGTCTGAGCCGCCATCGCATAGATCTTTCCAGAAGTAGCGACAGTGAGGGGGCCGGAATAAACTGGGGAACTAGTCGTTGGAGCATTGCCCGCCGTGGTGTAGTAGATTTTCACATTTGGCGACGCCGAAGTGATCGTGACGGTTTGAGGCCCAGCATAGGTGCCACCTGCGGGAGTGACGACCGGCGTAGCTGCCACGAGGGTATAGGTCGCCGAAGTTACACTGCTCGCCGTATGGCCCGTTGCGACTGCGATCGCATTGAGCGTCGCTGAATTCCCAATTGCTATTGGGGATCGATAGACAGCGGAGGCCGTTGTCGGTGTCGTTCCGTTCACGGTGTAGTAAATAACCGCACCGGACGTAGCGTCGCTCACGGTCACCGTTTGCGCCGAATAGTAGCTGCCGCCTGCGACGCTGAAACTCGGCGCCGCCGTCTGCCCAGCGCCGATGGTGTAAGTCGCCGACGCGACCGCGCTGTTGGAGGAACCCGTCTTGACAGCAAGCGCTTCCAGCGTCTCCGTCGCATTGACGGTAATCGCTGCCGAGTAAACGGCTGACGATGTAGTCGGCGTGGTTCCGTTGGTAGTGTAGTAGATCGTCGCCCCTGAGGTAGCATCGCTGATTGTGACCGTCTGAGCGCTGGTGTAGGTTCCCGTGCCCACCGAGAATACGGGCGTGGCTACCTGCGAGGAAATAGTATAGGCTGCAGTCCCAACCGCACTGGATCCTATTGTGGAAGAACCTGACACTGCGGCGATCGCGTTGATCGTTTCCGTCGCGCTCACCGTGATCGGCGCCGCGTAGACCGTGGAAGAAGTGGTGGGTGTCGTTCCGTTGGTTGTGTAGTAAATCGTCGCCCCCGCGGTCCCGTCGCTGATGGTCACAGTCTGAGGACTGCTGTAACTTCCCGCAGCCGGAGAAAACGTGGGTGTCGCTGCGGCGCTCGATGCTGCGCTGGAGGCAAAGCTCCACGTTAGAATCTTTTGGCTGGCGGTATAGGCGCCAGTCGATCCCGTAAAGCCAACGTACGCCGTGTTGCTTCCGATGGTCGTAGGAATGTTGATCGTCCAGCTGTTGGTCCAGGTTGCGGAGGTAACCATGTCGGTAATGGTCATGGTAAGGGTTGTGCCGTTGTACACCATGTGAACGGACATATCGTCATCGCTGCGCAGATTGATCCCCGTCGCGCTCAGATCGATTGCCGGCGTTGTCGGCATCGCTCCGTTGACGTACAAGCCGGTGGAATCGGTCCCGCTGCCGACCGGGGTATAGAAGTCAAATTTGATCGCTACAGAGTTCGCGATCGGCGCATAGCCCAGCGCCGAACCATTCCCGCCTAGGGCCCCCGTCGAGACGTTTTGGATCGTGAAAGTAATGCCGTTGGCTACTGGATTCGATAGCTGGAAGGTGAAGTCATTGGTAAACGTCTGGATGTTCACCGGGTTCACATACCAGGCACTGCCCGCTTCGACTGCATTGCCATCCGTGAGCTGAAGCCGTGAATCGTTCAACTGGGCATAGCCGTTCAAAAGCACCGATCCAGCCGACGAGGCAAATCCCGAAGCGAAGTTAATACCTGTAGCTCCAAGATTAATGGTGTAAGTCTGGGACAGGATGGGACTGTTGGTTACCCCAGGCGCAATCGCAATTGCCGTGATGGTCTCGGTCGTATTCACTGGAATGGGCGCCGTGTACAGGGTGGAGGAAGCTGTAGGCGTCGTTCCGTTCGTCGTGTAATAGATCGCCGCACTTGGCGTCGAATCAGAAAGCGTTACCGTTTGTACCGTGCTGTAAGTTCCGGTCGGGACGCTGAAAGTTACCGCAGTAGCTTGGACCAGATCCGTATACGTCGCAGAACTCTGCGCGCTGGTTACCATGCCCGAGGCGGTGGCAATCGCGTGGATCGTCTCCGTGGACGATACCGTGATTGGTCCCGTATAAAGCGTGGACGCCGTACTCGCCGACGAACCGTTCGTCGAATAGTAGATGCTCGCATTCGGCGTGGTATCGGTGATCGTTACGCTGATGGAACCCTCGAACGACTCGGTCCCCGGCGTGATTGTGGGCGCGTTGGCCGGAACGGACGCGGCGAGCAGGCCGTAAACATCGACTTCGGCGGCTGCGCCAACATATACCTTCCCATTCACCACCGTTGGAACCACAAACTTCACCGCGTTCCCCGCGGTATCCCGGGCGGTGTTGGTTGCGCTCGAATAGAGCGTCGTGGCAACGCTACTTGCGCTGTGGGCCTGCAAAATCGCCGGTCCCGGCGTGATGTAAGCCTCCGAATCGATCGACCAGACTATGCCATTCGTGGCGCCATTCGCGGAAATCGACGGAGTCGCGCCTGGATAGCCATATGTCTCCACGGACTCGATAGGCGTCGTATTCAGCAACCCGTTGGCCAGAGCAAACTGCTTGAGGTAGTCAAAGCGTCCCCAGTAATAAATGTTCCCGTTCCAGTAAGCGGGAGAGCTCCAAACCCCGACATAACCGACGGCATAGGGCAACTCCTGTACCGCCTGGTCGGTAGTCGTGTTGTAACCGCCCAGGTTGTCCCGGTTCAGCAGAAAGAGCGTTCCCGCCTTGCCTGCCTGCACGGCAAGATGGGGGTAGCTCCCCGTAGTCTGGGTCGGAATCACCATCATTCCGCCCGAGCCCACGTCGCCATCTTCCGAATCAAGCTCGGCTTGCTGGTTCGTCGTGAACTCGTCCGTGATTGTAGGCACGCCGTTCGTCAGATCGAGATTGAGATGGCTGTCTCCAAAATCCATGCTGTTGGTGTATGGCTTGGTGGCGTTGTAATCTCCATTGCCCGTGGGCACGAACATTCGCCCGAAAGGCTGCGTTGTCGGGTTCAACTGATCTGCGGCCAGACCCTGACCAGACATCCAGAAGCCCGCGCCCGTTCCATTGGGAGACGCGCAATATGCGCCAGTCTGCGCCAGGGTGCCGGCGTTATAACCCAGGATCCAACCGTGCCATGGGCCGTTATCGCCATGCGCCGCAAACCCGACATACACAATGCCGTTCAGCAGCAGCAGGCCAGGCCGTTGATTCTCCCAAAGCGAGTCGAAGGTCAGCGATCCATTCACGCTGCCGTTCCCTGTGCCAGGCACCGTCGCCGTGATGACCACCGGGCCCCCGAACTTCTCCAGGCCGGTACTCACACTCAGCGCGTGGAGGCGCTGAACAGCATTTCCGTTCTCAATTGCCTTGCTTACGACATACAGGGTACCCGAAACAGGATCGATCACCGGCGTTCCCGTAATGCCGATCTGCGGTTGAATATCGCTTCCCACCTCGTTCGACGAAACGGTAGTGGCACCTGCGGCCGCCCCAAAGGCGGTCGAAAGCAAGGAATCATGCCAAAGAGGCGCGGAGTCCGCGCCGCCGTTGCTGTCTGCGTCGAATGCGTACACAGAATCGTTTTCCGTGGCCACGAAGACCACGTTATGGGTCGCGCCGTTCACCGTAATACCGGATAGATAAAGCGGCTGCGCATAAACCTGGCCATCGACGGGTTGAGAAAAAAGCTTCCCGAATTGCGTCGTGTTCACGTTGGAGGGAGTCAGAATCGTCTCATTCAGATTCTGCCCTGTCCGGCCAATGTCGTTGTGATAAGTCGTCACATTGACCTGCGCAAAGCCACTCGCAGACGTGGCCAGAGCCACAGCGGCCAGACTGACCGCTCCCGTCAACTTGAGGGAAGGACGGCGAAAGAAACCGTCAATATGGGTGGATCGCTTAGATTTTTCGACAGACGCGCCAGGACCGGAGATCAATGCAGCCTCCAAAATTTGTGTTCCAACATTACAAGTTAGGGCCGGATGTTGGATTGCGCGAATGCAACATTCGCGTCATACATCCATGCAACGCTTTACATGCATATCTGGGGTATGCCAGATCAATGAAATGCTGTTCGGTTTATTCGCTGCGGTCAAAACGGACCACCAGGCGAAATTTCCCCGAAGCAACGGTCTTCCGGTGCGAGCCCCGTGACGGCATAGAACTTGTCAGTAGAGGAACTGGAACTTCAGCGGAGAGCGATTGCCAAGCGACCCGCGATGAAAAGTAGATGCACTCACATCGTACGATCTTAGTCGTTCAATAGATTGAAGATATGCGTCTTTTGTTTAAAGACTTAACAAAATGGTAATAAGCACAGGGGTACTTTTGGCGGTTATTCCGCACATTTGGTCATTGGATGTTCCTGAATTTAGAGCGGAATGGACGAAAAACCTTCCCTTACGCAAGGCTTCAGATTTCAAACATCGCAAAGCTCGACCGCTTGACGCAGAGATGTCAGTGGGTCTTTTGCTGGCACGAATTCGTGGGCTACGTAGCCCTTGTATCCCGTCGCCGCGATTCCGCGCATAACGCCAACCCAATTGATCTCCTGGTTATCATCGAGCTCATGCCGACCCGGCACTCCACCGGTGTGGAAGTGGCCGATCCACTCATGGTTAGCGGTGATCGTCGCGATCAGATCGCCCTCCATAATCTGCATGTGGTAGATGTCGTAGAGCAGCTTGATGTTCTTGGATCCGACCTCTCCCACAACCGTGACGCCCCAGTTTGTGTGATCGCACATGTAGTCCTTGTGGTCCTTCTTGCTGTTCAGCAGCTCGACGCACAAGGTAACCCCGTTGTCTTCCATCAGGGATTTCAAGCGGCGCAGGCCGGCGATCGTGTTCCGCGCGCCTTCCCAGTCGGTCATGCCACCTCGCAAGCCAGAAAAGGTAATGACATTAGGCACGCCCGCCTTCGCCGCCAGCGGCACATTCTTGCGCAGCCCGGCTTCGATCGCGTCGTGGTTTTCCAGGCGATTCAGTGCCTTGTCGATCTGGCCGCCCTCGGCATAGCCCATCGAGCAGACCAGCCCATAACGGTGAGGGATCTCGTATTCCTCCGGCTGCAAGAGATCGATACCCTTCAGTCCCATCTGCGCTCCAGCCGCGCATAGATCATCCAGGGCGATCTTCTGATAGCACCAGCGCGCCACCGATTGATGAATGTTCCCTTTACGTGGCACCGGGGTCCCGCCCGGCTGCGTCGATTGTGCGAACTCATTGGCCAGGGTGGCGGAAGGGGCCATCAACGCCCCGGCTGTGCAAGCTGCTCCGCCCTTCAATACTTGGCGCCGATTGAGACTGCTCATGGACAGTATTCTCCTCATTTGCGGGACCGGTCCGGCCAGTCCCTGCGGCTACCGAGCAAGTGTACTTCAAGACACAAGCCGCCTCGTCAGGACGACTGTGGAACGACCCGCTACGACGCCAGCGCAAGAATGGCTGAGGTGTTTTGCCGTGGCTTTGCGCAGAGTCAGGTGAAAGCACTTCTCTAGCGGCAGCAGAGCCTTTCATCGCCGCAACCGGTAGCTCTGAGCGGTACCGGCAATGGACGCGGTCCCCGGGTTCGAAGCCAAATCCCAGCGTTTCTTGAGCCATCCTCCACAGAAGTGTGGCTCAGGAAGACACAAGAGAGCCATTCGAACGCTTGAGAAGTTCGA
>Ga0302326_10026463_pt1 | contig 11722 bp, 13 predicted proteins | sample Palsa_T0_3_FD_202264 | JGI IMG/M metagenome (GOLD analysis project Ga0302326, IMG submission 202264) | Peat permafrost microbial communities from Stordalen Mire near Abisko, Sweden - Palsa_T0_3 | ecosystem: Environmental > Terrestrial > Soil > Palsa > Peat permafrost | place: Sweden: Abisko... | reverse complement strand
TCGCGCCGTTCGGGTGGTCGTGGCTGTGACCGCCTGCGTGGCTGTGGCCGTCGGCGTGGTCGTGGTGGTTCGGGTTGCCCTGGTGGTTCGCGTGGTCGTGGCCGTGACCAGGCTGGCCAGCCGGGTCCTGGTCATCAGCCGGGCCGGCGACCACGAGCCGGACCACCGCGCTCCCCGAGCATCCGCATGTCGCGCACATGGCTCACGCCACCTGGACCGAGGTGATCAGCAGATCCTGGCCCGCCAGCACGGTGATCTCGGCACTGCCGCACGGGCACAGGGCAATGGGCCCGTCGGGCTCGAACTCGCTGCCGCACACCCGGCAGCTGCACCGGGCGGGCGGCTGGCTGATCTCAAGGCTCGCGCCTTCCAGGTTGGTGCCCTCGGTGACCAGGTCGAAGCAGAACCGCACCGAGTCGGCAACCACCCCCGACAGTGCGCCGATCTCCAGCCGCACGCAGGTGATCCGGGCGTCCGGCAGCCGCCCGGTCACCGTGTCCACCAGGCCCTCGGCAATCGCCAGCTCGTGCATGCCGGTCAGCAGATCCGCGGCAGCGGGTCGCCGACCAGCAGGTCGACGATCCGGGTGCCGCCGAACGCGGTCTTCAGCTGGACGATGCCCGGCAGCTCAGCCCTGACGTGGCCGATGATGGCCGCCTGCGCGCCCTGGGGGTGCGCCCGCAGGGCAGCCAGCGCGATGTCCGCGACCGCGCCGTCCACCACGGCGACCAGCCGTCCCTCGCAGGCCACGTACATCGGGTCGATGCCGAGCAGCTCGGACGCGCCCCGCACCTGCGCGCGCACCGGGATGTCGTCCTCGTTGACCAGGACGCCGACCCCGGCGGCGGTCGCGATCTCGTTCAGGATGGTCGCCACGCCGCCCCTGGTCGCGTCGCGCAGCGCGCGCACCCCGGTGGTCTGCGCCAGCAGGCTGGCGACCAGAGCGTTCAGCGGCGCCGTGTCCGAGATCACGTCGGCCTCGATGTCGAGCTCACCGCGAGCCAGCATGATCGTCACGCCATGGTCTCCGATCGGCCCGGAGACCATGATCGCGTCCCCCGGCCTGGCGTGCGCCACGCCGAGGTTGACGTCGGGCTCGATCATGCCGATGCCAGCGGTGTTGATGTAGCAGCCGTCCGCCTTGCCCTTCTCTACCACCTTGGTGTCGCCGGTGACGATCTGCACGCCGGCGAGCTGCGCCGCGGCCTGCATGGATGCCACGATCTTCGTCAGGTCGGCGACCGGGAAGCCTTCCTCCAGGATGAACCCGGCTGACAGGTACAGCGGCACGGCGCCGGCCATCGCCAGGTCGTTGACGGTCCCGTTGACGGCCAGGTCGCCGATGTTGCCGCCGGGGAAGAACAGCGGCTTGACGACGTAGGAGTCGGTGGACAGCGCTATCCGGGCGCCGTTGACACGTAGCTGTGCCGCGTCCTCCAGCGGCTCGAGCAGCGGGTTGCGGAACGCGTCGAGGAATACCGCCTCGATCAGGGTCTGGGTCGCCTTGCCGCCAGCCCCGTGCGACATCGTGATCCGGTCTTCCTTCACCCGCGGGCGGGCCCGGCGGGCCCGGTCGATGCGCTCGAGCACCAGCTCCTCGCGGACCGTCCCGGGCAGCGGCTGGGGCGAGCCCCGGTGCGCGTGCCGGACCTCCTGGTCGCCCTGCTCCTGGCTGGCCTGCTCCTGGTTGCGCTGCTCGCTCTTGAGCTGCTCGTCGTGCTCGCGCAGGGCTTCCTGCACCCAGCCCGCGCCCTGGCCGTCGGGGTCCTGGCTGTCGGCGTCCTGAGCGTCGGGGTCCTGGCCGTCGGCGTCCTGAGCGCCCTGGGTAACGGGCTGGTCCACATGACCAGTGGTCATGACCTGCTCGCCTCCTTGACCCGGGTGCGGGTCAGCCGGCCGTAGTTGTAGTAGGCCGCGCAGGCGCCTTCCGGCGACACCATGCAGGTGCCGATCGGCGTCTCCGGCGTGCACGCGGTGCCGAAGACCTTGCACTCCCAGGGCTTCAGCACGCCCTTGAGCACCTCGCCGCACTGGCAGGCCTTCGGGTCGGCGACCCGGACGCCGGGCACCGAGAACAGCAGCTCGGCGTCGAAGCTGGCGTACTGCTCCCTGACCTTCAGCGCGGAATGCGAGATGAACCCCAGGCCGCGCCACTCGAAATAGGGCCGCAGCTCCATCGTCTCGCCGATCGCCTTGAGCGCGACCATGTTGCCATCCCACGGCACCACCCGCGAGTACTGGTTCTCGATGATCGCCTTGCCCTGCGAAAGCTGCAGCATCAGCAGGTAGATCGACTGCAGGATGTCCAGCGGCTCGAACCCGGCGACGACGACGGGCTTGCCGTAGTCGCGCGCGATGAACTCATACGGCCGGCAGCCGATCACCGTGGAGACGTGCCCGGGACCGATGAAGCCGTCCAGGCGCAGGTCGGGCGAGTCGAGGATCGCCTTGATCGCCGGGATGATCGTGACGTGGTTGCAGAAGATCGAGAAGTTCTGCAGTCCCTCTTTCGCCGCGCGCAGCACCGTCATGGCGGTCGAGGGGGCAGTGGTCTCGAACCCGATGGCCATGAAGACAACCCGCTTGTCCGGGTTCTGCCGGGCGATCTTGAGCGAGTCCAGCGGCGAGTACACCATCCGGATGTCAGTGCCGCGGGCCTTGGCGTCGAAGAACGAGCCGTTACTGCCCGGAACCCGCATCATGTCGCCGAACGAGGTCATGATCACGTCGGGCTCGGCTGCCAGCGCCATCGCGTCGTCGACCCGGCCCATCGGGATGACGCAGACCGGGCAGCCCGGGCCGTGCACGAGGGTGATCTGCTCGGGCAGGTAGTCCTCGAGCCCGTGCTTGTAGATGGTGTGGGTGTGCCCGCCGCACACCTCCATGAGCTTGTACTGGCGCCCGGGCTCGCACAGGTCCGCGATCTTCGCGGCTAGCGCGTGCGCCTTGTCGGCGTCCCGGAATTCGTCAACGAACCGCATCTGGCCACGCTCCTATTCGATCATCGATTCCTGGAGTGCCGCGATCTCGTCCTCGTAGGCCTGCCCGATGCCCTCGAGGAAGGCCATCGCGGCCGCGGCCTCGTCCTCATCGATCTTCGACAGCGCGAACCCGACGTGGATGAGCACCCACTCGCCAGGTTTCGGCGGATCGTCGCTCAGCAGGCCGACGTTGATCACCCGCCGTACCCCGCTGACATCCACCCTGGCCAGGTCGGGCTGATCGGCGAGGAACTCGATCACCTCACCAGGTATGCCGAGGCACATATGACCACCCCTTCGTGACTCATCGGTGTTCGTCGCTGACGGCCGGCTGTGCGCTTGCGGGGCCAGCGTCCCGCGTTCCCTGCTCGCCCGGTCCCGTTCCGCCCGGTCCCGTTCCGCCCGGTCCCGTTCCGCCCGGTCCCGGCTGTGCGGCCGGCTCGCCCGGTCCGGTCCGGGCCACCAGGTCGAGCACGACCCGGACTGCCTCCTCGACCGCTGCCGCCACGGGCTCGCTCAGCCCGATGCCGTAATCCACGCTGGCGGGCTCGCAGCCGACGACCAGCACCTGGCCGGCCTGCGCGCCGAGCATGTCCAGCATCCCGAAGATGACATCGGGCTGCATGCCGTGCGCGTTGAACAGCGGGTTCTCGTCGATAGCCGGCCGGGTGGCGCGCGGCTGCGGCTGCAGATCGGGCTCGATCACATACACGGTGCCCGGCTCGCCGCCGCGCGGGGTGGCGTCGACCAGGATCGCGGTGTCGTAGCCGTTGGCCAGGTCGTAGGCAAGGTGCATGCCGCGGATGCCGTAGTCGACCACCTCGACCCAGCCGGGCAGCTCGGCCGCGGCCAGCCGGTTGGCGACCTCGACGCCGAAGCCGTCGTCGCCGAGGAAGATGTTGCCCACCCCGGCGATCAGCGTCCGCCCGGTCACCGCGTCACCTGCGCACTGCCGAGCGCGGCCAGCGTGAGCTCCCACAGGGCGTGATAGACGGTCGTCTGCGCTTCCTGGATGCGGTGGACCGACGCCGACGGGGCGACGAACAGGTAGTCGATGCTGTCCAGCTCGGCCATCTTGCCGCCCTCGTACCCGGCGACGCCGATGGTGAGCATGCCGCGGCGGCTGGCCTCGTCGAAGGCGCGCAGCAGGTTCTCGGAGTTGCCGCTGGTGGAGAGCCCGAACACGATGTCCTGCTTGCCGCCGAACGCCGCGATCTGACGGGCGAATACGACGTCCACCCCGATGTCGTTGGTCAGCGCCGTGATGACCGAGGTGTCGCTGGCCAGGCCCAGCGCTGGCAGCGGCCGGCAGGCGCCGCCTGGGTGCAGGAAGAGGGTTGCCAGCTGCGCGGCATCGGTGGCACTGCCGCCGTTGCCGAACGCCAGCAGCTGCCCGCCCGCCGCGAAGCTGGCTGCCATGTCGCGCGCGCAAGCCAGCAGCCGCGCACCGTCGCGGGCGAGTACCTCCCGGCGCAGCTGCAGGATCTCGGTGGCCTTGGCGACCGTCGACCGGCGCGCCTGCTCCAGCACCGCGGCGACGTCTGTCGTGCCGGCGTAGAGGAACGGGTAGAGCGCCTCCACCGAGCCGGCGTCAGGCTGGCTGTCGCGGCCGGTTCCGGGCGGCGTCATTGCCGCACCGCCGTCATTGTCATGGCCGCACCCTTGTCATGGCCCCAGGCCGCACCACCGTCATGGCCGCACCGTCGTCATGGCCGCACCACCGCGATCGCTTCCCTGGCGTGCACCAGGATCGTGTCGCCGACGGCGGCGGTGACGAGCGCGATGCTGACCTCCTCCTCGCCCGTGCCAGTGTCCACCACGGCCAGGTCGTCCTCGAGTAGCCGCAGGATCTGCACCGCGACTGCGGTGTCGGAGCAGGTGATGCAGACGTCGTCGTGGCACTGCGGTACTGCCGGACGGCGACCGGGATCCGGCAGGGCGCGGGCGGTCATGCGAGCACTCCCGGCCCCAGCACGCCCGGCTGCTCGAAGAAGACGTGCACCAGCTCCCACAGGACGTGGTAAGTGGTGACGTGCATTTCCTTGACGATCCGCGGATCGTCGGACTGGGTGACCAGCGGGTGATCCACGGCGGGGCTCGCCGCGATGGCGCCGCCCCCGCTGCCGGCCAGCGCGATCGTCAGCAAGCCCAGTTCCCGTGCGGCGCGCAGACCGGCCAGGACGCTGGCGCAGTTGCCGTCGGCGGAGATCCCGAGCGCGATATCGGCCGGCTCGGCCAGGTAGCGCAGCTGATGCGAGAAGATGCTGGCCATGCCCTCCTGCGCGGCGACTCCGGTCACCGTCGCCACGTCGGAGGTCAGCGAGATGGCCGGCAGCGCCCGCTTGCCGACGATGACGGGGTGCACGAACTCGACGGCTACGTGCTGAGCGTCGGTGCTGGCCCCGCCGGTTCCGAAGACCAGCAGCTTGCCGCCCTGATGAAAGCGGATTGCCATGTCATGGCAGGCGGCGGCGACCTGACCGGCCTGCTCGGCGAAGTCAAGGACAGGCTGCACCCGCCGCTCGAACAACGCCCTGAGCTCCTGTTCGCCGTCCCCGGCGCCGGCGCCGGACGACCAGGAGGCGGCCAGCTCCTCAGGCGGGCTCACGCCCCGGCCCCCGCCGGGTCGGAAAGGTCGAGGTCGATCTCCACCTCAACAGCGTCGCGGACCTTCAGCGCGCCGAGGAAGCCGGAGTAGGGCTTGATGCCGAACTGAGTCTGCACCACCGTCGTGGTCGCCCGGTAGGAATCCTCTCCCTGCTGGCTGACCTGCAGCTGCAGCGGCCGGGTCTGGCCGGCCAGCGCAAGCTCCCCGCTGATTACTCCGCCGCCGGCCGAATCCGGCTCGAATTTGGTCGCGGAGAATGTCGCCTCGGGACTGCGGTCCGCGCCGAGTACCTTGCGCGCCGTTACGGCGATCTCGCGTTTGTCCCGGTCGGTCAGCGGCTTGATGCCGCCGCTGCCCTCGCGGACTGTCAGGGATCCGACCTCCGCCTTGGCGGTGAGTCCGGCCGGGGAGCCGTCCTGGTTGACGGTCAGCTCGCCGGACCAGCGGGACAGGTCAATGACCAGGTCATGCCCTGCCTGAGCGGCCAGCCCGTCGCGGAAGGTCCGCAGGGTGATCCGGCCGCGATCCGTGCCGAGCTGGTGACGTCCCGGGTGAATCGCCATGGCAGCACCGTAGGACACATGTGGGGGGACGTCTAGTAATCCACCAGGACAGCTTCGGACTCATTGCCGCGGCGGGCTGGAACAGATTTGCTGCCGGTTGCCGCGGCGGGCTGGAGCAGATTTGGTGCCGGGCCGACTGGAACAGAACCGCGCTACGGAAGCGGTACCTCGCCGAAGACTTCCTGAATACGCCGCAGATCCCGCATCCGGGGCTCTGTCGCGCCGCCTACCCAGCGGCTCACGGTCTTGACCGACACGCCGAGCTGCCGAGCGGCGGCCTCCTGGGTAAGCCCCTCCCTGCGCAGGGCGCTCGACATCCATTCGGCGAACGTCGCCGGATGGCCGGGCTGGCCGATTATGGTCGGGATCGCCGGCCCGACGGCAGCGGCTGCCTGCGGCTCGGGTGATCCGTTCGTGACGCCAGCCGGCGACGGGCTGGCTGGCGGCCGAGCCGGCGAGGCGCGGGTGACGGCAGGACCCGTCGGAGACTGGATCGCTGTGTCGGAGTGCAGGACGTCGACCTCCACATGCTCGGGAAAGATGCGGAAGGCCACCTGGATGGAGCCGCTCGGCCCGGCCGCGTCGAGCAGCGCTCGGAATACGGTCTCGCTGACCTCGCGGTTGCCTTCCTCGGTCAGCGGCGACTCGGCAAGGCAGCGGCGGACGAAGTCCCTGATGTCGGGAATCGACGACGGGCGCGCGGTGAACACCTGGGAGAGGACCACGACGGGCACAACCTCGATCGAGTCCCCCCCAGGACCGTAGCTGGGCTCCGCCACCGGCAAGTCTCCCTCTGGCATGCACTCCCCGTGGCGCGCACAACGGGGAGGAACCCAGGTTACGTGCTAACAGCAAGGATCGGAAATCGTCTCGGAACAGTCAAATAGCTGCTCACGGGACCGATAGCACGGATCTGGCCGCTCCGGCGCGCGACAATCGGCGAGCGCACAGGAATACCGGCCACGAGCACATTCCTGAGCGCACAGACATTTATGTCCGGTGAACTGACTTTTCAGTCTTGTCGTCGGCGCAGCACGGGTTTAGCATTGCGGCGTCTGAGCATCACGAAGGCCCCGAAGGCGAGGTGGGTCGTGATCCACTGCACACGTGCAGGGGCGCGTGCCATGCCGCATGGCGCCTTGCAGTTGAGCCGATCCGGCTTCCGGCCGGCCGCCTGCCGTGCCACCTTCCAGGTCATCCGCAGCGAGCGCTGCATCCTGCGGGCTGAGCCCAGCTCGCATCCGGCCTACCCAGGAGCGAGGAGGTGGCCTCGCGATGGCCACTGATACCCAGACCGACAGTCCGCAGGCTGAGACCGCCGAGCCAGTCGTTCACATCCTCTGGATGAACGGCGGGCTCGGCTGCGATGGGGATTCGGTAGCCCTGACCGCAGCCACCCAGCCGAGCATCGAGGAGATCGCGCTCGGGGCGCTGCCCGGACTGCCGAAGGTGGCAGTGCACTGGCCGCTCATCGACTTCGAGTGCGGCCCGGAGACCGGCGCGGACAACTTCATCGAGTGGTGGCACAAGGCGGACCGCGGCGAGCTCGACCCGTTCGTCCTCGTCGTTGAGGGCTCGATCCCGAACGAGGCGATCAAGGAGGAGGGCTACTGGTGCGGCTTCGGTAACAACCCGGCGACCGGCCAGCCGATGACGACCAACGAGTGGCTCGACCGGCTCGCGCCCAAGGCCACCGCCATCCTGGCGGTCGGCACGTGCGCCACCTACGGGGGCATTCACGCGATGGCCGGCAACCCGACCGGCGCCATGGGCGTACCGGACTACCTGGGCTGGGACTGGCGGTCCAAGGCCGGCCTGCCGATCGTCTGCGTGCCCGGCTGCCCGACCCATCCCGACAACCTCTCCGAGACCATTCTCTACCTGCTCTACCAGGTGGCCGGCCAGGCGCCCATGATCCCGCTGGACGAGGCACTGCGGCCGACCTGGCTGTTCGGCGCCACCGTGCACGAGGGCTGCGACCGGGCGGGCTACTACGAGCAGGGTGACTTCGCCACGGAGTACGGCTCCGCCAAGTGCCTGGTCAAGCTGGGCTGCTGGGGACCAGTGGTCAAGTGCAATGTCCCCAAGCGCGGCTGGATCAACGGCGTCGGCGGGTGCCCGAACGTCGGCGGGATCTGCATTGCCTGCACGATGCCGGGGTTCCCGGACAAGTTCATGCCGTTCATGGACGAGCCGCCGGGCGCGCGGGTCTCCACCGCGGCGAGCAGCCTGTACGGAACGGTCATCCGGGCGCTGCGCAGCTTCACCGCGAAGACCGCCGACGAGGAGCCCAAGTGGCGCAAGAAGGGCGACGAGCTGCTGACCGGTTACAAGAAGACCTGGTGACATCAACCGGCGCAGGCGCCCCGAAGGCAGCCACGCCCCGTAACAGGGAGAGGGATGAGCGATGACGACGGTTGAGGACACCGGCGTTGTGGAGATGGCCTGGGACCCGATTACCAGAATCGTGGGCAGCCTGGGTATCTACACCAAGATCGACTTCAAGCAGAAGAAGGTGGTCGAGTGTCATAGCACCTCCTCGATCTTCCGCGGCTACAGCATCTTCATGAAGGGCAAGGACCCGCGGGACGCGCACTTCATCACCAGCCGCATCTGCGGCATTTGCGGCGACAACCACGCGACCTGCTCGGTCTATGCCCAGAACATGGCTTACGGGGTGCGCCCGCCGCACCTCGGTGAGTGGATCATCAACCTGGGCGAGGCCGCGGAGTACATGTTCGACCACAACATCTTCCAGGAGAACCTGGTCGGGGTGGACTTCTGCGAGAAGATGGTGGGCGAGACCAACCCCGGTGTGCTGGAGCTGGCCAACGCCACCGAGGCGCCGCACGCGGGCGAGCACGGCTACCGCACCATCGGTGACATCATGCGCTCGCTCAACCCGCTCGAGGGCGAGTTCTACCGGGAGGCGCTGCAGGTCAGCAGGTCGACCCGGGAGATGTTCTGCCTGATGGAAGGGCGCCACGTGCACCCCTCCACGCTGTACCCGGGCGGCGTCGGCACCACGCCCACCGTGCAGCTGTTCACCGACTACCTCACCCGGCTGATGCGCTACGTGGAGTTCATGAAGCGCGTCGTGCCGATGCACGACGACCTGTTCGACTTCTTCTACATGGCCATGCCCGGCTACGAGGAGGTCGGCAGGCGCCGCGCTGACATGGTCTGCTGGGGCAGCCTGAACGACCCCGAGCACTGCGACTTCCGGTACGACCACATGACCGACTGGGGCCGCAAGATGTTCGTCACTCCCGGCGTGGTCCGGGACGGTCAGCTGCTCACCAACGACCTTGTCGAGATCAACCTCGGCATCCGCATCCTGCTCGGCAGCTCCTATTACGAGGACTGGGAAGACCAGGAGATGTTCGTGACCCGCGACCCGCTGGGCAACCCGGTGGACCGCAGGCACCCCTGGAACCAGCACACGATCCCGCGGCCGGCCAAGCGCGACTTCGACAGCAAGTACAGCTGGGTCATGTCGCCGCGCTGGTTCGACGGCAAGGACCACCTGGCCGCCGACACCGGCGGGGGACCGCTGGCCCGGCTGTGGGCGACTGCGCAGGGCGGCCTGGTCGACATCGGCTACATCAAGGCCACCGGCCACAGCGTCCAGATCAACCTGCCCCGGACGGTCACCAAGCCTGAGGTCTCGTTCGAGTGGAAGATCCCGGTCGACAAGAACGGCCTGCCGCTGTCCAACGCCATCGAGCGGGACCGGGCGCGGACCTACTTCCAGGCGTACGCGGCCGCGGCTGCGCTGCACTTCATGGAGAAGGCGCTGGTCGAGATCCGGGCCGGCCGGACCAAGACGTGGGAGCCGTTCACGGTGCCCGACGAGGCCAACAGCTGTGGTTTCACCGAGGCCGTGCGCGGCGTGCTCTCGCACCACATGGTGATCCGCGGCGGGAAGATCGCGAACTACCACCCGTATCCGCCGACGCCGTGGAACGCCAGCGTGCGGGACAGTTACGGCACGCCGGGCCCGTACGAGGACGCGGTGCAGAACACCCCGATCTTCGAGGAGAACCCGCCGGACCGGTTCAAGGGCATCGACATCATGCGCGCAGTGCGCAGCTTCGACCCGTGCCTGCCCTGTGGCGTCCACATGTATCTCGGTAATGGCAAGGTGCTCGACAAGGTGCACTCGCCGATGTCGGTCACCCTGCAAACCTGACAGATCCCTGATCCGGTCCGGGCCGGGGCCCGGACCGGATCAGGGACCAGCCCGGCCCGCGGCGGTGCCAGGCTGGTTTCAGCCCGACCCGGGTCGCAGTGCCGGGCGGATTCCCCCGACCGCCCGGCAGACGGAGGCGAAGCCCATGAGCGGCGTGCGTAAGGTCGGTGCACGGGTCGAGGAACTACTCGGCATCCTGGCAGCCAGCGATAGCAGGGGCGCAGCTCCGGCGGCCGAGGAACTGGTGAGCCTGCTGGTCGGCCTCTACGGCGACGGGCTGGCTCAGATCGTCACCCTGCTGCGTGAGCAGGGCGAAGCAGGAGCCGAGATGCTGGCCAGGATCGCCGACGATCCGCAGGTCGAGGGCCTCCTGCTGCTGCACGGGCTGCACCCGCTGGATGTCGACGAGCGGATCCAGCGGGCCCTGGACCGGGTCCGGCCCTACCTGGGCTCGCACGCTGGCGGGGTGGAGTACCTCGGCGTCACCGACGGCGTCGCGCGGCTGCGGCTCGAGGGCAGCTGCCACGGCTGCCCGTCCTCCACGGTCACCGTCCAGCTGGCCATCCAGGGCGCCGTCGAGGACGCCGCGCCCGAGGTGACCGAGGTCGTCGTCGAGGGCATGACGGCCGCGCCGGAGCCCAAGCTGCTGCAGATCGGCCAGCGGCCCGGCGACGCTGGCCGCGCTCCGGCGGCCAGCGGGTCAGCTGGCGGCGAGCACGGCAGCAGCACCGCGAACGTCGGCTGGATTACCCTGCCCAATATCGGGCCGCCCAGCTCGCGGCCGGTCAGCGCGGCCGCTGACGGGATCGCTGTGCTGGTGTGCTCGGTCCGCGGCACGCTGTATGCCTACCGGGACGCCTGCGCGGCGTGCGGAGCTTCGATGGCGGCGGGCGCGCTGGACCGCGAGCAGCTCAGCTGCCCCGACTGCGGCGCGCGCTACAACGTCCGGCTGGCCGGCAAGTCACTGGACGATCCGGCGCTGCACCTCGATCCGCTGCCGCTGCTGGCCGACAGCCAGGGAGTGAGGGTGGCGATGCCCGAGGCGGTGCGGTCGTGACCGGAAGCACCGGACTGCGCCGGTTTGTGGCCAGCCCGCCCAGCGCTCAGGCGGTAAGCCAGCCGCCGGAGCTCCCGGCCGACCCCACAGCCGGGACAGCTGTGAGCGCCGCGGAGAAATGCGAGATGTGCGCGGTCGAAATCCCGGCCGAGCATGGCCATGTGGCCGACCTGGAGGCCTCGTCGCTGGTCTGCGCCTGCCGGGCCTGCTACCTGCTGTTCACGCACGCCCAGGCAGGCCGCGGCCGGTACCGTGCGATTCCCGACCGCTACCTGTACGACCCGGAGCGGACGCTCACCGTCGCGCAGTGGGATCAGTTCG
>Ga0302326_10026461_pt1 | contig 11723 bp, 14 predicted proteins | sample Palsa_T0_3_FD_202264 | JGI IMG/M metagenome (GOLD analysis project Ga0302326, IMG submission 202264) | Peat permafrost microbial communities from Stordalen Mire near Abisko, Sweden - Palsa_T0_3 | ecosystem: Environmental > Terrestrial > Soil > Palsa > Peat permafrost | place: Sweden: Abisko... | reverse complement strand
AACAGCTGCCCGCAAACGGCAGCTGGCAACGCGCCGCCACGCTGCGGCTGCGGGCCGCGACGCTGGCGGCGCACCTGCGCATCAGCGCCGCCGTGCTCGCCGGGCACTCCGGGCGGCGCACGTACTCCGCCGCGACGAGCGATGCGGCGCTCGAGCGCTGGCAGCAGGTACAGCGCGACCTGCGCGCGCTGGTGGCGCCGGACCTGGCGGCACTCACGGTTGCGGTCGAGACGCTGGAGAATCTCGCCGCCGGACGCACGCATGAACTCGCCCGTCTGCTATAAAGCCCGGGCGTTCGGCACACACCTTGACTGCGGGAGCGAGCCGTGCCTGTAAGACTCGTGCTGGTGCGCCATGGCCAGAGTATCTGGAATCTGGAGAATCTGTTTACCGGCTGGACGGATGTCGACCTCACGGCGCAGGGTTGTGAGGAGGCGCGGCAGGCTGGCCGCGAACTGGCACGCGAAGGCATCGTGCCAGATGTCGTCTTCACCTCGGTGCTCAAGCGCGCGATCCGCACCGAGTGGCTCATGCTCGATGAACTCGATCTGTTGTGGCTGACGGTGATGCGCAGCTGGCGGCTCAACGAGCGCCACTATGGTGCGCTGCAGGGCCTGAACAAGGCGCAGACGGTTGAGCGCCACGGCGAGGCGCAGGTCAAGATCTGGCGGCGCAGCTACGACATCGCGCCCCCGCCGCTGAGCCTCGACGATCAGCGCCATCCGCGCTTCGATCGCCGCTACGCCGACGTCGATCCCGCCGATCTGCCTGCGACCGAGTCGCTCAAGAACACGCTGGCGCGGGTGCTGCCGTACTGGGAGCAGCGCATCGTGCCAGAGCTCAAAGGCGGACGGCAGGTGCTCGTGGTCGCGCACGGCAACAGCCTGCGGGCGCTGGTCAAGATGCTGGATGGACTGTCGGAGCAGGCGGTGGTCGAGCTGAATATCCCGACCGGCGTGCCGCTGCTGTACGAATTCGACGCCGCGCTGCGTCCGCGCGCTAGCCGCTACCTGGGGGATCCGCAAGCCATCCGCGCCGCCGCCGAGGCGGTCAAACGGCAGACCGAAAAGCAGCCCTAACCCAGTGCTGCGGTCCCCGGCAATATCGCCGTGCCGCCCCTGATGATTCGGCTTTCTTCTTCAGCTGACGACCGGCTCGGCCAGCGCACTGTGGCAGACATAGCCCGCTGAGTTGCCCGTATCCAGGGCGATGAGAATCCACATCGTCGGGCGGTTTTTCATCAAGCGGCTGTCCGATCTAATCCCCGCATCGAATTCAGGGCTCGAGTGAGCCCCGAATACCCCATGATCGACGCGTCGCTCACGAGCTCCGATCGCCCTTGATAGTTGACGCAATCCGATACAAACGATACATATTTTTATATAATGGTTCAAATGTTTCTTCTTACGACATGTATCTGCGGCCGCGCGCCAGCGACGGAACTCGCGGGGTGAGACCATGAACTACGTCCTGCATCGAACGACTTCCGGCCATTACCCCATCGCGGCCTCCGCGAAGGGGGTGGAGATCATCGACACCGAGGGCCGCCACTACATCGATGGCTCAGGCGGCGCCGCCGTCTCTTGCATCGGTCACGGGCACCCAGAGGTGTTGGACGCGATGCGTGGCCAATTGGAGCAACTCGCTTATGCCCATACGGCATTCTTTACCTCGCAAGCGGCTGAAGAGCTGGGCGCCGAACTGATTCGCGGCGCCCCCAAGGGGCTGTCAAAAGTCTATTTCGTAAGTGGCGGATCGGAGGCGATGGAGGCAGCCTTGAAGCTCGCGCGTCAGTACTTTGTCGAGGTCGGCCAACCGCAGCGGCAAATTCTCATTGCGCGACGGCAAAGCTATCACGGCAGCACGCTGGGCGCTCTCGCGGTCGGCGGCAACGTATGGCGAAGACAGCCGTTCGAACCGCTCCTCATCAAGACACAGCATGTCTCTGCATGTTTTGCCTATCATGGACAGAGTCCATCAGAGACATCGGACGACTACGTGCAGCGTCTGGCTACCGAGCTGGAGCACGAGATCCAGAGATTGGGACCGGCGAGCGTCATGGCGTTCGTGGCGGAGACCGTGGTCGGAGCTACCGCGGGAGCAGTAGTGCCTAACAAGGGCTACTTCCATGCCATTCGTGAGGTCTGCGACCGCCACGGCGTTCTACTCATCCTCGACGAGGTGATGTGTGGCATGGGCCGCACGGGAACCCTACATGCTTGTGAACAGGAGGGGGTGAGGCCCGATCTGATGGCGATCGCCAAGGGCCTGGGAGGAGGTTACGCTCCGATTGGAGCGATGCTCGCAAGCCAGGATATTTTTGACGCTTTAGACCAGGGCAGCGGCGCGTTCTTGCATGGCCATACCTATAGCGGCCATCCTCTGGCGTGTTCTGCGGCGCTCGCGGTTCAACACGTGATAAGACGCCATGATTTGCTCGCGAATGTCAGGAAGCAGGGAGCTCACCTGCACTCGCAGCTTCACGCCCGGTTCCGCGATAATCCGCATGTAGGCGACATTCGTGGACGAGGCCTGTTGCAGGCGATTGAGCTGGTCGCGGATCGCGAACGCAAGGCGGCCTTTGATCCCAAGATCAAACTGCACGCCCGTATCAAGTCGGCGGCCATGGCACGCGGCCTGATCGTCTACCCGATCGGCGGCACCATCGACGGGCGCCTGGGCGATCACGTTCTGTTGGCCCCGCCATTCATTTCAACAGCTGACACGATCGACGAGATCGTTGGTCGGCTGGCGGATGCTGTAGACGCGGCTCTGCGGGAGATACGAACGACCGACAAGTCCGCGTACGTCCAGCCGTCCACGCAGGTGCTGTAAGTGTCGCGGCTAGGCGTTCTGTCCGAACATGATCTCAGCGACGAGCAGCGCCGGCTGCGCGACGCCATGGCCCGCGGGCCGCGCGGGAAATCTGCGGCATCGGGTGGCCCATTCGAGGTTTGGCTGCACAGCCCGGCCTTCGGCGAGCAGGTGCAGCGTTTTGGCGCCCATATGCGGTACGCGAACTCGCTGGGGCCAAGGATATCGGAGTTTGCCATTCTGATTTGCGCGCGCCACTGGAACGCAGACTATGAGTGGTTCGTACATGCGCCGATCGCGACGCAGGCCGGCGTCCCCGCCGATGCAATCGAGGATTTGCGCGTCGGCCGCGATGCCCAACTGAGTGACGACACCGACCGGGCGGTCTATGGCTTCTGCCGCGAACTTCTCGGCCGGCGGCGCGTGTGCGATGCCACCTATGCTATTGCGGAACGGCGATTGGGCAAATCGGCTCTGGTCGAATTGGTCGGGCTGTTGGGGTATTACTCGCTAGTTGCTTTGACGCTGATCGCATTTGAAGTGCTGCCGCTCGGCTCGGTAAGGCAGCTGGAGTGAGGCGGGAGGAGAGCAATATTGGAATCCCCCATCAGCAACTTATTTGCGCAGCACTTCGAGCGCATGCCGCCTCAGATGAAGATTGCGGCGCGCTGGATCGCGGACCATCCGACGGACGTGGCGCTGCTGTCCATGCGCGAGCAGGCGCGCCGAGCCCGTGTTTCCTTGCCAACGCTCTCCCGTCTCGCATCACGGCTTGGATTTGAAGGATTTGAAGCGCTGAAGTCCGTTCATGCGGGTCACGTGCGCGAGCAAAATGGCAGTTTCCGCGGATTGGCTGCGAATCTCATTCGCACCCGTCGGGGACAGAAGGACCACGATTTCATCGCCGGCCATATGGTCACCCTGGCAGGCCACCTCGGCGCATTGACTTCTCCCGATGCGGTAAATTCGCTCAAGCGAGCTGCGGATAGCATGGCCGCCGCAGACAAGGTCTTTTGTCTCGGGTTGAGATCAGGCTTTCCGCCTGCATTCATGTTTCACTACATCAGGTCACTGTTTGGCGCCGATTCGGTATTGATAGACGGTGCGGGAGGCACGGGAATGGATGCGTTGCGAATGATCGCCACCCGCGACATCCTGCTCGCCGTTTCGGTAAATCCCTATACACGCCAAACGTTGGATGCGGCAAACTTTGCGGCGGAGCGTAAGGTCAAAATCGTTGCCTTGACTGACAGCGCACTGTCGCCTATCGCGCGACTTGCAAATCTATCCGTGATTGTTTCGACCCAGACACCATCGTTCTTTCATACGATGACGCCTGCGGTTGCAGCCGTTGAGTGTATCGCGGCGTTGGTGGCGCGACGCCGCGGAGAGAAGGGGCTGACCGCGATTGCCAGGAGTGACCAGCAACTTGCAGCCTTTGACACGTATGTCGGGTCATCGGCGAACCGTGTAAGGCGCGTCCGCAGATCCAATAGAGGCTAACTCGCGCTTGAACACTGGAAAGCCCTGGCGCGGCTATTTGCGCGACGGATCGGTCATCCAGCCGTCGTAATGGCCGTTGTACTGGCGCGCCAGCGCACGAAAACGCTGCGAGCAGTCCTGCATCTCGGTCACCGATATCCGCAGGTGCTTACGCGCATGCAGCGAATAGCCGCTGGCGCCCTCGCCGGTCATGACGCGCGTGTCGATGGCGAAGCCCTCGGGCTCGAGCACGTTGCGCAGCGACGCGCAGGCCGCCTCGTCCGGCAGATTGAAGAAGAAGTCGACTTCGTAGGGAGTGAAGGAATTGCCGCCGGCCGCGCGCAGGTTCTTGACTAGCCGCGCATCCCAGTCGTCGTGCGTGGACTGCGCGCGGGCCTTGCGTAACGCCATGACGACGCGCACCACCGCCAGCAAGCCTGCCAGCACCAACAATAGATATGCCCATTGCACGGTCGATGTTTACCCGCAAATGCCGGACGATGGCCCGCAGCCGCCGGCCCGCACCTCACTCTTCCGGCGCAATGCTGACCTTCATGCCCGACAGCGAATCATTGAGCACGATCTGACATGACAGGCGCGAATTCGCGCGGCGGCTGGTCAGGTCACCAAGCATATCGCTCTCGTCGGACATCGGTGCGGGTAACTTCGCCACCCACTCGGCATCCACGTATACGTGGCAGGTCGCGCAGGAACACATGCCGCCACAGATCGCCGCCACCCCGTCATCCATGTCCCTGAGCGGCTCCATGAGCGTCGCGCCGCCCGGCGCCTCCAGCTCGCGTTCGATTCCATCACGGTCGATCACTCGCACCATCGGCATGGCCATTCCTTCCGGATCTCCAGGGCGCGCTAGTTTGCCGGCCGCGCCAGCGGGAAGCCAGTCCCGGGTGGCTCGGCCTGCTCGCCGCGCGCCAGGTGCCACAACCAGGCCAGTACGCGGTAGGCGTAGACACGCGCCGACAGGCGTCGCTCGAGCGCGTACGCGTCGAACCCGGCCGCCGCCGCGAGCTCGGCGCGGTAACGCTCGGTGCCGGGGTAATAGGCTAGCACGCAGGCAATGTCCATCAGCGGATCACTGACCTGCGCATACTCCCAGTCGAGCAGCCACAAGGCCGGCCCCTGCAGCACATTGCCCTGCCACAGGTCCCCGTGGACCATGCTCATCGGCGCGTCAGCGGTGTGCAGCTCGGCGCTCAGAGCTGCGAGGCGCCGCAGCGGCTCCTCGAAGCCCTGAGCATGTACACCATCGATCTGCCGGACGTAGGCCTGCGCCACCTCCCCGGGATCGAAGGCGGCGATTGCCGGGGCCGGCAGCCGGTGCAGCGCATAGAGCCGCTCGCCCAGGCGCCGCAGCGCATGCACGTCGTCATAGTCGGAGCTGCCCCAGGTGCGGCCGTCCAGGTACTCCATGATCAGCAATCCCTGTGACTCCGGCGCCGCATCCACCAGCGCCGGGGCCAGGCCGGCCGCCGCGGCGGCACGATGCAGGAGCAGCTCGCGCGCGCGGTCCACGCCGGGCCGCCGCCACGCCGCACCGTCCAGGCGCAGCACGAAGCGTCCGGCGGAACTGTCCACTCGGTAGACCTCGTTGACGGTGCCGCCGCCGAGCCGCTCAATGCGCCGGGCGCTTGCGCCCTGCTCGAGGCCAGGCACGCGCGCCAGGGCCCAGGCGGGCGGCACGTTCAGCGCCCCTGGCGCCGGTACTGCTGCAGCCATTCCCGGAACCCGAAGACAGCAATGGTCAGGTAAATCAGAAACAGACCGGTGGTCACCGGATAACCCTGGGCCGCAAACAGAAAGGCCATGATCGCATCGGCGGTGATCCAATAGAGCCAGTTCTCGAGCTTCATACGCGCCACCATCCAGGTCGCCAGCAGACTGGTCCAGGTCGTGAACGAATCCAAATACGGCCACGCGGCGTGGGTCTCGAGCGCAAGCCAATGCGCGGTGGCGAAACTCAGCAGCACGATCGCGGCCAGCGCTGCGAGGTGGTAGCGCGCCGGCCAGCGGGTGATGCGAACCCGTTCCTGCTGTTGCGCTCGCGTCCAGCTGTACCAGCCATAGAACGACATCACCACGTAGTAAGCCTGCAGCACCGATTGCATCGGCAGATGCGCGCGCGCGGCCAGATAGACATAGATGGACGAACTCACTCCCCCTGCGACCCATCCCAGCCGCCTGCGCTTGAGGATCAGCAGCACGTAGACCACGCCCAGCAGCACTGCCAGGGCTTCGGGCGGGCTGGTGATGGCGAGCCCGCGCAGCAGCGCGTCGATCACGTCGTCAGCGGGCCGAGCACTTTCATGACGAATACCGCCTTGTCGTTGCCCTCAAGGGTGGGCCGCAGCTCGCGCACCAGCGTTTGCATCACCGCGTCGTATTCGCCGAACACCTGCGTGCTCATGCTGTTGGTAACGACACGCAGCCGCCTGTCAACATTGAGCCGGTTGATGAAATCCCGGATCGGCGGAATGAAGTCCTGGTGCAGCGGGTAAAGGCTGATCTCGACGCCAATGTCCATGCTCACTCCTCGCGGTGTCCAAGTAGGTAGCGAACGGTCAGTCCCACGGTGCGTGGATCGCCGTTCTGGATGAAGCGCTGATTCGGAAAATTTGGCGGCACCAGCCCGAAATAGAACCCCTGTACGGCGTAGCGCTCATCCAGGAGATTGCGCGCCCAGAGACTGGTTTGCCAGCTGCCGCGCTCATATCCGAAGCGAAAATTCACCAGCTGGTAAGCCTGCGCCACCTGATCCTGGCCGGCGGCGAAATAGAATCCGTCGGTGGCCGCGCCGTCCAGCCGCGCAAACCAGCCGCTCGGATCACTGTAGGCGAGGGCAGCGGAAAGTTGATAGCCGGGGGCAAATGACTGGGCGCGGCCGTCCAGCGCCAGTTCCGAGGCTCCGGGGCACTCGATCGCCTGCGAGTCGTAGCCCAGGTAGCGCGTATGCAGCAACCCGACGCTGCCGGTGACCTGCCAGCGGGGATTCAGCCGCCATTGACCCTGGCTCTCCAGGCCGTAGTTCTCGCCATGCGATGCGTTCTGCGTGAAAAACACGAACGTGGCGGGATTGTCCTGCTCGAGCTGGCACGAGCTGTAGACCTGCATGTTCTCGCGCCGCATGTAGAACGCGTCAGCCTGCCATTGCAACGTCTTGTCGGCCGACTCGCGCTTGACGCCGGTCTCCAGGCTCCACAGGTACTCGGGTGCAAAGCGACGTTCGTCGGCTGCGATCTGGCTGCCGATATTGAAGCCTCCGCCCTTGTAGCCGCGCGCCAGCGTCGCGTAGATGCTCTGCTGCTCGCTGGTGTGCAGTGACCAGGACAGATTGCCGCCGTACATGGTGTTGCGCTCGTCGGGGAACGGCCGCTCGACGTCGGAGCTGTCCTGATAGTGAGCCAGGCGCTGCTCGGCGCGCAGCCCGAGCGTCAGGCTCGCCCGCTCGCCCAGGGCCGCATCGAGCGAAGCATAGAGCGCCGCATTGGTCGCCTGGTAATCGCTGTGCAGCAGGTTGAAGCCCGTGCCGAGGACCTCATCGTCCCAGGTATCCAGCAGGTCATCGGATTCGGTCAGCCGCATGAAGTACACCCCGGCGAGCCAGCGCACCCGTCCGAACAGCAGGTGATCCGCATCGCCGATCAGGCGCAGGTCTTCGGCGATGGTGCTGCGCTCGCGCCGATCCTGCTCGAAGTAATCGTAGGGCGAGTAGTCGCAGCAGGACGCCCAGAAGGCGTCGTTGCCCCAATCCGCGTCGAACGAATAGACGATGTGCGAGTCCGCCGTGCTGGACACGCTGCGCAGCTCGCCGAAGCTACCGCTAGTCAGCGTCAGCTTGAGCGAGGCGCCGAGCGACTGCTGGGCATCGCGCCCTGGCTGATTCGACTGCGTCTTGAAGCTGTTATCGATCGACCAGGCGTCGTAGCCGTTGTTCAGGTCCACGTCCATCAGCGCCAGGTCGGCGCGCAACGTCGGCGTCAGCTGCCAGAACAACTTGCCGCGCAGCGTGCCCTCGTCGTAGCCATTGGTATCGTCGCGCCGCAGGTAGGCGTTGTCACGATAGCCATCGCTGCGGTATTGCTGCGCGGCCAGGCGCCAGCCCGCCTCGCCGTCGTCCAAACTGTCGCCGAGCGCCACGCCGCCCGCGCGCGTCTGGTAGTCGCCGACAGTAGCCTCGGCGTGCAGTGAGAACTGCGGCGTCGGATCCTCGGTGCGCACAGAGATCAGGCCTGCCAACGCGTTGGCGCCGTAGATCGTGCCCTGCGGACCGCGCAGCACTTCGATCTGCCGGGTATCGAACAGCGTCGCCGGCATGCCCACCCCCGAGAAGTCGATGTCGTCGATCAGAAAGCCGACCGAAGGATTGGGCGCGCCCTGGTATTGCTCCACCTCACCGATGCCGCGCATCAGGAAAAACCGCGGCCGCGAGCTGCCGCTGGCCCAGCTCAGATTCGGAATCATCGCCAGGACGTCCTCGAAATGCTGCACGCCAGCGGCCTGCAGCGTGTCGGCGTCCAGCACGCTCACGCTCTGCGGCAGATCGGCGGCATTGCTGTCGCGCAGGCTCGCGGTGACGACGATTTCCTGCAACGACTCGTCGGCCCAGGCGCCGACAGACAGGACGGCACAGACGGCCGCGAGCAGCCATAGGCCAGTGCGATGAAATTTCATTCCTGCTCCCTACGCCGGTACTAACCGGATCAGGTTCAACGGGTTCGCCGGCCAGCGGCATCTCAGGTCCGTTCAGGACCACCCCAAGGTTTGCGTGGGAAACTATCGAAGAAACGCCAGCGGATTGCAAGCGGTGGATGCGGCCGCGCCGTTACAATCCCCCCAGCAGGAGCGAGATCATGGGCAACCGCGTGCGCGTCTTCCAGGTCGATGCGTTCACCGCACGGCGCTTCACCGGCAATCCGGCCGGCGTGGTACTCGACGCCGATGCGCTCGCCAGCGAGGACATGCAGGCGCTCGCGCGCGAGCTCAACAATGGCGATACCGCGTTCCTGTTGCGGCCGGATGCCACAGATCACGACCTGCGGGCGCGGTTCTTCACGCCGCGTCGCGAAGCGGCTTTCGTCGGCCATGCAACACTGGCCGCTCATGCCGTGCTGGCAGCGCTGCAGCTCGAGCCGCGACGGCGCCAGAAGCAGCGTAGCGGCATCGTCGAGGTCGACTCGATCACCGGTGCCTGGCCGCCACGCATTGCGATCCATCTGCCACCACCGAGCCTGGGGCGCGCGCTGGGCGAGCCCGAACTGTCGGCGGTACTGGAGGCGTTGACACTGGTGCGCGCCGATCTCGATGTGCGGTGTCCGCCGATGCTCGCCGGCGACAGCAGCACACGAGTGCTGCTCGGGGTCGAGCACGGCACGACGCTCGCGCGCCTGCGGCCCGACCTGGCGCGGCTCGCGGCATTGTCGGAACAGCTCGGCGCGCCCGGGTATTTTTTATTTTCGCGCCAGCCATCCCTGGCCGACGTCTATACCGAGGCGCGCATGTTCTGCCCGGCACTCGGAATCCCCGAGGACCCGGTCAGCGGCAATGCCCACGCGCTGCTCGGCGTCTATCTGCTGCATCATGGACTGATCAGCCCGCCAGCGGCGGCGGCGCCCGGCCGCACGATCGAGTTCACCGGCGCCCAGGGGCATCACATCGGCCGCCCCGGCCGCGTCACGGTGGCGCTGAGCCTGGAACGCGGTTTGCTCGCATCGGTGAGTATCGTCGGCGAGGCCGTGGTGGTGTTCGACACCACGCTCGAGTTTTAGGCCCCGCCCCCTCTGCCTGGATCGCCCGGGACATTCTCTTTAGCATTGCGCGATGGCCAAGAGCGATCAATGGGAATTGCCTGAGCCACTGCGACCTCGGCAGAGCCAATTCAATTTCGATCTGGCTGCGACCTACCGCTCGGTGGTGCTGGTGCACACCGAGGCCAGCGAAGACGGCTATACCGCCCAGTTCCTCGGCACCGAAAGGCTCGGCTCGGGGGTCGTGATCCGTAGCGCCGAGCGCAAGTTGGTGCTGACGATCGGCTACCTCATCACCGAGGCCGAATCCATCTGGCTCACGACGCTCGATGGCAAGGTGGTGGAGGCCGCCCCAATGGCGTTTGACCAGGTGAGCGGTTTCGGACTGGTGCAACCGCTAGGGGTGCTCGACGCCCCACCCATCGAACGCGGCTCGGTCGCGACGCTGGCGCTCGGCGATCGCGTGCTCGTGGTGGGTCAAGGCGGCGAGCATCATTCGCTGGAAGCGCAATTGATTGCGCGCCGCGAGTTCGCGGGCTATTGGGAATATCTGCTCGAGGAGGCGCTGTTCACCGCGCCGCCGCATCCGCAATGGGGCGGCACGGCGCTGATCGGCACCGACGGCCTGCTGCTGGGTATCGGCTCGCTGTTCGTGCAGGAATCGCTGGCGCAGGAAGGCTTCGACGCCAATATGTTCGTGCCGATCGATCTGCTCGAGCCGGTACTCGAGGACATGATCGAGCTCGGCCGGCCGCGGCGCACACCGCGTCCCTGGCTCGGTCTGTACACGGCGGAACAAGCCGATCACATCATGGTCGCCGGCCTCACACGCGACGGACCCGCGCACCGCGCCGGTGTGCGCCTCGGCGACGTCATCGTCGAGGTCGCCGGACATCGGGTGACGTCATTGCCGCAGTTTTTCCGCAGCGTCTGGAGTAGCGGTGGCGCGGGGGTCGAGGTGGCTCTGAAGCTCATGCGCGGCGGCGAGGCATTTCACGCATTGCTGCAATCGGCCAATCGCGACGACTTCCTGAAGAAACCGCCCAGGCACTAGAGCACCCGAGCACCTTTCGGTCCCCGCGACGGCCCACGAACGCCCCCATCATGCACGCACGTGTGGCCGCAGAAGGTCGCGATAGGACTGCATGCGCGCACGGTAGTGCGCCGCAGCCTGGGCGATCATGGCCAGATCCTGGGCGCTCGCCTGGCGCACCAGCGTGGCCGGCGCACCCATCATCACCGCGCCATCCGGCACGTCGCGACCGGGCGGCACCAGTGAACCGGCCGCGATGATGCAGTGCCGGCCAATGCGGGCACGATCGAGCACGATCGCGCCGTTACCGATCAGCGATTCGTCCCCGATCACGCAGCTATGCAGCATCACCATGTGGCCCACGCTGACCTCGCGGCCCACCACCGTAGGGGAACCCGGATCGGCGTGGATGACTGAGCCGTCCTGCACGTTGCTGCCGCTGCCGATGGCGATGCGCTCGTCGTCGGCACGCAATACGCAGTTGAACCACAGGCTGGCACCGGCGCCAAGCACGACCGATCCGATCACCTGCGCTCCGGGCGCGATGTAAAAATCATCGCCCTGCGTCGACAGACACCGCTCCCCAAGGGTGTAGATCCCCGCACTCATCGTATCCTCCGTTGGCGGCCGAG